>OGHW01000048.1_pt1 | contig 116408 bp, 125 predicted proteins | sample 1571641 | NCBI WGS metagenome assembly OGHW01 (sample SAMEA2582066, study PRJEB24529) | metagenome | biome: Human gut stool | place: China | collected 2011 | reverse complement strand
AACCCCCGGAACCACCCTACACGAGGAAACTCATGTCACCCGCAAACCAGCATTTATGGGGGAACCCATAATGTATTGGAAAATGAAACAAAAAAGCTGTATAGAAGAAAAAATGTTGTTATAATTAATAGAAAAAGCAGAAAGGAACATGATCTATGAAAATAGCAATTATAACAGGAGCTTCAAGCGGACTCGGCAGTGAATTTGTAAGACAGATCAGCAGAAAGGAAAAATTAGGTGAAATATGGGTGATCGCGCGCAGAAAAGGACGCCTGACTGCATTACAAAAAGAAAGTCAGACACATCTTAGAATCATTACCGGGGATCTGACAAAGCCAGAGACGCTGCGGGAGATAGAGGCAATGCTCTGGAAGGAGAAGCCGGATGTGCGCATATTAGTCAATGCGGCAGGGTATGGAAAGATCGGTTCCTGGAGGGATATCAAAAGAAGCGATGTGGATGGCATGATCGATTTGAACTGTAAGGCTGCTGTTGCCATGACGCAGATCACACTGCCTTTTATGAAACGTGGGGCACGTATTTTACAGATCTGCTCGACAGCAGCGTTTCAGCCTTTCCCATATCTTAGTGTTTATGCGGCAACAAAAGCATTTTTATACCGTTATAGCAGGGCACTGCGTGTAGAACTTTATGGAACAGGAATCCGTGTGACTGCCGTCTGCCCATACTGGATCAAAGATACAGAGTTTATCGGCAGGGCAAAAAAGAGCAGTGACAGTTCTTACATCCGAAGTTTCCCACTTGCTTCCCGTCAGAAAAATGTAGTACATCATGCATTATCAGATGCGAAACTTGGACTCGCGGTATCCACACCGGGTATCGTCTGCACTCTGCACCGGGCAGCCGCAAAAATAATCCCGGCAGATCTGATGATGGGTATGTGGGCTCTGATACGGAGAATATAAACATAATTTACAATAATGAACGCATTGCATTTTTTTTCTAAGAGGTGCTATATTAAGAATAAAAATAGGAGCAATCGCCCACAAGTGGTTGATCTATTAATGGATTAGTAGAAAGCCACCCAGTAACCGCCAAGTATACGAGGGTGGTTTTTTGCTATGTAAAAATAGCTATTTGCAGAACGTAAAAATAAACGTCAGCAATGCCAGAAGGAAAAGACCAAACTGCATCAAATCCCGAAAATCAAAATGATTTTTCTTCATTGGCACCACCTCCATTCATGTGAATAGAGGTCAACACACCCAGTAACACGATGCTCTGTTTCTATATTTGTATATTAAGATAAGTACATTTTTTATACAATTTATATATATTTTAAAATTACCGTTTATTTCCTTGACAAATCCACATATCGGTACTATCATAAACATATGAACAGATAAGAATATGTTCAAATGATAATGTGAACGACCGGAGGTGTAAGATTTGGCAATAAACGATGTACCATGCTGTGAGGCATATGAAGTCCATGAAGATAAGATCAAAGCGGCAAGTGAACAGATGCCGGATGAGGATGAATTATATGATCTTGCCGAACTGTTTAAGGTATTCGGAGATTCCACGAGAATCCGGATTCTGTTCGTACTGTTTCAGTCTGAGATGTGTGTATGTGATCTGGCGCAGTCGCTGAACATGAACCAGTCGGCAATTTCACATCAGCTTAAGATTTTAAAACAGGCAAAGCTTGTGACCGGACGACGTGAAGGAAAGTCCGTGATCTATTCACTGGCAGATGAACATGTAAGGACTATCATTGACCAAGGAAGAGAACATATCGAAGAGTAAGTAAAAACAAAATTCATATTAAAAAGAAAATGGAGGAAGAGGTAATGAAAAAGAAATTCAAACTTGAGGATCTTGACTGTGCAAACTGCGCAGCAAAAATGGAAGAGGCAATCAAAAAAATCGAAGGTGTTAACGACGCAAGTGTCAGTTTCATGACACAGAAAATGATGGTAGATGCTGTAGATGACAAATTTGATGACATCATGAAAGAAGTAGTAAAAGTCTGCGCAAAGGTTGAACCGGACTGCAAGATCTTACTGTAAGAAAAATCCAAATAAAACAATAACATAGTTGTGTGTGACAATCGGTCTCATACAGGAAAAGCCCGGTTATGCAAAAGGAGTGCTGCACATGAACATATATCTGCGCAAAATAAAAAGACGCAGGAGAAAAGATATCAGGCAGCACGTTGTATGAAATACATGCATACCGGGCTTACAAAAAAGAAAACATATGAATACATGAACATATGAAATAAAAGTAGAAAAGAGGAAACGATATGACATCAAAACAGAAAAAAATGCTGTACCGTATTATCACTGCATTTGTGCTGTTTGTAGTGTTAATGGTTTTAGAACATACCGGAGTATTAGAGCAGTTACCGGGTCAGTGGCTTGTATTTCTGATCTATCTGATTCCATATCTGGTGATTGGTTATGACATTGTCTTTAAGGCGGTAAGAAACATCAGTCACGGACAGGTGTTTGATGAAAACTTCCTGATGATGGTCGCAACCTTTGGTGCATTTGGTGTAAAAGAATACTCGGAAGCAGTTGCAGTTATGCTGTTTTATCAGGTTGGAGAGCTGTTCCAGAATTATGCGGTCGGCAAATCCAGACAGTCTATTTCTGATATGATGAATATCTGTCCGGAGTATGCAAATATAGAGGAAGATGGCGTGTTAACGCAGGTAGATCCGGATGATGTGGAAGTGGGAAGCATCATTGTTGTAAAACCGGGCGAGCGTATCCCGCTTGATGGAATCGTGACAGAGGGAACATCCATGATCGATACAGCTGCACTGACCGGCGAATCTGTACCACGCAGGGCAACCGTCGGTGATGAGATCATCAGCGGTTGTGTGAATGGAAGCAGTACGATCAAAGTAAAAGTAACAAAAGCATTCGAAGATTCTACGGTAGCCCGTATTTTAGAACTGGTAGAGAATGCAAGCAGCAAAAAAGCAAAAGTGGAGAACTTTATCACCAGATTTGCAAAATACTATACACCGGTTGTTACCATCGGTGCAGTGATTTTAGCAATCTTACCTCCGCTGATCTTAGGCGGCGGCTGGGCAGACTGGATACAGAGAGCATGTATCTTCCTTGTTATTTCCTGCCCATGTGCACTTGTTATTTCCGTTCCGCTTGGTTTCTTTGGTGGAATTGGTGCCTCCTCTAAGATTGGTATTTTAGTAAAAGGAAGCAACTATTTAGAGGCAGTTGCCGAGATGACAACGATCGTTTTTGATAAGACCGGTACGCTGACAAAAGGTGAATTTAAAGTTTCTGAAGTCCTGCCATCTGCAGAGAAAAATAACACGATCGGAAAAGAAGAATTATTGGAGATCGCAGCCTACGGTGAAGGGTATTCCAACCATCCGATTGCAAACTCGATCCGTGAAGCATACGGAAAAACGCTTTCCATGGAGCGCGTTACAGATACGGAGGAGATCGCCGGACACGGTATCCATACATTTATTGATGGCAGGGAAGTATACCTTGGTAATGCAAAACTGATGGAGGCGCAGAATATCGCCTACACGGAAAACAAGACTGCCGGAACAGTTGTCTATGTGGCATGTAACAATGTATTTGCCGGAAGTATCGTAATTTCAGATACAGTCAAAGAAGGCAGTAAAAATGCAATCGCTGATATGAAAAAGGTCGGTGTGAAAAAGACGGTAATGCTGACTGGAGACAGACAGGCGGCGGCAGATGCTGTTGCAGCAGAACTTGGCATTGATGAAGTGCATGCAGAACTGCTCCCGGCAGATAAAGTTGGAGAAGTGGAGAAGTTATTAGGTTCACAGAATGAAAAAGAACGGCTTGCGTTCGTCGGAGATGGTATCAATGACGCACCGGTACTCACGAGGGCAGATATCGGAATTGCCATGGGAAGCATGGGATCGGATGCAGCGATCGAGGCAGCGGATATTGTGCTTATGGATGATGATATCCGAAAAATCGCATCACTCGTTAAAATTGCAAGAAAGACACTTGGCATTGTAAAACAGAATATTGTATTTGCACTTGCCATCAAGGCCCTGGTATTATTATTAGGTGCCCTTGGTATGGCAAATATGTGGGAAGCAGTATTCGCAGATGTCGGAGTTTCTGTGATCGCAATTTTAAACTCCATGCGTACGCTGAATACAAAATAGAAAATGAAAGATAAAACATGAAAAAGACGGCAAATGATAAAATTTCTCATTTGCCGTCTTTTAGTTGAAAATGGAAAAATGAGGGTATATAATCGTTAAAATGTTACAGAGAGGGCAGTCGGTTAATGACAGCCAATACAAATAGTTTAATCCACAGGAGGTACATAAGATGTTAGATTGTTTTAAAGCAATTAACTGGAAAAAAACAGGTATTTTTGCAGCAGGAGTATTATTTGGAACCGCAGGTGTCAAAGTTCTCTCAAGCAAGGATGCTAAGAAAGTTTACACAAACTGTACAGCAGCAGTACTTCGTGCAAAGGAGTGTGTAATGAACACAGTTACAACTGTTCAGGAGAATGCCGGTGATATCTACGAGGAGGCTAAGAGTATCAACGAGGAGCGTGCCGCAGCAGCAGAGGCAGCAGCTTTCGCAGATGAAGCAGAGAAAGCCGCAGAAACAGAGGACAGTGCAGCAGAGAACGAGGCAGCTGTTGAAGAATAAGGTGTAAAACAAGTAGTCCTGAGAGGATTTCTTCATATAAATAAATGAGGATGAAAATATAAAAGCAGTGGCTTACTTATACCGCGACAGGAAGCACCGGGAGAAAATCCTCAGGTGCTTCCTTTTTTAGAGACAGTCTGGAAATGGAGTGAGAAATATGAAGTTTGTCATCAAACATGAGATCAAAGGGCGTATGCGTATCCATGTGTCCCAGTACAGGATGAGTTGTGGACAGGCAGATACGCTTCTTTATTTTTTACACAGCAATAAATATGTGACGTTTGCAAAAGTTTATGAGCGAACCGGGGATGCGGTAATCTCTTATATTGGAGATCGTGCAGAGATAATCCGTACATTACAGCAGTTTTCTTATGAAAAAGTGGATGTTCCCGCAGGTGTGATCGAAAATTCCGGCCGCGAATTAAATGCGAAATATCAGGAGAAACTGATCGAAAAAGTTGTCTGCCGTTATGCAAGTAAAATGTTTCTGCCATATCCGGTACGGGCATGTGTCACGACGTTCAAATCCGTAAAATATATATGGAAAGGTTTACAGTGCTTATGGCACCGGAAGATTGAAGTGCCGGTACTCGATGCAACTGCGATCGGGGTATCGGTTTTCAGAAATGATATTGAGACAGCCGGCTCGGTTATGTTCTTACTTGGCATAGGAGAACTCTTAGAAGAGTGGACGCATAAGAAATCCGTGGATGATCTGGCGCGTACGATGTCCTTAAATGTAGGAAAAGTCTGGTTAAAGCGCGAAGATCAGGAAGTACTCGTAACAATTTCAGAAATCCGTCCGGGAGATGAAGTTGTGGTTCATATGGGAAATGTCATCCCATTTGACGGAGTGGTAAGCGATGGTGAGGCGATGGTCAACCAGGCATCCTTAACCGGAGAATCTGTTCCGGTCCGGAGGGTAAAAGAAAATTCTGTTTATGCAGGAACAGTGGTAGAAGAAGGAGAACTTACAGTTCTTGTGAAAGAAGTCGGTGGTTCCAGCCGTTTTGAGAAGATCGTTACCATGATCGAGGAGTCTGAAAAATTAAAATCTGCACTGGAAGGAAAAGCAGAGCATCTTGCAGACAAACTGGTGCCATTTTCACTGGGCGGTACAGCATTAACATATCTTCTGACCAGAAATGTAAATAAGGCAATATCTGTACTGATGGTTGATTTTTCCTGTGCGTTAAAGCTGGCAATGCCAATTTCCGTATTGTCAGCGATCCGTGAGGCAAGTCTATATCATGTGACCGTCAAGGGTGGCAAGTACTTAGAAGCAGTTGCGGATGCAGACACGATCGTTTTTGATAAGACAGGAACACTCACAAAGGCGCAGCCGACCGTTGTTGACGTCGTATCCTTTAACGGTGCAGATTCGGATGAGTTACTGCGTATCGCAGCATGTTTAGAGGAACATTTTCCTCATTCCATGGCAAAAGCTGTTGTGGATGCAGCACAGCAGAAACATCTGCTGCATGAGGAAATGCACACCAAAGTGGAGTATATCGTAGCACACGGTATATCAACAACGATCGATGGAAAACGTGCAGTGATCGGAAGCAGCCATTTTGTCTTTGAGGATGAAAACTGTACGATTCCGGAAGAAAAGCAGGATCTGTTTGACTCATTGCCAAAAGAATATTCACATCTGTATCTTGCCATCGAAGGAAAACTGGCAGGCGTGATCTGTATCGAAGATCCGCTTCGTGAGGAGGCAGAGGCAGTTGTCAATTCCTTAAAGCGTGCCGGTATCACAAAGGTTGTTATGATGACAGGAGACAGCGAACGTACCGCAGCAGCAATCGCAAAGCGTGTCGGTGTGGACGAGTATTATTCCGAAGTACTGCCGGAAGATAAAGCTGGATTTATTGAGAAAGAAAAAGCAGCCGGAAGAAAAGTGATCATGATCGGTGATGGAATCAATGATTCCCCGGCACTTTCCGCTGCAAACGTTGGTATTGCGATCAGTGATGGTGCAGAGATCGCAAGAGAGATCGCAGATATCACGGTTGGCTCGGATGATCTTTACCAGATCGTAACATTAAAACTATTATCGGACAGCCTGATGAAACGTATCCGCGGCAATTACCGCTTTATCGTAAGTTTCAATCTTGGATTGATCCTTGGAGGTGTAGCAGGAATTTTACAGCCGACTACATCAGCATTACTGCATAATACATCAACACTTTTGATCAGTTTAAAGAGCATGCAGAATCTGCTGGATTAGCAAAGAAAGGATGCGTATAATTCATTTAGCTGGAGCGTATATCTGACTGGTGGACAGTATTATTTGAAAATTGTTACTGGTGATGATATTACTTTGACTGTATCGAAGAATAATCTGAAAGAAAGTTTTACAGAGACACAGACAAAAAATAATGATATGATCGATACTGCAAATGCCATTGATCTGAAAAAGAAGTACAAAGGCGTGATGGCAGCGAATGACAGCATTGATTATTTCAGATTTAAGGTGCCGGCAAAGGGCAAAATCATTTTTAATGCGTTAAATTCTACCGATAATACATTGAAATATCTGTTTTATGATAAAAATTATAATCAGGTTTATAATTTTGAACTTTCTGACGGACGTAAAACAACAGAGACATTTGAACTTGCAGCAGGTAATTATTATCTTGCGGTGACACAGCGTACGGAAGGGTATGGCATCGGCAGTTACAACTTTACTTTGGATTATGCCGCAAGTGCGCCAGCTAAGCCGTCTGTTACCAGCGTAAAAAATGCATCTGGCAAAAAGATGGTTGTAAAATGGAAGAAAGTAAAAGGCATCAGTGGTTACGAGTTACAGTATGCAACGAGTTCTAATTTCAAAAAAGGACTGGTAAAGAAAAATATTTCTTCTGGCAAGATATCTGCAACTTATACAAAACTGGCAAAAAAATAAAACCTATTATGTAAGAATGCGCTCTTATGTCAAGGTAAACGGCAAAAAGGTATATGGAAACTGGAGTGCAAAAAAGAGTGTTAAAATAAAAAATAAGATCATAAAAATGGCTGCTTTCCTGTAAATGGGAGGCAGCTTTTTTTGCTTTATTGGTTTACAAGTGAACGAAAAAAGAATAAAATAAACCGTAAATTAAAATGAATGTGTAAGAATAACGGGATCATTCAGGCTGAAAATGGAGGCTTACAATGGAAATACAAAATGATCATAAGAAATCATTAAAGAAAATATGGATTTTGTCTGCAGGAATCATAGTAGTTCTGGTAATTGTGCTGTTTGCAGGGATAAAAAATGGTTTTTTTTTAAGAAAGAGCGATAAGATTTTATATGCTATGTACCAAACGGTCAAGGATCAGCCACAGGTGGCAGACGGTTTGACTGGAGAAGATTATACCATTTCGATAGAAGGGCAGTGGAAGAAACAGAAGATACAGGCAGAGTATGTATCAGATTCTGCACAGAAGCAGTTAAGGGGAACGTTAGATCTTGATAAGCTGCAGGATTTGGAATTTGTAATGGTACTGAATGACAAGGAACTGAAAGCACAGTTTCCGTCACTGAGTTCGAAAGTATTTACATATGATTATAACAGTAACAAACAAAGCGGATATATTGCAAAAAAGATCGGTTCACAGAATCTGGAACGTTTTAATACGGTTCTGGCAGGATTATATGGTGGAAAAGAACAAAAAGAGATTGGAAAAGATATATTAAAAGAAGCACGGAAAGAATTTAATAAAATTAAGATCAATAAAATCGAAAAACAGGAATTTGAAATTGACGGTCAGAAAAAAGATTGTGTGGGCTATCAGTTTGTGATCAGCAGTGATAATGTACAAAATGTGTTAGATGCCGCAGAGAAAGCTGCGAAGAAAAAATATGGAGATGGGACAAAAATATCAGAAGATCCTGCCGGGAAAATATTTATGGCGGTTTATGACAAAGTATCAGCAGCGGGGGAGATGGAATGTAAGGTATATTTATTCCGGAATAAGCTGGCTGCGATCGCTGTAAATTATGAAATTGATGGAAATAAGCAGAATATGGAAATTTTATTTTCGGGCGGTGACTTCCGGATGCAGAACATGAAAATCACATATTTAAAGGGAGAAGAGACACACTCTGTCTGGACTGCTATTACAGGAAACCCTGCAGCGGGGGACGGAACACTCACATTTGAATCCGATGATGAAGATGGTCTGAATGGTAGAATTTCCGTGAAAAAGGGGAGTGAAATGACGGACATTACGGGGGAAGAATGTGATCTTATGGGATTGAATGGATTTGAATTGTTAGGATTATTTGGTGAGTTTGCTGGATTTTGAACTGTTATTTTCTCAATAAGATGCAAAAAATCAAAGTGTTTCTCAATAAAAACATGCGAAGTACTTGAATTTCCATACAGATAATATATAATGTCTAAGATGGTTAAAAAGTTAACAAAGATAAGATGAGCGAGGTAAAACACGATGTATGCAGATGAAAATGTGATTAAAATCAAACACGATGTACTCTACACAGTCGCAAAGCTTGCATTTGAAGGCAGACTTGAAGAAGAGAGAGACCACATCGCAACAGAACTCATTCCAGGTCCGACACCGCAGTTTCGCTGTTGTATTTATAAAGAGAGGGAGATCATCCGTCAGAGAGTCCGTTTAGCAGAGGGTAAAGCACCGGGCGCAGAGGATGATGGAAATGTGGTTCAGGTTATCAGCTCCGCATGTGAGGACTGTCCGATTTCCAGTTATACTGTAACAGAGAACTGCCAGAACTGTCTTGGAAAAGCATGTATCAATGCATGTAAATTTGGCGCAATCGAGCCGGGAAGAGACCGTTCCCATATTGATCCTTCCAAATGTAAAGAATGTGGAAAATGTGCACAGGCATGTCCTTACAATGCAATCGCACATTTAAAGAGACCGTGTAAATTCAGCTGTCCGGTCAATGCGATTACATACAATGAGTACGGCATTTCCGTGATCGATAAAGAAAAATGTATCCGCTGCGGTAAATGTATCCACAGCTGTCCGTTCGGAGCAATCGCATCTAAGACTTATATTGTGCCGGTAATCGAGGCTTTAAAAGCAGGTAAGCATGTATATGCAATGACAGCTCCTGCAACAGAAGGCCAGTTTGGTGCAGATATCACAATGGCAAGCTGGAAAAAAGCGATGAAAGAGATGGGATTTACTGATTTCTATGATGTAGGTCTCGGTGGAGATATGACAGCAGCTTATGAGGCAGAAGAGTGGGCAGAGGCTTATAAAGAGGGAAATAAAAAAGTTACTTCCTGCTGTCCTGCATTCGTAAATATGGTGCGTTTACATTATCCGGAATTAGCAGAGTGTGTATCTACAACAGTATCTCCGATGTGCGCAGTTTCACGTCTGATCAAAGCGAAAGATCCTGATGCGATCACTGTATTTATTGGACCGTGTGTTGCCAAGAAGTCAGAAGTTGCAGATCAGAAGATCGAGGGAAATGCAGATTATGTATTAACATACAGCGAGATCCGTGCAATGATGAAAGCAAAAGGCGTTGAGTTACAGCCGTGTCCAAATGATGATCAGACAGCATCTACATTTGGTAAACGTTTCGCAAACTCCGGCGGTGTAACAGCTGCAGTACTTGAGAGCTTAAAAGAGTCTAACGATGAGATCGCAGCAACCGTATGCAAGGCAAACGGTGCGGCAGAGTGTAAGAAAGCATTACTTCTGTTAAAAGCAGCAAGACTGCCGGAAGACTTCATTGAAGGTATGGCATGCGAGGGCGGCTGCGTTGGTGGTCCAAGTGCGTTCAACGATCAGATTTCTTCCAAAAAGAACCGTGATACCCTGATCGGTCAGGCAGATGACCGTACCATCCATGACAACTTAAAGAATTACGACATGGAAAGCTTTTCCATGCACCGTGAGTAATACGAACGGAGCATTGCATCGCGGGTAATACGAACGGTGCATTGCATCACGAATAAAATGAACGGTACATTGCATTGTGAGCAAGCAAACAGAATAGTGAGCATTATTATGCCGTGCAGCCTGTAAAAGGGTTGTGCGGTATTTTTGTATACGGTGATATGGATTTTAAAATACTTTGCTTAATGGGAAAATTCTGTTAGAATAAAAAACATCACGACGGAAGGGAAAAATAGACGATATAATGAAAAAAGCAGTATTTTTTGATATAGACGGTACATTATGGGATTTTAAGATGAATATACCGGAAAGCACAAAAGAAGCATTGAAAGAACTAAGAAAAAACGGGCATTATGCCTTCCTGTGCAGTGGAAGAAGCAGATCCAATATCAAAAGTCCCAAATTACTGGCACTCGGGTTTGATGGCATTGTGGCAGCATGCGGCACACACATTGAATTCGAGGGAGAAAAGTTATTTGAACTTTTACTGACCAACGAACAAATCAAACATATTCTTACAGTACTTAGAAAATACCAGATACCAATGGTACTAGAGGGACCAAATTATATTTATGTGGATGAAAAAGACTTCAAGGATGATCCATATGTCATTTATCTGAGAAATGAGCTTGGGGAAAACCTAAAAAGTATTACCGGAATTGCACAATATGAGGTAAATAAGCTGAGTGCGGAACTTGGAAATGCAGATGTAGAACTTGTCAGGAAAGAACTGGGAACGGAGTTTGATATGATCGTCCATGAGCCGGATGGAATATTAGAGATCGGGCAGGCGGGGCATTCCAAGGCAAGTGGCATTAAGCGTCTCTGTGCGTTTCTTGGAATCGCAAAAGAAGATACCTATGCATTCGGGGATAGTGCTAATGATGTGGAAATGCTTGAATTTGTGGCACATGGGATTGCCATGGGAAATGGTACGGATGTGGCAAAGAATGCGGCAGAATTTATTACCACAGATATCCATAAAGATGGGATCTGGAACGGACTGAAACATTATGGGCTGATCTGAATAAAAGACAGGGGGAAAAATATGGCAAATATCATGGATTATATGGACTGGCGCGGGGATTTATCGTTTGAGGCAGATGAATTTAATGAAGTTGATAATCTGATTTTAGCGCAGCTTGCATATGTTGATTTTGAGGGGATCGTTACAGCAGAGGAAAATGCGCCGGCTGTACCGCTTAAGGAGGCATCCGGACAATTTTGGGAAAAGAATGATAAAGACGAAATCTTGGCACGGGTATCCATGACGAAATCGGCCCCGTTTGTTATGGAGAAAATGGCGGAAACAAAACGTTTTTCGGATGTAAAACTACGCTGCTATGTCAATGAGATCCGGGATGAGGAACAGTTTCAGTTTTCGGCGGTCTGTGTGGAACTGCCGGATGACAGCCTGTATGTGGCATTTCGCGGAACAGACAACACGATCACGGGCTGGCGGGAAGATTTTAATATGGGTTATCTGTCAGAAACGCCGGGACAGCTCCGGGCAGTGGAATATTTGAACCGTGCAGTGACAGACAAAAAGCAGAGGGTGCGTGTCGGCGGCCATTCAAAGGGTGGAAATTTTGCCGTGTATGCCTCCGTAAAATGTGATCCGCAGATCCAGAACCAGATTTTAAATGTGTACAGCAATGATGGTCCGGGATTCCGGAGCGATATGGTGGAAAGCACAGAGTACCAGCGCATGCTGCCGAAGCTGCACACGATCCTGCCGGAATCTTCCATTGTCGGAATGCTCTTAGAACATCAGGAGTCGTTTGAAGTTGTCAAGAGCTCAAACAGCGGGATCCAGCAGCACGATGCCATGTCATGGGAGGTACTCGGAAGATCTTTTGTACATGTGGATCAGGTTGCGGCGCAGAGCCTGTTGTTGGATGAAACGATAAAATCATGGATTTACCAGTTAGACGGGGAAGAGAGAGCACAGATCGTGGAGACGGCATTTGATATGATCGAAAAAGTCGGGATCCGTACGGTAGATGATTTTTACCACAGTAAATGGAAGAAAATACAGGAACTGATGAAAGAAACCAGTAAACTTTCACCGGAGCGGCAGAAACTGTTTTCAAGAGCCTTAAAACTGCTTTGGATGGAAGGAAATAAAGCAATGAAGGAGACAGTAAAACAGACCGTAAAACGCACGGTAAAACAGTCTCCGCTGAAAAAATAAAAAAAGTATAAAATCACAGAAAATGAGTGAACTTATAAAAAAACGAGAAAAAGAGAGAAAAAATAAGAAAATATTGGAATAAATAATTATAAATAGAAATATATTTGGTTGCAGATTCAAATATAAAAATCTATTATATGAACCATAAGTTAGCACTCGAAAGAAATGAGTGCTAATAACTACTCAAAAGAAATAAAACAGATGATCATAAGCAGGAGGTAAGCAACATGAAATTAGTTCCATTAAGCGACAGAGTCGTATTAAAACAGTGTGAGGCAGAGGAAACCACAAAATCAGGTATCATTCTTACAAGCAGTGCACAGGAAAAACCACAGGAGGCAGAGGTTATTGCCGTAGGTCCTGGTGGAATGGTTGATGGAAAAGAAGTTACCATGCAGGTAAAAGCCGGACAGAAGGTAATTTATTCAAAATACGCAGGAACAGAAGTAAAATTAGACGGAGAAGAATACATTATCGTAAAACAGAATGATATTCTTGCAGTCGTAGAATAAATAATTGTTCAATGTAAAACAGATTTTTATCATTAATAAATTTCAGAAAGAGGTAGACAGATATGGCAAAGGAAATTAAATATGGCACAGAAGCAAGAGCAGCATTAGGTGCAGGTGTAGATAAACTGGCAAATACCGTAAGAGTAACATTAGGACCGAAAGGAAGAAACGTAGTACTTGACAAATCCTATGGTGCTCCACTGATCACAAACGATGGTGTTACGATCGCAAAAGAGATCGAGTTAGAAGATGCATTCGAGAACATGGGTGCACAGCTTGTAAAAGAAGTTGCAACAAAGACAAACGATGTTGCAGGTGATGGTACCACAACAGCAACTGTTTTAGCACAGGCAATGGTACAGGAAGGTATGAAGAACCTTGAGGCAGGTGCAAACCCGATCATCCTCCGCCGTGGTATGAAGAAAGCAACAGACAAAGCAGTAGAAGCAATCCTTGCAATGTCTTCCAAGGTAAACGGAAAAGACCAGATCGCAAAAGTAGCTGCAATCTCTGCAGGAGATGAGAATGTTGGTAACATGGTTGCTGATGCAATGGAAAAAGTTTCCAACGATGGTGTTATCACGATCGAGGAATCTAAGACAATGCAGACAGAGCTTGATTTAGTAGAAGGTATGCAGTTTGACCGTGGTTATGTATCTGCTTACATGTGCACAGATATGGATAAAATGGAAGCAGTATTAGACGATCCATATATCCTGATCACAGATAAGAAGATCAGCAACATTCAGGAGATCCTTCCTCTGTTAGAGCAGATCGTACAGAGCGGTGCAAGATTACTTATCATCGCTGAGGATATCGAGGGTGAGGCACTTACCACTTTGATCGTCAACAAACTGCGTGGTACATTCAATGTAGTAGCTGTCAAAGCACCTGGCTATGGTGACAGAAGAAAAGCAATGCTTGAAGATATCGCAATCTTAACAGGTGGTCAGGTGATCAGCTCTGATCTTGGTCTGGAATTAAAAGACACAACTATGGATCAGTTAGGTCGTGCAAAATCTGTAAAAGTCCAGAAAGAGAACACAGTGATCGTTGACGGTGCTGGTGACAAAGATGCGATCGCAAGCAGAGTAAACCAGATCCGTGGTCAGATTGAGGAGACAACATCTGAGTTTGATAAAGAAAAATTACAGGAGAGACTTGCAAAATTAGCAGGTGGCGTTGCAGTTATCCGTGTCGGTGCAGCAACTGAGACAGAGATGAAAGAAGCAAAACTTCGTATGGAAGATGCTTTAAACGCAACAAGAGCAGCAGTCGAAGAAGGTATCATCGCAGGTGGCGGTTCTGCATATATCCATGCAACCAAAGCTGTTGCTGAGTTAGCTGACACCTTAGAGGGTGATGAGAAGACTGGTGCAAAAGTTATCTTAAAAGCTCTGGAAGCTCCATTATACTATATCTCTGCCAATGCAGGACTTGAGGGCGCTGTTATCATCAATAAGGTAAAAGAGTCTAAAGACGGTATCGGATTCAATGCAGCAACCGAAGAGTATGTAGATATGGTTGAGAACGGTATTCTTGACCCGGTTAAAGTTACAAGAACAGCATTACAGAACGCAACTTCTGTTGCATCTACACTGCTTACAACAGAGTCTGTTGTTGCTAATATCAAAGAAGATGCTCCGGCAGTTCCGGCAGGCAACCCTGGCATGGGAATGATGTAATAACAGGTCTCTAAGAGAAAAAACAATAGATTGTATGGCTTTGTAATACAATCTGTTGTAATAAATAAGAATGTGAAAAACACAGCAGATTGTAAAGATCTGCTGTGTTTTTTAAATTCATAGGAAATTACGCATCTCGCGGAGAAGAAGTTAGCTGTAAACAGCACCGCTCGAGCGCGAAAGAGTCGCAAGCGACTCTTTGTTCTAGGAAAATGCGTTGAAATTTGTGCTGAAAATAAGATTTTATATTTTGATGAATTACAAAAACAAATGCTGGTGAACAGATTTGTCTGACCGGATATTTACCGGAGCAGGCAGGCAAGCAGTCTGTCATTATCCTCTGGATTCATGATACAGAGCCGGATGTACTTGTTATCCAGAAATGGAAATGTGGAGCAGTCACGGATCATCATTTTTTCACGGATCGCACGGTCAAATAGATCCTGGGAAGTAAGGTCATCTTTTAAAATGCGTACCAGCATGAAATTGCCGCTTGGTTCATATACTTTAAAATCAGGGCTTTTCTGGAATGTCTGATAAATTCTTGCACGCTCTGAAGCAATCAGGTCTTTGGTAGCTTTGATGTATGCAGTGTCACGGAACATCGTCTCTCCGGCAACGACAGCCAGGGAATTGATCGTCCATGGATTTTTTCTGGTATTGATAGATTTGATCAGATCACGGTTGCCTGTGATCGCATAGCCGAGGCGGAGTCCCGGTGCCGCGAAAAATTTTGAGGTACCACGTAAAATGACAATATTGTTATAATAGTTTGTCAGTGGCACAGCGGAGATATCAGCCATATTATCGGCAAATTCCACATAAGTTTCATCCACCATGACATAAATGTCATGTTCCTTGCATGCATCTAAGATGTGACGCATTTCTGTTCTTGTAATGCAGGATGATGTAGGGTTGTTCGGGTTACATATAACGATCAGATCAATGCTTTCGTTCAGATGAGAGATAAAATCATCAACATCTAAACGGAAATTATCCTTTTCGCGAAGCGGATAATAGAGTGTCGTACCTCCGCCAAGAGAGATCTCACGTTCGTATTCGGAATAAGTAGGACCGATGACCATTGCCTTTTTCGGGTGCTCAATCTGTATAAAAAGAGAGATCAGTTCTGTGGAACCGTTACCTACGATGACGTTTTCATATTCTGTACCGCAGTATTCTGCGATGCATTTACGAAGAGATGTATATTCCCTGTCAGGATATGTCGTGATCACATCGATCTGCTCGGAAAGAGCGGTACGAAGAAGCGGTGATACACCAAGCGGGTTAACATTTGCAGAAAAACTGACGATCTCTTCTTTTCTGATGCCGTAGATCTGCTCTATTTTTTCTAAATCACTTCCGTGAAAATGGTCTTTGTGTTTTATCATTGCGAACTCCTCCAAATTGGTTTATAATCTATTATAATGATTGTCATTGAAAAAGCAAGCAATTAAAAGAGAAAAAGCGGGTGTCGATTTGCGAAGACGGATACAACAACTGGTAAGGGGAAAATTCGAACACTTAAAGCCATCTCTTTCAATTTCTGTGGATAAAATTGACATTACTGCAATGGAAGGAAATGACGTTTCGGGGGATTTTGTGATCACAAGCACAAATCATGTGCCGATGCGTGGAATCGTATATTCTTCCAATCCGAGGATGGAATGTCTGACACCACAGTTTGAAGGGGAAGAAATAAGGATTCGTTACCAATTTCATAGTTATGGTCTGGTTGAAGGTGATATTCAAAAAGGAGAGTTCTGTATTGTAGTAGAACAGGGTGAATATAACCTTTCTTTTGTTGTGTCTGTTTCTAAATTGTATGCGGAATCTTCTGTCGGGAAAATAAAAAATTTATCCGATTTTGCCAGACTGTCAGAAAATGATTTTGAAGAGGCATTTCATCTGTTTTATTCTGGAAAATTTAAAAATATATTTCATTCCGGTGAAAAAAGAGAAATGCTTTTGTATGAGGGATTATCAAAAGGAACTCCCTCCGGTCAAAAGGTAGAAGAGTTTTTGATCGGTATTCATAAAAAGAAGCGTACAGAGGTTTTGCTAAAAGAGAGCAATACTGTATTTTATCAGGTACATGAAAACAGACTGGAAACTTTTCAGATAAACAGAAGCCAGCACGGTTATCTTGAAATCAGAGTCAGTTCAGATGCAGGTTTTTTAGCCTTGAAGAAGCCAAGGGTTACCGATGAGATGTTCGTGGGGAGCGTCTGCAATGTAGAATATTACATTGTGGCAGAAAAAATGCATGCCGGAAAGAATTTTGGAAAGATATGTCTGGAAGTGCCGGGACAGGAAACGTTAATTTATCATGTATGTGCCACATCAAAGCCGGAAAATGCTACAGAAAATGAACCTGTTTTTTTAGATATCCAGAAATCCAGAGCAAAATTAATGCAGCTTTATCTGGAATACCGCCTGAAGCGGATCGTGACAGGCGTATGGGCGAACCAGTCGGGAGTTATTTTAGACCATTTATCTACTTTGTGTAAGGATGAAAAAATATATGGACTGATGAAAGCACAGGCACTGATCATCAATCGCCAGAGACAGGAGGCATCCTGGATTTTAGATGATTTTAAACGGACATGTGAGGATCATACAAGCCCGGAATGGGGATATTATCTTTATCTGTGCACACTGATGGAACGGGAGCCGTCTTACGTAGATCGTCTGACGATAGAGGTGGAGCAGATTTTTAAAATGCATCCGGATGATTCAATGCTGTTCTGGGTGCTGTTATTTTTAAAAGAAGAGTATTATCAGAAACCGGCAGAAAGGTTAGAAGCAGTCCGGGACTGGATGCGTTATGATAACAGTCCGTATTTTTATCTGGAGGCATATTATCTGATCTGGCAGGACCCTTATTTACTGACAAAACTTGGAACATTTGAAACACGCATATTATACTGGGTTGCAAAATGGGGTGTTATGACAAGGGATATTGCAATACAGGTAACGGGTCTTGTCGCAGGGAAAAAGGAGTATCATCCGTTTCTATACCGTATTTTAGAAGCATGTTATGAGGTAAAACCAGATGATGAAATGTTGACGACGGTGTTGGGATATCTGATCCGCAGCCAGTGCTTTGGTGCAAAATATCATCACTGGTATGAGCTTGGAATAGAACGAGAGATTCGTATTACAAGCCTGTATGAAGCATATCTTTTATCACTGGATGGAAGAAAACTTGAGCGTGTACCGAAGATGATTCAGATGTATTTTCAGTATGACAGTGGATTGTCCTGGCAGCAGAAGGCGGTTTTATTTGTCAATATTATTGCGGCAAAAAAAATACAGCCTGATGTATATCAGAAGTATCTGCCGATCATAGAACGCTTTGCGATGGAGCAGCTTGAGGCAGGTCATGTAGATGATAATCTGGCTGTGATTTATGATGAGATGTTTGCACAGGGTATCATAAATGCGGATATTGCACATTGGGCATCTGAAATTCTTTTTACACATAAGGTGATCTGCACAGATTCACGTGCCGCAAAGATAGAAGTTTATGAATACGCATGCAACAATGCAGATAATAAGGAAGCCGTGATCCGGAACGGAGCAGCATATTTTACCGTACATACAAAGGATTACTGCCTGATCATGGAAGATATTTATGGCAATCGTTTTTGCGGGGATATTGGTTATTACGAAGAGCCGTTGATGGACATTGACGGCTGTGTAAAGAAGTGTATGGAGTTTGCACAGGAAGAATTGCCTTATATTCTTTATTCCATGCAGCAGAAGGGCGGAGAAGAAGTTGATGATCCGGATTTTCCGGGTGTGTGGGCTGTTTTGAAATCACCGTTGGTAAGTGACCGCTATAAAAGAGATGTTGCAGAACAGGTTATATCATTTTATCGGAAAAGAAAGTATGAGGCAGGATGCCTGACTGGTCTGGATCATAAACTCTTATCAACAGCTTCGCGTCGTATGCTGATGCAGTATCTGACAGAAGAACATTTGTATGAAACAGCGTATCGAATGGCAGAAGAATGTGGATATGAGCATATGGATACGGCAGCATGTGTCTCTTTATGCAGTTATGCGATCCATACAGCAGGTTTTGAGGAAGATGATTTCCTGCTTGGATTTGCAGAGTATGTATTTTACAGGGGCATCTATAATGATGTAATTCTTATTTATCTCTGCAAATATTATAATGGCGCAACAAAGACCATGGCGGAAATCTGGAAAGCAGCCGGCGAGTTTGATATAGATACGTTTGATCTTGAGGAGCGTATTTTAAGTCAGATGCTTTATTCGACTGACTATATTGCGGATGCGGAAGATATCTATGAAAGCTATGTAAAAGGCGGGGGACGGGAACTGATCTGCATGGCATATTTATCTTATTTTGCAGATGCATGGCTGGTGCGGGATATGGTGGTACCTGAGTATGTGTTTGAACAGATTTTTGTACGTTATCAGGAAGGTAATCCGCTGAACGATGCATGTAAACTGGGGCTGCTGAAATATTTTTCGGAGAAAGAACACTTATCAGATGTAATGTACCGGGCGGCTGATGAGTTGTTGGAAGAGTACACATCACAGAACTGTTACTTTGATTTTTTTCTGGAGTTTGAGAAAAAATTGCGTTTGAAATATCATTTATATGATAAAGCATTTGTAGAATATCATACAGATCCGGGACGAAAGATTATGATTCATTTTAGTCTGGATGGGGAGCATTATGAGCAATCGCTGCTAAATGAGGTTTATGATGGTATTTTTGTCAAAGAATTTATTTTGTTTTTTGGCGAATCTGTACTTTATTATATGACAGAACAGGAAAAGACAGAGGAGAAGATAACGGAAAGTGCATGTTTAAATTGCAGAAATGTACCGGATGAAGAAAGTCATGGACGATATGAGATGTTAAATGATATGCTGATGCATCATGCGATGGGAGAACGCGATGCGCAAAAGAGAGAAATGAAACAATACTATGGAATGCAGATGGTAACAAAAGAGGTATTTCATATTTTATAAGTAAGAGGGAGAAAAGTGGAAAAAATGCCGTATTATCTGGGCATTGATCTTGATAATGACAATGCTGTGATAAGTTACTTCCAATTGAATATGAGAGAACCGGAGACGGTCAGTACGGTAGCAGGCAGTGAGGTGTACCAGATTCCTTTGATGCTGGCAAAAAAACATGGAATTGGTCAGTGGTTTGTTGGTGAAGAGGCGAAGCGTCTCGCACTTTTGCAGGGGGAGGAAGCAGTGTCCGGACTGCTTCATGCAGCCCTTTCGGGACAGGAATTTTTCGTGGAGGGAGAAACTTATAAAGCAGAAGAACTGCTGGCGCTTTACATAAAAAAACTGATATATCTGGCAGGAAAACTGGGGAATCCCGTGACACCTGATTTTTTGGTTATCACGCTTGAGCAGTTGTCAAGGGAGGTGACTGAACTCTTTATCCGTGTGGCAGAGCGGATTGGAATACACGATGGAAGACTGACACTCATTGACAGGAGAGAGAGCTTTTATTATTTTGCCTTCAGTCAGCAAAAAGAATTATGGCTGCATGATGTGTATCTGTTTGATAACCGTGGAGACGAAGTATGGTGCAGAAGACTTGAACGTGATCAAAGGACTATGCCACAGCTTGTCACGATCAGTGAGGAACAGCGCAATATAGACAGAGCAGGCAAGGATGCCAGCTTTTTGAAAGTTGTAACAGAAGCCGTATCGGGACATATTGTTTCAGCGGTATATCTGACTGGAGATGGTTTTGATGGTGAATGGATGAAAGAGTCTCTTTCTTTCTTATGTAAAGGCCGTCGGGTCTTTATGGGGAAAAACCTATATTCCAAGGGAGCGTGTTATGCAGCGGCAAGAAAGTGTATGAAAACAGAAAACAGCTGGCAGTTTGTCTATATGGGCGATAACGAGATGAAAGTAAACGTCAGCCTAAAAGTGCAAAGACAGGGGAAAACGGAGCTTTTGACACTAATCAATGCAGGGGATAACTGGTATGAGACAGTTGGAGAATGTGAGGTATTGCTGGATGGATCAAATGAGATCGATTTCTGGCTGCAGCTGCCAAACAGTAAGGAGGCGCAGATTGAAAAACTTACACTTGCGGATCTGCCAAAGCGGCCTCCGCGTACAACGCGTCTCCGTATCAAAGCACAGCCGGTTTCTGATATGGAAGTAAAGATTAAGATCAAAGATCTGGGGTTTGGAGAAATCTTTAAGAGCTCGGACAAAACGTGGGAATATATGATGTCACTGGGAGCAGTGAAATAGACGAAAGAGAGGCAGGAAAGACGAATGGGCGATTTGATCTTATGTAACCAGCAGTTGGCGGCGATGCCTTATTATATTGAAAATGTATCGTTAAATGTTTATTCGTTGGATGAACTGTGTTATTATATCAAAAATAATACCTGTCTTTTGGATGCGGATTTCATGGACGACGAATTGTGTGACTGGGTGGAACATGAGCTGGGGCTGCCGGAGGTGGCAGAGAACCTTAGACATATTAAGGATGGAGGGGGGATTTTATCAGAATTTACCGGCTGCCTGATGTCTGCGTGTGGTTATTGCACACCAGAGGAACAAAAGCAGATCAGAAATACACTTCAGGATATGGAGCATAAATCGGCATTTGAATGCGGAAAAATCAAAGCTGACCGTTATCTTGAAAATCAAAAATACATAAACAGTATTACGGAGTACAGAAAGCTCTTGCAGTCGGAAGAGAATGAAAAGCCCCAGATGGTTGGTGCCGTGTGGCATAATCTTGGCACAGCATATGCAAGGCTGTTTTTATTTGAACAGGCAGCTGACTGCTATGCAAGGGCGTACGAAAAAAACAACGATGAAGAATCTTTGCGGGAGTGTCTGATGGCATGCCGTTGCAATCATGATGAGCGGGCGTTTGGACGCAGGGTGGAATATTTTAAAATAACATCTGAGAAAGCAAAAGAAATTGCAGATGAATTGAGCAGATGCAGCAGAAGAGATGCGGTATGTCAGTTTGAAACAATGCTTGATGAGTGGGATGCCGGGGATGAAAAGGTATGGGAGATGCAGCTTGAGGAATGGAAAAAACAGTACAGGAAGGATTGTATGGTATAAATGAAATTTTTTAACAGATGGAAAAAACGTAGTTTTGAAGAAAAAATGGATGATTTAAACCAGACTGTGCTGACGGAAAACAACATAAAAAATCCGAAACAGGTGGAACAATATGTTGTAGAGCGATTAGAACAGATGATCGATATCACACAGGAAATCGAGGAGGAAAAGTCAGAGTATCGCACAGTCACATCTTATCTTAACGACATTCAGAAATTAGAGGATCTTCCGGAGCCTGAAAAGAAAAAAATTGCAGATGTGGCACAGAATGTTGTGCAGTTAAACAGCGCGAGAAATTCGTTCCTGAATTCAGAAAAAAAACTGACTGATGCGCAGTTTGCGCAGCTTGAGCAGGAAGAGAAAACCATGCCGGAAGCAATCAAGCGTCTCAGCTCGAATGAACTTTATCAGGATACTATAAAAAAAGATATGAAATACCTTGAAAGAGAAAAATCAAGGTGGCTGTTACACCGTGAATATCTGATGCATCAGCAGAAAAGTTTAAAAAATTTATTATATATCATTCTTGCGGTCGTGGCAGCAGTGGCAGTAACACTTATCACGTTACAGTTTGGATTTAAGGTTGATACATATTATGCATGGATGATACTGATTTTTGTTATGGCAGTGGCAGTTTGTGCAGATTATCTGAAGATGCTGCACAATGATTCTGAAATAAAATTAGCGGAACGAAGTGCAAACAAGGCAATTCTGTTACTTAATAAGGTGAAATTTAAGTATGTCAATATCACAAATGCGATTGATTATGCTTGTGAGAAATATCATGTAAGAAGAGCTTCGGAATTGAATCAGCTGTGGCAGTATTATATGGATGCAGTGCGCGAACGTGAAAAATATCAGCGCACAAATGAAGATCTTGAATATTTTAACAGCAGACTGGTACGTGCCTTAAACCAGTATCAGCTATATGATGCACAGGTGTGGATCACACAGGCAGCTGCGCTGATCGATCCAAAGGAAATGGTAGAAGTTAAGCACGGACTGATTCTGCGCAGACAGAAATTAAGAGACAGGATTGAGTATAATGTCACAGAAATGAAAAACCAAAGGGAGGAAGCGTTAAAACTTTCTGTAAAAGCCGGAAATATGAAACCTCAGATTGATGAGATCATCAATGCGATTGACCGGTTGATGGAGACAATGTAGGTTTAGAACTGCGTGCAACATGTCTGTATAAGACGTGCTGCACGCAGTTTTTTGTCAGTTTGCTCTGTTATTTTCCACATCCCGGATCAAATTCCGGATTGCACATATAAAAGTTTTTGCTGTCGAGTTCTTCCAAAACAAGACGTAGTCCCTCACCAAAACGCTGGAAGTGGACAATTTCCCGCTGGCGCAGAAAACGGATCGGTTCACAGACTTCCGGGTCTTTTACGAGACGTAAAATGTTATCGTAGGTAGTACGAGCTTTCTGTTCTGCAGCCATATCTTCAAACAGATCAGTGATCGCATCCCCTTTGCTTTGAAATTCACATGCATTAAACGGGATACCACCTGCCGCCTGCGGCCAGATTCCGGCAGTGTGGTCAACATAGTAAGGAGCAAAACCAGCGGATTCAAGTTCTTCCGCACTTAAACCTCTGGTAAGCTGCCGGACGATAGCAGCAATCATTTCAAGGTGGGCTAATTCATAGGTACAGATACGTTGGATATGGCTATTTATATTGGATTTCCAGGGAAAAAACATTCTCTATGTATCGCCCGATCCCCGCTTTTGATTCCATATTATTATAATATAAAATTTTGTCAACACAGGATTTTAAGAACCGGTTCTTCTCGGCTGCCGACAGCTCCGGATCATTCAGGGCATGGAGACAGTCCTTAAAACGTCTTATCTTTTCCTCATAATCAACAATGTCAGCTTTTTTTGCCCTGGCGTCCTCTAATGCAATGATCGTGGATGCGATATCCTGCTGTGTCCTGACATTCCGCTCTAAAAACTCCTCTTTGGAATAGATCCCGTCCTCGTAAGCATCTTTTTGCCTGGCGTCTTTTTCATTCAGCTTTTTCAGTTTGTTTTCCAGATTGACCACGATCGTTTTACTGATTGCCTGCGCCCTGCCGTCATCCGATTTCTGCGCCAATTCAAAGTCATTCAGAGTATCTTCCATGGAAGAGATAAAACGCCTTAAAAAGGCAGAATAGAGCACGGATTTGGTATGACAGTAAGCCTGATGGTTGCAGAGCATCATCTGAGAGACGGAATTGTGATTTTTGTAGATCTTAAGTGACATGGCATGACCGCAGGTGCCGCAGTAGAGCAGACCGGCAAACGGATTGCAGAGCTCTTTGTTCCTGCGCAGGCTCGGATTGGTCCCGCGTCTCGCCATGCAGGCATCGTATAACTCATGGGTGATGATCGGCTCATGCAGCCCTTTATAATATTTCGCCTCAGAGTTTTGCGGGCGCGCTTTTGCCAACTGTCCCTCGTTAATATATTTTACGACTTTCCGGTTGTTCCACCGGACCATGCCAAGATAGAGCGGGTTGCATAAGATCGAGCTGATGATCGCCGGTGTCCAGTGGGCCGCCTTTTTTGGCTTAATGTGCATGGCATCCAGTTTATGTGCGATATTCGTAAAGCCGATGCCGCCCGGTGTGTAAGCGTAAAGCTCATGGATCAGTTTTACCGTATCGGCTTCCTCCGGGATAATTTCTAACGTGTGGCAGGTGACACCGTCTTTCTTTATGACGGTTTTCTTATAGCCGTATGGGTCCACAGAGCCGATATAATTCCCTTTGGCAACAGAAGCCTCACGCCCGCGCTTTAAGATACGCTTGGTGTATTCCAGGTAGTCATTGCCCCTGGTGATCTCCATCTCAAAAAACTTGCGCTCATATTCTTCCTGCAGGTTGAAAGAGTGCGTGAGAGTGAGAACCGTTGTATTTGTATACCGGAGGATATTGATCAGCCTGCCGCAGTCCTCAAGATCACCACGGGACAAACGCTGCGGCTCCACGACAAGGACAGCTTTAAACTGCTCGGACTCGATCATTTTCAGCAGATTTTTCATCTGTGGTCTGGAATCGATCGTCTCGCCGGAGACGACCTCGCGGAAGATGTTTTTCTCCGGGATCGGAGAGTGGAAGTGCGTGGAGGCATATTGCTGAATCATCTCCTCGTGCTTGCGGAGAACTTCCTCCACGGACATATCCGGGCTGTCAGACCGGGACTTGCGGAGATAGACTAAGACTTCATTTACGGTGAATGATTTGGTGTTTGGCATAAGGTATCACTCCTTTGTGAAAATGTATGTAAAAAAGAGTATAAAAATAACAGCCAGCAGAGAACTGGTGTTCCGCTTGCGTTTGGCTGCTCCGAATGATACAATATGCTTGCTTAGGGCTACCATATCATCGGGAGCATTGCCGCCTTGCTTTACAGTGGGGCGGTTTTTATTTAGCTGGAATCATATGGCACAAAATAATCATGTGACCGGATTATAATGTAAGTAACATTATAATGGAGGTGTGCCAATGATAAAAAAACAATATACGTCAATCGATTGGTCTGATTATGATTCAAATAACGTAGTATGTATGGATACAAATAATTCTTATTTCACTGCCGAGTTGCCAGAGGATGAACGCGAATTATATGATAACGCTGAAACAGTTGGTATTGACGGAACTGTCTAACTTTGCTACCTCGCAAATTGTGGACTGCATACAATCTTTAATCGAAATATGATATTGCGTTATGTTTTTCGCATAAATATCCTGTATTATTTTTCCATCAATAGTGCCACCTATGGTTAAAATTCTAGGAGTGGAAACAAGATGCGTTTCTAGCTTATAGGAGGTATTATCGCCAATAATTGCGGTATGCATTCGATTGTGTTCATCTCGTCCAATAACGAGAAATGAAGATTGTAAACGTTCTTGAGTGGTTTTGTCGCTAACTAAAAATGTGACCATATCAAGAAAATCATTTATGAAATAATTCTCCACGTCGCCGCCCATCTCTTGAATGCAATGATTGACAAAAGGCTCAATTCCACCTACAATTCCAGCGGATCCCAGTATAATATTGCTATTTATTTTTCTTGTCTTATTATAAAATTCTGAAAGACTTCCATTTTCGCCAGCGCGTCCATCACTCATGATAATAGCATTGCATTTATTAGCATATCCCAGTATTAAACTCATGTATTCCTCCGATGGTGTAATCAAAGTGGCGTATTATTGAGTATTATTTACTTTTTCAATTAATTCCTGTAACTTATCTCTATCCCAGAGCTTAACACCTAAAGTGTCGGCTTCGTCCCTTGCCTGTGATGTAAAATACTGATTTGTGAGTACTACGGCAATGTCTTTGTGGTAAAGGCTCTTTCCAGTGTGTACCTGTTGCACGGCGGCATAATTATTTCAAATCATTTGGAGTGGTATTATAAATGATTTGTGTTGCATCAATGTTTGACCGTTCAACAGTGCATAATTGATTCCACTGTTCTTCAGAACCACCATAATATATTTTTTCTACATCATGTAAATATCCCCAGAAAGAATCATTTCCAATATCTTGTAATGTAGATGGAAGATATAAAAACTTTACACCACAACTATTAAACTCGTTTGATGCAACGCTGCGGACACCTTCTGGGATTATCACGCTTGTAACAGAATCTAAGGTAAATACTCCATCTAAAGAAACAACATTATAAGTATTGCCATCAATTTCATATGATGAATTTATTCTAACTTTCTTTTGATTAGAGTGAAAATCTGTTAGGAAAATTTCATTCCCATCAATATAGTATTCAAAATCACTAATATCAGTATAATCTTCAAGCCAAACAGAAATATTTTCTTGTTGAAGTTCATTTTCCGTTTCGCTACTACTGGTAAAAATACCTATTGAAAAGAAAATGAGTAATATTGTAATGAGAATTCGCTTGACCACGTTCGAAGGTTTTTTAGTTATCCATAAAAGAAAAACACCTATATAAGGCATAACAATACATATCAAAACAATAAACCAATTTTTCTTCCAAAACGGAATTTTAAGTTTAGGTTGGGTATCGAATGTTTGTTGACGTTCTTGCCTTATTGGAATCGAAGATGCTTGATAATAATTATTTATGATAGTTGTGTTTGAATTATCATTATTTACTGTTTCTGGTGCAACTCTTGGCATTTCACAACCGCAATATTCACAAAATTTCCCTTTCCCTTCGGCACCACAATTTGGACATTTCATAATATGTTCCTCTTTTCTTTAGATTAATTCCATAACTCCTATATTCGGTTGAAAAAATATAACATAATTATCAACCTGTGTGCATACACCGTATTTATTTGTGTAGTATGTTAGGCTGTCATTTAAAAACTCTTCGGTAACTCCGAGATATTCCGCCGTTTCAAATAGGTTCTGGCAGTTGTGTAAATATGCGTCAATGATACCGCGCAGACCGACCTGTTTATTATAAGCCCAAATTCTACCGCGTAATTCCTGTTTGCGGTTTTCAGCATTGGATTGGTCAATGATATCACCGACAGCAGTATAGTGGTGTCCAAGCTCCTCAGCAAGGACACATGCTTTTTCGGCAGAATTTTTAAGATTTTTGCTTAATGCGATAGTATTATTGCAATACAGACCACTGATCCGATCACTTTTAAAAGAATGATTATCTATAATTTCTATACCATCCTTGCAGGCTTCGTCTTGCAATTCTTCATATGTATTCAATTAAAACACCTCCCGCTCCAGTATATTCTTATAGGTGTCCCGGAATCTGGACAACTACTTTCTTTTGGTTTTTACAAATTCAGCAAATGCTTTTATTTCGTCAAGTTCTTCCTCAGTATACTCGTCACCGTCGAAGTGGGCGGCAATGGTTAATGGTTCTTCATCTGGTTCATCCCAACCCATAAGTTCTCGGGGAGATACTTTTAATGCTTTTGCAAATTCTCGTATTTTTGACTCTGCGAGGTCGACCTCTCCTTTTTCGATTTTGGCAATGGATGATCTGTCTTTATATCCAGTTAATTCTGCCAATGTATCTTGAGACATTTTTAATTCAGTCCTTTTTGATTTTATGTTTTTATATAGCGGTAACATAAGCAGAACTCCTTTCATTAATTAATTTGTATTATCATAATACCACTTTGTGTAAAATAATTCAACAAAATTATTAAAAAGTGTTGACATAAATTCACGTCAATGATATAGTGAATTTAGTTCACGGAAAGGAGGCGATAAAGAAGTGGCGAATGTAGAACTGCTCAAAGAGAAAATAAGTAATTCTGGAATGACAGTTACAGCAATAGCTGATAAATCAGGTATATTGCGTGAAACTCTCTATAACAGAATGAAAAGTGGTAATTTTTATGCATCTGAAATTACTGCATTAACAAGGGTATTGCATCTCACCCGGAAAGAACGAGATGAAATTTTTTTGCCCTAATAAGTGAATTAAATTCACAAAAAAGAAAGAAGGGCGATGGGAAGTGACGGAGATAGAAAAGTTATCACAAGTAAAATTCAATAATATGCATCGGGCATATTGCGAAGCAAAAAAGAATGATTGTCCAAATTGTCCTCTTAGAGTGTACTGCTTTATTTCACCGAGAGAGCGAACAGACCAACTGATGATAGACGTTATTCAATTTATGTTGGAGGAATTAAATCCGGATGTTGATGTAAATACGTTACCAGATTTTTACACAAGTGTGAAAATGGTTTGCCCGGCAGAAATACATTTTAAAGGGGCAGTAGGATATGAGCAGATCTTTAAAAGTGGAGCAAAATCATAAACCCACCGATGGAAAGCTATTTAATGGTTACTTAAGTAAGGACATTCATCAGTATTATTTTCCATTCCGTTGCACCGGAATTTAGGCGAACTGTCCTTTAATGAACAAGTTGAGTATTTCCAAACGGGTTTTCCGCTTGATAACTCATAGTAATCAGTAATGGTTGTACCGCAGATGGAGAGGTAAAGAAACTGAAAGCAAAGAGTAACAAAGACAACCAGTACAGCATTAACTAAAGAAGAGGAGGTAATTTTATGGAATATCGCAGAGTGATTCAGGAGTTTCCGAACGGTACGAACATCAATCTGATCCCGATCCTGACGCCGGAAGAGGAAAAAGCAAGGCATCAGCGTTTAAATGATGCGGCTGTGGAGTTGCTGCTGGCACAGGAAAGGGCACACAAGGAAAAGCAAATGAAAACTGCCACATGAGGTGTGGCTTGGTGGACAAGCAGGAAGGAGGGAAAACCAATGCAGATAAAGGTTAGAAATCAGACGACCCTTACAGATTACTCGGCATTGATGCGTGCGGCATTATATCTGGGCGGGTGCATAACAGATGCACAAGAGGGCGGATTTCACTTTGAAGTCACAAGATGTGAAGCCGGGACTGTGGTAAAGATCACAGAAAAAGAGCCCGAGGGACTAGCACTCCGACGGACTCAGGTAATTAAAAAATAATCACAAGTGCATTATAGCACGATTTGGAGGAAATGAACATGGATAAGAAGAATATTGTAAAAAAATTTATGAAGGATATGGAGCAGCGTCAGAATGAATTTTCAATGGCATTAAGTGACTGTATAGGAGCAGTTGATGCAGCAGATGCGGCAATCAAAGTCGTGGTGATGGAGCAATATTGTGAGATCTTAAAAGCTCAGGAACCGGAAAATTTTGATTCTACGCTGTATCAGATCTTAAAGAGAATATCCCAAAAGGGTTCCAGAGAACTGGTGATCGGCACAGAGGAAGAAGTTGCAGAGAGCATGAAAAAGACAAAAGAACGCTATAAGGACAAGCCCGACGATTTAGACGAGATAGAAAAAATGATATCCGAAATGATGACAGATATTTTCGGATGCCTTAGGAAGGAGAGCTAATGCGTAAAGAGTATTTTAAAACCTGTCCGTTTTGCGGAGCGCATTTAGATCCTGATGAAAAATGTGATTGTCAGGATAAAAATAAAGAAAAAGAAGAGGAGAAAGAAAAACATGAATAACACAACACCATTAACAGTAAGAATTGAGATCCCGGGATTGGAAATGCTGGCACAGGCACTTTTGAAATTAGCAGATTCGGGCATTATGAGTGCCGTACAGGGAATTGTGGAAGAAACAGTTCCGGCACAGGAAACAGTGCAGCCACAGAAAACCCCGGTACAGATGACATCACAGCCCGTTACACCAGTCCAGCAGATTCCACAGTCAGCTCCGCAACAGGTTACACCAGTTCCGCCGGTACCGCAGCCGGCAGCACTGCCAACCATTCCGGTACAGCCAGTGCCGATGGCAGCAGTTCCGGTTCAGGCGCAACCCGTACCGGTTGCAAATGCCCCAGTGCAGCAGCCACAGGTTATTCCGACAACGGAAGTACCTGTAACAAGGACCTATGATGAACTTGCGGTTGCAGCATCACAGTTAGTCAATATGGGAAAACAGCAGAGATTATTTGAGATTCTTGCAGGTTTTGGAGTACAGAGCCTTATGGAACTCCCAAAAGAAAAGTATGCAGCGTTTGCCGGATGCCTGCAGTCAGAGGGGGTGAAGATGTAATGCCATCGGAACACGCTTTATTATCAGCTTCATCCTCACATAAATGGCTGCACTGTCCGCCATCGGCACGGCTGGAAGCGGAAAAGCCGGATCAGACAAGTGAATATGCCAGAGAGGGATCTTTAGCGCATTCGATTTGTGAATTAAAACTGCAAAAAACATTCATTGAAAAGGGTATGACGACAAGACAGTTTAATACCCGTATGAATAAGTTGAAAAAGGATCCTTTATACAAGCCGGAGATGGAAAATAATACGGAGGAATATCTGGATCATATCAAACAGATCGCTTACAGTTTTCAGACACCACCTATGGTGGTGGCCGAGAAGAGAGTTGATTATTCCAAATGGGCACCGGAAGGGTTCGGAACTAGTGACTGTATTCTGATCGGTGGGACAGAACTTCATGTTGTTGATTATAAGAACGGAAAAGGTGTTATGGTATCTGCCTATGATAATCCACAGATGAAGTTGTATGCACTGGGAGCATATGACGCCTATGGATTCCTTTTCCCAATCCATAAGGTAGTTTTACATATTGTACAGCCAAATCTGAATAATATCTCATCTTTTGAACTTTCTTTAGAAGAACTGCTTGCGTGGGGAGAAAAGATCAAGCCAATCGCGCAGCTTGCGTATGAAGGTAAGGGAGACTTTTGCCAGGGGGAATGGTGTGATAAATGCTTTTGCAAGTTAAATGCAACCTGCAGGAAGCGGATGGAAGACAATATGGAAGTGATGAAGGATGCAACAGAAGAGGATACCGGAAAGCCGAAGCTGCCCGCTGAGATTTCAACTGAAGAGATTGGTGCAATTTTAAAAAGAGCAATGTTCCTGGAAAACTGGGTAAAGAAATTAAAAAAATTTGCACTGGATGCTTTGGTAGCGGGAAAAGAAATCCCGGGATGGAAGATCATTGAAGGGAGAAGCAACCGTGTGATCAAAGATAAAGATGCCGCGGTTAAAGCGATCCTTGATGCGGAATACGAAGAAGCTGTTATTTACAAACCAAGAGAAATGGTTGCCCTGGGTGAGTTAGAAAAGCTTCTTGGAAAAAAAGATTTTGAAAAATATGTTGGTCCTTATGTGGAAAAACCGCAGGGCGCACCAACACTGGTGCCGGAGGATGACAGAAGACCGGCAATGAAGATAAGACCGTCAGCCGAGGAGGCTTTCGGCGGTGAAAATAAATATAATAATACGGAGGTACAGTAAATATGGCAGTTACAACAGGAAAAGTCAGATTAAGTTATTGTCACGTATGGGAGCCACAGGCACCTTTAAACGGACAGGGAGAAGCAAAGTATTCGGTTACGATTCTGATCCCGAAGACTGACACAGCAACATTAAATGCAATTTATGCCGAAATGCAGATGGCAGAGCAGCAGGGTGTCGCTTCTAAATGGAATGGTGTAAAACCACCGATCGTCAAAAATCCATTGTATGATGGCGATGGTGTAAGACCATCAGGGGAACCATTCGGGGATGAGTGCAAAGGCCACATGGTCATAACTGCCTCTGGGAAAAATCAGCCTCAGATTGTGGACCTGCAGGTACAGCCGGTTCTTAACCGTGCAGAAATTTACAGCGGATGTTATGCGAGAGTGAATATTAGCTTTTTTGCATATGCGCAGCAGGGGAGTAAAGGAATTGGATGTGGACTTAACTGTATTCAGAAGATCGAGGATGGCGAGCCCTTATCCGGTGGAGTATCTGCACAGGAAGCATTTGGAGGAAACAATGCCTATGCAGGTGCACAGACTACATATCAGATGCCGCCACAGGGAACATATGGAGGGGCAATGCCACAGCCACAATACGGACAGCCACAGTCGATGCCGGCAGCGCAGCAGATGCCATATCCACAGATGCAACCGGCACAGGTAACACCGGGCTATCCGGCACAAAGCCAGATGCCTGGACAGCAGATCGATCCGATCACCGGGCAGGCGATAGTTGCCGGTGGTATTATGGGGATTTAACTATGGTACTTCATATTGATCTGGAAACTTTTTCATCGGTTAATCTAAAAAAAGCGGGACTGTATAAATATGTGCAGTCCCCGGATTTTGAAATACTTTTATTTGCATATGCTTATGATAATGATCCGGTTACTGTAATAGATATGGCACAGGGAGAAAAACTTACGGAACAGTTGATCTACGATCTGAAAAATCCGGAAGTGATAAAGATGGCACACAATGCGGCATTTGAGTTTTACTGCTTATCAAAGTTTTATGTCACAAAACTGGAACAGTGGCGGTGCTCCATGGTGCATGCACTATATTGTGGTTATCCGGCTTCTTTGGATGCGGTGGGGGAGGCAATGAACTTTCCGCAGGATAAAAAGAAACTTGGAATCGGCAGATCACTGATTAAGTTTTTTTGTGTTCCGTGTAAGCCGACAAATAAAAATGATCAACGGACAAGAAACTTGCCGAAACATGATCCGGAGCGTTGGAAATTATTTAAGGAATACTGCAGGCAGGATGTTGTAACAGAGCGGACGATAGAGGACGCTCTGTCGTTTTATCCGGTGCCGGAGACAGAATGGGTAAACTGGCGAATCGATCAGTTGATCAATATCAATGGTGTTGCTATGGATATTGACCTGATAAAGGGAGCACTTGCAATTAGTGACAGCATCCGGGATGAATTGGAAGGCAGAGCAAAGGATATCACCGGTCTTGACAATCCAAATAGTGTGGCACAGTTAAAGACCTGGATCAAACAAAATTCAGACTTGGAATTAAATGGATTAAATAAACAGACCGTTGCAGATATCTTAAGTGATAAATCGGGCACAGAGGAAATCCGGGAGATGCTAAGGATCCGGCAGGAACTTGGGAAAACATCGGTTAAAAAGTATGAAACAATGAAGACATGCCTTTGTGATGATGGTCGCATTCGTGGCCTGTTACAGTTTTATGGGGCGAACAGAACCGGGCGGTGGGCAGGCAGACTGGTACAGGTGCAGAATCTTCCAAGGAACTATATTGGGACACTGGATATCGCAAGAACATTGGTAAAACACCAGCGCACTGAAGCTATCCGGATGATTTATGGGAATGTCCCGGATACGTTATCGCAACTTATACGAACAGCGTTTGTTCCAGGAGAAGGATGCCATTTTGCAGTGGCTGATTTTTCTGCCATCGAGGCAAGGGTTATATCATGGTTAGCCGGGGAAAGCTGGAGACTTGAAGTATTTCGTACCCATGGAAAGATATATGAGGCATCTGCATCTGCCATGTTTGGGGTGCCGATTGAATCCATAGCAAAAGGAAAAGAAAATTATCCACTAAGATCGAAAGGCAAGATCGCTGAACTTGCACTTGGATATGGTGGAGGTCAGGGTGCGCTTGTTGCAATGGGAGCCTTAAAGATGGGATTGACAGAAGATGAACTTCCGGAGATTGTACAAAGGTGGAGAGGATCTAACCGGCGCATCTATGATTACTGGTATAAGGTTCAAAGAGCGGCGCAGGAGGCGGTTTCTTATGGGGTGATCACTACGCTGGATAAAGGAATCACATTTACCAGAGATGCTAATTTCCTTATTATCGGACTGCCAAGTGGGAGAAGTCTTTATTACTGCCATCCGGTTATCGAGAAGAATGAGATGGGCCGGGAAGAAATCTATTATTATGGTTTGAATCAGACAAATAAAAAATGGTCCAAGATTTCTACCTGGGGCGGAAAGCTGACGGAGAATATTGTGCAGGCGGTAGCAAGGGATCTGCTGGCAAATGCAATTTTAAATCTATACAGACAGGGCTATAAGATTAATTTCCATATTCATGATGAGGTCATTTTGGAAGTACCTGATTCAGATGTTGGAAAGACGTTAGAAAATGCGATCGCACTTATGTGTACACTGCCGGCATGGGGCGAAGGACTTCCGCTCAATGCGGATGGCTTCGATCAGGCAGCCTATTACAAAAAAGACTAGAAGGAGGGATTTCAAGTGTTTTTGAATGACAGGCAGATAAGGATATCTACCGGGACAAGCAGAAAGGCGGTAACCTGGGCAGAGCAGAAGCTCTTTTGGTCTGAATTTGTAGCGGGACTTGCAAAACCGGTAAGAACGACAGAGACATTTTCGGAATATAAGGCACTGCCAAAGGCAAAACAGGATGAACTAAAAGATATCGGAGGCTTCGTTGGTGGAACTCTTATTGATGGAAAAAGAAGAAATGATAACGCCGGAGTGCGTGATCTTGTAACACTGGATGCAGATTCCATAGAACCGGGCGGTACGGCAAGAATATTGACGGCACTTACATCTCTCGGATGTGCGTATGCCGTTTATTCGACCAGAAAGCATGAAGGTGCCGCCCCGCGTTTAAGAATCATTTTTCCGTTGGATCGAAGCTGCAGCAGTGATGAGTACGAGCCGATCGCAAGAAAGCTGGCAAGCTATATCGACATGAATATCTTTGATCCTACCACGTTTGAGACAGTACGACTTATGTACTGGCCGGGATGCAGCAGTGACAGTGAATTTGTATTTGTTTATGAGGACAAGCCGTTTGTTTCTGCAGACGGCATCCTCGCAATGTATCACGACTGGCATAGCGTATCTGAGTGGCCGGAAGTACCAGGCGCGGCAAAGATAAGAGACCGTTCCGCAAAAAAGCAGGGAGATCCATTAGCGAAAAAGGGTGTTGTAGGGGCTTTCTGCAGGCATTATACCATTGAACAGGCAATGGAAGCATTTATTCCGGGAGAGTACTCGCCCGGCAATGATCCGGATAGGTTTACCTATACCGGAGGATCAACCGTTGGCGGAGCAGTTGTGTATGATGATAAGTTTATCTACAGTCATCATGCCACGGATCCGTGTTCCGGAAAGCTGTGCAATGCCTTTGATATGGTGCGTCTGCACTTGTTTGGCGAGGATGATACAGATGCCATGCCTGACACTCCTGTAACGAATCTGCCGTCATATAAGCACATGTGTGAGTTTGCCGTAGGGATTCCTGAAATAGCTAATGAGATACTGCAGGAGAGGTACAGACAGGCGGCGGAGGCTTTTTCCGGAGATACAGGGACAGATGTGACAATTCCGGACGATTATAGCTGGATGAATAAATTAAAAGTAAATCCGCAGACCTGTAAGCCGCTAAGTACGATCTTGAATGTGCAGTTGATCTTAGAAAATGATGCAAAACTTAGAGAACATATGTATCTGGATGAGTTCAAAAACCGGGTGATCGTTGTGAGTCCATTGCCATGGGATGTTTTTGAGTACCCGTATCAGACAAGGGAATGGACTGATTCTGACGATGCCGGACTGAGAAATTATATGGAAGCTACTTATATGATCACTGGAAAAGAACGCATACTGGATGGTTTTACCATTTGCATGAATACACATAGGAAAAACAAACTAAAGGATTATTTTAAATCACTGAAATGGGATGGAACAGCCAGAGTTGACAGGCTTTTAATTGATTATTTTGGTGCGGAGGATAATGCTTTTTCAAGAGAATCTATCCGGAAATGTCTTATGGCAGCGGTTGCCAGGGTACTGTATCCGGGGTGCAAATTTGATAATATGCTGATTCTGTCGGGCAGACAGGGGATCGGGAAAAGTACTTTTTTTTCACTTTTGGGGAAAGAATGGTATTCGGATTCTTTAAGTACTTTTGAGGGGAAAGATGCGGCAGAGCTGTTGCAGGGGTTCTGGATCGTGGAAGCCGGAGAACTTACAGGGTTAAATCGCTCTGAGATGAATGATGTAAAGCAGTTTTTGAGTAAACGGGAAGATATCTACCGGGAACCCTATGGAAGGCGTACATCCAGTTATCCGCGGCGCTGTATTATCGTCGGAACCACGAATGACAAGGAATTTTTAAAGGATGTGACCGGAAACAGGCGCTTTTGGCCGATTGATCTGGAAGTCCAGAAGCCGGTAAAAAATATTTTTAAAGAACTGCCTTCGGAGGTGGATCAGATATGGGCGGAATGTCTTTTTTACGTGAGCCAGGGAGAAAACCTGCTGTTATCGGAAGAAGCTTTAAAACTGGCAGAGGAGAGTCAGGGACGGCATAGGGAGGTAAACCCCAAAGAAGGTCTGATACTGGAGTTTTTGGATCGTCCGATTACAAAGGACTGGTACAGAAAAGATATCAATGAACGCAGGGATCTGATGATCAGTGATTTTAAAGTACCTGAGGGACAGGAATGCTATAGAGATCGTGTATGTGCGGCGGAGATATATGCAGAGTGCTTTAAGAATTTTAATATTGGCATGATGAAGCGGTTGGAGTCAATGGAAATAAATAACATTCTGAAAGGACTCCCAGGATGGGAACCGATGAAGTATCCTATGAGATTTGGAAAAGGATATGGAATGCAGAGAGGATACATGAGAATTAAGTAAATATACAAAAACCGCATACAACAAATACAAAGACTACAAAGAAAAAATTATGGATAACTACAAAGACAACATAAAAACTACATTCAATGTTGCAGTGGGAAAGTCCAAAAATAAAGGGTTATATAATGATTACTACAATGACTACAAAATATATAAATAAATATATATAACAAGGGTAATAGAGGGATATATACCCCTGCACACGGACATGTACATACGCGTGCGTACGCAGGCGCGCGATTGTAACTCAATTCGTGTTATATGTCAATACCAAAATGCAAATAATTTGAGAAGGAAAAGAAGGAATACGGGATGAGTGAGAGAGAGTTGGAAAAGATGTTTCGTCTGGCGGTAAAAGCGGCGGGCGGCTGTGCATACAAGTTTGTTTCACCGGGGATGAGCGGTGTGCCGGATCGACTGGTGGTGCTTCCGGATAACTGTATTGGTTTTGTGGAGCTAAAGGCACCGGGAAAGAAGTCGAGACCGGAACAGTGTTATCAGCAGCGCAGATTGGAGAACATGGGATGCTACGTCGCAGTACTGGATGATCCGGATAGGATAGGGCAGATCATACAGGAGATCCGGGAATACGGCATAGCGGACGAGGATATTTTAAGGACTATCCGGAAGGCAGGTGGGATAGTATGAAATTTGAACCACACGATTATCAGCGTTACTGCATTATGAGGGGAATCCAGCAGCCGGAGCTGATGTTATTTCTGGATATGGGGCTTGGGAAAACCGTTGTGACACTGACTATCATAAATGATTTGAAGTATAACCGGTTCCTGATCCGGAAATGCCTGGTGATAGCACCAAAGAAAGTTGCCGAAGATACCTGGACCAGAGAGCAGTCAAAATGGGATCATCTGCATCTGTTAAAGGTTGTACCGGTACTGGGAAATCAGAAAAAGAGAATCAAGGCACTCAATTCTCCCGGGGATATTTATGTGACGAATCGTGAAAATGTACCGTGGCTTGTGGAGTATTACCAGAACGACTGGCCATTTGACTGTGTTGTGATCGATGAGATGAGCAGCTTTAAGAGTCATCAGGCAAAACGGTTTAAGGCATTAAAAGCGATCCGGTCCCATATCAACAGGATCATCGGTCTTACCGGAACACCCGCACCGAACGGACTGATGGATCTATGGGCACAGATCTATCTTCTGGACGGGGGAAAACGGTTAGGGAGAACAATTACAGAATACAGAAATGATTATTTTATGCCGGCATCCCGGAATGCTACAACGATATTTTCCTATGCACCCCTTCCGGGAGCAGAGGAGATCATCAGAGAGCGGATCAGGGATATCTGCATCAGCCTGCAGGCAAAGGATTATCTGAAACTTCCGGAAAAGATCATGAATACCAGATACATAAAACTGGACGATAAAGCGCAGAAAGCCTATAACGTCCTGGAAAAGCAAAGGATACTTGAAATGCAGGATGAGGTCATTGATGCAGGAAGTGCCGGAATACTTGCCGGGAAATTGTTACAGCTTGCAAATGGAGCGGTTTATGTCAATACTGATCCGGAAAATCCAAAGCAGCGTGAAGTTGTAGAAGTGCACGATAATAAGCTGGAGGCATTTTTAGAAATTGTGGAGGCAGAGGCGGGAAAACATATGTTAGTGTTTTATAATTTTCAGCACGATCTTACACGAATCCGGCGTGTACTTGATAAAAAATGCAGAACACTGCGGGTAAGGGAATTGAAGAACAACGATGATATCGCAGACTGGAATTCCGGAAAAATAGATATCCTTTTAGCACACCCGGCAAGCACGGCATATGGGTTGAATCTTCAGGACGGCGGGAATGTGGTTGTATGGTTTGGACTCAATTGGAGCCTGGAACTATATCAGCAGGCGAATGCAAGGCTTTACCGTCAGGGACAGAAGCTTCCGGTGTATATACATCATCTGGTCGTAGCAGGAAGTGTGGATGAAGATGTTATGGCAGCATTAGAGCAAAAGGATGACTGTCAGAACGCATTGTTAGAATCTTTAAAGGCACGAGTTGAGAGGTACAAAGAGGCAAGACAGGAGGTATAAAAAGTATGTTTGATTTCAACAATCCGGAAATGGTAACCAGTAAATTAAAAGAGTTAAGAGAAAGAAATATTTCGCATATGTCATATGCAAAATTATGCGAGTTACAGGGAGATTATGACGCCACAAAAGAAGAACAGGGTGCAATTGATAAATATTTCAAAGACTTTTGCGAAAAGGGCTATAACGATGACAAAGACATATTCAGTGACGAAAAGTGTTATTTCCATTGGGGACTTAGACACGGAAATATGGTTACAAATGACAATGGCATGGATAGAAGGTATTATCACTATCTTACCATTCGTGGAGAAAAAAGAAGAATTGAAATGTTATTGCAGTACCATCCCGATGTATATGAAATTGATGGATAGTGATGTGAAATGGAAAGTTCCGGCTTGTATAATCTTTATATTTTAGAGTAAACGAGAAAGAGAGGAAATGCAAATTATGAGAAAGAAACTTATAACAGCCATCATAACAGCAGCACTCCTGATTGCCGGATGCAGTGATACAGCAAATGTCAGCGAGGGACAGGATAGGATGATGGAAAAGGTAGAAGATGAATGGGGATATGCCATTTATGTAGACAAAGACACCAATGTTATGTACATAAAAGGATCCGGAGACGGAGGAACTTTTACAGTCATGCTTAACGCAGATGGTACACCGAAGATCTGGCAGGGAGAGACTAAGTGAATGGCTTATATTTAGATATTAAGAACCAAGCGGTTTCGTTTATGGAATAGAATAAATAAATGGTTTTACATATACCGTAATCCTCAATTTTACATTCAAAATGTACGCCACTGGTGTTCTTATTTAATTTTACATATGACAAAATCTTATATTCCATGTCGCCAATTCTGACATAAAGAGGGTACAATTTACCATCTTTTGAGAATGAAGCGATTACGGGGATCGATTTTCTTAAATCAAAGATTGAAGATGCAGACATAAGCAAATTCCTTTCATGTTTGTTTTATTATACAAACACATGTTCTGAATGCCAAAAGGAAATAATTGTTAAAAATGTAGTACATTGATAATTGAATAGTGACAGTTGGAGTGGTATGATTACCAATATAAACAATAAAGAGAAAGGGGAAATTTGAATGGAAAAGCAGGTTGCAGTTTTGATAGATGGAGATAATATATCATCGAAGTATGCAGAGTATATCATACGAGAGGCTTCTCAATATGGAAATATAAAAATATGTAGATTATACGGTTCTATAAATTGCCCAAATGTAAGATCGTGGTATAAGAAGATGCCTGGGCAAGGAATAATGCCTATGTTGCAAATTAGCTATGCAGATGGAAAGAGCATTGCGGATCAAGCTTTAACCATAGATGCTATGGACATTGTTTATAGAGAACTAGTTGATGTATTTTGTATAGTATCTAGTGATAGTGATTTTACTAAACTTGTATACAGATTGAAAGAAACGGGTAATTCAGTAATAGGTATTGGTGAGCAAAAAACAAAAGAATCTCTGGCAAAAGCTTGCGACGAGTTTAAAATACTTGATTTGATATATAAAAAAGAAACTGAAGACGGTAATACGCCAGTAGAGATAGAGTGTATTGATGAATCTACAGAGGCTAATATAGCAGAAGAGGACATGTCTCCAGAAATAATAGCGGAATCAGAGATCAGTATTCCAACAGAGGAAGAGGTAATTAAGAAAATAGTACATTTGTTAGATGTAAACTTTGCAGATGAGTTAAAAACGCATTTATCTAAAATCGGTGTCCTTTTGTCTAAAGAATGGCCTGGTTTTGATGCGAGAAACTATGGATACAGGAATATGCGACAGTTATTAAATAACCATTCGGATATTGTAAAAATTGAAGATGAAAAAGCTCCAGATGGGATTCATAACATTACTTATATTATGAAAAAATAGTTTATATACTAATCGTCGATACTCGACGGTCAGAACTTTTTTTCTGTTCATTATTCAATAGTTATGTTATAATAAACACATGTGAAATAGTGCCTAAGAGCCAAATATTAATCATTAACTTGATTGGTATTTGGCTCTTTTGTTTTGCCTAAAGAGAGGAAGTGATCAGTTGGCAGCAAAGAAAAATCCATTAGCAGATAAAGCAAATGAACTGTATAAGAGTGGTATGAAGTTGGTAGATATTGCTGACCAACTGGGAAAGCCAGAGGGGACGATCCGCAGATGGAAAAGTACGTATGGTTGGGATGGCGAACGTTCGGGATGCAAAGCGAATAAAAGCGAACGTTCGGTTACGAAACGAACAGAGAAAAAGATACCAGTTGATGATGGTACGAAAGAGACACTGCAGAATGATGATCTCACACCGGAACAGCAGATGTTTTGTATATATTACAGTCGAACTTTTAATGCGGCGCAGAGCTATCAGAAAGTTTATGGGTGCAAGTATGAAAGTGCAATGGTGCGTGGAAGTGAATTGTTAAGAAATGTTAAGGTACGAAAAGAAATCGAGCGTCTTAAAGAAATCAAGCGTCAGCAAATTGTAACAGGAACAGAGGACATTGTGGAAATTCAGATGCGGATTGCATTTGGTGACATTGGAAATTATCTCTCATTTGGCAGAGAAAAAGTTGATGTTATGAGTGCGTTCGGACCGGTAAAAGATTCAAAGACTGGAGAGAATCTGAAAAAAGAGGTCAATTCTATAAAACTGAATGAGTCCTGTAATGTTGATACGCAGATTATTCAGGAAGTGAAGCAGGGAAAAGACGGGGTATCATTGAAACTTGCGGATAAGCAAAAGGCTTACGATTGGCTTTCAAGGTACTTTCTCATGCATCCGGACGATAAGTACAAGGCTGAATTTGATAAAAAACGAGCCGAGGTCAAAGATGATTCGGCAGCACAGATCCTTGCAAACATGCAGACCATAGCGGATATCCTGAAAAAGCCGGAGCAGAACCGGAGCATAGCAGATTTCGAAAGGAATGGAGATCATGAACAAACCAGCACCGCTGAGTAAAAGACAATATGATTATTTTCTTCGGAGCTTCGATAGCTGGTTCAATGTGGCAGAGGGTGGCAAGCGAGGCGGAAAGAACGTTCTTGCAACGTTGATATTCTGCACAATGCTTGAGACACATAAGAATAAGATCCATTTGGTTGCCGGAGTATCCAGTGCCACTGCAAAACTTAATATTCTGGATTGTGACGGATATGGACTGCTTAATTATTTCGAGGGCAGATGCCGTGAGGGAAAATATAAGGACCGCGATTGTGTGTATGTACAGACCAAGACCGGCGAAAAGATCGTACTGGTGTCCGGCGGCGGTAAAGATGGAGATGAAAAGCTCATTAAAGGTAATACCTATGGCATGGCATATGTTACAGAGGCGAACGAGTGCCACCCGAAGTTTTTAAAAGAGGTATTTGACCGTACATTGTCTAGTACGGACCGAAAAATCTTCCACGATTTGAACCCGAAAGAGGAAGAACACTGGTACTACACGGATATCCTTAAATTCCACGAGGAACAGCAGGAAAAGAACCCAAAGTATGGTTATAATTACGGGCATTTTACTTTGGTCGATAATATGAGCCTGTCAGACGAGAAGATTCGAACAATCCTTGGAACCTACCAAAAGGACAGCGTATGGTATAAGCGGGATATCCGGGGAGACAGAGCAGTGGCAGAGGGAATCATATTTCGAAAGTTCGCAGAGAACAACGAACCGTATTTATGTGATGATTCGGATGTATTGAATTATGATGGCGGTCATAGGTTAAATCCGAGACCGAGCAAAGTTGTAATCGGCATGGATTTTGGCGGTAATGGATCTATGACAACAATGGTGTGTGCATTGTATTTTCGGAATTATCATCTGATCTTTGCAGTTGAGGAAGATTATCTGGAACTGTCGGCGGATATTGATGCGGATCAGATTTGCGAGAAGTTTATAGAATTTTACCGGATGTGTATTGAAAAATATGAGCGCGTGGATTGGGTTTTCCCTGATTCCGCCAGTACGACAATGATAAACTCTATCCGGAGCGCTGCTAGAAAAGCTGGACTTCCATATGCTAACATAGCCGGATGCCGGAAGAATGAGATATCCGAGAGACCACGGACTGTAGATCTGCTTTTTAATACAGGCAGATTGAAGATACACAGACGATGCGTAAAACTAAGAAAGGCTATAGGATCGTTGAAATGGGATGAGAAGAAACCAAACATCCCGGAAGATAAAAATATAGGCAACTGTAACGACTGGTGGGACGCATTTTGCTACACCATGCTTGATTTTATTGAATATATCGATTTAGACAAATAGGAGGAAAACGATGGAAGGTTGTGTTTTGGCGAAATTAAGTCAGTTAAAATATAATGTAAATACCACGCCATATGGATATATAAATATCTGTAATGCATGGTATAAAAATGAAATTATAGACGATTTTCACAGGAGGACATCTATACAGGGGGATGAATACGAAATTGAACGTATGAATTTTGCTAAAAGAGGATGTGCAGATGATGCAAACTTATGTGAGATCATCCAGATCAATGTAGGTGATAATGTTCAGACGGATGCAGTCAATCAGATTTTAAAGAATAACAGATTCGATGTGATGTACCGGAAACAGTTAGAACGCATGAGTGCCACCGGAACCGTGGCGGCTTATATACGTCTTATGGGAGCTACATATCTTGATAATGGTAAAGTTACTGGTGGAGAAATTAAGGTGTGCTATTGTTATGCAGAAAATTATATTCCGTTAAAAGTTGAAAATGATGAGGTGTTAGAGGCATGTTTTGCCGGAACAGACTATGCCAATGGAAAGAAACAGACAACAATGGTGCTGTTTACAAGACCAGATGGAAAGAATTATAAGGCAGATACATATGTGTTTGATGATGCCGGAAAAGAAATTGCGGCATACTGGATCAACCTTGGAGATGTGAAGCCGTTTGCTATTATGAGAGTCGCAGAGGTCAATAATCTTGATAATATGCAGGGATTTGGTTTACCTAAGATTCTTGGAGCAATCCCAACGCTGAAAAAGATAGACCTCTGCAATATGATCCTGACAGGGGATTTGGAAAAAGGCGAGAAGCTCGTGTTGACAAATGAGGCACTTATACAGCTTGATCCTGAGACTGGGAGACCGAAGCGAAGAACGAAACTCATGAAAAGATTGTTTGTATTCTTGGGAGAACATTTACCGGAACAAAAAAGCATTATTCAGGAATACAATCCGACTATTCGAGTGGAAGATATCACAAAGTCTTATGAACTATGTTTATCACTCTTTTCCATGACATTTGGTTTTGGATCAAAGAAATATACATTTGAGCAGGGACAGATCCAGACAGCCACGCAGTATATCGGAGAGCGTCAGGATGCAATGCAGGAATTGAATAAGCAGCGCAAAGAGGCGGTGGATTATATTGCAGGTATTGTAAAAGCAATTATGTGGTTCTCTAATACTTTTAGTAACACATCATATAACCTTGATGATGAAGTGTGCATTGACTTTGATGATTCCTATATTGAGGATAAGACAACAAAACTTGCCAATATGAGGGCAGATGCACAGTCATTTTCTGATATTCCAGAATTTATGATCCGTTATATCATGATGAGTTTGAATCTCGACAGGAAAGAGGCTGAAAAACTTTTGGCTGCAAAAGAACAGGAACCGGATCCAGAAGAGGAAGACTAGGAGGTACATAATGCTGACAGAAAAACAATTAGAAATGTTCGGTGATCGTGGTGCTGCAGTTTTTCAGTCAGCAGAGCAGGATATCATTGCTGATATTGCGCGGAGAGTAAAAAAGACCGGGCGTTTTACTGAGACAGCAGAGTTGCAGGCACAAGCACTACGAGCTGCAGGTGTGAGTACACAGGAAATCCGCAAAGAGGTTATGAAAATCCTTAATGCGGATGATGAATATAAAAAATATGTGGCGAATAACACAAAACAGTACAAAAGAGATGTTATTCATGCAATACGACAAATGGAAAAAGATGCTGCGGCAGAAGGAAATCAAATTATAGCAGATGCGGGAGATATGGCATTTAATAAAGACTTGTCGGCATGGCATCGGGCAGGTGTTGATCTTACAAAAGATGATGGCATAGTGAAAATAATGAAAGAAATGAGTCTTTCCACCAACGGAACGTTTAAGAACCTGACGAAAACAATGGGATTTAAAGGTGCTTATGATTTTATATCAGTTCAGAATGCATATATTAAATATCTTGATAAGGCTGTAATGAAGATGTCAACAGGCGCATATTCGTTTGATGCCGCAGTCAATGATGCAGTTCGTGAAATGGCACAGAGTGGACTTCGGTCGGTGGATTATGCCAGCGGCAGAACATATCAGCTTGATACTGCAGCAAGAATGTGCGTAAGAACATCATGCCATCAATTATCTGCAAAGATTACAGAAAGAAATTGCGATATTACAGGCACGGATCTGGTTGAGGTCTCCGCTCACTGGGGAGCACGACCGGAGCATGCAGAATGGCAGGGAAAAATTTATTCGAGAAGTGGACGCAATAAAAATTATCCGCCGTTCTCTGAAACACAGTACGGAGCAGTAAATGGATTATGCGGTGTGAACTGCCGGCATACTTTTTATCCGTTTTTTGAGGGAATCAGTGAACCTACAAAATGGGATAAAGAGCCGGAACCCAAGGAATACAACGGAAGAACATATAAATATTATGATATGATGCAGAAACAAAGACAGATGGAAAGGGGAATTAGGGCAACCAAACGGGAGATTGAAGCACAAAAGGCTATTGGAGGGAATCCGGATACATTAGAGACACAGAAAAGAAAGCAGGTTGCAGAGTATCATAGATTTTCAAAAGAGATGGGGATTAGACCAAAGGATAACAGGCTGAGAGTGGTAAAAGGCAGTGGTGATTTAACTAGAACACGGACATATAAAGAGACCAAAAGAGGGCAAGAGCTAAAAAGCGGTGCACTTACTATGAAAAATGATCCTCTTGGTCGTAAACGTGAGGCGCATGCAAAAAGATATTATGCAGAGATTACTAACAGAAAACCATATATTGTTATTAATAAAATAGCAAAAAACGGTAATATCTCTAAAAAAAGTGCAGAAAACATATATAATCATGTATTTATAGAAAGGCATAAATTCATTGATGGGAGTACGCATATGTTTGATCCTGATTATGATATGGCAGAGTCGTTTAGAAGAATTTTGGACGGAAAAGATATAAAACCTCACGATATAGTACTGCTCAAGCACGAAAATCTTGAATTAAACCTTATGAAGAAGTATAATTTAGTATATGAGGATGCGCATGATATAACAATAAGGAAGTATGATTATCAAAAGGCATTGGATGAATTTTTAAAGGAGGTAGAACAATAATTATGCTTACGTTAAAATTAAAAGATGAAAAAGAAAATAGCATGGTATTTAACTACTATCCGGAAGATGGAAAGGTGTTTGGAACGTTGAATTTGGATAAGAAAACTGGTGATATCCAGATTATAAGTGTGCCAGAAAATGATCCACATTATAGATATTTACAACATGCTGTATCGAAAATAGATGAATATTTCAGTTCTGGCAAATATGAAAATAGTGTAACAGTGGCATGGTATTAAAAAGAAGAATTTATGCGGATAAATTTTGACTAGAAATTGCCACCGCAGAAATGCAGTGGTTTTTCTTTAGAAACAATCATAAGTATTTATTATATTATTGACTGCAATATAATAAAATGTTATATTTATATAGGGGGAAATATATGCAAACAAGACATTATTGGTATAGATGTCCGGAGTGTGGAAAAAAGATGCTGTATCTCAGATCTGATACAGTGATTCAAAACTTTCCTGGGTATTGCAAATTATGTAAAAGAAAATTTATATTGACGATTGAACCAACAAAAGAGCCTGTGAGCCAATTAGTAGAATCTTAAATGATCTGACTGATTGGCTCATTTTTTATTACAGCAAAGGTGCAGTGGTGCATAGCAGGGGTTTTGCCTCCTTTCACGTATGTTTGTTTTTACCCTGTGACGGTTCAATCCCGTCTTTGCTGGTTATCTGAGGATGATTTTTCCTCGTGAAATAATTAATCGTAAAAGGAGATAAATGAGAATGAAGAGAGAAGAACTGGAAGCATTAGGAATGACAAAGGAACAGATCGACGGTACGTTAGACATGTATCATAAGGAACATGATCCGGTACAGAAAGAGCTTGATACCGTAAAAGCTGATTTGACTGCGGCACAGGAAAATGTTGAGACTCATAAGAAAACCATTGTGGAGTTGAAAAAAGATCTGGAAGAATTTAAGGATGCGGATGTGTCTGGGATGAAACAGAAAATCGAAGATCTTGAGAAAAACATCAGAGAAAAAGATGCTGATTATCAGAAACAGATTGCTGACAGGGATTTTAATGACATTCTTAAAGAAAGCATTACTGCCGCGCATGGCAAGAATGCAAAGGCTATCACTGCGCTTTTGGATGTTGATACCTTGAAAGCATCTAAAAATCAGAAGGAAGATATTATGGCGGCTATTAAAGGACTTTCCGAGGCAGAAGATAGCAAGATGCTTTTTGGAGAAGCAGAGCCGAACCCAACAGGAACAGGAGATCCCATCGGTGATGTGGGCGGGAAAGGTGTAACAGCTGAGCAGAAAGAAGATGCTGACTGCCGTGCCGCTATGGGATTGCCACCATTAGGAAATGAAGGAGGAGATAAATAATGCCAAATACAATCACGTTACCAAAAAATTATGCAGCGAATCTGGATGAAGTATATAAGCTTGCATCTGTTACCTCAGATTTAACCTGTGATCCTAAAATGGTTAAAGCCGGGGCAAATGTAGGGGAAATCCTTTACCCACAGCTTACAGTAACCGGTTTAGGCGATTATGACAGAAATGCAGGATATACAACAGGAGCTGTTGATCTGAAATGGAAAACATCATCTTGTAATTATGACAGGGGAACAAAGATCAGTGTAGATGTAATGGATGATCAGGAATCTGAAAAGATTGCTTTTTCAATGGCAGGTGCCGAGCTTATGAGAACTAAAGTTGCTCCGGAAGGAGATGCTTTTACATTTGCAACTCTTGCTGCGGTTGATGGAATTTCCAAGGTTGAAACAATAACCTTTAAGGATGCAGTAGAGTTTCTGGAAGCTTTAATTACGGCTAAGAATACCATGGATGAGGATGAAGTTCCGGAAGAGGGAAGAATTTTATATGCTACGCCGACGCTTATGAATGGTGTGATGGCTCTTGATACTACGAAATCAAGAGAAATTCTTAACTGTTTTGCAATCAAGAAGAAAGTACCGCAGAGCAGATTCTATACGGCTATCGATTTGTTAAGCGGCAAAGATGGAGAAGATGCGGGACATTACAAAAAGAACGCAGACGCAAAGGATATTAACTTTATGATCGTGCACAAACCTGCAGTTATGAAGTATGACAAACATGTTGCCAATAATGTCATTCCTGCAAGCATGAATGCAGACGCAGATGCAGATATCTTAAAGTATCGTAAATACGGTCTGGTAGATGTATATCAGAACAAAAGAGCCGGAATTTATATGTGTACGAAATAGGAGGGCACTATGAGAACAGTAGGACTCGGAGCAGAGAAGAAAGAATTAGAGAATGTGGAGGAACTGAAAAAGACAATTAAGTCTTTAAAGGCATCCAATACGAAACTTAAAGCGAGGATCGATGTGCTGGAAGCAGCAACTGAGACGGATGCTCAGTCAGAAAATAAAGTTGAATCTGATGCCGCGAAAGGAAAAGAGTAGCGAAAGGAGGGAGCTGTAAATGGCAAAAATCATCGATTGGGAGTATTACAGCTCCCATTTTCCAAATATTGTACCGGAAAAACAGTTTGAATCCGTTGAAGCACAGGCTGAGATTGAATATAACAAGGTCGTAAAACCATACATGGAAATTCCGGAGTCAAGACAGAAAGATACGATCTTTCAGTTATGTAACTTCCTATGGTCAAATCAGACAACTCTTGCTGGGCATAGTGTAACTTCTGTTAATAACAATGGATATTCAGAATCCTATGCTTTGCAGAGCACTGCACAGGCACAGGAGGCAATGGAAGAATTGATCTATAAAGGCATTGGAACCAGATTGGCAGGTGCATTTTAATGAATGATAAAACAATCACAGTATACAATGCACATAAAAATGCAGATAAAACAGAGACATGGAGCCGTACAGTAATCCGTGGGTGTGAGTATAAATATTCATCAGAAAGAACAGTGTCGAGTTCAGGATCCATTATTTTTACACAGCTTTTAACTGTAATTATTCCAATTGAGTCTGACACGGGAGGAAAAGAGTACATTGACGGCACAGCTTACGCAGATCTTCCAGATGGTGAGATGGAAAGATATTTTACATTTGCACCGGCAGGAAATCATGATGTGATCGTGGCAGGGGAATGCAGTAAAGAGATTACAAAGGATTATAAAATTACGGATTTGCGGAAAGACTTTCAGAAGTCCGGAACTATTGCATCTTTATCAGATAACACAGAAGGTGCATTGCTTAAACACTGGAAGGTGGTATGTAAATAATGGGTTCATTTACTTTTTCTTTGGAATCAGCAGAAATCGATGGTAGAAATGTGATTGAAAAACATGGTCTTGCTGCCGGAGGAAAGGTGCAACAGATTATCGACAGCGAATGTTTAAGGTTAATGGATCCGTACGTTCCCCTTGATACCGGAGCACTTCGGGACAATGGAATTATAAATACAAAAATTGGGAGTGGAAGCATTATATATAATCTTCCGTATGCACGAAAACAGTATTACATTCCGATGAGCCATGAAGGAAAGAGAACGGATTATTGGTTTGAACATATGAAAAATGAAGGTGGAAAAGAGAAAATCTTAAAAGCAGCAGAAAGGGCGGCGGGTATCAGATGACAGTAAGTGAATGTTTGAAAGAATGGCTCGGAGATTATGACAATATGGATATCAGTGAGCTGCTGACAGATTTTATCGATGCGCCGGAAGGATGCCTGGCACTTTTTAAGAGTCCATCGAGAGAAGAGAAAACGTTTCTCGATGGCAGTAAGGAAATCACGGAATATTATAATTTTTTTGCAAGAAGTTCCACGCAGTTAGAAGAGAAACGTGTGGAAAATCAGCAGATGATGGATGATCTGACAGAATGGATCACAGAGAAAGCATTTTATGAAGATTATCCGGATCTGTCGAAAGCTGGCAGCCTCATCTGCGAAAATGTAGAAGTAAGTGATGCAGCTTCGATCACATCACGGGAGGATGATAACGCTATATATCAATTAACATTGGCAATTCAGTATTTGAAAGAGAGGTAGATCGCATGTCAGAATTAGATAATGAAACAACACCAACTTTAAAGCAGACACAGACTTTATCGATGGTCAAGAAACATAAGATAGGTTTATTCCTGCATGATGGAACGAAGTATCAGCGTGTAAAGAAATCGCAGACACTGACGATTTCCATGAATCCTACGGAAACAGAGTATGATTATATTGCGGATGAAATGCCTACAACAGAGGTTGATTCCTATAAGCCATCCATTGATCAGGATTTGACCATGTACAAAGGATCAGATGATTATGAAATGGTTTTTCCGTATTTTTATGAGCGAAGAACCGGATCAGATGCACATGCAAAATGTTTAGTGGTATTTATGCATGAACCAGCAACAGGTGGCGGTTACAAGGCATGGGAGACAGAATCTGTTATTTCGGTGCAGGACTTAAATGCAGTAGATAAGAAACTCAACTTTAAAGTGCTTTTTGGAGGAACGATTACAAATGGAAAAGTAACAATGGATGCCGGCGAACCGACATTTACGGCTGATTCAGAATAGGGGGAAAAGAATGGAGTACACAGTAGAACTTAATGGCAAAGAATATTCACTTCCGACATTTAAAAAGTCTGTAAGGAAAGAAATTGAAAGAGTTACGGCAGGGAATGAGAGCAAAAAAGAATCTGATAAAAAATCACTGGATATGTACCTCCTTGTGAAGAAATTAATCGGAGACGAAGCCGCTCTTGAAGTGTTTGAAACAGACGACATGGAGGAAATCGACTTAAATCTTATTACAATTGCTTTCATCCGGATTTGTGCAGCTTATGATAAACCGGTCAATGAGTCGGCGAAAGTTGATCCGTTCAGTGGAATGAATGACGAAAGCAAACGATTGATCATGGGCGTGGTTGATAACGCATCTGCGTTACAGAATATGCTGGACGCACCAAAAGCAAAAGCATCTGCATTTGCAAGAGGAGTAAATTAATGCTTGACCTGACACAGAAATCTCTACCAAATACCATCTCGGTGGGTGGTAGGGATTTTTCTATTAATACAGATTTCCGGATCTGGATAAAATTTGCAGTGGAGTACCGGGAATGGACTCTTGACGGCGGCAAGATACCGTTGGATATAAGATATCTCTTTAAAAACAACATACCTGTATTTACAGATATAAATGATTATATTGGAATATTGCAATTTGCATTTCCGCAAAATGTAGTGCCGCACTCTGATAATTCTTCTGGGAATGATGTGCTATTTTACCAGTACGACGGAGATTATATCTATTCAGCTTTTATGCAGGCATATGGCATCGATTTATTAGAAGCGGATCTGCATTGGCATAAATTTCTTGCGTTAATGAATGGATTGCCGGATTGTACAAGGCTGTCCGCAATTATGGGATACAGATCATATACTGGAGAAAAAAGCAAAGATGAGTCTACGATCTATCGAAATTTAAAAGAAGCGTGGATGCCTCCATATGAAGAAACGGAAGAAGAGAAAAAAGCTGAGGAAGAGTTTGAATCATATTTTGGTTGATTAATAATTAAGCGTTGGAGCCAGAGAGCCAGTACCATAGGAGGGAGCTGGTAATTTGGCTGATGGTAAGCTGGTATTTGACACAAAATTGAATACAGACGGAATAAAAAACGGATTGTCCAATGTTGGAAGCGTGGCATCTAAGGCATTAGGACTGACAACAAAAGCGGTCGGATCAGTATCAGCAGGACTTTCGGCAGGCGCAATTGCATCTGTAAAATTTGGAAGTAACTTTGAAGCTGCCATGAGCGGTGTTGCTGCCACAATGGGAATGACCTCTGCAGAAATAAATAGTGGCAGTGCTGATTATGAAAGGTTAGAGCAGGCGGCAAAAGATGCAGGTGCAACAACAAAATTTTCTGCTTCACAGGCAGCGGAAGCTTTAAATTATATGGCTCTTGCCGGATATGATGTAGATGAATCCATTGCTACATTACCTACCGTTTTAAATCTTGCAGCGGCTGGTGGAATGGATTTGGCAACAGCTTCCGACATGGTTACTGACAGCATGAGTGCACTGGGGGATATGGCTGGAACAGCAGATAGTTTTGTTGATAAAATGGCTAAGACATCCCAAAAGAGCAATACCAGTGTCGCACAGCTTGGAGAAGCTATCCTTACAGTTGGTGGAACAGCAAAAAGCATGGCAGGCGGTGTTGATGAGATGAACACTGTTCTTGGTATTCTGGCTGATAATGGAATTAAAGGTGCCGAGGGTGGAACAGCTCTGAGGAATATGATTTTAAGTCTGTCTGCACCGACTGATACTGCATCAGCCAAAATGGAAGAACTTGGTCTGTCTGTATTTGATGCAGAGGGTAAGATGCGCCCGATGAATGATATTTTCAATGATCTGAACGGGATTCTTTCCACGATGACAGAGGGCGAGCAGACTCAGGTACTTAATACAATTTTTAATAAAGTAGATCTTAAGAGTGTAAACGCTCTTCTGGCAAACAGTGGGGAACGCTTTGACGAATTAAGCGGTTATATTGCAGACTGTGACGGTGCTGCTGCGAATATGGCAGACACCATGAATAATAATCTGCAAGGAAGCGTGACAATTTTACAATCAGCTCTGGAAGGACTGGGAATAGCAGTTTATGAGCAGATGGAAGAACCGTTAAAAGAAGCAGTAAAAGTCGGAAACGGATACATAGATGAGTTATCCGCTGCACTTAAGGAAAACGGACCAGATGGACTGGTTGCTGCACTTGGACAGATTCTTGCTGATATCGCACTGCGCGCGGCTGAGTTTGCTCCTCAGTTAATCGAGCTGGCGGTGCAGCTGATAAAAGAACTGGCACAGGGAATTATTGATAATCTGCCAGAACTAATTGAGGCAGCCGGAAAGATAGCTGATGCGATTCTTGATGGGATTGGGGATCTGTGCCCGGCATTGGACCCGATAATAGATGCGATAAAAACACTTGCAGATAATATGGATACTTTAACTCCAATAGTTGTATCTCTCACGGCAGCATTTGTTGCGTGGAAAGTGGCTATTTCTATTGTAGAGTTAATTAATAGTGTTAAAGCTGCAACGGAAGGATTGACCCTTGCAGAAAAAGCGACTGAATTGGCGCAGAAGCTATTAAATGCAACGATGCTTGCAAATCCATTTGTCTTGATTGTAACACTGATAGCTGGACTTGTTGCAGCGTTTATTTATTTTTGGAATACCAGCGAATCGTTTCGACAGTTTTGGATTGATCTGTGGGAGAACATAAAGACTTTCTGTTCTGATGCAATTAATGCCATTATTTCATTCTTTACAGAGTCTATACCGAATGGAATAGAATCCTTAAAAAAATCATTTGCTCAATGGCGCGATGATATGCGGGAACATCTGGAACTTGTAAAGATGGAATGGACGGAGAAAATTCAGGAAACGATAGATGCTGTTGTGACTTTTTTTTCTGAACTTCCAGAAAAAATAGCATATTGGCTGGGATTTTGTATAGGAAAGATCATTAAATTTGGAATTGATATTGTGAACTGGGCGATAACCGAAATGCCGAAGTTTGTTGAAAGCGTTATGAAGTTTTTTGCTGAGCTTCCTATAAAATCATGGATTTGGTTATTAAGCACCATTTCTAAAGTTGCGAATTTTGGATCAAATTTGATTGAAAAAGGAAAACACGCAGGTCATAATTTTGTCGAATCACTAATCAATTTCATAAAAACAACACCCAACAAGATTCTTATGTGGCTTTTAAAGACCATTGATAATGTAATGCAGTTCAAAGAAAATCTGGTCAAAAAAGCAATGGAAGCCGGTAAGGGATTTGTTGATAAAATTACTGAAGGATTAAAAGGCTTACCGGACCAGATGCGGACGATTGGAAAAAATATTGTAGATGGTATCTGGAAAGGAATCAGTGGAGGATGGAAATGGTTAGTTGATCAAGTAAAAGGTTTGGCAAACAGCTTATTTCAAGGCGCAAAGGATGCATTGGATATTCACTCGCCATCTAAAAAATTTAAATGGATTGGAGAAATGTGCGTTGCTGGTATAGATGAGCCATTAGAAGATTACAACCCATATGACACATTAAACAAGAGCATGAAAATGAATGCGGGAATAATGACGATTAATCATAAATATTCGGCAAGTGGAATAGGCAGTGCAACCCGCACAGATTACACAGGGATGGCAGATGCTTTTGTATATGCACTTGGCAGAGCGGGATTGACCGTAAAAATTAACAACAGGGATTTCGGACGTGTAATCAGGGAGGTTGTAAACTGATGGAGATATATTATAAAAACAGCTCAGGGAAAATTATATATTTAGATCGCGAGCCGTATAAGATGCTTTCGTCAACAAATTTGTTTGATTATGCCTGGGACTATTCTTCGCAGGGGTCGAGTAGTCCAAGAATCTCTCAGGCGCAGAAAAATATGATATCAAAAGATATCAGTTTAGTTGTTACGGGGAGCACGCAGGAAGAGTATTTAAAAAATTTAGAGATTTTATTGGAAGTGATCGATACGGATATTGTTGGGTTAAGCAGTGGAAGGTTATATGTTGGCAAAAGCTATTTGCAATGCTATTTTGTGCAGAGTAAAAAGTCAGATAAATACCTTAATGTAAAACAATCCACATTGTCATTGTCACTCATAGCAGAAAAAGGGTTTTGGATACTGGAAAATAAAAAATCCTTTACAAAGATAACAAGTGATAATTTTAAATCAGATGGATTGGATCATCCATATGATTATCCATATGATTATTCAAATGATCTTGTGAACCAGAAAATTGTAAATGACAATTATGCAGCATCGGATTTTGAAATGACTATATATGGAAGCTGTGAAAATCCGGCTGTAAACATAGGAGAACACACATATGAGGTAAATGCATCACTGATAACCGGAGAATATATCATTATTAATTCGGTTTCAAAAAAGGTATACAAAGTTAAAAATAACGGAGAACATGTGAATCTGTTTAATGTAAGAGGAAGAGATTTTTATATTTTTGAGAAGATTCCGACTGGTATTCTAAATGTATCATGGAGTGGAAGTTTTGGATTTGATCTGAACCTTTTATCCGAGAGGGGGGAACCCAAATGGATCTGATCTATGCAGATGAGAATAAAATTGAAATTGGGGTAATACCGGAATATGAACTTGATATTGCATTCGGAAGTGACGAAAACGATTTTGAGCTCACTTTAGATGTTTCCTCGCATTGTTGCAAAGCCGGATATTATATTTACATTGAAGATACAGAGTATGGTGGAATCGTTGATAAAATTGAAATTGATACAAGCGCAGGGACTGTTATTTATACAGGCCGGTCATGGCATGGAATCATTGAAAAGAAAGTGATAGAGCCGCCGGAGGGACAGGATTATAAAATTGTATCAGGAGAGGCAAACAGTATCTTAAAAGAGCTGATTGCAGACCTTAGTCTGGATGATCTGTTTACCGCATCATCGGTGGAGTCGTCTATTAATATTTTATACCAGTTTGATAGATACACTCCGGCGTACACAGGTATTTTAAAGATGCTGCTGGCTAATGATGGAAAATTACAGATCACACATAAAAGCGGTAAAGTAATCCTTGAAGTAATACCGCTTTACAATTATAGCAACGATGAAGAATGGGATTCCAGTCAGCTCAGTTTTTCAATTACCAAGGATCTGAGACCCGTGAATCATTTGATATGCCTTGGAGGTGGAAATCTGAAAGAACGTCATGTTATCCATCTGTTTACGGATGAAAATAAAGGCTTGCAGCCATATACAATGACAGATGATCCGTTGAGTAATGCAGATTACATCCTGAATAAGTCAAAACAGGTAATGGAAGGTATTGACGAAGTATCAGAAGTATATGATTACAGCAATGCACAGGATGTATTTAATTATATTCTGTTAAAAACCGCTCCGGCAAACTGGGATAAGTTATACCCGGATTATTATAAAAAAAATGGGGATGATTTCAAGAAACTGGAACGTCAGTATGCAGATGTTTATGAATTACTGGTTGGTGAGCCGTGGGACTGGTCTTTTGTATATCCGAATTATTATTGTAAAGACGGAACCGGCTACAAGCAGTTGAGTCAGGAGTACACGGATGTGTTTCAGCCGTTAACGTCGCAGCCGGCTGAATGGGCGAGCTATTATAAAAATTACTATTATAAAAGCGGTACTAAATATAAGAGTGTAAGTGGTGTAGAGAAAACAGATTATAAAATACAGAAATCGCAGCCAAAAGACTGGAAGAAAAATTATGGAGATTACAAGTACTATTATTCAGACGGGGTCACGATTGAATATAAAAGTGTAAGTGGTGTTGCAAAATATAAATATCAGTTGCAGACAATTCAGCCGTCCGACTGGAAAACAAAGTATAAATCTTACTTTTATAAAGAGCCGGTTTATATTTATTATTACACAGAAAAGGTATTTAATACGGGGGCGAAGAAATGGGAGAAGAAAATCCTGCCATATTCTCGACCACAGGAAGAAATAAAAAGCAGGACGTTTGTTCGTAAATATCTGAAAAAGGAGGTTCAGTCATATATTTATGAAAATCTTTCATTAGAAAAAGCGCCTAAGTGGAGAACCGGAACTTATTACACAAAGACTTCATATCAGGTTGCTCCGACGTGGAAAAAGAATACCTATTACACGGAGGTAACGTCAATCGTTGCGCCGGTATGGAAAAGCGGAATGTATTACCAGCAGCAATCTGCAGAATCGGTACCGCAATGGCAGAAAAACAAATATTACCGCTTGAACAAGAATGTGGAACAGATACCTGAGTGGAAGAGCAATACTTATTATGAACAGCGCATTGATAATTATGCTGATCTGGTGGCGAATGGGATAGAAAGGCTCAAGAAATTAAACGCAAGCGATTCAATCAGTATACAACTTGATGCGACGCAGAGCTATGATATCAATGATATTATCGGTACGACAGAGAATCAGACAGGCATCAGTGTCTATCAACCGATCACAAAAAAGATTGTAAAAATAAAAGATCACGTTGAAACAGTGGAATACAAGACAGGAGGATAATTATGAGTACAAATTTAATTACCGGATATGCTGGAAAATCTCATATTACATCAGCGGGAGACGGAGTGGTAAATGCAGCAGTACTTGGGACCGGAAGATATGTTTTGGACGTTGCAGAAAGGTTTGCTTATGAACTTATCAGCAATAATCAGATCAGAATAAAAAGCGGTTATGCCATTGATCAGGGAAGAAAAATCGAATTGGCGGTCAATGATTATGAGGAATTAATTATCGATAATGGATTACAAGGCGTGAAGCGTTGTGATCTGGTGGCTATTACCTATGAAAAGAACCTCGAAACTGGAATTGAGACGGCAACTATGAATATTATCAAGGGAACCAGTGGGGACGATTACAATGATCCGGAGTATACGTCTGGAGATATTATTGCCGGAGATATTAAGGATGATTTTCTTCTTTATCGTTTAAAGCTTAATGGCATATCTGTCGAAGCGGTTGAGCCGTTATTTAAAGTCAGAAAATCAGTTGTAGAAATGGACGCTTCGAAAAATACCACAGCATTTACAGCAGCATCCGCAAGAGAAAATCTCAAAAGCGGTGAATCCCATGCAACTCTGTTCGGAAAGATTGAGAAGTGGTTTTCTGATCTGAAAGAAGTTGCATTTACCGGAAAAATCCCATGGTCTGACGTGACAGGTAAACCGAGTACATACGCACCATCCAGCCATACTCATGATGATCGGTATTATACAGAAAATGAAGTTGATAATATTGCAGATGGTGTGAAAGGCAGTGCGTTTACATATACTAATAATGGCATTGAAAATTTAAAAAGACTTATAACAAGAAGTTATACAGACGCAGATACAAATATTTTGAATACTTGTAATGGTAGCATTAAAGAAGTGAGGGATGCAGTAGGTGGTTGTCTGCCGATATCAGGTGGAACTTTAATGGGAAGTTTAGATATTGCATCTGGAAAATATATCCATGGAATACATACAAACGGAACAATTCTTGACATTCTGGGATTAAATAAGAACAATAACTGCCATGTCGGGAATGATACAACTCCGACGTTTCTTCATGGAGCGGGGTATCAATTAGATATATCTGGAGCATTCATTTGTCCGAATGTATCGAACCAGATGTCATGCGGAACAAAAAATAAATTATGGACAACTGTTTTTTCGAAAACAGGCGCTATTAATACCTCTGATCGTACAAAAAAACATAATATTATCGATTTAACGGAAGCGTATGAGCAGCTGTTTTTAAAATTAAAACCGAAGTCATTTATTTTTAACGATGGCGATCGTGTACATATTGGTGCTATCTCACAGGATGTTGAAGATGCTATGCAGGAACTTGGAATTGAACCGAGACAGTTTGCTGGGTTCTGTAAGGATATCCGGTACGAATATACGGAGTACAACGAGGAAGATGGAACTCCTGTGGAATCTTCGAAAGTTCCATGTAAAGATGAAGATGGAAATATCATTTATGATTACGCATTGAGGTATCAGGAATTTATCTTTCTAACAGTTCACATGGTGCAGAAACTTTGGAACCGTGTGGAAATATTAGAAAAAGAAAATGCAGAGATGAGAGATCAGATTAAATCAATGCAGCAGGATATTGCAGAATTGAAAAAAATAAGAGCCTAAGAGCCGATTACATGACCATGCGTTGTGTAGCCGGCTCTTTTAAATAACAAGCCTTCGGGCAGAAAGAGAGGAAAATTTTATGAAATTTGACAAAATCAACATGATCTATGGATTGATCGCAACAATCGGGGCGGCACTATTCGGCGAGTACTGGTTTTTATTTGCCGGATTCCTGATCCTAAATGTGATCGACTATGCAACCGGGTACTGTAAGGCAAGATTCTATAAAAAGAATGAGTCGAGCGCCATCGGTGCAAAGGGCATCTTTAAAAAGGTGTGGTACTGGGTGGTGATCGGACTTGCCTTTTTCATATCGAATTGTTTTATAACAATGGGCGAGGTCATAGGCGTGCAGCTTGAATTTGTACTGCTGTTTGGATGGTTTACCCTTGCTACATATTTGATAAATGAAATCCGGAGCATCTTGGAAAATTTGGTAGAGATGAATGTGAATGTGCCACAGTTTTTAATTGCAGGACTGGATATTACACAGAAATTGTTAGACAGCAAAACAGAGATTAAAGAAAGCGAGGTAGAAGTTAATGGCAAATAGAAAAATTGGACAGGCTGGTCTGAATCTTATCAAACAGTTTGAGGGCTGTCGGCTTACAGCTTATCAGTGTTCTGCAGGTGTGTGGACGATCGGGTACGGTCACACTGCCGGAGTATATAAAGGGATGAAGATCACGCAGGCACAGGCGGACGAGTATTTAAAGCAGGATGTGGCAAAGTTTGAAAAGTATGTCAATAATCCGTCCTATGTCCCATTTACAGACAAACTTAATCAGAATCAGTTTGATGCGCTGGTCAGCTTTGCTTTTAACCTGGGGCAGGGGAATGTGAAAAAGCTATGTGTTGGAAGAAACATCAATCAGATTCCATCAGCAATGCAGAAGTATTGTAAAGCAGCGGGTAGAACATTGCCGGGATTACAGAGAAGAAGAAAAGCCGAAGCAGCTCTCTATAATAAGAAGGTAGAGGATTGCACTGGTGCAACTGCAGTAAAGGAAAGTGAGGACTATAACATGAAGACAATTAAAAAAGGCAGTAAAGGCAACGCAGTAAAGGTATGGCAGATCATCATCGGTACGACGGCGGATGGCAATTTCGGCAGCGGTACGGAAAGCATGACAAAGACATGGCAGAAGAACCATGGACTGACGGCTGATGGAATTGTTGGAAAGAACTCTTGGAAAGCAGGGTTAGAGTCGTTATAAAAATTGCAGTTTATTTGAATGAGAGAGCCGGTGCGGAGAAATCTGTACCGGCTTTTGACATGCAAAGTGTGCAATATATAAGGGCTGCATTGATTTTGCAACACGTAGTATGAAAAATATTTGTTTATATTGCATATAGAACAAATGTTCTAAATATGATATTATAACAGCATAAAAAATAGCCCGGAACGTTGGGACGAAACCGAGCTATCTGACTTAATTAAGTTGTATATAATATAACATATTACGACAAATTTCTCAAGTTTTTCTTGTGTATTTACATTGATGTAGTATAATGAAAGAAAAACGTTGGGAGCGTGTGTTATATGGAGGCAGAAATATACGGTATTAAAGTGGTGCCAGATAATATAAGATTTTGGATGGTCAGAACAAAAAAAGGATATTTTTATAGAGAATTTGTATCTAACGGGTATGTCGCTCTTGGTTGGAATGAAATTCTTAAAAATACAGATATTTCAGATGAAGGAGAAGTTAAGAAATATATTAAGGAAATTTATAAAGACAAACGACCGGGGTTAGCATTAAATAAATGTAAAAATTTTATATCAGAAATAAAAGAGAATGATATACTTATTATACCAAACGAAGGTAGTAGGAGATTAACATTTGCTTTTGCTAAGGAATATTATGAAGATTCCTCATGGACTGTTGAAGATGAATTAGAGGTTATATATAAAATAGATAATAAAGAAACAGAAGTAAATACCGTTCCATGTCCATATGTAAAAAGAAGAAAAATTGAAGTTATAAAGACAGTTGAGAATGTTGGATTAAATTATCACCTATTATCAGCAATTTCCTCGTATCATGGTGTGTGTAATTTTGATGATTATGGAAAATATATTTTAGATGCAATCTATGACATTTATGTATATAAAAATGATATTTCTTTTTCTATTAATGTTACCAAAAAAGAACCAATAAAACCTAGAGAAATATCAAATTTAATGTATGGATTAACAGAATATTTATGTTTGTTCGTAGATGAAGACAGTTTGGAAACAGCTATATATTTAAATTCCCCTGGAAGGGTAAAGATATATTTAAAAGCAGTAGCTGATAAGTTTAATAAAAATAAGTGGTTCTTACTAATGTTACTCGTAATACTAACGGGGGGAAGTGTGAAAGATGCACAACTTCCTGGGGTGGCTCAAGTTATTAAGGATTTTAAAACGATGAATATATATGTTAAGCAGCAAGAAAAAGGATTGGAGGCAAGACAATTAGAAAATGAATTAGAAAAAGCAGAAATAAATGGAAAGAAAATTGAGAATGCTAAAGAAATGTTAGAATTAATACAGGTAGCAGAAAAACAGGGAATCGATATACAAGATTTATTAAGAAACTCGCAAATTTTGATAGACGTTAATGGAAGTTTGGAGTTAAAATCAGGTGATAGCTTATCAGTTCAAATAGAAGACACCGAAGATGCTGAAAAATAATAGAAATGAGATGGTTATATGTTTGATTTTCATAATATGTGGTTCTCAATGATATATATAGCGGCTTCATTTGCCTGTTTTCTAGGATTCTATTTTGGTGTGCTTTTTAAAATAGTAAACGCTGAAAAAATATTTAAGAAGAAAAGCAGAGTGGCTATTACGTATATAGTTGGACTTTTTTTGTCTGGAATGTTTACGTATTATTTGTTTGAAATAGTCAGATTCATGCAGTACATGTATTAATTGTTTATCTTACCAACCCCAGCCCTTCCGGGCTGGGCCTTTTCATATCCAACGTATCCGTGCCAATTCTTCCGTTCCAATATCTGTCAGCAGCCCTGCTACCTTATTGTAGGGCATGCTATATCTCTGCGAAAGGTAACGGAATGATGCAGCAGCCTCTCCGTCCGGGCCGCCGTATTGACTGATGATAATCTGGGCGATTTTGGCATTGGGTCTTGTAATGTTGACTGGAAATTGCAAACGCTTTTCATAGTTCCACATTTAACAGTCACCTCCTTCCCAAGGCCAGGGGTCTGATGCCCAGCACCAGTAATTATCCGGATTTGTAGTGTCGATGGTAAGCGGTGTGTAATTTTGTGCGTATGCGCGCAGCGCTGTGCGCCGCAGATCAGCATAATGATTGAAATATTTTAAAGCATTTTCATCATCTGGATGAGTGTCAAGATATTCTGTGATTTCCACGACTGCAAAGCTGACCATGTCGATCCAGTGAAGAAGCTGTGATTGATTCATCTGACTGATCATCATCGGCATCTACCTCCTTTTGCAGCTAAAAATGGTTTATCCAGTTCTGGAAAGATTGTTCCTGCACTAAGTGCACGATCCGGTTCGTAAACAGAAGAAAATTGCTGCCAGGGAACATAGGCCATGGCGAGTACATGATCTGAATCGCAACTGGGATTCCCTGAAGGGGAGATACATTCCATGCAAGGCATAGATTCTGCATTTGGTGCAGAAGAAACAGGTGAACGTCCGCAGGAACGACCTGCATTCCCGGACATATGATAAGGTCTCATAATTGTTCTATTCCTTTTATCGTTAATTTTATAGTAAGATATGTAGAAAAGAAGATTTTTGTGCACGTATGAACATGATGTAAAAAAATAACTGAATATAGTCAAAAAAGCCTGCTTTTATATCGAAAAAAGCAAAAACGTGATTGATAAATATGTAAAAAGCCTGTAAAATAGATAAGTGATGTAGTGATAAGACGGCATAATACGAGAAAGGGGAATTAGAATGAAAAAAAGAATCGTTGCAGGAATGCTGTTTACGACAATCTTGTGTATGGCGTTTGGAGGCTGTGGAAATACGGCAGATCAGAAAAGTACAAACAGTGATGGCGCTGTGGAGTCAGTAGTACCGGGGGCAGAAGCATCTACAGAAATTGCTTTTGGAGATACGGAAGCGGATAACGGAGTGGTACAGCTGAAAGTCTGGTCAGAGGAAGATAATTTTGATATGTTAAACCAGATGATAGACAGTTTTAAACAGAAATATGCCGGGGAGGCAAAGCTTGAGATAACATTGGAGCAGAATGCAGATTCTGATACAAAGGATGTCTTATTAGGAGATATTCATAATGGTGCAGATGTTTTCTCGTTTGCGGATGACCAGCTTTCTGCAATGGTTGCAGCAGGTGCGTTATATCCGGTGCCAAATGCAGATGAGGTAAAAAATGCAAATTTAGAGGAGGCAGTTTCAGCTGCATCTATTAATGATACATTGTATGCTTATCCGATGACGGCAGATAATGGATATTTCCTTTATTATGATAAAAATGTTCTTTCTGATACAGATGTTCAGACGATGGATGGAATATTAGCAGCGCTGGATGCTGCCGGTAAATCGTTTTCCATGGAGTTAAATTCTGGATGGTATCTGTATTCGTTTTTTGGAAACACAGGTTTAGAGTTTGGTATCAATGATGATGGTGTGACAAACTATTGTAACTGGAATTCAACGGATGGAGCGATTAAGGGAATTGATGTAGCACAGTCTATTTTAAATATTACAACCAACCCGGCATTTATCAGTCAGCCGGATGGCGATTTTGTTACCGGAGTACAGAATGGTACGATCGGTGCCGGAATCAGTGGTGTATGGAATGCTGTTTCCATTAAAGAGGCTTGGGGAGACGACTATGGTGCAGTAAAGCTTCCGACCTATACAGTAGCAGGACAGCAGATACAGATGTCATCCTTTACCGGATATAAAATGATGGGTGTGAATACGTATTCAAAATATCCGGAATGGGCTGCAAAATTAGCAGACTGGCTTACAAACGAGGAAAACCAGACCATTCGTTTTGAAGAGAGAAATCAGGGACCGTCTAATACCAATGCGGCAGCGTCGGATGCTGTAAAACAGGTACCGGCAATCCAGGCTGTTATTGCACAGTCTGAGTTTGGTAAACTGCAGCGTGTTGGAAACAGTTACTGGGATGCATGTTCTGCATTTGGTGATACGATGGCAGCAGGCAATCCATCCGGACAGGATCTTCAGGAAATTATGGATATACTTGTTGATGGTATCACGGCATCCACGGCTAAATAAGTAACAGGAGGACAAATCACATTATGAAAAAACAGGGACGTTTCAGCACAAAAATGATCATACTGATTCCAGTGTTTGTTCTTGGAATTGTGTCCATTATTTCGAGTATTCTGGCAGTAAGGAATATCCGTAAAGTCAATGCAAATGCAACACAGATCGCAAATGGCTATATGGTCTGTATCGCAGATTTAGGGTCGATTCAGAAAGAAACGGAAAAAATTCACCGTCTTGGATTATCACATATTGTTGCAACAGATCTTGATTCCATGATTTCTCTTGTAGATGTCATCCGCTCAGAACAAACGGTGCTTGATGGATATCTGTCAGATTTTGAACAGTTTATAGATGATTCAGACCGCGAAAATTACGAGGCGATATTGTCAAATTATGATGGGTTAAAATATGAGATCGCAAATCTTATGGCATATAGTGCAAATGGAAATAAAGAGGCTGCCTATGCCTTGGCAAACGGCGCGATTTCAGAGTATGCAGACAAGATTGATCAGAATATCACGGCAATTCAGGAAATAGTAAACAATAATGCAGATACAGCAAAGCAGCAATTGACCAAGACATATAAGTATTCGTTGACGGTCAGCTTCGTTACGATTGCTGTCAGCACAGCATCTTTACTGTTTGCAGTATTTTCCGTACTGAAGATGGTGATCGTACCACTTTCTAAAACGAAGAATGAGATCAATGAGATTATTGATGGTATAGACAGAAGAGAAGGAGACCTGACCAGACGTGTAACCATTATGGAGAATCAGGAAGTGGCAGCAGTCGGCAGTGGCATTAACCTTTTCATGGGAAAATTACAGGATATTTTTAAGACGATCATTCATAATTCAAAACGTATGGAAACGGTAGTCAATGAAGTCCGTGAAAGTGTTATGACATCAAACAGCAGTGTGTCTGATCTGTCTGCATTAACGGAGGAACTTTCAGCTACCATGCAGGAGATGTCAGATAATGCTTCTTTGATCAATTCCAATACGGAATCTGTTGCGGGAGAGGTAAATCAGATTGCGGAGCGTACAACTGAGATTAATAATTATACGAAGGAAATGAAAGGTCATGCGGATTCCATGGAATCTGCTGCGCGTTCTAATATGGAATCTACCGGCACGAAAGTCAATGAGATTCTTGAGGTGTTAAACAGGGCGATTGAGGACAGTAACAGTGTAAATCAGGTAAATAGCCTGACGGATGATATTTTGAATATTGCAAGCCAGACAAACCTGCTTGCATTAAATGCATCTATTGAAGCAGCCAGAGCAGGGGATGCAGGACGCGGTTTTGCTGTTGTTGCAACAGAGATCAGTCAGCTTGCAGCTGCCAGTCAGGAAGCTGCAAACCGTATCCAGCAGATCAACAGTGTTGTAACTCAGGCAGTGCATAATTTAGCAGACAATGCAAATGGACTTGTACAGTATATGAACGAATCTATCCTGCCGGAATTTGAAGAATTTGTAACGGCCGGAAGTGAGTATAAAAACAAGGCAACCTACATAGAGAATGCCATGAATGAATTCGAATCAAAGACGGATTCATTAAAGAACACAATGATTGAGATACAGAAATCGATCAATACGATTGCACATGCCATCGAGGAGGGGGCAAAAGGTGTCAGCAATGCGGCAGACAGTACACAGGTACTTGTTACAGATATGGAGAATATCTCAAGCCGTATGGATGAGAACTTTGAAATTGCAACCGATTTAAAGAAAGAAACGGCGATATTTACAAAACTATAATGCTGGCATTGCACCTGAAGGGAAAATGTTTTAAGTATGCAGAGACAGGAGAACGATCCTGTCTCTGCTTTTTACCGTTATATTTCGATTTGTGAACTTGTCAGCAGGGGAAAATTGTTATATAATGACGTGTACGGCATTTGAAATTTGAAAATCTTTTCCGGATCATAAAGATGGAAAATGAGAATACAGGAGGAAAATAAAAAATGAGCAAAGTAAGAACAAGATTTGCACCAAGTCCGACAGGAAGAATGCATGTGGGAAATCTGCGTTCTGCATTATATGAATTTTTGATCGCAAAACATGCAGGCGGCGACTTTATGCTTCGTATCGAGGATACGGATCAGGAGCGCTTTGTAGAAGGTGCAGTTGATATTATATATCATACCTTAGAGGAGACAGGCTTAGTACATGATGAGGGACCAGATAAAGATGGCGGTTATGGTCCATACGTACAGAGTGAGCGTATGAAGACCGGTATCTATATGAAATATGCAAAAGAACTGGTCGAAAAAGGCGAGGCATATTACTGCTTCTGTGATAAGGAGCGTTTAGAGTCTTTAAAAACAGAGGTGGATGGTAAAGAGATCATGATGTATGACAAACACTGCCTGCATCTGAGCAAAGAAGAAGTAGAAGCAAATCTTGCTGCTGGCAAACCATTTGTAATCCGTCAGAATATTCCAAATGAAGGAACAACAACATTTCATGATGAACTGTACGGAGATATTACGGTAGATAATGCTGAGCTTGACGATATGATCCTGATCAAATCTGACGGATATCCAACCTATAATTTTGCAAACGTGGTAGATGATCACACCATGAACATCACACATGTGGTCCGTGGTAATGAGTATCTTTCGTCTTCACCAAAATATCAGCGTCTGTATGAAGCATTTGGCTGGAAATCACCGGTTTACATCCATCTGCCTCTGATCACGGATGAAAACCATAAGAAACTTTCTAAGAGAAGCGGACATTCTTCTTTTGAGGATCTGTTAGAGCAGGGATTTTTAAGTGAAGCAGTTGTGAACTATATCTCACTGCTTGGCTGGAGTCCGGAAGATAACAGAGAAATTTTTACCTTAGATGAGCTGATCAAAGAATTTGATTACCACAGAATCAGCAAATCACCGGCGGTTTTTGATTATACAAAATTAAAATGGATGAATGGTGAATACATCAAAGCTATGGATTTTGACAGCTTCTATGAAAAAGCAGAGCCGTATATCCGTGAGGTGATCAAAAAGGATCTTGATTTAAAGAAAATTGCAGCAATGGTAAAGACCAGAATCGAGGTATTCCCGGATATCAAAGAGCATATTGATTTCTTTGAGGCACTTCCGGAATATGATGTGGCAATGTATACGCACAAGAAGATGAAAACAAACGCAGAAACATCTTTAAAGGTATTAAAGGATGTACTTCCACTGTTAGAAGCACAGGAAGATTACAGTAATGACGCATTGTATGCCACATTGTTAAAATACGTGGAAGAGACCGGCGTGAAGAATGGCTATGTAATGTGGCCGATCCGTACCGCTGTTTCCGGCAAACAGATGACACCGGGCGGAGCGACAGAGCTGATGGAGGTACTTGGAAAAGAAGAGTCCATTGCCCGCATCAAAAAGGGTATTGAATTGTTAGAACAGTAAGATTTTTTGACAGGCAGGGAGATTTTAAATTTCCCTGCCGTTTCAAATCTATGAATTGAGGTAATCTATGAGCTTTAATGCATCACAGACACGGGCAATCCATCATAAAAATGGACCCATGCTCGTTCTCGCCGGACCAGGTTCCGGAAAAACCCTTGTAATTACGGAACGCACGAAATATCTGATCGAAGAGTGTGGGATAGATCCGGCGCAGATTCTTGTTATCACATTTACAAAAGCTGCGGCAACAGAGATGAAACGCAGGTTTCAGCGGAAGATGAACAGATCATGTCCGGTAACATTTGGTACATTCCATGCGGTTTATTTTGCAATCTTAAAGCATGCATATAATTACAGTGCGGATAATATTGCGAGAGAGGAACAACGCTATCAGTGTATGAGAGAGATCATAGCGAAGGAACATCTGACCTATGAGGATGAGACGGAATTTATCACTTCCTTGCTGGGGGAGATCAGTCTGGTCAAAAATTCAGGAATACAGATCGCAAATTATTATTCGAAAAACTGTGCGGAAACTGTGTTCCGGAAGGTGTACCGTGAATATCATGAGTTTTTGTATAAAAACAGACTGATCGATTTTGATGATATGCTGGTATACACGAAAGAACTTTTTGAGCAGCGCCCCGATATCCTTGCGGCGTGGCAGAATAAATACCGCTATATTTTGATTGATGAGTTCCAGGATATCAACCGGATTCAGTATGATATTATAAAAATGCTGGCAGGAGAGCGTAAAAATCTGTTTATCGTGGGAGACGATGACCAGTCAATCTATCGTTTCCGGGGCGCGAAGCCGGAGATCATGTTACACTTTAAAGATGATTACCCGGAGGCGGAGACGGTTCTTTTAGATGTGAATTACCGTTCCGTAAAAAACATTGTGACAAGTGCCGGATATCTCATCGGCCACAATAAGGAACGCTTTCAGAAAAAAATAGAGGCGGCGGATCAGGGGGATATCCCGGTTGAATGGCAGTTGTTTGAAAGCCAGCGCAAAGAAAATGCAAGAATCATCTGGGATATTCAGGAGGCGGTGGAGAAAGGCGCAAAATATGAAGAATTTGCAGTACTTTTCCGTACCAATACGCAGCCGAGACTTCTGATGGAGCAGTTGATGGAATATAATATACCATTCCGGACAAGAGACACTGTACCAAATTTATATGAACACTGGATTGCAAAAGATATCTTTGCATATATAAGAATTGCGATGGGAAGCAGGGAAAGAAGGGATTTCCTGCAGATCATGAACCGGCCCAAACGCTATATCAGCAGGGAATCATTAGACGAGGAGACGGTGGCATTTGATGTATGGGAATGGTACTATGAGGAACAGCCGTGGGTGGCAAAGCGTATTGAAAAACTTGAGGGTGATATCCATATGTTAGAGCATTTAAGCCCTTATGCGGCGATCAATTACATAAGGAAGGCTGTTGGCTATGACGAATTCTGCACAGAATATGCGGATTACAGAAGAATTAAGGCGGATGATCTGTTTGATGTTTTAGATGAACTGTTAGATGCTGCAAGAGAGTATAAGACCTATGATGCCTGGTTTGACCACATTGAAAATTATACGAAAGAGTTAAAAGAATTTTATCGTGTGCAGAACCAGAATCCAAACAGTGTTGCGTTAGCAACATTGCATAGTGCAAAAGGGTTAGAATATGAGAATGTATACATCATTGACGTCAATGAGGGTGTCATGCCATACAAAAAAGCAGTGCTGGAACCGGAAGTGGAAGAAGAGCGAAGGATGTTTTATGTAGGAATGACGCGTGCAAAAAAAAATCTGCATCTTTTTTCGGTAAAACAACTGAACCATAAAGATGCAGAAATTTCCCGTTTTATCAAAGAAGCGCAGCCAACGGAAAAGAAGAAGGATTAATCATCCATCTCCTCGAAGGCTGCCTCGTCTAAAAGTTCGTCAAAACGGTCGGATACAGCTTCGTATTCATCATCATCCTCGATATTATCAAGGGAAGGATTGCCTTCACTGTCCTCAGAATAACGATAAATAAATACTTCGCCTTCCTCGTTCTCCTCGCCATTTGCATCGAGTGGGAGAAGTGCAATGTAATCACGTTCGCCAACAGTAAAAATGGTAAGAATCTCACATTCTACCTGACTTCCGTCGTCAAGATCAAGGGTTACAACGATATCTTCATCGTCATTGTTCTGGTTGAAATTACTCATGCCGATACCTCTCTTTTTTGTAATGGTCCTAATAAAGACAAAGACATCATAACATAATCGGGTGTGATTGAACATATTTTTCTATACAAAATGTAAAAAAAAAGGTATACTATTTTATTATAGAAAAAATACCGGGGTACGATAGAAAAGGTGGCAGACAGCATGGATTATACGATCAGAGAAGGCGATTACGAAAAATTAGGAGTACAGAAAAAGAATGATGCAGTTATTTTCACATTTGAAGGGGAAAAAGAAGAAAACTGCAGCATTCTTTTTTATGGGAAAAAAGCAGAGCCTGTCTGCAGAATTCCTGTACCGGAAGAATATTGCCGCGGATCAGTACGTTCTGTAGCTGTAGCCGGCAAGTTATGGAAAAATTTAAGATACAATTACGAGATAAATGGAAAAATCATTACGGATACCTATGCGACCCGTATTATAGGCAGAGAAAAATGGAACGATAAAACCCGCAGTGAGAATGATTATTTTATCTGTGGCGGTGCATATCCGCAGCCGTTTGACTGGGGAAATGACAGACAGCCGGAGATTAAACGACAGCAGATGGTTATGTATAAACTGCATGTGCGTGGCTTCTCCATGGATGATGCATCCTGTCCGAGAAAAGAGAGGGGGACATTTCGTGCAGTCGCAGACAAAATCCCGTATCTGAAGGCACTGGGTGTTACGACAATAGAGCTAATGCCTGCTTATGAGTTTGAAGAGCAGATAATACCAAAGAAAATGACGCTGCCGGATTATCTTAAATGGGACAGCCAGAGCGATGATCTGATCAAACCGGAAATAGTACAGCCGGAGAAAAAAATTAATTATTGGGGATATGTTCCGGGCAACTATTTTGCTCCAAAGGCTTCTTACAGCAGCAGTATAGATGCTGCGTCTGAGTTTCGGGAGATGGTGCGCACATTACATCAGAATGGAATGGAATGTGTGATGGAATTTTATTTCGCACCCGGGATGAATCAGAATGTGATTCTGGATGCACTGCGGTTCTGGGTACGGGAATATCATGTAGATGGATTTCATCTGCAGGGGGATGCACTGCCGGTTACAGCAGCAGCGCAGGATCTTCTGCTTAGCAGAACGAAGTTATTTTATACGCACTTTGATCCGATCCTGTTGGAAAATGCAAAGAAATATCATCATTTATATGTATATAGTGATGAATATCTGTATCCGGCAAGGAAAATGCTGAATCATATGGAAGGCAGTCTTAACGAGCTTTTCTGTCAGCAGAGAAAGCAAAACAGTGTGGAAGGTTTTGTCAATTACATTACAAATAATAACGGATTTACCTTGTGGGATCTGTTTTCCTACTGCGAAAAGCATAATTTGGAAAATGGTGAGGATAACTGCGATGGAAATTGCTTCAATTACAGCAGTAATTGCGGCGCAGAGGGAAATACGAGAAAAAGATATATAGATAATTTGCGGAAAAAACAGGTCAGAAATGCATTGACCATGGAGTTTTTGGCACAGGGAGTTCCACTGGTTCTGGGAGGAGACGAATTTTTAAATTCACAGCAGGGCAATAACAATGCGTATTGTCAGGACAATAAGACAGGCTGGCTGAATTGGAAAAAACAAACAAAAGAAAGCTGGCTGTATGAATTTGTGAAAAAACTTGCAGGTTTCCGCAGGGAACATCCGATCATTGCTTCGGATCATCCGATGGAGCTAAGCGATTATGGGCGGAAAGGATTCCCGGATCTTTCCTATCATGGGGAGAATGCATGGATTTCTTCAATACCGGCTGACAGACAGGCTGCGGGGATGCTCTATTGCGGCGAATATGAGAAGAAGTCAGATCAGACACCGGATGATTATATCTATATTGGTTATAATTTTCACAGTGGTCTGTCGCATCTTGCACTGCCAAAACTTCCGCAAAATAAAAAATGGTATCTTCTGATGACTACGGCAGTGGAAAATTCATTTCTGCCGGAAAAGAGACTCCTCGAAGATCAGCATCTTTTGGCAATCGAAGGGCAGTCAATCAACATTGTAATTGGAATATAAAAGTAGTAAAGAGGGTAAAAGATATGATAAAGGCATGGAAACATTTATGTACGATCCTGCATCACAAAAATTTAGTCCGGGCAGGCTGTTTTAAAATCGGACTTTATAAACAGGGATTATTGCATGACATGTCAAAGTATACGCCGACAGAATTTTTAGTAGGATGTAAATATTATCAGGGAACGATGAGCCCTAATAATGCAGAACGTGAAGATAAAGGATATTCTTCGGCATGGCTTCACCATAAGGGAAGAAATAAGCACCATATGGAATACTGGATGGATTATGGTGTTGGTGATGGGAGAGATGGTCAGAAACCGCATCGTGGGATCTGTGGTATGAAGATGCCGATTCAGTATGTGGCGGAGATGTATGTGGATCGTGTTTCAGCATCAAAGAATTATCAGCGGGATAAATTCAGACCGGACAGTCCGCTTCAGTACTATTTAAAAGGCAGACAGCATTATATTTTAAATGAGGACACGAAAGCGATGTTAGAACTTTTACTGGTTATGCTGGCAGTAAAAGGGGAAGATGAAGTAAATCATTTTCTGAAATATGAGGTATTAAAAGGAAAGGTTCCTTATGAGAAAGAATACCTCATTAATTTCAGAAAAAATCTGGAAAAAGGCAGTGCATATCGTCTGGAAGAGGAGCAGTGAGAACGAGCAGCCCGCCTGTGATAGGATGTGAAAATGTTAAGCGGTAGGAGTGAAGAGCCTGCCGCTTTATTGTTTTATCTGTTGGATTATAAAGAAAATCCCCGATCAGTGGATGACCGATCGATTTTAAGTGAACGCGGATCTGGTGTGTACGACCGGTCTCTAAATGCAGCGACAGCAGAGATAAACCATCGTGATAAGCAAGGCGTTCATAATGTGTGACGGCACGTTCTCCGTTTTTATAGTCGATCTGGCGTTCGATCGTCGATCCATCCACGCGTCCGATCGGAGCATCGATCGTTCCAGATTCAGGTGTTTTTCCGGAGACAATGGCGATATATTCCCTTGATATCTCGCGTCTGGCTGCTGCGGTACTTAATATGGCAGAACTTAACATGTGCTTTGCAATGAGGGTCAGCCCGGTTGTGTCACGGTCGAGACGATTGACACAGCGGAATGTATAAGGGATATTCTGGTCGTTATAATAGCCACATACAGCATTCGCAAGTGTATGGTCGTAGTGGTTGAGGGACGGGTGGATGGGCATATATGCCGGTTTATCCACAGCAAGGATGTCCTCGTCTTCATAACAGATGGAAAGCGGCAGGGAAACTGGCAGAATATGTGCGGAGGATGTATTTTCTTCCAGGTGGATAAAAAGTTCGTCGCCGGCAGATATACGTGTGCGCATGTAAGCCCATTCCCCGTTTAACAGGACACTTTCGGGTGTCTTTTTCAGTTGTACGAAAACAGCATTTGGATATCCTTTTAGAGAGAGATACTCACGAATGCTGAAAGAATCATATTCCGGCTCTATCCGGTAGTTAAATTTTCGAATCATATGGTCATTATATAATAAAACTTTGGAAAAATAAATGGGGAAAAGCACGCACAACCTGGCAAAAACATAGAATGTATCAATAAAGCTTTTAAGGTGCGTTTTGAAAACATTCTTATCTCCACTTACGCCAGAGCAGGAAAACGAATGCCTGAAAAAATTAAAAAAAGGTAGCCTTGAAGCAAAAAACGAACTGACACTTCACAATATGCGTCTGGTTGCGCATGTGGCAAAAAAATATCAGAACTCGGAAGAAGATATGGAGGATCTGATCTCGATTGGAACGATAGGACTGATGAAGGCAATTGCAACGTATAAAGAAGATTATGGGAGCAGGCTTGCAACCTATGCAGCCAGATGTATCGATAATGAACTTCTGATGTATTTTCGGGCAAAGAAGAAAGTGTCGCGTGAAGTATCGTTATATGAACCTATCGGTATGGATAAAGAGGGAAATCAGATCCATCTGCTTGATATTGTGGAGAGTGAAGAACCGGATGTTGTGGAACTGTTAGAACATACAAGGCAGATTGAAAAGCTGCTTGGGCTGGTTCCTAAAGTGTTACAGGAAAGAGAATTGTTTATTATTGTACATCGTTATGGACTTTTTGGGAATAAGGAGATGACGCAGAGAGAAATTGCTTCTGCAGTTGGAATCTCACGTTCATACGTGTCACGTATTGAAAAAAAAGCATTGGATAAATTGAAAAAAAGTTTTTGCGAATAAGGTTGTATTTCTTACTATGAATGTGTTATACTTAGGCGACGGCGGATGTCGCCGCCTTATGTTCGGATTTATATCAGGTCTTAGAAGCTGGGTATGGATTGCTCAGTGTTTCTATGCACAGGTTGTCGTGTGCATATGTCAGTAAAAATCAACTGCAGCATTTCTGCTGTAAGAATCAGATGAATCAGAAAAATGAATAAAAAGGAGGAATACGTTGTATAGTATTGTATCAACAGCGATCATACACGGAATCCAAAGTGTGCCGATTTCTGTGGAAGCAGATGTGAGCGATGGCATGCCTGTGTTTGAAATGGTAGGATTTCTTGCTTCAGAGGTACAGGAAGCAAAAGAGAGAGTGCGCACGGCACTGAAAAACTGTGGCTATGCATTGACTCCAAAACATATTACGATCAACTTTACACCTGCTAACATCCGGAAATCCGGATCTGGATTTGATCTTCCGGTTGCAGTTGCGGTCCTTACCGCATTTGGCTATGTCAGACAGGAACTGGTCGGAGAATACTTTGTAACAGGAGAGGTCGGGCTGAATGGAAAAGTACAGCCAGTAAATGGAGTTCTGCCAATGGTCGCGGAGGCAAAAGAACGAGGTATGAAGAAATGCATGGTTCCATGGGAAAATGCAAGTGAGGCAGCGCTGGTAGCGGACATGCAGGTGTTTGCCGTAAAAGATCTTGCGGAAGCTGTTACGGTTTTAAATGGAAAAGGGGAATATTATAATGAGCCATATAATATAGAAGAAATACAGGCAGGAAAGGCATTGGATTTTGCAGATGTATATGGACAGATATTAGTGAAACGTGCCTGTGAAACGGCTGTTTCAGGAATGCATAATCTGCTTTTGATGGGGTCTCCGGGTGCAGGAAAAACAATGATTGCAGAACGGATTCCTGAAATCCTGCCGCCCTTAAATGCAGAAGAACGGATGGAGCTTTCTAAAATATACAGTGTTTGCGGACTTTTAGAACATAAAAGAGGATTGATGCAGAAAAGACCGTTCCGTGCACCACATCATACGATCACACCGCAGGGACTTGCAGGTGGAGGTGCATTGCCGAAACCGGGGGAAATTTCGCTGGCACATAAGGGAATCTTGTTTTTAGATGAACTGACAGAATTTCAAAATGATACTCTGGAAATATTAAGACAGCCGATGGAGGATAAAAAAATATGTATCGCAAGACTGAATGCGAGCTATGAATATCCGGCTGATTTTATGCTTGTGGCTGCGATGAATCCCTGTAAATGCGGGTATTACCCGGATATGCAGAGATGTACCTGCACATCGGCAGCGATTAACCGTTATCTGAGGAAGATAAGCAGACCGCTTTTAGACCGGATTGATATATGTGTGGAAGTGCCGCCAATCGGATTTAAGGATCTTTACAATACCGGAAAAAGTGAACGGTCAGAAGAAATCAGAAAACGCGTTATACGGACACAAGAGATACAGAAAATGCGTTACTGTGGAGAAGAGTTCTGCTTTAACAGTCATATTCCGTCTTCTAAGATTTTTGAGTATTGTAAACTTGATAAAAAACAGGAAACTTACATGGAACGGATGTATAACAAATTAAATCTGACAGCACGGACTTATCATAAAATACTGCGTGTGGCACGCACACTGGCAGATATGGAAGAAAGTGAACAGATAAAAATGCGGCATTTAAATGAAGCGATCTGTTATAGAAATATTGATAAGAAGTTCTGGGAGGTATAGGGTGATAAATTATGCGTACTGGCTCTCAAATATTCCGGAAGTCGGAATACGCACCAGAAACAGGCTGATTGCCGCAGCAGGAAGTGCGAGGGAGATTTATGGACTGACAGAAAAACAGCTTCTTCTGATCCCTGGCGTGACGGAAAAACATGCTGCGAGGATCTTAGAGAGCAGAAAAAAAGATTATGATGCAATGTTTGAGGGGATGATAGAACAAGGAATCTGGTTTTTATCCAGAGAGGAACAGCTGTTCCCAGAACGTCTTGCCACAATCCCGGATGCACCATATAGCATTTATGTGAAAGGGAATATGCCGGCAGAGTGGAATAAAAAGACAGTGGCGATCGTTGGTGCACGCCGCTGTTCTGCTTACGGCAGATCAGTGGCAGAAAAAATAGCAGGAAAAATAGCAGAATCAGGTGCATGGGTTGTAAGCGGCATGGCATCCGGGGTTGATGGTGGCGGACATGCGGGTGCACTTGAGAAAAATGGATATACATGTGCAGTATTAGGGTGTGGGGTAGATATCTGTTATCCAAGATCAAATATTAGAATATACCAGGAGATACTTGAAAAAAATGGTGCGGTCATCTCAGAATATCCGCCGGGGACAAATCCGTCTGCGCCGCTTTTTCCTGCAAGGAACCGGATCATTGCAGGACTTGCGGATGTGGTGGTTGTTGTTGAGGCAAAAATAAAGAGTGGTTCGCTTATTACGGCGGATTATGCGTTAGAACAGGGGAGAGACATATATGCGGTGCCGGGACGTATATATGATGCGCTTAGCGGGGGATGCAATAATCTGATACGGCAGGGGGCAGGTATTATTTCTGATGTAGATGAATTCTTAAAAGAAATTGAATTACAGGGGGAGATAAATACCGGAGAAGATAATTTAAAAAATTTATTACTTGAAAAAGATGAGCGACTGGTGTATAGTTGTCTAAGTTTACGACCGAAAAACGTCGGGGAACTCTTGGAGAAGACTGGTATATTAGTACCGGACATGATGGACGTACTTGCCAGACTTCTGCAAAAAGGTTTTATTACCGAGACAGTTAAAAATTACTATATCAGAAAAATATGAAAGAAATTCTTAGACACAGCAATCTGCACAAATGGAACAGAGCTGCTGTCAGAAACAATAGATGGCACGTTTTGTACACTGCTCTATTGTCATGAATAAAAGGAGATGGATGCATGGCAAAGTATCTTGTTATTGTGGAGTCGCCCGCAAAGGTAAAGACAATTAAAAAATTTCTGGGAAAAAATTATGAGGTAGTGGCATCGAACGGACATGTGAGAGATCTGCCAAAAAGCCAGATGGGAATTGATACAGAGAATGATTTTGAACCCAAATATATTACGATCCGCGGAAAGGGAGATATCCTGGCAAAACTGCGAAAGGAAGCAAAAAAAGCAGATAAAGTTTATCTTGCAACTGACCCCGATCGTGAGGGAGAGGCGATTTCATGGCATTTGAGCCAGGCACTGAAGCTGGATGATAAAAATGCACAGAGAATTACTTTTAATGAGATTACGCAGAATGCAGTGAAGGCTTCGTTAAAAGAACCGCGCCAGATTGACATGAATCTTGTAGATGCACAGCAGACCAGACGAATTCTGGATCGTCTGGTGGGATATGAGATCAGTCCACTGCTATGGGCAAAAGTAAAAAGAGGACTTAGTGCCGGACGTGTCCAGTCAGTTGCGCTTCGCATTATCTGTGACCGGGAGGATGAGATTAATGCATTCATTCCGGAAGAATACTGGACACTGGATGCAGAACTGTCTGTAAAAGGTGAAAAAAAGGCATTGCTCGCCAAATTTTATGGAGATGAGAATGGAAAAGTTACAATTTCCAGTAAAGAGCAGGCAGACCGCATCATGGCAGAGATGCAGAAAGAAGAGTTTCACATTTTAGAGGTAAAAAAAGGAGAACGTGTAAAAAAAGCTCCATTACCGTTTACAACCAGTACGTTACAACAGGAAGCATCTAAGGCACTTAATTTTCCGATTTCAAAAACAATGCGTATTGCACAGCAGTTGTATGAAGGTGTGGATGTCAAAGGTCAGGGAACGGTTGGTCTTATCACTTACTTAAGAACAGACTCTGTACGAATTTCAGAAGAGGCAGATGCACAGGCGCGGGAATATATTGCTGGAAATTATGGTGAAAACTATATTGCCGGTGAAAAAACAGCAAAGAAGAATGGAGCCAAAATTCAGGATGCGCATGAGGCGATCCGTCCGTCTGATATCAATCGTACACCTGTCATGGTGAAAGAGTCGTTATCGAGAGATCAGTTCCGCCTGTACCAGTTGATCTGGAAACGTTTTGCGGCAAGCAGAATGTCACAGGCGGTTTATGAGACAACAAATGTAAAAATTGGAGCAGGAAAATACCAGTTTACAGTATCTGCTTCTAAAATTGTATTTGACGGATTTATGTCAGTGTATACAAGCGATGATGATGAAAAGGCAGAGAATAATGTCCTGGTAGGCTCTATTGATGAGAATACAGTGCTTGGATTAAAAGAGTTTGATGAAAAACAGCATTTTACCCAGCCACCGGCCCACTATACAGAGGCATCACTGGTAAAAACATTAGAGGAGCTGGGAATAGGACGTCCGAGTACTTATTCACCGACAATCACGACACTGCTAGGAAGACGATATATTGTTAAGGAAGCGAAAAATTTATATGTGACGGAACTTGGAGAAGTGGTCAATCAGATTATGAAGGAATCATTTCCAAGCATTGTAGACGAACATTTTACCGCAAACATGGAATCGCTGCTTGATGGTGTTGAAGAAGGCAATGTAAACTGGAAAACAGTGGTACGTAATTTCTATCCGGATCTGGATGAAGCTGTGAAGGCAGCGCAGAAGGATCTGGAAAAAGTAAAGATAGAAGATGAAGTGACAGATGTTATCTGTGATGTCTGCGGCAGAAATATGGTAGTAAAATATGGTCCGCATGGCAAGTTCCTTGCATGTCCGGGATTCCCGGAATGCCGCAATACAAAACCTTATCTCGAAAAGATTGGAGTTGCATGTCCGAAGTGCGGTAAGGAAGTTGTACTTCGCAAAACGAAAAAAGGAAGAAAATATTTCGGCTGCGAGGATAATCCGGAATGTGATTTTATGAGCTGGTCAAGACCTGTTGCAGAAAAATGTCCGAAATGTGGCGGGTACATGGTAGTCAAAGGAAATAAGATTGTGTGTGCAGATGAACAGTGCGGTTATGTGACAGATCGTAAAAATGTTGAAAAAGATTCCGAATAATGAAATAATTTTAGGAAGAATATATTAAGAATATTGAATTTTCAGAATTGACGTGATAAAATATAGTACATCATGAAAGACATATATGTAGTCAGGAGGCACGCATTATGAGCGTTCAGTTGTTGGATAAAACAAGAAAAATCAATAAATTGCTTCACAATAATAATTCATCCAAAGTAGTATTTAATGATATATGCGACGTATTAAAAGAAATACTGGAATCAAATATCCTTGTCATCAGTAAAAAAGGAAAAGTACTTGGAACCGGAGTAAGACAGGGTGTCGAAGAGATCAATGAATTGATCGTGGATGAAGTAGGAGGTTTTATTGATCCGCTTTTAAATGAACGTTTGCTTGGAATCCTGTCCACAAAAGAGAATGTTAATCTTGAAACATTGGGATTTGTGGATGATGTAAAAAAATATACAGCGATCATTACACCAATTGATATTGCCGGAGAACGGCTTGGAACATTGTTTGTATACCGTGAGAACCGTCAGTATGATATAGATGATATTATATTGAGCGAATATGGAACAACTGTGGTCGGACTTGAAATGATGCGTTCTGTAAATGAAGAAAATGCAGAAGAAACAAGAAAGGTACAGATTGTAAAATCTGCGATCAGTACATTATCTTTTTCAGAATTAGAAGCAATCACACATATTTTTGATGAGATGGACGGCAAAGAAGGAATCCTTGTTGCAAGTAAGATAGCAGACCGTGTTGGAATTACAAGATCGGTGATCGTAAACGCACTTCGCAAGTTTGAAAGTGCAGGTGTGATCGAATCGAGATCATCCGGAATGAAAGGAACATACATCAAGGTATTGAATGATGTTGTGTTTGATGAACTAGACAAGATAAAGAAAGAGAATCATAAGAATAGTTAAATGAAAAGGAATTTGTTACGCTATTTGAAAAACGTGACAAATTCCTTTTTTATGAGAGTGCTTTTTACAGCATTCTGGCAGCATGTTCGCTAAAAAATGCAAAAAATGTCGAAAAAAAGAGAATTATGAAGAATCAGAACAAATTGTTGTACACGAAATCGTAAAATAATACAAGATACGGGGAAAAACAACGAAAAAAAGTAAAAAACTCTTGTGTTTTTTCTGAGATATTTTATAATAAAATAGAATAATGTAGAAAATAGTGCATGAAAGGAGCAACAGAATGTTTACAACGAATGCATTTGACTATACAAATATACTTGATAAAGCGGCTGATGCAAGCTGGATGCGTGAGAATGTTATCACTAATAATATTGCAAATATCGACACACCTGGATACAAGAGACAGGATGTTGATTTTGAATCTGTATTACAAAAGGCACTCGGTAAGACAAAATACAGCAGCCTTGATAAGAAGGTAAGAGAATTGAACCAGAATCTTGGAAAACTTACAGCGACATCTTATACGGATGCGGCAAATTATTCATACCGTCTTGACCGTAATAATGTGGATGAAAACACGGAAAATGCGGAGCTGGCTTCTGAATCATTGAGATATCAGCTATTGACGACAGCGATAACAAACAATTTCTCAAGAATGCAGACAGTCTTAAAATAAAAGAATAAAAAGAAACAAAGGATGGAAATTATATGGGATTATTTCAGGCATTTGATATCAGTGCAAGTGGTATGACAGCAGAACGCTTCCGTATGGATACGATTGCACAGAATATTGCAAATATTAATACAACAAGAACGGAAGATGGGACACCGTACCGGAGAAAGATTGTTACATTTGCGGAAAAGACAGAAACACCTTTTTCACAGTATTATGAGACGGCAAGAGCGAGAGCGGTTGGAAATGGTGTAAAAGTAACATCTGTAAAAGAAGATGATGAGACAGAAATGCGCATGGTTTATGACCCATCTCATCCGGATGCAGATGAAAACGGTTATGTTACATATCCGAATGTTAATACAGTAACTGAAATGACGAACCTGATTGATGCAACGAGAGCATATGAGGCGAATACAACAGCATTTGATGCAACAAAAAGTATGGTACAGGCTGCACTCAACATCAGCAAATAAGGAAAGGAATGACGGTAAATGGACATTACTTCGTTGACAGGGATTACATCAGATTATATTGAAAAAGTAGCAGAACAGAACAGACTCGTAAATACTTCAGATGACAGTTTCCAGTCAGTACTTGATTCAGCAATGAATGTGTTGACAGAAACAAGTGATTTGCAGAATGATGCAGAGGCTGCTCAGATAGAATTTGCCCTTGGGAAGGCAGACAATCCGCATGATATGCAGGTTGCAGCAAAGAAAGCGCTTACAGCACTTCAGTATACAACAGCAGTAAGGGATAAAATGTTGGATGCATATAAAGAGATCATGAATATGCAAATTTAATGAATGGAGTCAGATAACATGCCGGAACAGGTGCAGAATATATTAAATAAGATTACAGAGTGGTGGAAAAAATTCAATACAAAGCAGAAAGCATTACTGATCAGTATTGTGGCAGTAATCCTTGTTGCACTGGCAATACTGGCAGCAGTTGTGAGCAAACCCAATATGGTTACGCTGCATGAATGTCAGACAACAGCGGAAGCTGGTACAGTAAAAGATCTGCTGGATGGTGAAAGCATTTCATATCAGATGTCTCAGGATGGTCTGATCTTTTATGTAGATGCGAAGGATGAAGCAGCTGCGTCTATCCTGCTCGGCAAGAATGACATTCCGAGTCAGGGAGCTTCAATCGATAATGTTTTTGAGGGCGGATTCAGCTCAACTGAGGCAGATAAAACAAAAAAATATAAAGTTTATCTGCAGAAATATTTCGCAGAACAGTTAGAGACACTGTCAAATGTTGAAAGCGCTTCTGTTACTCTCGATATTCCGAATGATGATGGAACAATTCTTGCAAAAGATCAGGATTCATATGCCGCAGTCATTCTTACCTTAAGTGGAGATATGGATGAAGATCAGGCCGCAGGTCTTGCAAAATACATAGCAACACAGCTTGGTAATAAAAATACAGATAATATTCAGATTTTAGATTCTAATTCCAATGTTTTATTTTCGGGAGATTCTTCTGATACTTCGATAGGAACAGCAAACAGTCAGCTTTCAGTAAAATCAAAGGCAGAAAATCTTGTAAAAAGCAAAGTAAAAGATGTTATGGTTGGATCTTCCCTGTTTGATCATGTGGAAGTGGCACCGGAACTCGTGATGGATTTTGACACATCGGAAGAGGCAACCCATGAATATTACGCACCAGACGGACAGACGAATGGTATGGTTGGCAGCAAGAGCGAGTATGAATCAGATTCAGAAGGTGGCGCGGCTGCAACACCTGGAACAGATTCCAATGATGATACTTCTTATGTAATCGAAGATAATAATTACACACACAGTACAGTTACAGATACAACAACCAATTATCAGAATAATGAGAAAGTAACAAAGAAATCTTCCAATGGAGGAACTGTTGATTATGCAAGTTCTTCTGTTTCTCTGGTGGCAACAAAATATCGTATCTATGATGAAGATACATTGCGTGCATCCGGAGCACTGGAAAATATGACGTTTGATGAGTATGTTGCAGCAAACAGTGACCCGACACCGATCACGGTTGATCAGGAATACATTACAATGATCTCTAATGCAACAGGAATCCCGACTGATAAGATTACGATCATTGCGCAGGAAGAACCGGTTTTCCAGTATTCTTCCGGTGGAAGAAGTGCTTCCGATTATTTACAGATTGTGCTTGTGGTTCTGATCCTTCTTCTTCTTGGTTATGTGGTATTCCGCAGCACCAGAAAAGAGAAAACCGCAGAGATCGAACCGGAGCTTTCTGTTGAGAGCCTGCTTGAATCAACAAAAGAGAGCCAGGAAGAAATGCAGGATATTGGATACAATGAGAAGTCTGAGACCCGTATCCTGATCGAAAAATTTGTGGAAGATAATCCAGAGGCGGCAGCTTCATTATTGCGCAACTGGTTGAACGAGGAGTGGGAATAAGGTATGGCAACAAATACACAGGATTATACTGGAATACAAAAGGCGGCGATTCTTTTGATTGCCTTAGGACCGGAGCGGTCTGCTGATATTTTTAAACATTTAAAAGAAGATGAAATTGAAGAGCTGACACTTGAAATCGCAAATACCAGAAGCGTTTCACCGCAGGTTAAGGAAGATGTCTTAAATGAATTTTATCAGATCTGCCTTGCACAGCAGTATATTGCTGAAGGCGGTATTGGATATGCAAAAGAACTGCTGGACAAAGCTCTTGGTGAGGAAAAGGCACAGGAAGTTATTACGAAACTTACAGCATCATTGCAGGTACGTCCGTTTGAATTTGTGCGGAAAACAGATCCAAGCCAGTTACTGAACTTTATCCAGGATGAACATCCACAGACAATTGCCATGATCTTATCATATCTGACATCCGCGCAGGCGGCACTTGTGATCGGGGCACTTCCGCCGGAAAAACAGGCGGATGTTGCAAAACGTATTGCAATGATGGATCGTACATCACCGGATGTGATTAAAGAGGTAGAGCGTGTTTTGGAAAAGAAACTTTCTTCACTTGTCAATCAGGACTACACGATTGTTGGTGGTGTGGATGCAATCGTAAATATTTTAAATACGGTAGACCGTACGACAGAGAAACATATCATGGAGTCTTTAGAGATCGAAGAACCGGAACTGGCAGACGAGATCCGCAAGAAGATGTTTGTATTCGAGGATATCTTGCTGCTTGATGACCGTGCAATCCAGCGTGTACTCCGCGATGTCGATAATGCAGATCTTGGTGTTGCACTTAAGGCTGCAAATGAGGAAGTACAGAATGTTATCTTTAAGAATCTTTCAAAACGTCTGGCAGCAATGATCAAAGAGGATATGGAGTTTATGGGTCCTGTCCGTATGAAGGATGTTGAGGAGGCTCAGCAGAAAGTTGTCAGTGTTATTCGTAAATTAGAGGATTCTGGAGAAATCGTAATCTCCAGAGGCGGAGGTGACGAGATCGTTGTCTAATCTTTACAAACCATGGTTCGTACATACAGAGAGTCAGAATGCAAGGGTGATCAATTCAAATGATCATATGCAGGAATTTCTGAAACAAAACATCATAAAAGAGGCACAGCCGAAAGAAGCACGGCCGGTAGGACCGGATGGTTTTGCGGAGGGAATCATTACTGAAAAAACAGATAATGTGATCCCTGTAGAAGAACCGGAACAGGATATGTCTGCTGCAAATGAAAAAGCGGAACAGATACTTTCGCAGGCGAGGGCACAGGCGGATGTGCTGATTGACGATGCAAGACAAGAAGCAGAAACGATACGCGAGAAAGCAAAGAAACAGGGATATCTGGAAGGACAGAGTACATTAGAACAGGAGTATGACCAGAAAAAACAGCAATTAGAACAGGAACAGCAGCGGAAAAAGGCACAATTGCAGAATTCCTACCAGGAAAAACAAAAAAATATGGAAAGAGAACTGGTGGATGTAATATTGGATGTGTTTAATAAAGTTTTTCATGTCCAGTTTGATGGCAAAAAGGAGATCCTGCTTCATCTGATCGATAATGCTATTGCCAATATAGAGGATGAAAAGCGTTTCCGGATCAAAGTGGCAGGCGACAATGTCTCATTTCTGGAGGAACATAAAGAAAATATATTAGATTATGTGGGTCATGATATAGAATTGGAGATCGTTCCTGATTATACGCTGGATGAAAATGCATGTATTATAGAAACCGATTCGGGAATCTTTGACTGCAGTCTGGATGTGCAGCTTGATAATCTGATGAAAGATATCAGATCCTTGTGTTCTTAAAAGTGAGGCGGCAGAATGTATACATTTGATAAATATCTTCAGCTTGCTGACAAGACATATTTTAACCGTCTGGGCAAGGTGACAAAGATTGTTGGTCTTACGATTGAATCTGTAGGACCAAATGCAAAACTGAATGATCTGTGCCGCATCATTATCGATCGGGAACAAAATCTTTCGACGATGGCTGAAGTGGTTGGCTTCCGTGACAAACATTTGCTTTTGATGCCTTTTGAAAGCGTGGAAGGAATTGGTGTTGGCTGTATCGTAGAGAATACAGGACATCCTTTGACTGTAAAGGTTGGAGAAGAACTGTTAGGTCACACTTTAGATGGAATCGGGAGACCAACGGATGTGGATGAGTTGCTGGTTCCATATGATTACCCGGTTGAGGCACAGCCGCCGGACCCGATGGCAAGAAAGATCATTGATGAGGTTCTGCCTTTGGGCGTTAAGGCAGTCGATGGTCTGATCACAGTCGGCAAAGGACAGAGAATCGGTATCTTTGCGGGATCTGGTGTTGGAAAAAGTACTTTGCTTGGAATGTTTGCAAGAAATACAAAAGCAGATATCAATGTGATCGCGCTGATTGGTGAGCGTGGAAGGGAAGTAAGGGAATTTGTGGAACGTGATCTTGGTGAAGAGGGTATGAAGCGTTCCGTAGTCATTGTTGCAACATCTGACAAACCTGCACTGATCAGAAATAAAGCTGCAAAAACAGCAACGGCAATTGCTGAATATTTCAGAGATCAGGGAAAAGATGTGCTATTGATGATGGATTCACTGACACGATTTTCAATGGCACAGAGAGAGATAGGACTGGCATCCGGAGAACCACCGGTAACGAGAGGATATCCGCCGAGCGTATATTCAGAAATGCCTAAACTCCTAGAACGTGCGGGAACCTCAGACAAAGGATCTATTACCGGACTTTATACCGTACTTGTAGATGGTGATGATATGAATGAACCAATTACAGATACGGCGAGAAGTATTCTGGATGGACATATCATGTTATCCAGAAAATTAGGACATAAAAATCATTATCCTGCAATTGATGTTTTACAGAGTATTTCCCGTGTTATGAGCTCAATTGCTACAAGTGAACATAAAGAACTTGCCGGAAAATTAAGAAATGTTATGGCTACTTATAATGAGGCAGAGGATCTGATCAATATTGGAGCCTATAAAAATGGAACCAATCGTGAAATAGATTATGCTATTCAGAAAATACAGGCAGTAAATGAATTTCTGATGCAGAAGACCGATGAAAAATTTGAATTCAGTGAGGAAATTGATCTTCTTAGAAAACTGTTTGAAAACTAAGAAAGGTTTTTGACATGGCAAAGTTCAGATACAGAATGCAGAACATTCTTGATATCAAAGAGAAAATGGAAAATCAGGCAAAGACAGCCTATGGTATGGCAAATGCAAAACTGGCAACAGAACAGCAGAAACTTCAGGACATTCTGATCCGGAGAGCCGGGTATGAATCAAAAGCAAGGGAATTAGTAAGTGGAAACCTCAATGTTTTGGAAATTCGTGAATGTAGGCAGGCTATTGATGTTATGAAAAGCAAACAGCGCAGCCAGATGATGAATGTACATGCTGCGGAACGCAATGTTGAATTGGCAAGAAAACAGCTAAATGAAGCAATGGTTGAACGCAAAACACATGAAAAACTAAAAGAAAAAGCTTTTGAGGAATTTAAACAGGAACTTTTACATGAAGAGTCTAAAGAAATAGACGAACTTGTCAGTTATACCTATCACGATAATGGACAGCGCAGTTAGGCAGTTTGAGCGGACAGGAGGAAAACATGGCAGAAGAAAAAGAAGAAGTTGTAGATAAGAAAGCTGCAAAAAAAGAAGAAAAACAAAGAAAAAAAGAAGAGGCAAAAGCAAAAAAAACACAGCGGGCAGAAGATAGTGATGAGCTTGAGGAAGAAAGCGGCGGAAGCAAAGTGGCTGTATTCTTTGTCTCACTTCTGATCATAATTGTATGGCTTGCGATTATAGCACTTTTGATCAAATGGGATGTTGGTGGATTTGGCTCAGGCATGCTTGCACCGATCTTAAAGGATGTTCCTTATGTGAACAAGATTTTGCCGGATGATGCGGTGGAAGAAGTTTCAACAGAGGACAGTGCCTATGCATATGACACTATGGCAGATGCAGTGGAGCGCATCAAAGAGCTGGAAAAAGAACTGGCAGATGCCCAGAATACATCATCTGCAAATGCAGATTATATCAGCCAGCTGGAAGCACAGTCGGCAGAGTTACAGCAATATAAGGAAAACGAGGCAGAATTTGAAAAAGAAAAGCAGAGTTTTTATGAAGATGTTGTTTTTTCAGATGTAGCCCCGGATGTTGAGGAATATAAGAAATATTATGAAAGTATCGATCCTGCTAATGCAGAAGTATTGTATAAGCAGGTGGTAGCACAGACGGCAGAGGATGAGCAGCTTGATGATTATATCAAGACATATTCATCCATGAAGCCGAAAGAGGCGGCAGCAATTTTTGATACCATGACAGATAATCTGAAGCTGGTTGCACAGATTTTAAATGGAATGGATGCAGATTCAAGAGCTGCTATTCTTGGCAAAATGAGTTCTGATACCGCTGCAAAGGTAACAGAGATCATGAAGCCTTCAGAATAGATTATTAAGCGGCAGTACATGCAGCGAAAGAGAGAGGAGGAAGAAAAATGGGAAGCACGAGTGTTTCAGAAGTGACCGGTATCATGTCTGTTGGACAGGGAAGCCAGACACTCACAGGTACAAAAGAAGGAGATCTGAAAGTCCAGTTTGCAGAAGTGATGAGCCAGATGACAACACAGGTTGGATACGGATACAGTTATGGCGGACAGAACGGCAAACAGAACATGTCTGTTGTGACAGGGAAAAGCAGTGTCACAGATAACTATGAGCGTTATCAGAATAATGCTGCCAGTATAAAAAATAATCCGTCAGACAAAACAGATATCCAGACCGGGAATACAGATGAAAAGCTGGCTGCATTTGAAGAGGATGTTAGACAGGTTTTGAAAGAGAAACTTGGCGTGACAGATGAAGAGATCACGGATGCAATGCAGAAGCTGGGACTTACTGTGGCTGATCTTATACAGCCGAACCAGCTTACACAACTTACAGCTGAACTTACAGGCTCTGAAAATATCGGCGAATTGTTATGCAATGATTCGTTTATGGAAATTGTAAATGAAATCGGTGGATTATCACAGGATCTGTTAGATGATCTTGGAATGACATCACAGATGTTTACTGAGACGGTTGCGGCAGCATCACAGGTTGTAACGACTCCGGAATCGGCAGGTATTGAACAGTTACCGGAAATGCAGGTAACAGAAAATGTTAAAGCAGACAAAACCGCAGCAAACGATACATCAGATCAGATGAATTCTGTTTTGAAGGAAGAAAACACAGTTCAGACAGCATCAGATGCAGATGAAGTGGAAATACAAAAACAGGAAGACAATATTCTCCTGCAAAAAGAAGTGGCAGAAGAAACAGATACAAAGGCAGATGACGGGCAGACAGGAAACAGAAATGAATCCGGGAACACGTCAAATCAGACAGCATTTGTGAGTCAGGAGCATACTGTTGATCCGGCAGCGGCAAAAACACCGGAGACTGTACCGGAATTTTCAAGACAGCTTGATACGTTAGATCTGATCCGGCAGGTGACAGAGTTTACAAAAGTTACTGTCCGTGAAGCACAGACGACAATGGAAATGCAGTTGAATCCGGAACATCTTGGCAAGCTTTATATCGAAGTAACAACCAAAGAAGGTAACGTATCTGCTCATATCATGACACAGAATGAACTGGTAAAAGAAGCCTTAGAGTCACAGATGGCAGAACTTAAACAGAGTATGAATCAGGCAGGCGTCAAGGTAGATGCTGTGGAAGTCACAGTTGGGAGTCATGAGTTTGAGAAAAACTTAGAGCAGAATGCAAAACAGGATGAAAGACAGGCAGAGGAGCAGGAAAAAGCTTCGCCAAAGACTAGAAGAATCAACTTAGATGAGTTAGATGAACTCTCCGGAGTCATGAGTGAGGAAGAAGCCCTTGTGGCGCAGATTATGGCAGATCACGGTAATTCCGTAGATTATACTGCTTAAAACAAAAGAAAGGAGAAAAAAATGGCATTAATTCAGCCCGTTGAAGACGGAAAAATACCAAAGGATACCAGTACTACAAGCAAATCGGATACCAGCAATGACCTTGGCTATGACCAGTTCTTACAGCTGTTATGTGCAGAGATGCAGTATCAGGATCCGTTAGAGCCTACCAGCAATACGGAGTATGTTGCACAGCTTGCTACATTTTCACAGATGGAAGCAACACTTGGTATGCAGAGTACAATCGAGAGCAGCAATGCAAATGCACTTGTTGGAAAATATGTTATTATCAAGACAACATCTTCGACTGGAGAAACAACAGCAACAGAGGGATTTGTTGATTATGTACAGAAAGAAAACGGTGAGCAGAAGATCTGTGTAAATGGGGTGTTATATTCACTTTCTGATGTATATCAGGTTGCAGATACCGAATACATGGAGGCAGAGACACTTGCTAAGACGTTTGCAGCAGCGGTTGCTAAATTGCCGAATGCAGCACAGCTTACATTAAGTGACAAAGATGATGTCAAGAATTTAAAGACATATTACGATAATCTGAATTCTTATCAGCAGTCAAAGATCGATACAGATACTTTGAAAAAATATCAGGAACTGCTTGCACAGATGGAAAAACTTGCAGGAAAAGACTGGTATAAAAGTACTTCATCATCGACAGGTACAAAAACAGATACAGATACAAAAACAGATACGACAACAGGAACAGATACAACAACAGACACAAAGACAGATACAGATAAAACCTGATATCTGACAGAAGGGAAATGCGATTATGAATAAGATCAGTAACCAGTTTGCTTCCATTGAGCAGGTAACTGACCAGTATCTGACTCGGAAAAGCACGGATGCGGTAACTTCGAGAGGTGTCTCCTTTGAAGATATTTTAAAGCAGAAGCAGGATGCAAAAGCAGGTGGGACACTCAAATTTTCCAAGCATGCCACGATGCGCCTGATGGATCGTAATATCAATCTGTCAGAGGAACAGAATGAACGACTTGAGACAGGCGTTTTTAAGGCTGGTGAAAAGGGAATCAGAGAATCGTTAGTAATTGTTGATTCACTCGCTTTTATCGTAAATGTTCCGAACAGGACAGTCGTTACAGCAATGGACCGGACAGAGTCCGATGATAATATTTATACCAATATTGATGGTGCTGTGATCACGTAGCCGGACCGAAATGGAGGCTAGATTCCCGGAATGACAGAAGGGAAGGCAGCACAAAAGAACTTAGGAGGTCAATTTCAACTATGATGAGATCAATGTACTCTGCTGTGTCAGGTCTTAAGACACATCAGACAAAAATGGACGTTATTGGTAACAATATCGCCAACGTAAACACAGTAGCTTTTAAATCATCCTCAGTTGTATTTCAGGATGTTTTATATCAGATGACAAGTAATGCATCCGGTGCGAACGCAGCAACAGGTACCGGTGGTGTGAATGCAAAACAGATCGGTCTTGGTGTTACGACCGGTGCAACAAACTTAAGCATCACAACTTCCGGTGCGGCTGAAACAACCGGACGTGCATTCGATATCCGTTTATCAGACCAGTCTACGACAAACTTTTTTGTAGTTAACAACGGTTCTGAGAACCTGTTTACCAGAGCCGGTTCTTTCTATGTAGATGGTGCCGGTAACTTATGTATGACATCCACCGGTTATACAGTTATGGGATGGCAGGTAGATCCGACAACAGGAAATATCAAGAAGGATACCGTATCTGCACTTCGTGTCATGCAGACATCCAACCTGACATCTGCTCCGGAGGCAACCACACAGGCAAATGTTTCCGGTATTATTGATAAAAATGATAAGGATGTATTGTCAGACAACGGACTTGTCAAAACACTGACATTTTTTGATAATCTCGGTTATTCCTATACAGCGCGTTTTGCAATGAAATCTACCGGAACAGATGGAAAATATACGGTGGAACTGGAAAAGATTTTAAATAGTGATGGAACAACATTCTATGATCCGGAAACCAGCAAAGTTGATCTGAGTGATATATTTGGAGCAAAAACAACGAATGCTACACTTGGAACATACAGCCAGGTTCAGAGTGGTTATTACTATGATTCTGCTAGCAATAAATTCTATGTAGGAAGTGATACAACTGGTACAGAAATTACATTGAAGGGTACAGCATTTGAAGATCAGGCAGGTAAGACCTACAGCCTCAAACAGGTATACGGAATTTCAGATGCAATGGTTTCAAAGATTGGAGGCGGTCAGGCAACGGCTGCAATCGCAAATGGAACACTGACGATTTCCGGAGATGTAACTGATTACGCGATCGACTTCAGCACAAAAGATGGTACGTTTACAGGTGTTGGAGCAAGAACATCCAACAATAAGACAAATTCTGTTACACTTAATATGAGTAAGCTGGGAAATAATCCGACCCAGTTTGATGATATTACCATTGATTTTTCGGGACTGAAAGATGCAAACAACGGTGGTAAATCCACAGCGGTTATGTCTACAGGATCTATAGATGATGGTGTGACAGGAAAAGGAAAGAAATTAGGTGCCATGATCGGTATTTCCATCGACAACAATGGTCTTATCACAGGTACTTATGATAACGGTAATACAGAAACCCTTGGACAGATCGCAGTAGCACAGTTCGCAAATGCATCCGGTCTTGAAAAAGTAGGAGAGAACTGCTACCGTACAACATTAAACTCCGGTGAGTTTGATGGAATCGGTGTAGAGATATCCGCAGACGGAAGTTCCATGACATCCGGAGAACTTGAGATGTCAAACGTTGACCTTTCAACAGAATTCACACAGATGATCATCACACAGCGTGGTTTCCAGGCAAACTCCCGTATCATCACAACATCCGATACACTGTTAGAGGAACTGGTTAACCTGAAACGTTAATGTAATGTAAAAAAATATAATATTTAGGTAAAACCTGTTCTGAAATGTCGAAACATGTTTTACACAGACAGTTACATATGTTATACTGAACATTGTGGCCGGTTTTAAAATGGACCGGTCACAATGAAAACTGCTGATTGATAATGGAGGAATGATTATTATATGATCGAAGTGACACGGTTGAATGGAACAACAGTATTGATCAATTCGGATCTGATCGAAACGGTGGAGGAAACTCCTGATACAGTTATTTCTCTCACAACAGGCAGAAAGTTTATTGTAAAAGAAAGTAGACAAGAGGTCAAAAATTTAGTAAAATCATACAAAAGGGATATTTTTACAAATGGCCTTTTAAGAGAAGAATAAGTCCCACGGATGGGATTTTACAATATGAAAAATCAAGGATGGTAGGTGGAAAAAGTGGATATAGCATCAATAGTAGGTATGTTATTAGGCGTTGTAATGTTTGTGTTTGGTGTACTTTCCAACGGAGGTGTTGCAAGTTTACACTCCATGTGGGATATGGCATCATTCATTATTACAATAGGAGGTTCCATAGCAGGTACGCTTGCATCTTTTAAATTGGCGGATTTTATCAATGGTATAAAGTCAATAAAGTTGATTTTTAAGGATGAGGTTCAGGATCCGGCAGTTGTCATCAATCAGATCATTTCACTGTCGAATACAGCGAGAAAAGAAGGACTTCTGGCATTGGAAGAAGCCGCAAATGGAATTGAAGATGATTTCCTGAAAAAAGGAATTATGCTTGTTGTAGATGGTACGGATCCGGAACTGGTAAGAGGAATCATGGAGACAGACTTAGCCTGTGTCGAGAGCAGACATAAAGCTAAAATTGCTGTTTGGGAAAAATGGGCTGAATTAGGTCCTGCCTGGGGTATGATCGGTACCCTGATCGGATTGATCCTCATGTTGCAGAACATGGAAGATGCATCCACAATCGGACCGGCGATGGCAACAGCGCTTGTTACAACATTGTATGGTTCATTACTTGCAAACTGGTTATGTAACCCGATTGCAGGTAAGTTAAAACTGAATAATGATAATGAAATGATGATGAAGGAAATTTCCGTGGAAGGTATTCTGTCGATCCAGGCAGGAGAGAATCCACGTGTTATAGAAGAAAAACTGAAATCATTCCTTGCACCTTCGGCGCGTAATACAGCGCAGGAAAGCGAGGCTGGAGGTGAAGAATAGTGAAAAGAAAGCCTGATGAACCAAAAGGATCACCGGCATGGATGAATACATTTGCAGATCTGATGAATCTGTTGTTGTGCTTCTTTGTATTGTTATTTTCTATGTCAACAGTAGATGCAGAAAAGTTTGAAAAAATGGTGGCTTCCTTTCAGAATACATTTAGTATTCTTCCCAATGGAGGATCTTCGATTGGAGATGGGACTCTGATATCATCTGGTGTGAGCCAGCTTGAAATGTTAGATTCCTATTATAAAGACAAAGCGAACTCTGAATCGGATCAGGAGACAGACGAAGAGAATGATGTAGTGGAAGAATATAAAGAACAGGCACTGGAAGAATCAGAAAAGATGTCTGAACAATTAGAGGATGCCATTGCAAGGTATGGAATTCAGGATCAGGTAGAAGTTGATTTTAATGCACAGTATGTCATGCTCAATATGAATGGAGCTCTTTTATTTGACTCCGGGCATGCAGAAATCCGGTCAGAAGCATATCCGCTGATTGATAAGCTGGGCAAACTGATCGAACCTTATCAGGATAATATCATAGAAGTAGAAGGACACACGGACAACGTGCCGATCCATTCTGCAAAATATGAAGACAATGACGTGCTTTCGTTTTACAGGGCACGGGCGGTTACAGATTACTTGAGAGATATTACAACAGTGAAACCCGCACACTTGAAAGCATCTGGAAGAGGTGAGTATGTACCTGTTGCAGATAATACAACGCAGGAGGGAAGAGCAAGAAACCGCCGCGTTATTATAAAAATATATAATTCTTATAGTTCAGACTTTAATTGAACAGGAAGGTAGCATTATGAAAAAGAATCTGATAACAGTAATTATTCTGGCACTGGTTTTGGCAAACCTTATTTTAACTGCAATTCTTGTGTTCACGATTATTCCGCAGACAAAGAAATCAAATCAGCTGATCGATCAGGTATGTTCTGCGATTAATCTGGAACTTCAGAGCGGTGAAAATACACCTGCAACACCGGAAGTGCCGATTGAAGACATTGAGACTTATGCGATTACAGATGGATTTACTGTAAACTTAAAACAGGGTGGAGATGGCAAACAGCATTATGCGGTATTTTCGGTCAGCCTGTCTTTGAATACCAAGAGTGACGGATATAAGACCTATGGGGGATCGGAAGGGCTTGCTGCAAAAGAAACGATCATTCAGAGTGAGATCAATACGATTGTAAATGGATATACGTTAGATGAATTTAATGCAGACGGCTATCAGAATGTAAAAGATGATATATTAAAATCAATGCAGGATATGTTTGGAGGTTCAGACTTCATCGTTGGTGTAAACTTCTCAAGCGTTCAGACGGAATAGACCCAAATATTGTGTTAGGTGGTGAGAAAGAATGGGTGAAGTCTTATCTCAAAATGAGATAGATAGTTTGCTCAAAGCGTTAAGCAGTGGTGAACTTGATGTAGATGAAATGAAAGATGAAGATAAAAAACAGGTCAAAAATTATGATTTTGCCCGTCCTGCAAAGTTTTCAAAGGAACATCTGCGAACGCTGGAGATTATCTTTGAACATTACGGAAGACTCTTGTCAACCAATCTTCCTGTTTATTTACGGAAAAATGTTCAGGTTGAGGTGATGAACTCAGAAGCAGTTACATATTCAGAATTTTCAAATGCGTTATCGAATCCTGTATTACTTGGAATTGTAAATGCATCTCCATTGAATGGAAGCATTGTCATTGAGATGGCACAAAATCTTGGATATGTTGTAGTAGACAGAATGTTAGGTGGAAAGGGAGTGCCTCTGGATAAACCGAGGGATTTCTCGGAGATAGAATTGCTGATCATTGAGCGGATATTTAATGTGGCAGTAGATCTTTTAGTGGAGCCGTGGGAGAATGTATGTGAGTTAGAACCCCGGTTAGAGCGTATTGAGACGAATTCGCAGTTCGCACAGATTATATCGCCGACGGAGATGATAGCTCTGGTAACGCTCAATGTTAAGATTGGCGATGTGGAGGGATTACTGAATGTATGCCTTCCATATCTGACTTTAGAGAGTATTATGGACAAACTGAATACCAAATACTGGTATTCGAGTCTGCAGGAAAAAGATGAACAACAGTATACAGAAACGATCGAGGCACTTATTTCAAAAGCACCAATGCCGATCAAAGCTGTGCTTGGTAACAGTTCCATTTCAGTGAATGACTTTTTGGGACTGCAGGTAGGAGATATTATCCGGCTGGATACGAAGGTTGATCAGGAACTGAGTGTCTTTGTTGGAAGTATAAAAAAATTTACTGCTCTGCCGGGAGAAACCGGTGATGACTATGCAGTAAGAATTACATCAGTGATTAGGGAGGAGCAGTAAGATGGATGGAACGATGTCACAGGAAGAAATCAATGCTTTACTGAATAATCCTTCAGGTGCAGATGAAAATCCGGAAAATACATTGACAGATCAGGAAAAGGATGCGATCGGTGAAATTTCGAATATCAGTATGGGAACAGCAGCAACAACATTGTTTTCACTGGTAAACCGTAAGGTTGAGATTTCCACTCCGGTAGTTGCATTTGCAAACTGGAGCGATATATGTGACGCATATGAAAAGCCATGTGTATTTATACGAATTGCGTATACCGTGGGATTAGATGGAAGCAATATTCTTGTTTTAAAAGAACATGATGTAAAAGTTATCACTGACCTGATGATGGGCGGTGATGGAACAAATACGGATGGAGAACTTGGAGAACTTCATCTGAGTGCGATCAGCGAAGCAATGAATCAGATGATGGGTTCGGCGGCAACATCATTATCTTCAATGCTGAACAAGGTAATTGATATTAGTCCGCCAAGTGCAGATCTGATAGATCTGCAGCAGACAATCGATGAAAGTCAGATTGATGAGTTCCTTGCAGGTGAGTTTGTAAAGATTTCATTCCGGTTAGAGATTGGTGATCTTGTTGACAGTGAGATCATGCAGTTATATCCTATTTCTTTTGCAAAAGAAATGTGTGTAAATGTAACAAGCAATATGGAAGAGGACAGCAATTCTACTGCAGGAATGAGTGAAAAAGAAAATACCCAGAGTACACCGGCTTCTCAGCCGTCACCAGCACCACAGCCTCAGCCTCAGATGGCAGCACCACAGCCAATGATGGGACAACCAATGGTGAGTCAGCCGATGATGGGTCAGCCGATGATGGGACAACCAATGATGGGTCAGGAGATGTCACAGATGTATGGACAACAGCAGGTAAATGTGCAGCCGGCACAGTTCCAGGCATTTACTGGAGCAGTTCCGGGAAATTTTCAACCGGAAAATATTGATTTGATTATGGATGTACCGCTTGAAGTTACGGTAGAACTTGGAAGAACTTCCAAATCAATCAAAGAAATACTTGATTTTACACCGGGAACCATTATAGAATTAAATAGGATTGCCGGAGAACCGATTGATGTTCTGGTAAATGGTAAATTCGTAGCCAAAGGCGAGGTAGTAGTAATAGAAGAAAGCTATGGTATACGAATTACTGAAATTATAAAATAAAAAACAAAAAAGAAGAGTTAAAGATAGGAGAGAAAATTATGGCTAAGGTTATGATTTGTGATGATGCTGCATTTATGAGAATGATGATTAAGGACATTCTTACAAAGAATGGTTATGAGATTGCAGCGGAGGCTGAAAATGGTGCTATTGCAGTGGAGAAATATCCTGAAGCAAAACCGGATCTGGTATTAATGGATATTACTATGCCGGATATGGATGGTATTCAGGCACTTAAAAAAATCAAAGAGATCGATCCGAATGCAAATATTATCATGTGTTCTGCAATGGGACAGCAGGCTATGGTTATTGAAGCAATTCAGTCAGGAGCAAAGGATTTTATTGTTAAACCATTCCAGGCAGAGCGTGTACTTGAGGCAGTAAAAAAAGTAGTGGGTTAGTATGATCTTATTAAGCGCTTCTTTTCGAAGTCTGATGCAACTGATAGGAGTACTGATCATATTTGTGTTTGTTTTGATTATTACCTACTTTACGACAAAGTGGGTAGGTGGTTTTCAAAAAACACAAATGTCCAAAGGAAATCTTACGGTTCTTGAAACAATCCGGATTGCAAATGGTAAATTTTTGCAGCTTGTTAAAGCTGGAGAACAATATTTTGTTATCGCGGTGGGTAAGGATGAAGTAACGAAGATTGCAGAACTTACAGAAGATCAGCTATCAGTCCGTACATCAGATGATATGAAAAATTCACAGGAAAGCTTTCAGGAGATATTTCATAAACTGAAGGATCATTTTCCAAAAAAGCAGGATTGATGGAATTATGACAAAATTAAAAAAGACATATTGTATACTGTCATTAGTATTTGCAATAGCAGTATTCGTGGCAATGCTGTTTGTCTCACAAAACAGGACAACTGTTTATGCAGCCTCCATGGATACGGACAGTATAAGTACACTGGATAATGCGGCGGCGGATACCGCCACAGGCTCAGGCAGTGGGTCAGACAGCAGAGGTGGTCTGTCTATCTCGATAAATAATGATGAGGCAGGAGTTTCTTCGGAAGTACGTGCATTATTGTTACTGACAATTATTGCAGTATCGCCGTCACTTTTGATCATGCTTACATCATATACCAGAATTGTAATCGTACTTCATTTTTTAAGAACGGCAATAGGAACACAGACGGCACCGCCAAACCAGATTTTGATAGGTCTGGCATTGTTTTTGACATTTTTTATCATGTGGCCGACGTTTCAGCAGATTAATGAAAATGCAATCCAGCCATTGGATAATGGAGACATTACGATGGAAGAAGCATTAAAAGAAGCAGAACAGCCGATTCGCCAGTTTATGTATGGACAGGTGCAGCGAAAAGATGTCAAACTTTTTATAGATATGGCTGGTGACAGTTATGATATTGACAGTGCCGCACTTGAAAAGGAGTATGAAGAATCCGGACAGAGTGCATATGATGCGATCCCGATGACGATTATGATTCCATCGTTTATAATCGGGGAACTGAGACAGGCATTTATCATGGGATTTGTAATTTATGTCCCGTTTATTGTAATTGATATGGTAGTTGCATCTGTGCTTATGTCTATGGGTATGATGATGCTTCCACCGACAACAATTTCGCTGCCATTTAAGGTATTGCTGTTTATATTGGCAGATGGATGGAATCTTGTAATAGGAAGCGTAGTAAAGACATTTTATTGATGATAGAATGTTTGAAATGCGTATATTCTCTTATGGACGCAGATTAATATGTATACAGATAGCAAAGAGGTGAGAATGGAATGACAGAAGGACAGGTACTTGATATAGCAAAAGAAGCGATTTATACGATTATAATCTGTTCCGCTCCGATGTTGATCATTTCACTGGTTGTTGGTTTGATTGTCAGTATTTTCCAGACGGTTACATCTATTCAGGAGCAGACATTGACGTTTGTTCCTAAGATCATTGCAGTATTTGTTGGCATTATGATTTTTGGATCATGGATTCTGACAAATCTGACTGAATTTGTGACGACGTTATGGTCGAATTTTAGTATATATCTTGGTTAGGACGCTCTATGTTAGAATATACGTTTTCATTGGCTAATTTTGAAATACTGATATTAATATTGGTTCGCATATCGTGTTTTGTGTACATCGCTCCTTTTTTTGGGACAAGGAATGCACCTTCACAGGCAAAGATAGCTTTTTCGTTCTTTGTTGCGCTTTTGGTCTATGGTTTTGTTGATAAGACAGCAATCGAGTATACAGGTATGATTGGATATGCGATAATAGTGTTAAAAGAAGGAATTACAGGGTTGCTGATAGGATTTGCTGCAAACATTTGTAATTCCATTATTTTATTTGCGGGAAATATTATTGATATGGATATCGGATTATCCATGGTGACTGAATTTGACCCGACAATGAATACGCAGGTAACGATCACTGGAAACCTGTACAATTATTTTATACTTCTTCTTTTGATCGCAACAAATATGCATCATGTGATTTTACAGGCGGTGGTGGATTCTTTTACGGTAATACCGATCAATGGTCAGATCTTTAACTGGGATTCCCTTGCAGGTTCCATGACACAGTATATGACGGACATGTTTGTAATCGGATTCCGGATTTTTCTCCCGATATTTGCCTGTATGATGATTTTAAATTGTATCTTAGGTATTCTTGCAAAGGTTGCACCACAGATGAACATGTTTGCGGTTGGTATGCAGATGAAAATACTGATTGGTCTGGGCGTTTTATTCCTGACAGTTTCATTGCTGCCGGGAATTGCCAGTTTTATATTTACCGAAATGAAAAAAATGATGGTTTTATTTATAGAGGGAATGTACTAAGGTGGAACTGAAAGACAGATTACTATTTGCATATGACCTTCAGTGGTTTGCAAAAGATGGACCCGGAGGAGAAAAAACAGAGCCGGCAACGGAAAAAAAATTAAGAGAAGCGCGAGAGGATGGTAAGGTTGCAAAGAGTAAGGAACTTACGGCTGCATTTGACCTGATCGTATTATTTCTTGTATTAAAGGTTTTTATTTCGTGGATCGGCAACGGTTTCTTAGGAGTTTTTCATTATGTATATAAGCTGATGCCTGATTTCGTGGCTGTTAATGCGATGGAGTCTTCTACAAAGGAGATTACTTCCTTTTTACATAATGTATACATAGAAATGTTTCAGATGGTCGCACCTTTTTTTGCTTTTGGTGTTGCGGTGACGGCCCTTGTAAGTATCCTTCAGGTAGGATGGAAAGTTACGGCAAAACCGTTGAAACCCAAGGGGGATAAATTTAACCCGATTAATGGGTTTAAACGTATTTTTTCAAAAGATTCGTTGTTTGAGCTGCTTAAATCTATATTAAAAATAGGTTTGATCATATATGTTGCCTATACATCCATAAAGGGTGAGGCAAATGATATTTTTATTTTATATGACATACCGTTAAATCAGGCAGTTGTATTGTGCGGTGATGTTATAATTAATGCAGGTTTTAAAATCAGCCTTGTTTATCTGCTGGTCGGAATTGTAGATTTTATTTATCAGAAACATCGTTTTAATGAAGATATGAAGATGACCAAGCAGGAATTAAAGGATGAGTATAAAAATACAGAGGGAAATCCTGAAATCAAAGGAAGACAGAGACAGCGTATGAGGGAGGCTTCCCAGAGACGTATGATGCAGGATGTTCCAAAAGCAGATGTGGTCATCACGAACCCGACACACCTTGCAGTTGCAATCAAATATGATGCCGAGGTGTCAAGAGCTCCGATCGTTATTGCAAAAGGAGAAGATTATCTTGCGAAAAAGATTCGTGAGAAGGCAAAAGAAAACCACATTGAGATTGTTGAAAACAAACCACTGGCGAGAATGTTATATGCAAATGTAGATATTGGCTCAGAAATACCGCCTGAATTGTATCAGGCAGTAGCGGAAATTCTTGCTATGGTATATAATATGAGAAACAGGGAGGATAGGTCATGAAGAAAGCTGACATAGGTGTTGCACTGTATCTACTGGCTGCAGTCATCTTTTTTATAGTGCCAATCAGTTCCACTTTACTCGATGTTATGCTGGCACTGAATATTTCAATCGCATTGATTGTTCTTTTTAATACACTGTTTGTAAAAGAAGTACTGGATATGTCTTTTTTTCCAACATTACTTTTGTTTACAACAATTTTTCGAATTTCCCTGAATGTATCTTCAACACGACTGATCTTAACCACTGGTGCCCCGGGTAATGTTGTACAGACATTCGGTCAATTTGTTGGTGGCGGTGACCTGATCGTCGGTGCCATCGTATTTATCATTCTGGTTATCATCCAGTTTGTTGTCATTAATAAAGGTTCTGAACGTGTTGCTGAGGTAACAGCGAGATTTACACTTGATGCGATGCCTGGTAAACAGATGGCAATCGATGCTGATTTAAATACCGGAGCGATTACGGAAAAACAGGCGAGAGAGCGAAGAAATAAGATTCAGGAAGAGTCCGCATTCTTTGGTTCCATGGATGGTGCTACCAAGTATGTAAAAGGAGATGCAGCTGCTGGTCTTATCATCACGTTTGTAAACCTTGCAGGTGGAACTATCATGGGTATACTGCGAGGTGGAATGAGTTTTCAGGAAGCCATTGAACATTATGGTGTGCTTACGATCGGTGATGGATTATCTTCACAGATTCCTTCACTTCTGATATCGCTTGCAACCGGTATTCTTGTAACGAAGGCATCTAAGGAAGCTGACTTTTCCAATATTCTTGTCAGTCAGTTATTTGGAATCCCAAAAGTATTATATATTGTAGGTACCACCTTAGCGGTACTAGGAATCGCAACTCCGTTGAATACTTTGCTGTTTCTTGCATTTGGAGCAACTTTTATTATTGCAGGACGACAGGTAGATAAGAATATCGGTATTGAGAGCATAGAGGAAGAAGTCAATACGGCGGAGACGGAAGCGGAAGAGATACGAAAACCAGAGAATGTTGTGTCGCTTCTTCAGGTTGATCCGATTGAACTTGAATTTGGATATGGTATTATTCCATTAGCCGATGTAAACCAGGGAGGAGATCTGTTGGATCGTGTTGTTATGATACGACGGCAGATTGCTCTTGAACTTGGTACTATCGTACCGATTATTCGTTTGAGAGATAATATTCAGCTAAATCCGAACCAGTATATCATTAAGATCAAAGGTGTGCAGGTAACAGAGGGAGAAATCCTTTTTGATCACTATATGGCAATGAATCCAGGATATGTGGAGGAAGAGATCACAGGTATTCCTACGTTTGAACCTTCATTTCATCTCCCTGCTATCTGGATCACGGAAAGTCAGCGTGAACGTGCAGAGAGCCTTGGTTACACAGTTGTTGATCCGCCATCGATCATTGCAACACATCTGACGGAGGTGATCCGGTCACATATTGCAGAGCTGCTTACCAGACAGGATGTGCAGAATCTTGTCAATAATCTGAAAGAGAGCAATCCGGTATTAGTGGACGAGCTGATTCCTAAAATGCTTGGACTTGGCGAGGTTCAGAAGGTATTACAGAATCTGCTGGATGAGGGAATTTCAATCCGGGATCTTCTGACAATTTTTGAAACGCTTGCCGATCATGCAGCAACAACAAGAGATACGGATGTATTGACGGAGTATGTACGTCAGAGTTTAAAGAGAGCGATTTCCAGCAAGTATTTCCCTGCAAATGAAACAACCAGTGTCATTACACTTGATCCGAAGGTTGAGCAGGAAATTATGGCTTCCGTAAAACAGACGGAGCAGGGTGCATATCTCACACTTGATCCGGAGACAACAAAAGCAATTATGAATTCTGTACAGAATGAAGTGACAAAACTTGAAAACATGGGTAAAACTCCAATTGTGATCACATCTCCGATTGTACGAATGTACTTTAAAAAATTAACGGAAGATTATTTTAAGGACTTGATCGTGGTTTCATATAATGAAATTGAGTCTAATGTAGAATTACAGTCAGTAGGGATAATCAGCAGGGACGGTGACAAGTGAAATGACCATAAATAAGTATCAGGGAAAAACGAAAGAAGAAGCAATTGAAAAAGCAAAACAGGAGCTTGGCGAAGGCGCGGTTGTGATGAATGTTAAGGAGATCAAACCGACAGGTATGTTTAAGGCCTGGAAAAGTTCCGTGTTTGAGGTTACAGCAGCAAAAGAAGAGAAAGATGATTTTGTAGATCCAAGACAGGTTGCCGATCTGGCGGCAAAAACAGTTAAAACATTAAATCTTGCAGCAGATGAGAAAATCAGTCCAAAAGAGTTCTCAAATGACAGAACACAGGATATCCTGTCAGGACGTCTTACAAGTGCACCGGAACTGCATGCACCAGAGCTGCATGCATCAGAGCTGCATGCAAAAGATGGATTGGAGAAAAGACTCGAAAATCTTTCTAATATACTGGAAAAACAGCTGTCTGTTGAGGAAAGCAGACAGAAGGAAGTAAAGGAAGAAGAAAAAGAACATCAGGTTGTGAACCCGGAGGGATTGCAGTTCATAAAAATGCTTTACAGAACGCTGCTGGAAAATGAGGTAAACGAAAAGTATGTCAACCAGATTTTAGACGAAGCAGAGAAAGTGATGCACAGTGGAAGCAGCGTGGATGTGATATTGTCAAATGTGTACCAGAAAATGATCTTAAAATTAGGACAGCCGGATACAATCTGTGTTACCGGTAAAAAACCGAGAATTATTTTCTTTGTTGGCCCGACAGGTGTGGGAAAGACAACAACGATTGCCAAGATTGCCTCTAAGTATAAACTTGAGATGGGGATGAAGATTGCGTTCCTGACAGCGGATACTTATCGTATTGCTGCTACGGAGCAGCTTCGGGTGTATGCCAATATCTTAGATGCACCGATGAGCATCATTTATTCTTCCGAGGAGATGAATGCCGCGATTGAAAGAGTCAGTGAATATGATCTCATTTTTGTAGATACGGCAGGTTTTTCCCACAAAAATGATGAGCAGTGCAATGATATGAAAAAAATGCTTGCGGGACTTGATGAAGCATATGAAAGAGAGGTATATCTGGTAGTCAGTGCGACAACTAAGTATAAAGATCTTCTGGAAATTGCTGACCGTTATAAAGAGATTGCCGATTACAAGCTGATATTTACCAAATTGGATGAAACTGAGGCTTATGGTAATATTTACAACATCAAGATGTATTCGGGAGCACCGCTTTCCTACATGACAAACGGACAGAATGTGCCGGATGATATAGAGGAATTTAATACACAAAAAATAGTAAAACAACTTCTGGGAGGCAGATAATGATATGGATCAGGCTCAAAATCTCAGAAATGTAATTAAAGTAAAAAATCAGAGCCGGAAACTGGATGCACGTGTGATTACCGTGACGAGTGGAAAAGGTGGAGTTGGAAAATCGAATGTTGCAGTGAATCTTGCTGTGCAGATTAGTAAATTAGGAAAGAAAGTACTGATTTTTGATGCTGATTTTGGACTTGCCAATGTTGAGGTTATGTTTGGAGCAGTTCCCCGTTATAATCTGGGAGATTTTCTGTTCCAGAGAAAGAGTATGACAGAAATCATAACAGAAGGTCCTATGGGGATTGGATTTATCTCAGGTGGAGCAGGGGTCTTATGTATGAACCAGCTGGCAGACGAACAGATCAGATATCTGATCCGTGGTTTATCTGAATTAGATCAGTATGCAGATGTGATCCTGATCGATACAGGAGCGGGGATATCAAATCAGGTTATGGAGTTTGTCATGGCGAGTCCGGAAGTTCTTGTTGTAACAACTCCTGAACCGAGTTCTTTGACCGATTCCTATTCATTGCTTAAAGCATTATATCATAACCCTTTATTTTCACGCGAACAGACAGATATCCGGATCGTATCAAACCGTGTGGTATCTAATGAAGAGGGACAGCAGGTATATGAAAAATTGAATTCTGTAGTAGAACAGTTTCTGGATGGTTCTGTGAATTATCTTGGGATGATTCCTCAGGATCACATGCTGGAACGTTCGGTAAGACAGCAGAAACCTGTTTCACTGAATGCACCGATGGCAAAGTCAGCAAGAGCATTTGAAACTATGGCAGCGAATCTGATTTTACAGGAACAGAAAATACCGGATAAACGGTTGGGAATTGCCAGAATGTTTTCAGATTTCTGGTGGCAGAAATACTAAGGAGGAATGGATATGAAGGTTTCAGACATTATACGTATAGGCGATAAGATTGATATCCGTGTTCTTCAGGAAGTTGAACAGGCAGAAAAAACGGATGTCACTGTTAAAACATATAAGAGTAAAGTACTTGATTTCCGTTCAAATGGGAATATGGAGATAGCAATGCCAATGGAGGCGGGTAAACTGGTATTATTACAGCTTGGTGTCCGCTATGAACTCGTGTTTTTCTCACGCGAGTCACTGTATCGAGCCGTTGGTCAGGTAAAAGAACGATATAAAAAAGACAATATATATATGCTTGAGATGGAATTGAAATCCCAGCCGGAAAAATTTCAACGGAGAGAATACTTCAGATTTCCGTGTCTGCTCGATTTTAAATATTATGAACTGACGGCTGAACAGGCTATGCTTGACAGTGTGGAGGCTATTTTTTCAGAAATCCGTGATGAACACTTTTATGAGAAAGAACGAAAAGGAAAAATCATGGATTTAAGTGGCGGAGGAATCCGTTTTACAACAGAACAGGAGCAGAAACCTGGTACGTGGATATTGGCAGAATTAAGGCTGAAGAGCCAGACAATGGATAATCAGTATTATATTGTTGCAAATGTGATAGAATCAGGTAAAATAGAATCAGCGGCGGAATATGGATTTATGTCGCGTGCAAAATTCAGTATCAAGAATGATCGTGTAAGGGAAGAAATTATTCGTTACATCTTCGAAGAAGAGAGAAGAATGCGTCAGCAAAATGGCAGTGAGAGGATAAAAAAATGAAAAAAAATATTCTTGTTGTTGATGACTCTGCACTCATGAGAAGGGTGATCTGTGATATTATTAATTCGGATGAAACATTTCAGGCAATCGATACCTGCAGAGACGGTCTGGATGCACTTGAAAAATTAAGAGCAAAAAGATATGACGGTGTGGTATTGGATGTTAATATGCCGCGGATGGATGGACTTGCTTTATTAGAGCAGCTTCAAAAAGAAAAAATCCGTGCTACGGTCATCATGGTCAGTACTACGACTACAAAGGATGCCGAAGTTACCATGCTTGCCATGGAACGGGGGGCAGTTGATTTTGTGCCGAAGCCGACGAATGTGATCGAGGCAAAAGGTGAAGCATTTAAGGGTAAACTTCTTGGAGTGCTGAATGCAGTTTTAAAAACACAGAAGATGGCTTTGGGCAGCAAATCGGCTGCAACACCGGAAAAAGTAGTCTTGCGCAGAAACACAGAGCCGGTTCGAAGCAGAAATAAATTAGTTGCATTGGCATGTTCGACGGGAGGTCCGAAAGCTCTTCAGAGTGTGATTCCATATCTTCCTAAAAATCTGGATGCACCAATGGTTTTAGTGCAGCATATGCCTGCAGGATTTACAAAATCCATGGCAGACAGACTTAACGAAGTCAGTGACATACATGTCAAAGAGGCGGAAGATGGAGATGTGCTCAAAAAGGGAACGATATATATTGCTCCCGGCGGAAAGCATATGGAAATAAAGAAAAGTCCTGACGGAAGCCATAAAATCAGACTCAATGATGAATTGCCTCCTATCGGCGGATTAAAACCGTGTGCAGACATTACTTATGATTCGTTGCGAACCTGTGGATATGATCAGATAGTGTGTGTTGTACTGACCGGTATGGGAGCAGATGGTACCAAGGGAATAAAATCCTTAGCAAAGAGTAAGCCGGTATATGTGATATCGCAGAATGCCGAGACTTGTGTGGTATACGGAATGCCTAAGTCGATTGCTGAAACCGGACTGGTAAATGAAGTGGTTCCTCTTACACAGGTTGCTCAAACAATAACAAAGAATGTGGGGGTACAGTAATATGGATGTAAGCCAATATCTTGAGATTTTTATTGATGAAACAGAAGAACATCTGCAGACTTTAAGTGACTGCATTATGGAACTTGAAAAAGAACCGGAAAATATGGATACTATAAATGAAATTTTCCGTGCAGCCCATTCCTTAAAGGGTATGGCAGGTACCATGGGATTTAAGCGCATGCAGCGACTGACCCATGATATGGAAAATGTTTTTCAGGAAGTCAGAAGTGATAAAGTTAAAGTTAACAGTAATATGATCGATCTTCTTTTTAAATGCTTAGATGCCATTGAAAGCTATCTGAACAATGTAAAAGCAAGTTCTGACGAGGGAACAGAAGATAATGAACTGATCATCAAAGAATTGAATGATTTTATCGCCGGTGAAGAGAATGCTGAGAAAAAAGCAGAAGAAGCTGCTCCGGCACCAAAAGAAGAAAATACAGATGAAGCAGCTAAGAATGGTGAAAAGAAGTATTTTGAATTTGAACTGAACGAGACAGACCGTACAAAGTTAAAAGAGGCTGAGAATAATGGTTTACATATTTATGGAATGACCGTATATATTCAGAAAGAATGTCTCTTAAAGGCAGCACGTGCGTTTTTGGTGTTTAAGGCTGTAGAAGAGTTTGGACAGATTCTTGTATACAACCCGACATCTCAGGAAATTGAGGACGAGCATTTTGAAAATGATTTCAGTTTCTTTATCGCATCCGAGGAAGCATTCGATAAAATTTTACAGGCAGCACAGTCTGTATCTGAAATTGAAAAAGTAGTCGGCGAAGAGGTAAAATGTGACGTGCTTGCAGAAAAACAGGCACAGGCAGAAAAGGCTGCAGCAGAAGAGGCAGCAAAGAATGAGACACCGGTTCAGGCAGAGACAGCACCGGCTCCGGAAGTAAAAGCAGCACCGGCGAAGGCTCCGGCAGCACAGAATAATAAAAAACAGACTGTTGCAAAACCAGTTACAAACAGAACGGTACGTGTTGATATTGAAAAACTGGATGCATTAATGAACCAGGTATCAGAGCTTATTATTGCAAAGAACAGTCTTGTTGCGATTGGCTCCACAGAGTCCGGTGATTTCCAGAATCAGACTTATCATGAGCAGATTGAATATCTTGAGCGTATTACAACCAATCTTCATGAGTCGGTTATGAAAGTTCGAATGGTTCCAATCGAGAGCGTTGTAAATAAATTCCCTCGAATGATCCGTGACCTGTCAAGAAAGCTGGACAAAAAGATGGAGCTTTACATGACTGGTGAGGATACAGAGCTTGACCGTACGGTTGTTGACCAGATCGGTGATCCTCTGCAGCACTTACTGCGTAACTCTGCTGACCATGGTCTTGAGGATAACGAAACACGTATTGCTCTCGGTAAACCGGAAGTGGGAAGCATTTTCTTAAATGCATTCCAGGAAGGCAATAATGTCATCATCCAGGTCGGAGATGACGGTGCCGGTATTGATGTGGCTGCAGTACGTGATAAAGCAATCGAGAGAGGCATTATTACAGAAGAACAGGCTGAGAGCATGAGCCAGAAAGATATTATCAATATCCTGTTCCTTCCAAGTTTCTCAATGTCCAAAAAAATTACCGATATCTCAGGACGAGGTGTTGGACTTGATGTAGTAAAATCCAACATTGAAGCATTAGGTGGTGATGTTGAAGTTAAGACAGCAATGGGTGAGGGTACAACTTTTACAGTACGTCTGCCGCTTACTCTTGCAATTATCCAGGCTCTGATGGTAGAGGTAAGAGATGAAAAATATGCGATCGCACTTGGTTCCATCTCCAATATTGAGGATATTCCGGTTAAGGATATCAAGTATGTGGAGGCACAGGAAGTAATTCATCTGCGTGGCAAGGTTATCCCATTAGTACGGCTCGATAAAGTGCTTGATCTTGAGCCAAGGGAAGAACCGGAAAGCCTGACCGTTGTTATTGTAACGAAAGGTGACAGCATGGCGGGTCTTGTAGTTGATAACCTGATCGGACAGCAGGAGATCGTAATCAAGTCACTTGGAAAATACATTGACAATAACAAGCTGATCAGTGGTGCAACCATCCTCGGAGATGGCGAAGTTGCATTGATCTTAGATGTGAATACGTTAATGTAATGGAGGGTACTTAGCATGGCAAATAATAATCTTGAAACAACGGAAAAAGAATCCAAACAATATATCGTTGTCATGGTGGGCAGTGAACAGTATGGAATTGATATCAGCTATATTGATAACATTGTCCGCATGCAGAAAATTACAAGAGTTCCGAAAGTACAGACATATTTTAAAGGTGTGATCAATCTTCGTGGTGAGGTTGTTCCGGTTATGAGTGTACGCAAAAAAATGGGACTTGAAGATGATGTGCTGACAAATGCAAGCAGAATCATTATCTTAAAATTAGAGGAAAATGCTTCTTTAGGTGTCATCGTAGATGAAGTAAGAGAAGTTGTAAATTTAAGTGAAGATGAAATTGATAAAGTTTCTAACAAAGGAAGATTTATCAATGGAATCGGAAAGCATGGAGATCAGCTGATTTCCCTGCTTGAGATCAATGCACTTGTAGAGGAAAATAATTAATGAAAAGGTGGGGTTTTATGAAACATAAAATCCCACCGGATCTTTATCTGATGTGCAAAATGAGAGGAGAATCAGCAATTCATGGGAAATTTAACGTTGGAAGACGTAAATAATATGTATCTCGATGTCTTAAAAGAGATTGGTAATATCGGTGCAGGAAATGCAACTACCGCAATTGCAAATATGCTTGGCATGAAAATCGACATGAATGTCCCGAACGTAAAACTGATGGAAGTTTCAAAATTAGGAACGGCTGTCGGAGCGGAGGATGAAACAATTGTTGGCATTTTCTTAGAGGTGCTGAATGACATCGAAGGTAGTATGATGTTTCTGGTAGATATTCCATCGGCACGTTATCTTGTTAACAAACTGATGATGGAAGATGTGCCGGCAGATAAACCATTTGATGAAATGGAATTATCTGCGTTAAAAGAAATAGGAAATATTATTGCAGGTTCTTATCTGTCAGCCCTTTCTTCTATGACGAATCTTGTGATTTCTCCGTCTGTTCCTTATATTGCCGTAGATATGGCAGCTTCTATCTTAAGTGTGCCGGCCATTGAGTTTGGACAGTTTGGTGATAATGCACTGTTGATTCAGACTGAGATCTGTGCGGACGTGGCAATCAATGGATATTTTATATTGATGCCAGAGCAGGGGTCCTATGAAAAGATATTAACGTCACTTGGAATCTCACTGTAAGGAGAAGGATATATGAGCGAAGTAATAAAAGTGGGCATGGCAGATTTGAATATATGTAAAGCCCCTGATGTTATTACAACTTTGGGATTGGGTTCGTGCATTGGACTGGTATTTTATGATCCGGTATCAAAAGTTGGGGGAATGGTTCATTATATGCTCCCGGACAGTACAAAAGTCAGAAATAACAGCAATATCGCAAAGTTTGCAGATACAGGGATTGATGAATTATTACGCCGTGTAATTGCGGCAGGAGCAAATAAGGGCAGATTGATCGCTAAAATTGCCGGCGGTGCAAAAATGTTTGAAGTGAGTGGTTTGTCAGATGTTGGTAATATTGGTGCGCGAAATGCAGAGGCGGCAAAAGCAAAATTAAAGCAGCTTGGAATCAGGCTTGTTGCAGAAGATACAGGACTTAATTATGGTCGTACTGTTGAACTTCATTGTGATACAGGCGAGTTTTATATCAAATCAGTAGGCAAACCTTTAAAGATTATCTGATAGAAAGGCATGGATGCATTATGAAAACAAAGCCGATACCAGCTATCGTTATGCTTGTGGCAGGACTGGTTGCCTGTATTGCGGGAATGGCGGGACATATGGAAGCCGGCAGATTTGTAAAAATGCTGCTGGTTGTCTTAATTGTGTTTTATATTATTGGCGGGATTGTAAAACTGTTGATTGATAAAAATTTTAAGGATATGGAAGAGGAAACCACGGATGGTGAAGAAACTCCGGCAGAGTCAGAAGATCAGGCAGAACCGGAGCAGGAAAGCGATGAACAGGATGACGAATAACTGAAACGTGGGGGCTTCATATGAAAACGGTAGAAAAAGAAAAGCTCTGGGAGGAATATCGGAAAAATCCTTCCGCGGAGCTGCGGGAGAAAATTATTATCGAGTATGCTCCACTGGTGCGGGTTGTGGCAGGACGGCTTAGCATGTATCTCGGATATAACGTAGAGTATGAAGATCTGGTTAGCTATGGTATATTTGGACTGATAGACGCAATAGATAAATTTGATCGTGGAAAAGATGTAAAGTTCGAGACGTATGCAAGTTTAAGAATACGTGGATCCATATTGGATCAGATAAGAAAAATGGATTGGATTCCACGGACGGTGCGGCAGAAACGCAAGAAGATCGAGGAAGCGATCAAGCAGATCGAAACTAAGACAGGACAAAATGCTTCGGATGAAGAAATAGCAAAAGAATTAGGAATCGGTGAGGAAGAATTAAATGACTGGCAGACGCAGTTAAATGTCACAAATGTTATCTCACTGAATGAATTTGTGGAGCAGGGCGGAGAACCTGTGATGGATGCAAAAAATAATTCACATTTCATCCAACCCGAGGAGTCTGTTCAGGAAGAAGAACTGAAAAAAGTTCTGATGGAGTCACTGGAGCTTTTGACAGAAAAAGAGAAAAAAGTTATTTTATTATATTATTATGAGGATCTGACGTTAAAGGAAATAAGCAGCATCCTTGAAGTCTCGGAATCGAGGGTTTCGCAGCTTCATACCAAGGCATTGTTAAAAATGCGTAAAAAGATGGGAAACTATATGGGAATACTGATTGACTGACAGAAGAGTCCGGAGGTGATATGTTATGTCGATAAGACCAGTTGATTTGAGTGGAATGATACAACGAACGCAGGACATTGGCAACATTAAGCATGCGGAGGACAGCAGACCGATCGTAGATCAGTATAACATTGAGGTAAGGCAGGAAAAACAGGAATCTGATTTGTCCCACAAAGTACAGGACCCGGAACAGAAGGATAATCAGGAATTTCGATATGATGCCCGGGAAAAAGGAAATAACAGTTATAACGGTAGTGGGAAAAAGAAAAAAAAGCATGGTCAGTCAGAAGAGGATGAAGGAAGTGTTCATGTTAAGGAACGCAGGACCAGCTTTGATGTCAAAATATAACGAAAGGCGTAATAGTTGATATGACGGGAATAGTATTTTTTTTGCTTCTGACGGGGGTTGTTTTTATGGTTGGAAGTTTTTTTATCACGGAACGCTTATCTCCATCCGAATTAAATAAGATTGCAGAGTTAAGTAAGGACGAATTGGGCAGAATCATTGACGGTGCTCTGTCAGATGCCAGCAGTAAAGTAGAGGAGGCAATTCAGACACAGATCGATGCTTCTTCGGAACAAGTGGAGCGTGCACTGGAAAAAGAAACAAATGAAAAGATCATGGCCATCAGTGAATATTCAGATACAGTCATGGAAAACATGAATAAAACCCATAATGAGATCATGTTTCTTTATAATATGCTGAATGACAAACATGCAGAGCTGACAGGTCTTGCTACTGATCTGCAGAAGATCGCAGCAAATGTCAAGAGTATACAGGATGGGTTGGCAAAGAAAAAAGCACCGGAGCCAGTTCCTGTGGCGAAGCCTGAGTCCGTAGAAGAAAAAGTGGAAACAAAAGAACAGAAAATCCCAGTCGTAAAAAAGAAAGAAAATCCTGATACAGAGGAAAACCACACGGGTAAGATTCTTGAAATGCGCAAAAAGGGAATGCAGAGTGTTGAGATTGCAAAAGCACTAGGAGTAGGACTCGGAGAGGTTAATCTTGTACTTGGACTTTATAAAGGGGATACAGATTCGTGAAGCTAAAATATTATTTAAGAGGACTTGGTATAGGTATCATTGTCACAACAATTATTCTTGTAAGCTGCTTTTCAATGCAGAAACCTAAAATGACAGATGCACAGATCATTGAAAAGGCATCCCAGCTTGGTATGATCATGCCGGAACAGGACAGTGTAGTCGCTGCAGAGACAGAAACCACAGAACCGGAAGAAACACAGCAGAAAAATGAACAGCAGGTGGCAGCAGAAGAAGCACAGCAGCAGACAGAAGTGCCAAAAGAGCAGGCAACAGAAGAAACACAGCAGGATGCGCCGTCAGAAGATACAGAGAATGCAGAAAGTGAAGAACCAGCACAGCAGGAACCGTTTACGCTTGTTGTAAACCGTGGAGATGTATGCAGAACAATGTGTGAGAATCTTGCTGCCAATGGTGTGATCGATGATTCGGAAGGGTTACGCAAATATTTGAGTGAAGTTGGTTATGCTTCCTTTATCAGTGCTGGAACCTACCAGATTCCGTATCACGCATCTTATGAAGAAATTACAAATATTTTAAAAGCCGGACCGATGGAACAGCAGCAATAAAATAGAATAAAATAAAAAATACGCTCCAATCAGAAAAAAGTACTTGATTCTGGTTGGGGCGTATGTTATAATTTGCAAGGTTATGACGGAATAAAAAAGAATATTCCAAACAAACACATGTGTGGACTGACAGGCTGGTGCCAGATGGTCGTCTGAAAGAATGAAACACATGGAAGCAACTTATAAAAAGCCTGACGCACAGCTTTTTATAACAACAAAAACCAGGAGGTAGAAACATGAGCGTTATTTCAATGAAACAGTTATTAGAGGCAGGTGTTCACTTTGGACATCAGACAAGAAGATGGAACCCTAAAATGGCTCCATACATCTACACAGAGAGAAACGGAATCTATATCATTGATTTACAGAAATCCGTTGGTAAAGTAGATGAGGCTTACAAAGCAGTATCTGATATCGCAGCAGCAGGTGGCACAATTCTTTTCGTAGGAACAAAGAAGCAGGCTCAGGATGCAATCAAGACTGAGGCAGAGCGTTGCGGAATGTTCTATGTAAATGAGAGATGGTTAGGTGGTATGCTGACCAACTTCAGAACTATCCAGAGCCGTATTGCAAGATTAAAAGAGATCGAGACAATGGCAACAGATGGTACTTTCGAAGTATTACCAAAGAAAGAAGTTATCGCACTGAAAAAAGAGTGGGAGAAATTAGAGAAAAACCTTGGTGGTATCAAGGAAATGAAAAAGATCCCGGATGCAATCTTCGTTGTAGATCCTAAGAAAGAAAGAATCTGTATCCAGGAAGCTCATACATTAGGAATCAAATTAATTGGTATCGCTGATACAAACTGTGATCCGGAAGAGTTAGATTATGTAATTCCGGGTAATGATGATGCTATCAGAGCCGTTAAATTAATCGTATCTAAGATGGCAGATGCTGTTATCGAGGCTAATCAGGGTGCAGAGATGACTGCAGAAGAGGCAGAGTCTGCAGCAGCTGACGAAGCAGTAGAGGAAGCATAAGAACAAATTAATTTTGGAGGATTGAAAAATGGCTATTACAGCAGCTATGGTAAAAGAACTGCGTGAGATGACTGGCGCAGGTATGATGGATTGTAAAAAAGCATTAAACGAGACTAACGGAAATATGGACGAGGCTGTTGAGTTCTTAAGAAAGAACGGACAGGCTAAGGCTGAGAAGAAAGCAAGCAGAATCGCAGCAGAGGGTCTTTGCACCGTTGTTGTAAAAGATGATACAACAGCAGCAGTTGTTGAAGTTAACTCTGAGACTGATTTCGTTGCTAAGAATGAGACATTCCAGAATTTCGTAAAAGCAGTAGCAACTCAGGCTGTAAACTCTGATGCAAAAGATATGGATGCATTTATGGCAGAGGCATGGAACGAGGATGCTTCTAAGACTGTTAACGATGCATTAGTAGAGAAAGTAGCTGTAATCGGAGAGAACTTAAAGATCCGTAGATTTGAGAAAGTTGTTGCTGAGCATGGCTGTGTAGTTTCTTATGTACATGGCGGCGGAAGAATCGGTGTTATCGTAGACGCTGATACTGATGTTGTTAATGATGCTGTAAAAGAGGCTATGGTTAACATTGCAATGCAGATCGCAGCTTTAAATCCAAAATACGTTTCCAGAGACGAAGTAAGTGCTGATTATATCGCACATGAGAAAGAGATTCTTTTAGCTCAGATCATGAACGATCCGAAAGAGTCCCAGAAACCGGAGAAAGTTATCAACGGTATGATCGAAGGACGTATCAGCAAAGAGTTAAAAGAAGTATGCTTAGTAGATCAGGTATACGTAAAAGCTGAGGATGGAAAACAGACCGTTGCTAAATACCTTGAAGAGGTTTCTAAAGCAGCTGGATGTACTGTAAAAGTTAAGAGATTTGTTCGTTTTGAGACTGGTGAAGGTCTTGAGAAGAAACAGGAAGACTTCGCAGCAGAAGTTGCAGCTCAGATGAATGCTTAATTTGATATTGTGCTAAGTTCCTGAACATATTGATAACCCTTATGAATGATGCAGACATCATTTATAAGGGTTATTTTTGACTCTAAATATTGATCTTCCGCTGGAAAGTTCCTGGTGTCATTCCATATTTCTTTTTAAATTCCCGATGAAAATAGGATAAATTATTAAATCCACAGGAGAGTGAGACCTCAAGAGAGGATTCCGCACCCTGTTCGAATAGCTCTGCTGCTTTTTCCAGTCGGATATTCCGTACATACTCCATGGCAGATTCTCCCATATATTTTTTGAAAAAACGCATGAAATGGTATTCGCTGAAACAGCAGATGGATGCGAGAGCGGCGATTGATAAAGGCTCAGCATAATGCTGTTCAATGAATTCTAACACGGCTTTCAGTTTGCTGGTGTGTTCATTGGAAAGCTGGGAAAATGCAGAATCTTCCTGACAGAAAGGAAGCAGCAGAGCGATCAGTTCTAAAAGGAGAGACTTGATCTTCAGTTCATAACCAATGGATTTACTATGATAAAGCTGACTAAGCCTTTGAAAAATCGATAGGGCGTCTCCATAGATGGGATGTTCTTTTTTTATGATATAAGGAGGAATTAATTTTTGCATCGCAAGCGGCGCGAGATATTTGACTGCACAGATATCCGCGTTTCCCATGCCAAGATAATTCATATGAAAAACATATGTTTCGGAAGTCATTACCGGATCTGTGTCAGCGTGGATAGAATGAAGGACTAAAGGTGGTACAAATATAAGATCTCCCACATCTGCAGAATAGGGACAAAGCTGTATCTGATAGGTACAGCCTCCGTTTGTAATCATTGTAAACTCAGCCTCATCGTGCCAGTGCGCAGTGACTGACGGACAGGTGGCAGACAGGTTTGTGACATAGCATTGCAGAGGAAAGAGCTGTTCACCGTGTTTTGCTTTTTCTTTTTGGTCTAAAGATAAACTGATTGCCATAAAAACTCCATTCTGCCGGTGCAGATTTCGGTCTGTATATGCGAATCTGCTGCCAGCTTTTTTACTACCTGAAAATACACAATATATCCAAGCATGAGTTGCCCTGTGTAGGGTGGTTCCGGGGGTTTTCGATTGGCAAATTGCATCAAGCCGGGA
>OGHW01000045.1_pt1 | contig 119120 bp, 95 predicted proteins | sample 1571641 | NCBI WGS metagenome assembly OGHW01 (sample SAMEA2582066, study PRJEB24529) | metagenome | biome: Human gut stool | place: China | collected 2011 | reverse complement strand
CTGTGCCCTTCTTCTGCCTCAACGTGGGCACAGGTGACAGGAGCAAGCTTCTCTGTACCCTTCTTCCTCCTCAGCGTGGGCACAGGTGACAGGAGCAAGCTAATCTGTACCCTTCTTCTGCCTCAGCGTGGGCACAGGTGACAGGGGCAAGCTTCTCTGTGCCCTTCCTCTGCCTCAGCGTGGGCACAGGTGACAGGAGCAAGCTTCTCTGTGCCCTTCTTCTGCCTCAACGTGGGCACAGGTGACAGGAGCAAGCTTCTCTGTGCCCTTCTTCCGCCTCAGCGTAAATAGTTTATGGGTATGAGTTACTTATTTTGTTGCTGATACCCACGTTAGGGAAAGTTTGAGGGTATGCGAAGCTTGTTTGGCTTCTGATACCCACGCTGTGAAAAGTTTATGGGTATGAGAAGCTTATTCTATCGCAGATACCCACACTGAGAAAAGTTTGAGGGTATGCGAAGCTTGTTTGGCTTCTGATACCCACGCTGTGGAAAGTTTGAGGGTATGCGAAGCTTATTCTATCGCAGATACCCAAATCGTGAAAAACGAAGGTATAACACGAAAGCTTTATATTCCAAAACGCAGAATTCCCGGAGTATGCGGTGACATGTCGAAGATGTTTGTCGGAGGATGTTGATATTTTCTAGAAAAGTGCTGAAAGACAGGGGGAAAGCGGACACGATGTCCGCGTCAGCCTACAGTCGACATGGATGTCGACTGTAGGCGGCCCCGTCATGACGAGAACCACTCATCACTTTTCGTAGAAAATTCACATCCGGAGACCTTACATCGAGACATGTGTATCGCATGCTCCGGGAGTTCGTGGATTTTACGGCACCCCTACGTTACGAGCCATGCTCTCAATTCATAAATGTGTCGCAAAAAACGCTCCACATTTATTTCATAAAGTAATACAGATCCACGGTAGCATCTTTATAGATGACGTATCCGTGCATTCTCCCGAACTCTTCATATTCCAGGTCTTCCAGTTTCCCGACCAGTGTCTTCGTCTCCGGCAGGATAATATACGCACATTGCTCTTCGCGGGCCAGTGTCGCCAGTTCGCCGGCGTCTATGGTCTCCTGCTCCATGACATCGTAGAGATCGTTCTGTACCGTCCACTTGCTTACGACAATATTGCGGCCATAAGGCATACACACCAGATTGCTGTACTGGCGGACATACTGTAAAAGCTCCCCGGGGAACACTGCCATGACCTCCCGGCCCGGGACTTCAATGGCATCACAGATATCCACTACACTCTGGGGTACATGATAGACATTCTCTGCTTTTTGAAAATAGGGATTGCGGTAGATCAGGCTTCCGGACAGCATAAACAGGATCAGTGCGACCGTTATCCCCACATATTTCAGATATCCCCTCAGTTTTCCACAGAGACTGACCGCAGTGAATGCAACGACCGGTGTCACCGGCAGAAGCCACAGAATCCGGTAATAAATTTCTCCATCCGCCAGTCCGGATATGATCTTCGCAACCAACGGATTGAAGAAGATCAGCAACAATACCAATGGTACATAGACAAACAGGATGCGGATAGGTTTTCTCTTCTCTGTCACCCACAGATATAACAGGCTCACCAGGAACCAGATCATGATCAGTCCCGTTCCCATATATTCCTGAAACAGCTTCAACGCTTCCATTTCCATCCTCCCTCGTATAATATCTTATCCCAGCAGCAGATACATTCCCGCATAGATCACACAGGGAATGCAACAGGCGGCGAGGGGCAGCAATAACCGAAATCTCTTATAGCAGACAGCTCCGCAGATCCCGGCCACTCCCATCAGCATACAGGCCAGCAACGCTCCCATGGTACTTGCCAGACAACAGGAAATCATCACCGCTCCCAACAGCATCCAGAATCCGACTGTGATCTTTTTCTCCTCCTGTAGTCTGCGGAACAGCCAAAGCAGCAGGAAGAAGATCATCGGGATCAAAATACTTCCCAAAGCCGCCTTTCCCTGTCTGCTTCTTGCGATCATGAAATTCTCCACGGTATAAAAAGAATAATCGCCGAACATTACCAGCACTTCCGTGCAGATCAGAAACAGCGGAACCGATTGCCCGGAAAACAGGATCCTGCTTCCCAGCAGATAAAATACGCCATATGTCATAGAGATCAGTACCACCGGCAGCAATGTTTTGGCCACCACTACCGTGGAGATCCCGGTCATCCGCGCCAGCCATGCGATCCAGATGGGAAAAGGTGCCAGTCCGTGCCGCACATCCAGTTCGGTATTCATGCCGGTATAAGGAATCTTCTGGTACATTTTCCCGGATTCCTGTGCCGCCGTGGAGATTGCCACATAATAAGCATCATCGCCGTCCCCATATACCATCACGACCGCCAGCACCAGCTGTATCAATAATAGCACAGCAAAAATCACCCAGAGCAGAACCTCTGCCTTCTCTGACTTCGCTGTCTTCTCCTGCCGCACCGGACGCAGTCCCCGGGGATTCCGAAACCAAAATACCGTTGCCAGCACAAGTAATACCAAAAGGTATACCGAATATCCGATCATAACATGCCGAAATCGCCCCTCCAAAAGGATCACCGGAACGCAGATCACCTGAAATCCGGCCCAGAGTAACATCTGCCCGCTTATCCACAGGAATACTGCATTTTTATGAGATTTATCCACAGCTGCGAAACAGTGGCCCACCCACATGGGAAGTGCCAGCGTCAGTACCGCCAGCCATATCAGACGAACTACGATCATTTTTATATTCATTCCTTTCGCTTCATTCAGGCTCAAAACGTCATGAACATATTTCTCATTTCCAAGCTTTACTCTCGTTTTACGTTTTCAGATGTTTTTACAAACAAATAGATCTTATCGCCGTGTACCCCTTCGGAAAGTAATACTTCCTCCGGTTCCAGACCGTATTTTTCCTGCATTACGGAGATCACCGAGCTCTCTTCCACTCCGGCTTTGATCAGTACCGCAACTCGGTCCAGGGACTGTACTGACGCTACATCCTTACGATCCGCCAGTTCCTCTGCCGTCACTAACAGAGTGCTGTCATAATGCATGAATTCCGGAAGATTCTCATAATATCCGACTCCCGCATAAACACAGATACAGGGAAGAAGCGCATATTCCTCCGCCAATTGTTCCTGCTGTCCGTATCCCCGATAGAGATATTCCCCATCATAGCCGGCCAGCCGCAGTCCCTGCACCGCCACGATCCATACGATCAGGCAGATTCCCGTTGCCCGTTCTGTCCATCCGCATACCTCCGAAAGCTTCTTGCCCAGGTAACACAATAACAGTGCCAGTAATAACGCAGCCAGCGGAAACAACGGCATCACATAACGGTCCACAAGATAAGGTGACATTCTGGATGCCAGCAGAAAATAACCGATCACCGGTACGATCAGCAGACTCAGGATTCCCGCATTCGATCCCTCATTCGGTCCCACATTCTGTCCTGCCTTCTCAGCCCCGTCCCTGCGATATTCCCGATATTCCTGATATTTATGCCAGCCTGCGGTCACCGCCAGAACCACTCCTGCGAGACATGCCGCAGCAAGTAACGGCCCACCTACCGTCCGGTCGGCCACAATGTTACCAAAGCTTAGAAGTCTCGCCCCGTAACCGGAGAACCCGGAAGCCAGATTATCCAGCGCCTCGGTGCCTCTTCCGCTGGAAAATACATCCGCTACCGCAAAAGGAAACAGCAAAAGACCGATCACTGCCGCCAGGATCATTGAACGGATATAGATCCACAGTTCTCTCGTTCTCTTACCGCACAGCAGTCCGGCTGCCGTAACCGCTGCCAGAAGGATACAATAAAACAGGAAAAAATACTGTGTTAAAAATCCCAGTACCGTAACAGCGATCAGGCCTTTATTTTTCCGGTCGAATCCATGATCCTTCCACTTCTCCACATGCACAGAAAGCAGCGCCACACACAGACAGGACAACAGTCCGTACATCCGGATCAGCAGTACCGTTGCCAGTGCTCCCGTACTGAATCCATACAGCAGCACTGCCAGAATTCCCAGCTGTCTGCCCCTTTCCCGCATGAAAAAAATATCCGCAAGCTGTCTGCCCAGTCGCAGTAACAGCCACAACGTGATGCCCAGGCAGACCAGGTTGATGAAACATCCCAGCCACGGTGACAGCGTCCCACCGAACAGGGAACTCATGGTATGCAGCAGCATAAAATGTACCGGCGGATGATTGTCATCTTTCACATTAAAATAAACCGACAGATAATCAAAGGCATCGTCACCGTCCACGGTCACATAATCCCGGAACTGCTCCGCCGAGATCCATACCGGTTCCTCATAGACATCCGCTTTATACGACAGAAGCTTACTGTTCCCCCGGTTCTGAAGCACATCCTTTACCGTGTCCGTCAGATTAGACACCGTCTCCGGGAAACTATCTCCCTGAATTTCCTCCCTCACGAACTTCGCCAGCCGTCCCTCCGGCTGTGTGGGTACGATCCAGGGATTGTATCTGGCATTGGCCAGCTCAAAGCTTAAAAGTTCATCCATGTGGTAGCCCTCTTTCAGACTGATGCCCACGCACATGATCCCCAGACATAAGATAACTGCCAGAAGCTCCGGCAGGATTTTTTTCCATCTGCTGCTTTCCATCATACTAATCTCCATTCCACAGACGATTCCTTTCGTCGGAGGAATCGCGAATCCATTTTGTCGCCGGACTATTTTTCCATGATCCGATAGAGATAGATGCGGTAATAACTGTCCTCTGTCTCAAACGCTTCCTCTCTCACCGGTTCCAGTCCCGTATTCTCGCTATGATCGATATACGCTGCCGACAGCAGATAAATGCCTCCCAGCTCTCTCAGGCGTTCCGTGTCGATCTCATAGTTCTGAAAATAGAATCCACCCTTTTGAATCGTATAATATCCGGGGCATTCCGCACTGAACAGATAACAGCGGTTCCCCCAGTGGTCGAAATTATCCTCAAGGTACTCGCTCTTGGCAAGCTCCGGCGCTATGATCTTACGGAAACAGTGTTTATATTCCAGGGAATAATTATTGGAATATCCGTCCAGGCAGTAAAATCCATGATATAATGCCGCCGCCGGATCGATCCCTAAGCTGACCACTCTGTAATCCTCCGGCCGCTCCCCGAAATTATCATAAATATATTCCTGCACCTGATCCAGTACATCTACGGCATAATAATCCCGGAAGCTCATGGCTCCGTACTCCCGGTTCACTGTCTTTTGCAGATTCGGTTTCAGATTGCTCTGAAGGAGAATTTCTTCCGCTGTCGTCACGGTGAGAATCATTGTAACTGTGAACAGGATCACATTCCTCACGCACCGTTTCTCGCAGAGCTGCCGCAGCAGCAGCAAAAGGCAGCATCCCAGAGCAAAATACCATAGGCATGGGCTCAGCCACAAAACACGGTTGGCCTGAAATCCCTTCAACGCTCCCCAGCCGGAGCGCAGGCTCACACCGATCCCGCTGTCCCACAGTGCAGCCGCCGTTGCTATAAATACAATACATCCGCAGGAGATTGCCAGCGAGCGGAAAATTCTTTTACTGTCAACGGCCCTTCTTCGGATCACGGCGATCACCGTAAATACCGCTATGAGCAGGATCCACCCGTGATAATCCACACTGTGTTGTCCGCCCTGTAACAGGTTCGTCTTCCATTGTTCCCAAAAAGATACCGCGGTCAGCGTATACTCCGCCTTATGTGAAACCGTGCTCTCTCCCACGCCGAAGATCTGCAAAAACAGAGCACCGTTCTCCAACAGATAAGTGAGAAGCAGTAAAATCCATGCGATCCCCTGTGCTGCCGAATACTTTCTGCGCAGCGCCGCAATGATCTCCCATACGGCCCAGATCCCCAGTACGGCAAATCCAGACAGTACCAGAGAAGAATTTACACCGAAAAATACTACATAGGCATAATACAGCAGCCGGTCGCGAATAGATCTGTCCCGTTCCCACAGCCGCAACACACAATACAGGAGCATCGGCAGTCCGTATTGCGACAATCCGTACACCGGCAAAAAGGGCAGATAGGCATACATACAACCTACCATCATCGCCAGGAAACCTACCGTTCCTTTTCTCCCGCTTAATATTTCAGAATCTTCCGCTGCCCACCAAAGCAGGAGGAACATTCCGACATATCCGACAAAGCTCCCGGCCACCTGCATGCAGGCAAGCGCCGTCTCCGCAGGCAGCAGACAGTATAACAATACGCAGGCCGGTGCCGGCATGGTAAGAGCGGTCCTCGCCGCGCCGTTCATAAATTCCGGCAAAATACCACTGCCGTCCCACAGGTGTCTCGCCTGCAGCAGATAAGCGATCACTTCTCCATCCAGCTGATCGTGATACACAAATATAGCATCTTTCCCCAGTATCAGATAAGGGATTCCCATTGCCAGCACCGCCAGTGCTCCCAAAAGGAACCAGACATTTTCCGGTTTTTTCATTTTCCTGCGTTCTGTCATCATTCCTCCTGTGTCAGACAATGATATGCCACCGAGATCATTCCCACCAGCCATAACATTCCGGGGAGCAGTCCGTTTTTATAATCCCAGCATCCCGCATCCTGCATGGTGTACCATACTGCCATGCCAAGCGCCGTTATGCCACACATACACACGACCTCCCACCGGATACGCTTTTTCCCGGCCAGTGCGCCGAGCAGTGCCGCAATACTCCCCAGCAGGAACCACACACTGCTGTATTTCAGCAGGAAATTGGTCAGCTGCAGGGTTCCGGTCATCATCAGATCCACATTTCTGGCAGAAAAAGAATCATACCCCCGGCCGTCCAGCAACAGCTGCAGCATCACGGGTGGCATGACATATCCCGCCATGTCCCATGCGATCTGGTGTATATTATCGGAAAAATAAGCCTTGAGATGATAAACAGCGTACTTACGGAACAGCTGCTGTGCCCCGCTGACGCCAAGTGCCTCTTCCGCCTTTTTCTGCAGATCCGTCGGCATCGTTCCCGCATACCGCCCGGACTGCTGTATTTCCTCCCAGCTGTACAGACTGCGCAATTCCTCCGGCCAGGTGTCGTATTCTTTTTCCACCCGCATATGGGACCAGGTAAATCTGCGCATCATTGCCGCACTCACCGTATTCTCCGCCTTGCCGTAACTGCCGGGCGTCTGCCACAGAGATACCGCCGTGAATAAAATCCCCGCGACTGCCGCCAGCAGCACCAGTTCTCCCAGCACTCTCTGTTTTCCCAGCTGTCTGCCGCGGATCAGATGCAGAACCCATACCACCGCAAGCGGCACCAGTCCAAGCCACAGGTTCTCCACGACAAACACTGTGCCAAGCGCCCACCAGACTCCGGCCGTAAACATCTGTCGGAGAGGGAATTTTACTGGATCGCCATCCGCATCCTGACGCAGGATCCCCATAAGCACCGACAATTCTAGCAGCAGGAAAGAAAATCCCGGAGAATTCGGCAGCACCGCCACATGACACTGCAGGGCAAACGGGCAAGTCAGAAGTCCGAGACTTCCCCACACCAGCCACACTTTCTTCGTCATGCCACAGGATCTTAAAAATACGACGCCACTGTAAAATGCGAACAAGATCTGCACCATGTACACAAAAAAAGGATAAGGGATAGAACTTATGGATTCTATCCCTTTTGCGAGCATCAGAAAAAGAGGGTATCCGATCCCCATATAATCATCACATACAAGAGTATCCGCCGCTCTCAGCCACAGATAACTGTCCCCGAACTCCGGGAAAATGCCAAAAGCTCTGATCATCCAACAGATCCCCAGTACGATCTGTACCGAAATCCCTATGAACAGAAATCTGCCTGCGATCTGCGCAAGCGCCCTGCGTGCTTTCTGCATTCTACTGCTCCTCTAACTCAAAGAAATCTTTTATCAGACCACAGATGTAGTCTACCTGATCCAGCGTCAGTCCGTAATACATGGGAAGTCTGGCCAGACGTTCGCTCTCTCTGGTGGTATAACGGTCCTCCCCATGGAAGCGTCCGAATTTCTGCCCTGCGGGAGCGGTATGCAACGGAATGTAATGGAATACGACCAGCACGCCGTTCTCCTTCATATAGCTGATAAACCGTGTCCTCTGCTCCAGGTCTCTTGCCTTGATATAGAACATATGGGCATTGTGTACACAGCCTTCCGGTACGGTAGGCAGGTCGATCTTCCCGGCATCCTTCAGCGGCTTCAACTGCTCATAATAGCGGTTCCAGCAGGCCAGTCTGGCCTCATTGATCTCATCTGCGATCTCCAACTGTGCATAGAGATAGGCAGCATTCATATCACTGGGCAGATAGGAGGATCCGTAATTCACCCAGGTATATTTGTCGATCTGACCGCGGAAGAATTTGCTGCGGTTGGTTCCTTTCTCACGGATGATCTCCGCTTCTTCCACATCCTTTTGATCACGGATCAGAAGAGCACCGCCCTCTCCCATGCTGTAGTTCTTCGTCTCATGGAAGCTGTAAGCACCGAAATCACCGATGGTTCCCAGTGCCTTTCCCTTATAAGTGGCCATAATGCCCTGTGCGGCATCCTCTACCACCTTCAGATTGTGTCTCCTTGCAATATCCATGATGGTATCCATCTCACACGCCACTCCGGCATAATGTACCGGTACGATGGCTCTGGTCTTCTCGGTGATCGCATCCTCGATCAATGTCTCATCAATGTTCATGGTATCCGGACGGATATCCACAAATACCGGGATCGCGCCGCGGAGCACGAACGCATCCGCAGTGGACACAAACGTATAAGAAGGCATGATCACCTCATCTCCGGGTCTGATATCACACAAAAGCGCTGCCAGCTCCGTCGCATGCGTACAGGAAGTGGTCAGCAGACATTTGCCGGTTCCTGTTCTCTCCTCGATCCAGGCGTTACATTTTTTCGTATACTCACCGTCTCCGCAGATCTTCTGATTTTTGACACACTCCTGAATGTAATCTGCTGCTTTGTCCACATAAGGCGGTACATTGAATTTAATATCTATCATAATGCATCCTCTTTTCTGATATGCTTTGGTTATGTTCTAATTTTCCCTGCGCTCCCGCTTCCAGCTTCCCACCGCTGTACCCGGTACATTTTCCGTTACATGACTGATAATATATTTGGGTCTTCCCTTGACTTCTTCATAAATTCTGGCAATGTAATGTCCGATGATCCCCAGGCTCAGCATCAGGAATCCTCCGATGATCAGGATCAACAGGATCACGGTGGTGAAACCTTCCACAGCTGTCCCCATGATATATCGTACCAGTGTCTGGATCGCCAGTACCACGCTGAAAAATATGGATATCATTCCCATGATCGTCACCAGCTGTAACGGCAGGGTACTGAAGGACGTCGCATTGGTGATGGCATACTTCATCAGGCTCCAGAAGGACCATTTACTCTGTCCGTACTGTCTCTCCTGCACTTCGTATTCCACGGTCTCTGTCTGAAATCCGGCCCAGAAGGTCAGTGCCCGGAAAAAGGTATTGCGCTCCGGCAATTCCAGCAGGACCCGGACCACCTTTCTGTCCAGCAGTTTAAAATCGGAGGAAGCATTCATATCCATTTTGATCAGCTTGCTCATGATCTTATAAAACAGGCCTGCAGACAGCTTATATCCCAGGCTCTCACGCCCTCTGTCGGATTTGATGCCCTCCACGATCTCGGCACCCTGCTGCCATTTTTCCCACATCTGAGGGATCACCTCGGGCGGATGCTGCAGGTCACAATCCATTACGATCACGGCATCTCCCGTGGTCAGCTCCAGTCCGGCAAAAATACCGGCCTCCTTACCGAAATTCCGGGAGAATTCCGCTCCCCGCACTCTCGGATTCTTCGCTGCCTCTTCCTGGATCCGGTCAAACGTGCCGTCCTTGGAACCGTCGCTGATAAATACCAGTTCATAATCTATCCCGTGTCGGTCCAGCAATTCGCCCAGTACCTTCGCGGTATTCGCAATATTTTGTTCTTCGTTATATGCCGGTAAGACAATTGACAATAAAGACATCTTCTTAATCCCTTCCGCAGTTCTCTGTCTTGACATAGAGGATCCCATCCACCACTTTCGTAGCATTCGGTCCGGGGAATGTATCCATGTCAATGTATTCTTGTGTCATGTAGATCTCACCCACCGTATCGGGATCCAGGAAATTCAGGGTTGCCCCCAGATAATTCTGCATAAATGCCTGATAATCCGCTCCCTTATAGATGAGGTAATCTCCGCTGAGTCCGATCATACCGTCCGTAACCTTCCCCGTGATGTCCGTTGTAGGGAATTCATCATAGCCGATGACTCCCACCAATGCAATGGGAATCCCCTGATAATATCCGGGAGTCTGCTCGATCCGGTCCAGCAGGCGTACACAATACGCATACGTCTTCTCGTACTTTTTCTCCAGATTGGAATATCCGATATTATCGGAAATTCCATAATCGAACACCAATACCACCGCCGCACACAATGCTGCCCATTGCAATACCACGTCCGTACGACTCTTCTCAGCGGTATACCGGTCCGCGAACGCCGTCATAAGGATCAGATACAATACCCACTGGTATCGCATCAGCAAATGATAGGTCAGGTTCGGAGAAATGAGCAATATCACATTGGTCAGAAGCGGCATACTGATGCCCAACAGAATCATTATAACGAAAAATGCCGGATTCTTCCACCATTTTCTCCAAATCATACTGCGGATCACTAAAAATACTACCGTTGCCACTAAAATAATGCAGGCCGCCAGTGAAAAAATATTGTTCACAAGAACATTGCCGTGAACCGTAAATGCCAGGAAATCCACATACATTCCCTTGAGGGTTGTCAGAATTCCCATGCCGGATCCCATCTGCTCCATGGAATTGATCCCCTGATAAGTATCCAGCACCTTGCCCTGCAGTTTCAACAGGATCTGCAGGATCACATAATACAATACTCCGCCGGCAATTCCCATCCCCAGATAATGGCATACATATTTCGCCTTTTCTTTCCAGCCTTTTTCCTCCATGAAGCAGAGCAGGATCTTATATACACACAGCAGGATCGTAAAAGGCAGGTACGCCTGATAGATTCCCATGCTGAATGCCAGACACACTGCACCGGCCAGATAGCCTCTGGGATATTTCGCCGTAAACAGAACCGCCAGCACTGCCAGGAACAGCGCCAGCATGTAACCATCCATGGTAAACACATAGGCAAAAGTAGATGCCAGCGCCGGAAAAGATACCAGCAGACCGCTCACCACAGTAATGGTCACCGGATCCGTCAGTTCCAGCACTTCCGTAAGTACCGCTGCCGTGAGTGCCAGCCATATCAGTCCGATCAGTCCGATCACCCAGGGTATGGTAAAATAAGAAGAAAATCCACAGGCAACAGTTAAAAACCAGCGTCCGGAAGTGATCATATTCTGGTCAAAATACATGCTGCTCAGTCCGTCATGATTCGGAATATCCGACAGCATCACCGGAAGATGGATCCATAATCCCAGCACCAGCGCCGATACGAACGCGATCCTCCAGGTTGTCTTTATTTTTGTCTTGCTCTCTTTCAAAAGTTCCCACGGTGTCTTCATCCGTCTGTCACTCCTCGTCTAACGTCTGATTCAGGTAGTCCGCCAGTGTCTGGGCAATCTTCTCCCGCCCCGCTTCGTTGGGATGCAATCCGTCATCCGTATAGAGATACAGATCGTCCCAGTTGTCATGAGGATAATAGTCATGATAAATATCGATCACTTCCACATCCAGTGCTTCACAGATCCCAATCTCCGCATTGACATAATCTTCCAGTACGCCGCCTCCCAGATCGTACTCTTCACAGGTTACCTCCGGTACCGTATACCAGGTATACGGCGGCGTGATAAATATGATCCGCAGATCCGGATAAGCCTCCCGCAGTTCCTTTACAATACTGCGGATCGCTCCGCAATACGTATATTCATCATACGGATCCGTCACGGACGCAATGGGATTCCCCGCGTGATAATCATTCAGTCCGGATCCGATAAACAAAATCTGTACCGTATCAAAATCGATCTGCCCCAGGTCACCCAGCGTATCTTCAAAATAATCAGTTGCCGGTTCCCGGATCCGTATCGTCTTCTGCACACCGAAATCCTTTACCGCAAAAGATCTCACCAGTCCTGCCGCAGACAGAGAATCCTTGGTATATCCCAGTCTTCTCTCCGCATCCGCTCTTCCCAGAACCGTTCCGCCCAGTCCTCCGTTATAACACTTCAGGCCTGTCTTCTCCTGCAGTTTGGCAGCAATGGAGGTCTCATCCCGGCACAGTCCGTACACACTGTCTCCCAGAAATACCACATCATAGGGAATCCTCTGATACTCGCGGTCCCTCGGGAAGAACAGCACCAACAGTACCACGAAAATCACGGCTGCAATCGTACTATATATCATTTTTACTCTGCTAAATTCTATCTTCTTCATAAACCCGGCAAAGTTCCTCCGCGATCCTGCTGGCACCATTTCCATCTACCAGATGACGTTCCAGACTGCTGTAATGTTCCCGCAGTTCTCTGCTTTGCATCAGCTCCATCATATGTTCCACGATCCGCCCCGGCATAAGGTCACCTTCGGTCAGGTAATTTCCTCCGTAACAGGTGATTTTCTTTTGATAAAAGGTCTCTACAATCTTCTCCTGATTATCTACAAACGAAAAACTGATCATGGGAACTCCGATGGCGGAAAGCTCATACATGGTAGAACCACCTGCCGTTATGGCAATATCGCATTCCCTCATCAGCTCAGACATCCGGCTTACATTACGGTGCACCCGGATTCTATCATCCGCAAGCGCCATACGGCACAGCGCATCATAATGCGAATTAAAGATTCCGCTGACCACATGGAATACCACAGCTAGCTCCTTCGGCACTGCCCGCAGGATCTGTCCCGCCAGATCATAGCGGTCACTTCCTCCGGTGGTCAGAAGAACTGCTTCTGCCTGTTCTCTTACAGGATATTCCACATTGCGAAATTCCGGTCTGAGGGGTGCATAAGCTGCTCCCATGAGACTGTAAGCCGGCTCCGGATGATACAGGCTTCTGTCCCCATATATATTATAATTGATGATCATATTCACCGGATAAGAGTGGAAGCTTTTATCATCGATATAGACGGTCCATACCTGTCCCGTCAGCCGCTGTAGATAAGCATCCGAGACATAATAACTGTCGATCAGCAGCATATCGGGATGTTCTTCTTCCATGACAGCTGTCAGTACAGGCAGTTCCTCCTCCATGCGGTCATACCGGGTATGCAGGATCCTTACCTTTTTGCCTCTGCTTTTTACCAGCTGCGCAGCTGCATCATCCGCCATGACAAAACACACCGGTACCCCTGCTGCCTCCAGCGCCTCCGCAATAGCGAGGCAGCGCATCACATGCCCGGTTCCTATCTGCTCATTGCCGTCTGCGCGGATCCATACCTTCATCAGCTGTTTTCGTCCTTCCTCATTGCCTTTTCATAAGCTCTTTTAAAATCGCCAATCTTCATATTCCAGTCAAAATCCACCTTTTCCCGAATCGCATCCAGGTCCTTCATTCTGTGATAAGTAACGGGGCCTGCCTGCTTCACGGGTAGGATGCTTCCTTCCCTGATCTGCTGCCAGTTCTCCCGGAATAATTTCTCTATCTCCTGAAGCAGTGCCTCATAGGTGGATGCAAAGGTTTCCTTTTCTTCATCAAAATGCAGTTCCCGCTGACATAAAATATCCCCTTCATCCAGTCCCGCACTCATAAGGTGAATGGTCACGCCCTTGGGCGTATCCTCCAGGAAACTGAAAAAGTTCGGACTAGAGCCGCGGTTATAGGGCAGATACGAGGTATGAAGATTGATGACTCTGCCGGGCATCAGCTCCAGCACCTCCTGTGGAATCATATGGCGGTAATTGAAGCTGATCATCAGGGAAGGCTTCATCTGTGCGATCATCTGTGCCGTTACTTTATTCTCCACCCGGTATACCTGTTCTCCCTGCTCCTTCAGCCACCGGTACAGACCGTCTGTATTCGTATTATTGGTCAAAAACAGAATACTGCCCTTCTCCAGGGCATCAAAGGTAATAGGCGTTCCTCTCTCCATGGCATGATCCGTCCGCATCCCCAGGACATCTTTCCAGTATTTGGGTTTGATGCCGTAACCGGGACGGATAATGCGGATATTTTCTTCCGTAAGCTCTGCTCCTGCGGGTATATCCTTCACTGCAAAAATAGATCTGCGGAACACTCTGCTGCTCTCTTCCTGTTTTTCCACGCCGTAGGTCGGTGTTCCCAGGGCAGCCTCCACATTACGGATATCCTGCACCATCTGCTTATATTCTTCCGGTGTCATGGAGAACGAAGCATCCGGATTCTCGATCTCACGGCTTAAGCAGAAATGCTTCTCAATAACCGATGCCCCCAGGGCCACCGCCGTCACAGCACTCATGGAACCCATGGAATGATCCGACAGACCAATGGGCAGGTCGAAACGTTTCTGCATATCGGTAATCGTCCGCAGATACATCTGCGCCGGGTCTGCGGGATAAGCGCTGGAGCATTTTAACAGCACCAGCTGTCTGTTGCCGGTGTGATATACCGTCTCCACAGCTTCCCGGATCTCCTCCAGCGTAGCCATACCGGTAGACATGATGATCGGTTTTCCTTTCGATGCCACGTACTCTACCAGCGGCAGATCGATCATCTCAAAAGAGGCGATCTTGTAGAATTCCAGTCCCATATCCTCCAGGAAATCCACTGCAGTATTATCAAAGGGAGTGGACAAAAAGTCGATTCCCACCTTATCTGCCTCCGCCTTCAGCTGCGGCTGCCACTCCCACGGAGTGTATGCCTTACCGTAGAGGCTGTAGAGATTCTCGCCCTCCCAGGTACCGTTATTCACCTGAAAATATTTGTTGTGGCAATCAATTGTCAGGGTATCCGGCGTATATGTCTGAATCTTGATACAGTCCGCACCGCTTTCTTTGGCGGCATGAATGATCTCCTTTGCACGTTCAATACTCCCCGCATGATTCGCTGACATTTCCGCGATCAGATATGCCGGTTCCCCGCTTCCGATCAGACGGTTTCCGATTTTGATCTTAAGATGATCCTTTTCTCCCATACTTTGTATCCTCATGCCTTCCCCAGCATATGATATTTCATCTCTGCCAGTTTCCAGTCCTCTTCATTGTCAATATCCTGCACCTCTGTCTCCGGAAGCTCCATGGGTACTGTTTTCTCCATGATCAGATTCTGCTGTGCCAGGAAAGACGACACCCGCAGACAGTAGAACTGTCCCGCATCATGATAATAAGGTTCCAGATCCTGGGAACGGCTGTTACGATACTCCGGCCATTTGAACTTAAGATACCCTTCCGCATCCTGTACCACGCAGCGCTGGGGCGGAAAGCTGAAACGTACGACCGGAAGCAGGGTGTCCCCCTTTTTTTCTTCCAACAGGCGCATTGCCTCCGACAGCCTGTCAGGTGTAATAAAAGGAGCGGTGGGATAGATACAGCACAAGGTATCAAAATGTTCCCCGCGTTTTTCATATTCTGCCAGCACTTCTTCCAGCACATCTTTCGTAGTGGCATAATCATTTGCCGTCTTCTCACTGCGCAGGAAAGGAACTTCTGCTCCATATTTTCTTGCGACTTCCGCGATCTCTTCATCATCGGTGGATACCATGACCCGGTCAAATACTCCCGAAGCCAGTGCTGCTTCGATGGAATACGCCAGGATCGGCTTTCCACAGAATTCCTTGATATTTTTATGAGGGATCCGTTTACTCCCTCCCCTTGCGGTTATGATCGCCACTGCTTTACCGGCTGTCTGCATTACAAATTACCTCTTTTCTTCCAGATCCACTGTTTCATACGATAGTAAACAAAAAATAAAAGATCCGATCTGCTCTGCATCCGGATCAGCTTCTGTTCCGGTGCCCCTGTGCGCTCCAAATAGTAGGGATTCTGTGCAAATTCAGGGAAACGTTCTTCCACACCCTTGCGGAGCTGTCTGATAAAAGCCAGCTTAGGATGTGTTACCCCTCCCATATAAGAGAACAGGGTAATGACATAATACAGTTCCGTATAACGATACTCGATCTCCCGTGAATATTCCGTAAGGAACCCTCTTCTCTCACATTCCGTGTATAAAAGCTCAGCTGCCTTCATGCGATCCCTGCATTTTTCTTCCGTAATATGATGCACTGTGGATACCGCGTGCTGATAATAATAGTAAAGCGGCTCCTCCACTCTCGCAAAATGCCGGAAATACAGGCTCCACAAAGGTCCTGCGCAATTATCCTCATAAAAAATATGTTCCGGAAAATCCAGCCGGTTCTCCCGGATCACACTGTGCTTATAAATCTTCAGTACCATACTGCCCGGGCGCATGAACAGGCTGCGGTGTTGTTCCGTCGTGAGTTCTCCGGTCTGCTCCGGAGTGTTGTTGACAATGACTTTGCCAACGGTAAAGGTATGATGATCCACCAGGCTGTAATCGCAGCCCACCAGATCCGCTCCGGTCTCCTCCGCCTTTTTCAGAAGCTTCTCATAATAATCCGGAGATACCCAGTCGTCACTGTCGATGAAGCCGATCCATTCGCCTTCTGCATTTTTTAGTCCCACATTCTTCGCACCACCCTGGCGCAGATTCACCGCATTGGGAATCACGCAGATCAGTTCCGGATAACGTTTCTGATAATCTAACAGGATCTCCAGGGATTCGTCCGTGGAAGCATCATCCACGCAGAGGATCTCATAATCATACACTCCCCGGATGGTCTGTCCCACCAGGCTGTCCAGACAATAATTCAGTTTTCCCTCCGCCGCCATATTGTAGACGGGTACGATGATGCTCAATTTTTTACTCATAGCTTATAGGCTTCCCCGTTCGATTTTCGCCCTGCCGTCTTCTACCCGGTAGACAATGTCACATTTTTCGATGGTCTGTAATCTGTGGGCGATAATGATCAGTGTCTTACGGCCGTGCAGTCTGTTGATGGATTCCATGATGGCGGCTTCCGTATCATTATCCAGTGCGGAAGTTGCCTCATCCAGGATCAGCACCTCAGGATCGTTGTACAGTGCTCTGGCAATACCGATACGCTGCCTCTGTCCGCCGGAGAGACGGATACCCCGCTCGCCGATACCGGTCTCTAAGCCTTCCGGAAGCGTCTTGATAAATTCATCCAGCTGTGCTTCCTTCAATACTTCCCACAATCTGTTCTCATCGATCTTATCCTCGGGCACACCGAATGCCACATTTTTGCGGATGGTATCGTCCAGCATGAAGATCATCTGCGGGATGTAGCCAATATTTTTCAGCCATTTCCGGTAATTGCCGGGCTCCTTCACATCCACGCTGTCCGCATAGATATGTCCTGTACTGGGCTCTAACAGGCCAAGCAATATATCTACCACGGTACTTTTTCCCGCACCGGAGGTACCCACGATCCCCACGGAAGCTCCTACCGGGATCTTCAGATCCGCGTGATCGAAGATCAGACGCTCTGTGTTGGGATACGCATACGTAATATCCTTCATCTCAATGCTGTCCTTTACATCCAGCTTCTCCTCTTCATCGGTAGCAAAGGACATGTCAATATTCTGTCCGTTGATCTCATCCTGTAAATTATCGCTGACTCCCATGAAGAAAGGTTCAAAATAAGCAATGGAATTGATCTGGTTATTAATACGGTTCACACAGGGGAGCAGTACCAGTGCTGCTGCTGCCAGGGTTCCGAACACCGTCAGCATATTTTCCGTGGATACTCCGGTCGCCACCAGGAAGATCATGTAGCCCACCATAGTGGCCACACAGGCAGTCTCGATCAGCAGCTTCGGCACCTGATTATACAGACTGTAGCGTTGCACTGCATCTACATATCCCTTACCGCATTTACGGTACTCAGACACAAAATACTGTTCCTTTCCGGAAATTTTCACTTCCTTGATCCCCTGTACCGTCTGGGAGATCCATTTGAACAGACCGCTGTAATAGTCCTGATTGTCCTTACCCGCCTTATACATGACAGGCTTCAGCACTCTCTTGATCAGCCACATGAGAGAAAGCAATACCACTGCCATCAGGATCGTCATGGTTCCGCTGGAGATAAAGCAGTAACTGATAACGAACAACGATACCACCGTATCGGACAGCAGCTGTAAAAGTGCCAGGATCAGGGCATACATATTGTTTACATCCGAAGTGATGCTTCGCTGCACCACCGCAGTATCCGCATTCAGATAAAATTCATACCCGCGGCGCAGATAGTTGCGCATCATGCGCTCCGAGGTCCGAAACTGGTTCGTGTATACGAAAGATAATGTCAGCTTCTGCTGGAAATAAGTAAACAGATTCTTCACTACGAATACCAGGATCAGCAGTACCATGACAATAATCGAGAAGGTCCGGTAGCTCTGCACTCCCAGGATCTCATAGCAGGCTTCCGCCACCCGGCTGTGCTGTACTGCCTCCGGATCAATGACGATCTGCATGACCTCCACCAGCATACCCACACCGGCGGTCTGTAAAAATGCGCTGATCACCATGAGGATGATCAGCCCCACCATGGTTCTCTTCTGTTTTTTGTCCAGCAGGACATTCATTTTCTTAATTATCTGTAACATAGAGTTCTCCAGTTCTTCATTTCTCAGATCTGTTCATTCTGTCTGTGGATCAGGGGATCTTCATAGGCATCCATGAAATCCGGTCCCAGACGCACCGCTTCCTCTGCGAAGGGCAGCCCCTTCACTTCCGTCAACACTCCCACTACTTTTTTGAACTTCAGTCCCGGGAAGAAATTCAACATTTCCATAGGCACGGTAGCATCGAACTGCGGATACTCCGGGAACCGCTTCCGGTAATCCAGTTCATCTCTGGGATGCGGTTTAATAAAAATACTTCCCTCTTTTTCGTACATTTTGATAACGTCCCGGAATATCTTCTCTCTGACATCCAAAGTACACAGAGGATCCGTAAGGATCAGTATTTTATCCCCTACCTTGTTGCTTTCAGCAATCTGGTGCTCCAGCTCTTCCTTATTTTTCACAAACGCCTGAAGGATCAGCTGCTTGTCCGCCTCCGTCAGGCGGTCCACCAGCTCTTTCCTCGGCTGTTCAATGTATCTTGGACAGGGATAATGAATTGCCGAGATATCATTTACCTCCATATCCATACAATATTTACCGTACCCGTTCTGTACAAAGATCAGATTCAGATACCTGGATAAAAAGGCCTTGAGCTTAAAATGGCCTCTGTTGTCATACCGGGCGGCATCGAAATTCTTCAGACAGTTCAGACCGTCCTCCACTGCATGATAACGGATATGCTTCTGATTCAGATAATACCCGATGGGGTCGGAATCGCAATAGACATAAATATCCTTGTATTCCTTCAGGTTCACCGGTACGTAAGGTGCCTCCAGTCTGGCATATTCCCGCGTAAAACGGATACGGTTCTTCAGATTCCCCAGGAAATTCCCGGTATCCAGGCGGTATTTTGCCAGCTCTGGGAAAAAGTCCTCTCTCTTCTCATCGAACTCCAGGACTTCCTCAAACAGGCCCGTGCTCTCCACCCGGGCCTTCAGATTTTCAAAATTGTTGGACATTTTGGACAGCACTAAAGTAGCAGTTCCCGCCTTCCTCGCAGGATCTGCCTCTGCCCGTATTTTTAACTCTTTCAAAAACGTCACATATGCATGATAGTAAGTGTGACATATATAAATTCTGTCTTTCATATACCAGTCTCTACTATTGTTACGTATATTACTTTATTGTTATAACCATTTGGACTTACTATAACACACTTTTCTCTTCCAGTAAAAAATCTTATGAAATTTTAAGAAAGTGAAGGTAACAGTTCAGCCATCACAGTTCATACACCCAGATTCCCCAATAAGAGTCGTCCGTTTCATAATAACCCACGAGCTCCAGACCCATGCGTTCGGCATCACCGATCTCGGCGCCGGAGAACAGGTATTCACATCCCAGTTCCCGTAATGCATCCATATCGAACTCCAGCCCTTCATACACCAGGGTATTGCCCTTTTTCAGTTGCATATAATTACCGGTAATACTGTTGAATAGATAACACCGGTTTCCCCACAGGTCAAAGTATACCCGTACTTCCTCATTTTTCTCCAGCTCTGCCGCAATAACTTCTCGAAAGCGGTGCTTATATTCCAATGGATAATTATTGGAATATCCATCCACCGTATAAAAACCATGCATCAGGGACGGAGCCGGACTGATTCCCAGATGCGCCACACGGTAGGTACTCTTGTCCCTTCCGATAGCATCGTCTATTTCCTGCATCAGGTCCTCTGCAAACCAGCTCTCCCAGGAGATATAACCGGTGATTCCGGAACCGTTGTTGATCTGATTCACATTCAGATACATGCCGGAATTTACTTTTAAAAGCTGTAGTGTCGGCAACAGACAGATCAGGATAACCGCAAGCTTTCCCACCTGCATCCGCGCATCCGTATGCGGCACTTTTGTTCTCCATGGCACTGCCGCTGCCCATGCGAACTCCAGATACCATGCTGCCGGGTACAGCCAGTAGACACGGTGCATCTGAAAATAATGCAAAAAATCCCGTGGCATTGTTTTTCCAGTCAACCACTGCCGATAAATGACAAAATGCATAAAACAGGGCTATGGCGATCAAGAATAAAAAGTTGATCACAGCTGCCTTATAAAGGATCCGGTCGGTCTCTTCCTTTTTACAAAATGCTCCCAGGATCAGGAACAAAATAATGGGCAATATCAAATATTTATGTAACGACGGTGCGTGCTGTGAGCTGTTTAGAAAAACGCTCCGGAAGGTCTCAAAAAACGGCGTTGCGGAGGATATCATTTCCTCCCGGTGGCTGACATAGCTGCTGTTACCAATGAGTATCTCCAGGATCAGCGCCCTGTTAACGATCATATACGTTAACAGCAACTCTCCAAATCCCCATAGCGGCCATGAATTCTTTCTTTTTAGGATCACAGCGATGATGATCGCCAGGAGCCACAGACCTAACACCACATACCCGGTACATACCAGATGGCTGGTCAACCCAAACAACAACGTAGACAGCACAGCGAAAATGAATCTTTTTCGCTTCCAAAAACATAAAAATGTATATATTACCAAAGGAATCCCAAATTCTGTAAGACCGTAGATCGGGTATAAAGGCAATACACAAAAGCAGCTCCCGGCGATCACCGCCAAAATACTACTCTGCGTACTCTCTTTCACCAACAAATACATTCCGGCAAAGGCAATCAGAAAGCAAATAATATATTGCAGCAGAAATGCGATTCTGGGTGAATACAGAATATACAACGGAAGGAACAAGATTGCAGAAGGCTGCATCCCGCTGGCATTGACACCACCAAGCATTTCCGGATATACATTACTTCCATCCAGGAAATGCCTTGCCGGAAGTATATAATTCATAATACTTTCATCTAATTGATCGTTGATCTCAAAGATACAACCCTTTCCCAGAATAAAGTAAGGCAGAAAAAAGATTGCTGCAATGATCAGCCCCAGCCACCACAAGGGAAGCTGATCGATGCGAAGCAGTTCTTTTTCCACTCTGTTATATGCTCTGATTAAAATATTTTTCACTCTGCTCATTCTGTTTACTCCTGTAGGTCAAGCTTCCGGTCAAAATAATAAATACGATATTTTCCCCCATGTGATACGGTCAGTTCCTCTTTAGGTACCCCTATCGTTCCGGTTTTTTCTTCCAGATACGGCAGGATTTCCTCAAGAGCCTCTACCCCGAAATCATACAGGATCACATAAAAACCATTTTGATCATCTGTAAAATACTGCTTCATGGCCTGTTTCATGACCGGACTATAGGAAAACCACGTACCTGATACCATGTAATTATGAGGTCCGTTAAATCGATTATCCAATACCGCCCCCATATAATAGCTGAACGAAAAAGAATCCATCAGATAATTGCATTCGGGATGGCTGTCTACATAATCGTAAAGCTCCACCAATCCCTGCATATATTGTTCCATGCCTTCATTCTGACTTTTCAAAAAACGATACTGTTGTCTGCCACTCTGATATCCCATAAATATCAGGATCATACACGCAAAAACCGCACCTGCTTTTTTCCATATGCTCTTCTGCTCCACGGTCACGATTGCCACCAGCATGACCGTCAGGTAGATTGCAGCTTCTCCAAAATACAAGGGCAGAATCACTCTGTCAGGCATTCGCCCTTTATAGATCAGATATCCCCATATCACAAAAGACCCCACTTTGACCAAAGACACCGGTATCAGATAAAGATATTGTCCGTAAATAACTATAAGAATACCTGCAACAATAAACGAAGCCACTGTAATTCTGTTTCCATCCCACACACCGTCTTTCAGCATCACCTGCTGATAGGTTTTCAAGACTTCCCCAATTTCAGGAAATCTGTATTTTGCTTTGGCATATGCTGCTATTTTTTCTGCACATTCCGTATTGAGATTTCCATCTAATATGATATATCCCTTGTAAGCTTCATACTCAGCCCTGCTCACACCATACTCGCTGAGAATGTCTGAGACCTCTTCATATTCCGGTTTTCCATAATAATCAAACATTTCTGTTCTGGCATTATTATATCGAAGATATTCTTTCCATTCCGCATTATGATAGCCAACTGCAGTTCCCAGCTCTCCCAGAGCAAAACAGCCTATGACTATCCCCAGGGTCAGAAGCAGAAATCTGATCTTATCCCGCACATTTTTTCTCTTATCTGTCAGAAGCAATCCGGCAATTGCCGAAAGCCCCAAAGGCTGCAGCATTAGCATAGCATCTCGGCGGAGCAGACAGGCAAGCAGCATAAAAACTGCAAATACCAGGAATTTCCAGGAATCCCTGCCGGGCATATATATTGCACACAGCAAGTAAACGTATCCTGCAACAGCCAGCACGATTGCCGTGGATGTATATTGGATTTTTGCAACGGAATAAAAATTCTGCAAAAACAAGGTCATTACGATTCCGATACTGATCAGAATTTTTAATTTACTTCTGCCAAGTTTGATCACCGTGTCAAGAATCCATACATAAGACATCATGTGAAACAGTAAAAGCATCAGACCATACCACGGGATCTGCAGCGTAATCCGGTATAAACCGGACAAAAGCACAGACAGCCAATAATTTACATATACCGTATGCGCATCCGGTCGTCCTCCAAAGGCTCCACTCAGTATTTCTGTAATATTTCTGTCGTCATTACTTTCAAAATATATCCCCGCACGAAAATAAACCGCCAGAAGCATAGCAGCAGCAATCCCGACAGACATGCCAAAACGTGCTAACTGATATGTTCTTTCTTTATCTTTAGAAATGAACAATAATATAGTCCCCCTTATCCACGATATATCCATCCTGTGGATATTCCGGCAGCTTCAGTGACTCTTCTTCCGCCTCCGCATATCTGTCGATATCCCCGCAAGCCACCAGTGAATGCCCGTGCATTGCGAAAAACTTTACCAGCTCCGCATCGTAATCAAAGGCATAACGGCCCCAGTCGATGACCGACAATGCCGGGGTCTGCGCCACCCACACACCTCTGGGACCACGATTGTACTTATCCAGCAGATCCGGATCGATGAGATCCGTAAGTCGTTTCATCTTATAATATTTGCTATCGCCGTAGCTTACATAGGCATCCTTGACGATACTGTAAGGAATTTCATAATTCCCCGTGAAAATCACCGGCTTTGATGTATCGAAATCCCGCTCCAGATCCAGTGCGATCTGATCGACCGTCTGCACCGCCACATCGTATTTCTGTTTATCAATGTAGAACCATTTCGTCATATCCATGCACTGGTTCCAGACGATCACCGCCAGCACAAGAATCGCAATCCCGCGCACGCCACGGCAAATGCGACTATTTTGAGACTTCTGTGTCTTCCGTTCCCACCATGCTGTCACCTTCCATACCGCATAGACAAAAAGCAGCACTCCGTATCCGCAGAAAATGGGCAAAAACTGTGCCGAACGGTAGAGCGTTGCTTTTCCTTCGATAAATAACAGCGAAAATGCCGCCAGATAAGCCGTCGGCAGGAGGATCAGTGCCCACAGGTCTCTGCCGCGGATCACCCGCACCAGGGTAACCACTGTAATTACGACCGCCGATAACACAAAAATCCGGATTGGCAGATAAGCATAAGCAAACACACCGTACAATACAAAAGTACGTTTCAGGATCATGATCAGCTCGCCGAAGGCTCCGGTCTGCACCATCCAGCCTAACATCTCCGTCACGGAACGCTGTACCGCTTCTCCCTGTAAATATTCCAGATGAAATACCTTCGTCACGACGGCGATCATCAGGCTGCGCAATATGATTGCCAAAAGTGCCGCTGCCGCACCGGCGGCCAATACTGCAAAGATACCTGCCTCCATGCCACAGTGCTTCACTGTGCTGTTCTCAGGCCTGCTTTTTTCCGACTTTTTTGTTCTTCCGCTGCAGTGTACAGTTTCCATGCCTATCCGCTCTGCCAGCAGAAGCAATACCAGGCCCGCCAGCCACAGAATCATAAAGGACTCATAACAGCCCATGGCAATCCATAAAAATACCGCAGCTGCCGCAAGCTTCGTCACCGCCGGGCAGTCCGGCTTCTCCCGGAGACCGGATCCCTTGCGCTGCTTCCGGATACTGAGCTGCCACTCCCTCATACAGCACAGACTGACTGCACAGCTCAGATATCCGATGGCTATCCCATTGTGGAGAAAATATGTGAATACTTCGCTGATCAACGGACAGGATACAAATACTGCTGCGAAATAAGCATATCCCGTCATCGGGATCTTCTCACCGAACACCGAATAGAACAATGCCGACCACACGATTGCCGCCGCGATCAGAAGAAGTACCGCAGCAAAATCCGTTACAAACGGGGCAAATTCCGCCAGGGATATCACTTTATTCAGCAGAAACAATACCCACCGCCCCACAATGGCGATCAGTCCCTCTTCAAAATAGTATAAAGATGGGGTGTCATCGATACCGATGGTAACATTTGTTACCTTATAACCGTACGCACATACTGCTGTAAGCAGCAGGATTCCCATATACAGCCGGTTCCCACATAGCTTATGAAGCATCCCATTCCAGTCTGCTGTTGTTTTCGTTTCTCTGTATTTCTCCATTCCTTTTTGTCTGCCCCTGTTCCTGATCTTATTGCTGCTGTTCTATCGTCTTCGGCTCTATGCGATAAATCACAAAATCATAATACATATAATGGAATTCCAACGCTTCCTCGTAGTCATATTCGTCCTCCAGTTCATTGGGTGTTCCCCCCTGAAAACAGATATACCAGAGATTCTCGTAGGAATCCAGCTGACTGTAATCCGTGAGTGCGTCCGTATTCACAAAAGGAAGACTGTATAATTTATAGCCGATGATATAATAATGCAGCTCCGGATGATATACATTCAGGAAGATCGTATGCGTATAAGGTCCGATGACCGCATCGTTGTCCGTCATCTGGGTCTCCACAAAATTCTCATAAATCTCCAGGCCTCCGTCGTACTCCAGACGGAGCTCCGAGCTGTACTGAAGCAGGAAGCACAGACAGGCCGTACCGAGGATGCCACCGGTCCACCATTTTCTCCCATTTGTGCCACTGCTCTCCAGGATCTGTGCGAATCCCACCGCGTACCACAGCATGACGAAACCCATGCCCGGAAATGCATAACGCCCCATGAAGCAATTATTGACGGTAGCAGAGATCACCCCTCCCACGATTCCGGTGAGGGCAAACGCCGCTGCCGCGATGGCCGGAGCTGCATTATGATGCTGGCGTACCCAGTCCACGGCGCCATAACTCAATACCAGGCACAGTGCCATCCCCAGCAGCACCACAATGCCGATGGGTGTCTCCACCGCGGAAAACCATTCCTTGAAATAATCCATCACGGAATTCAGAGTCGCCAGTTCTGCGGTAGAACCGTCATCATAGCGCATCCGCAGGATGAACTGTCTGCAGGTCACCGCCAGCCAGGGGGAGAACACGATCGCCACTGTGAAGCCGGAGATAAAAAATCCCTTTACCAGATCCTTTCTGCGGCAGATCCCAATCGCCGCCAGGAAAAGCATATAAAATAAAAAAGTCTGTATCAATGCAAACGTATGACAGTACACCGTACAGATGCTCGCCACACAGAACACGATCCATTTTCTCCGGGTCGCTTCCCGAAAAATATCATAAGCCGAAAGTCCCGCCAGTGTCAGGAAAAACAATGCCATGGCATACATCCGCACATTTCCCGCCTGCACACTGAAAATAGGCATTAACAGGGAAAATGTCATAAAATATACCGAAATTTTCCGATCAAACAGCTTCGCCACGTAATATTTTCCCAGCAGCATATATCCGGTCATAAAAAGCACAGACAACAGCTTCAGTGACCAGAAATGGGTCCCACCGCCGCACAGATGATAAAACAGCTTCAGGATCACATAGTAGAACGGCGAATGATCATCCGTCGCCGTAATATAGATCAGCCGTTTCCAGGGCAGGGATACCATCGACGCAGAATACGCTTCATCATACCAGAGGTTATTCCGGATGCTGAAAGCTCCCCAAAGGAGCAGTGCGATCACCGGAAGCGCATGCCACAGCAGCAGCCAACCTTTTGTCCGTATAAAATTATCTGTTTTCCTGCTGCATGTCTCCATGGAACCTTCTGTCCTTCCGCTTCCTATCTTCTTATATTCCCTGGCTTGGCTGCCAGCGGATGATTATATGCTCCGCACTCCCACAATCCTCAATATCTGCGATACAGCACCATATCCGCATCTCTTCCCAGTTCTTCATACCCTTGTTCACGGCACTGCCTGTCGATCTCTCCTCCGCTTACCGTAGCCAGATATCTGCTCTGAAGCTCCGTCAGATGCTCCAGAAGATATTCTCTCTCACAGCAGCTGATACCAAAGCCTTCCGGCGCTCCATACAGAAGCTGCCATTTCAGATTCCGGTTACCCTCCGGCGTATCATCCCCGAAGGTCCAGATCACCACATTATCGTAATTCGGTACCTGATCGGTATTCATGACCAGCTTCTCTGCGAAGATCTGTCTCCAGTATTCCACCTGGTCTTCCCGGTCCTCCGTGACATACGGTACCTGATAATCATAAGGCTCCACCGCCTTGTAACTGTACAGATACAGGAAAGCTGCTCCCAAAAGCACCGCTTTCTTATAATATCTGGTCTGAAGCATACTCACGATAAAAATTCCCGCCGCAATAAAAGTCAGGAAATGTTTGCTTCCTTCCACCATTTTATACATCAGCAGATGAGCAAACAGCATCGCGATCAGACTGAAGGCGAAATGCACTTCTATGATCAGCTGGTTACGCAGCCCGGTCTGTTTCTCCCTGCGGTATGCTCTGAAATCCAGGAAACTCTGCACCAGCAGAATGGCTAGCAGCAACAGATAACCGTCAAAAAAAGCTCCGGAAGCCAGGCCGCTCTTCGCACCGGACACACAATGTCTGTAGAATTCCAGGCCCTTCCAGTGCAGCGTCCCGAAGAAATTCCGGACACCGGCACCGATGCCGTCGGTGAAAAACGTCGTGATCCAGTCCGTATAGAACAGCGGGGTAAAATATTCCGCGCCCAGATAGTGCTTGATCAGCACATACACCACTCCCGTGACAGCCACCACCAGCGCGGAAACGATCCATCCGCTCTTACGGCTTCTGCGGATCCGGAAAAAGCAGGCGAGCAACAAAAACAAAAGCATGTACGGTCGCATCAGGGTCAGTAATACTGAGACAATAAACATGGCAGTCAGCTTGCCCTTTGTCTCCTTGTTCAGATAGGAAAAAGCCAGTCCGTAGAACAGGATCAGCATGCCAAAGCAGATCACCTCCGGCATACCGGACAGCATATATCGTGTAAACAGTGTGTACAGGCCAAAAAGCACCGTCAGGATCCCCAGCTGCTTCCAGGTGGGTTTCACCAGCCATACGAACACGAACATAGTAATCGTCATCAGTACGATATTACAGATCACCGGTGACAGCAGATTCCAGCCGAACACCAGTCCCCACAGGATCCAGGGGAATACCAGCACCGGACTCCAGGCTGCGAATGACAGCCGCAGCGCATGGCTTTCGTTAAACCCGAAATACCCCAGGGGAAATCCGTAATTCACAATGCCTTCCACTTGTTTAAAATAGAATAATTCATCATTCCATTCCGAAGAAGGCAGATACACCTGGCCGATGCTTCTCCCCTCTGCCGCCGTCCGCACCAGACAGCACACCACGGGAAGCAGTGCCATCAGCACCGCCTTCACCAGCGTCAGATATCTTTTATCCTGTTTCCACCAGTCCGTAAATTGCTCTTTCTTCATAAAAATATATATCTCCCTATTCCTCCAGATGGATCTTCTCACGGATCACATACTGGGGAGAATTATTCATGCTGATATAGATACGTCCCACATATTCTCCGATCAGTCCCAGCATGATCATGATCATGCCGCCGAAAAATACCAGTGCCGCCATCAATGCGCTGAAGCCCATAGGGACATTGGGATTCACCAGTCTCTTGATGATCGTATAGATTCCATAGAGAAAACCCAGTCCTGCGAAGCCCACACCGAGAGATGTGGCGATCCGCAGCGGTTTCACGGAAAATGCCGTAAATCCGTTGAACCATAATCCCAGCAGCTTCTTGAGCGTATAACCGGAATTGCCCTCTTCCCGCTCTCTGTGACACACCGGCACGTTGGTAATGTTTTTCGTGGCACGGAGCACCAGTCCGATGACATAAGGATACGAATTCTCATAGCGGATCATATCCTCCACCACGAACCGCTTCACCGCAAAATAGCTGGAAATATACAGATTCGCGGGCTTGTTTAACATCATCCGCGTCATCAGCTCATTGACCTTGCTTCCCAGATTCCGGAATGCGGAGTGCTGCTTGTGTTCATAACTGGCATAGACAGCATCAAAGCCTTCCTCCAGCTTATTTAGCAGCTTATCCACTTCATCGGCGGGGGTCTGTCCGTCATCATCCAGGCACACCACATAATCTCCGTCGGAATGTCTAAGTCCCGCCATCAGCGCCGCATGCTGTCCGAAATTTCTGGCGAATCCGATGCCCTTGATATTATCGTATTTTTCACACAGCTCCCGGATCGTTTCCATGGTATTGTCCGGGGATGCATCATTTACCAGAAAAATATCATAGGTATACTGTGACAGCTCCTCCATTTTCTCCCGGATCTCCGTAACCACATGGGGCAGTGTATGCTCCGAACGGTAGCAGGGGATTACAAAGCTTACTTTTTTGATTCTGTCCATTTTTTGTTGCTCGCTCCTTCTTAGTCTGCCGGATTCACGGCTGCCATCCAGACAATATCCCGGTACACACCGTCAATACACACATCATCTCTTAACAGTCCTTCTCTGACGAATCCTGCCTTTTCATAGCTTCGGATTGCCTGCAGGTTCTCCGACAATGCCCGCAGGTAGACTCTGTGCAGCTTTTCCTTCTCAAAACAGTACCGTAGCATCAGCTTCGCCGCCGCCGTGCCGATTCCGCGGCCTCTGGCGCTCTCTTCCCCGATAAAGATTCCGTACTCCGCCTTATTGTGATGTCTGTCAATATCCCGGATATACACAGATCCGAGGGGAGTATCCCCTTCCAGGTCGCAGATGATCATCTGCACCACATCTCCGGTCTCCACATGGGTCCGGATCCAGTGCTCATGGGACTGTCTGGTAAAAAGCTCCTGATAGATAAATTTTTTGCGCACGGCATCGCTGTTACGCCATGCCACGATACGGTCCGTATCCTCATAGGTCATGAGGCGCAGACAGATCCCTGCCTGCGTATCCCGGTAGTTCTCAGAAATTGCTTTCGAGGTTTTATTTTCCAATCTTTTATTGTCTGCTGTTACTGTCTGCATTGTGATCTCCTTACTGTCTGTAAGCATTACACAGCTCAATGACTCTCCGGATCTCATCCTCCCGCATCTCGGGGAACAGCGGCAGTGTCACACAATGTGCTGCCAGGTATTCCGCATTCGGGCAGTCTCCCGGCTTATAACCAAGGTTTGCATATGCCTTCTGTAAATGGCAGGGCACCGGATAATGCATGTTGCATTCCACATCATTGTCTGCCATATACTTCACAAAATCATCGTGATCCGGTACCGTGATGACGAACAGATGGAACACCGGTGTGGTGTTCTCCGGATGATGCTGCATGGTGATCAGAGGATTCGTGATCTCCCGGATATAGCGGTGTCCGATCTCCTGACGTCTCTTCGTCCACTCCGGCAGGTATTTCAGGCTGACGCTCAATACCGCACCCTGCAGTCCCTCCAGTCGATAATTATATCCAATCTCATCATGATAATAACGCACATCGCAGCCCTGATTTTTCAGGCGGTCAATATGCTTATAGTACTCTTCCTTCTCACAGGTGACACTTCCGCCTTCTCCGAAAGCATAGAGATTTTTGCCCGGATAGAAGCTGAAGCATGCCAGGTTTCCCAGGGTTCCCACATTTTTCCCCTCAAACTGTGCCCCGTGGGCCTGTGCGCAATCCTCCACCACGAACAGACCGTGACGGTCTGCGATCTCGCGCACGCCTGCATAATCGAAAGGCTGACCGTAGAGATGGACACCGATGATCCCCTTCGTCCTCTCCGTGATCTTCGCCTCCAGCACGGAAGGATCGATCTCCCAGGTATCCGGCGTACAATCTGCGAACACCGGCGTGGCTCCCGTATAGCTGACGCCCCATGCCGTCGCGATATAAGTATTGGCAGGAACAATGACCTCATCTCCGGGGCCTACGCCCAGCGCCAGCATCGCCAGATGCAATGCGGAAGTACCGTTGTTCACACCGCTGGCATATTTACTGCCCACGTAAGCAGCAAATTCCTTGTCAAATGCATCTGCATATTTGCCTCCGGAAAAAGCTGTCTCACGACATACCTTCTCGATAGCTTCTCTGTAAGCATCTTCATGGGCTTTTACATCCCTCGTCAGATCGATTCTCTTAATATGTGCCATTTTTTGTCCTTCTCTCTTACCTGTTGTCATTTCATTTACATCGTTTCTAAACTCGCACGATGTACATTTCTTCTCTTATTTTCAATCTTTCACCGGGATTATCCGGCATCTTATATATGCTTCTTAATATAAAACTCGTTGAACAGTCTCGCGATCTGCACCAGATAATTGCAGATCGTCTTGAACACTTTTACCGTAGTATTATAATCTTCCTGCCACTCCACCGGATAATCCAGAATCTTCACGCCCCGTTTCTCCGCACGCAACAGGAATTCGATCATATAAAACCACCCGTTATCCCGGCTGCAGCCCTCGATCAGCGAGAGTGCCGTCTCTCTGCGGACAAATGTGAAGCCGCAGATGGCATCCGTGGATTTCATCCGTAAGAACAGCTTTAACAGAATCAACAGTCCCTGCGACGTGATCCTGCGGTACCATTTTCTGCCCTTGGTATCGGATTCTCTGGCAAAACGGCTGCCGTTAATATACTGGACCTCCGGCTGCGTCTCGAAGAGATGAATAGCCTCTCCCAGATGCCTGATATTGGTGGAAAGGTCGATGTCCATATAGCCTACCACATCGCCGTGGCTTACTTCCACACCTCTGCGGAATGCCGCACCCACACCGCGGACATTGATCCTCTCATATTTTACTTTATCATATTTTTTACACAGCTTTTCTGCGATCTGCGGTGTTTCATCCTCGGAACCGTTATCCACGATAATGATCTCATAGTCTTCAAAAGCAATGCTTTGCAGATATTCCACCGTGCGGGTCACACCGCTCTCTAAGCGCAGACGTTCATTTAATACCGGAAAAATAATCGTAAACATCATTTTGTCAGTTTTTCCACTCCTTCGATTACGTAGTGCTGTCTCTTAAAGCTCATATTCAAGATTACGGACAGATATTTGAAGATCAGCGTCAGCATGACGGACATCATGAAAAATCCAAACGATATCAGCGTCATGAGACTCATCCAACCTTCCACGGGACGTACCGTGCTGAAGATCGAATACACGATCCAGGCAAACATGATCATCATCACAGAGAACAGGATCGCACTCACCAGCATAGAGAACTTCTCCAGGACATTGGTGAAAATGATCAGCGTATCCAGTGCAAGACTGCTGCGGGTACTGCGCTCCTCCCGGTTCCTGGCACTGCCTGCCTTCTTTTTATTCTCATAGACCAGCGTATCCGCCCTTAGTCCGCAATTCATATACATCGCCTTGCGGTAAGGAATGTACGCATTCATCTGATTCACACGATTCACTGCGCGGCGGGATATGATACGGAATCTCTCCTGACGCAGCTTATGGGTATTACGGCTTCCCAGATTATATACTGCATAGAACAGCCGCGAGGTCAGTGCCACATCTCTCCTCGGAGCGGCTGCCACCACATCATAGCCTTCCAGCGCTCTGTCATAAACATCCATGATCAGTGACGGCTCAAAATCCGGCAGGCATCTGTCGAATTCGAACAGGAAATCTCCCACTGCCAGGTCTCTTCCGGCATTCATGGCCATCTCGACTCCCTGATAAAAGCTTAAATTGATCATGCTCACCACATGATTTCCTCTGCTTTCTTCCAGAAATCGATGGATCTCCTCGATGGTATTGTCCATGCAGCAGTCATTCACACAGACGATCTCATATTTTTCGAAATGTTCTTCCATGGTGCCACAGACCGTATTCAGGAAATCACGGATGTGCGCACCATCGTTGTGCAGATACAGCACGCAGGATACAAAATTTTTCTCTTTATTCAGGATTGCGGTTCTCTCCATAACGTTTCCCCTATATCTATTATTTATAATCTCTCGGAATGGTTATCCTAATCTAAAAAAGGATCCAGGTCATATACCGTGTTGATCTTGCCGGATAAGACGCTGATGAAGGTGGGGCTCTCGGATAATGCCCGGATCACGGTAGGTCTCGAATCATCGATCTCCGAAGCCTTCAGGATCGGCTTCATGGAGAACAGTGACTTCTCATAACTGAAGCTATATTCTTCCCGCAGATACTTTCTCGCCAGCGTAGACATATACTCCCATGCACTCTCCGGTCTGCCGGGACAATCGTTGCAATTCCCCAGCCAGCCGCCTCTGCAGATATTGCCGTCCGCCCCCACGCAGGAGAACTGCGGTGTAGCATCGTAGCTTGTCTTATGCGGTGTAAAAGTCACCGAAGTCAAGGAATGATATCCCGTCCTGCCGAAAGGCATAATGGAGAAAAACGGTCCATCCATTACTGTAAATCCGATGTCCCTGAGCTTGTCACCTGTTTTGCACAGGATGATCTCACATAATTCATACTTCAGTCCGAAGGGTTCTGCCGTGACTCCCTTTACCTTTTCCAGCACCTGATTCACGGAAGCGTAAGTGGCATTCAGCACAAACGGTGCCCGGTATACCTCTCTATGGCCCTCATGCAATGCGGTGATCTCATAGCAGTCCGATTGTTTTACGATCTCTGTGATCTGCCGCCCGAAGTGCAGCTTCACTCCCGGATATTTCGCGATCTCCTCCATCAGATGATCCCGCAGGATATGGGCATCGTAGGTATACTCCTCGGTGAGAAAAGCTCCGTCGCACAGCCCCGGCTGGAAATATTCTTCCACAGGAAGCGCCTTACAGGGAATCCCGCCATCCCGGCAGAACTTCAAAAATTCCGCCGCATCCGTCCAGGAAAAATGAGCGGAAGTAGCATAAATCTGTTGAAACGCGGTATGAAGACAGAAGGAATAGTCCTCTGTAAAACGCTTGAAATATCCGGCGGATTTCATGGCCGTAGATAGAGACCTCGGGTAGTGATATCCCATGTGTACCCGGGCCTGATTGATATATGTGGCTCTGGTAAAAGGAGCCTCTTCCATCTCCAGAACCTCTACCTGTTGCCCTCTTTTTGCACAATACAGCGCCGCATACAATCCATACAGCCCTGCTCCTATGATCAGTTTGTCCATTTCTCTATCCTATCTCTGTTTTCTCATTTTCCGTCTTCCGCCCGGTTCCGCACATCAGCGCCACCAGATACGGCAGTGCCAGCATCACCGGATAGACATATCGCATCTGCACCGTGGGGCCTAACAGCATCGTCCCATAATATCCGGCGATCACCGCCAGTGGCAGACAGTAGCGCTTTCTGTCCACGATCACAAGTATCGCCGCCAGCGCCAGATACAGCCACAGATAACTGCCCGGCACGAACAGATATTTCAGTACCGGAAGCTTCAGATAACCGTTCCCGTCCGCCCATGCCTCCAGGCAGTTATACAGTCCCGGCCATTTGCTGTCTTTGTAGATCCCTCTGTTGTTCAGGGTATCTTCTTCCCATCGTGTCTGTATATATCCGAGCCCCTCTCTCCCCTGCACTTCGTTCACCGCCGCATGGGTGACATCCAAGGGAGACAAAAAGCCGGCATCCACTGCCAGTGCGGCATTGATCATATCTCCGGGATAAAATTTCAGCAGATGAAAATAGGTCCGCAGGAAATCTCCCGAGCGATAACGCACCACATACGTGTTGGTATGTCGCTTTACCGGATCCGCGATGCCGGGATCATAATCCCTGTAAGCCTCATCCAATATAAAATCATTCACCAGTGCCCGATCCTGTTCCGACATGGTACCGTCATCCTCAGGAAGTACTCCCACTCCTCCGTGGTAGATCATGCAGCGGGCCATCTGCTGGATCGGCATACTCAGCATCTCTCTCCTGTCTCCCTGTTCCGCGTGCGTTGCGGAGAACACTGTGGACAGCACAAAAAGCCCTATACAGAAAGCTGCCACACTTACCGTAAACAGTCTCCCCCAGAGCTTCCTCGCTCTTTTTCCAAAGCATACTGCCAGAAAAAGAAATGCTAATAGTACCATCATAGCATATTTTCCGTTATTGCGAAACAGTATCATTCCTATTGTTCCGATAAAAAACAGCAGATCCCGGACTCCGGGACGCCATTCCCTGCGGTCCTCCAGCAATAGATCCGCCAGACTGATCAGCTGCAGCAATAAAAAAGCACTGAATACCGTATCTTTTGTCATGCTGACACTCATATACCAGTGGAACGGGAAAAACATTCCAAGCAGCAGCATCACGAGCTGCCAGCCTGCCGCCACCTGCCGTCTGTGCAATACCAGCACACCATAGGACATGCTGCCCGCCAGCAGCAGCATCTGCAGCGCAGTGTACAGTGCCATTCCGGCATTCATACTCCCGAACAGCTGCGTTCCCAGCCACAGCATTCCCTGTAAAAGCAACGTGTGCACGATCGGATGATGATCAAAATAATAATGCTCCACAATCTGTCCGGTCTGTACCGGTGCATCATAGGCACAGATTCCCGGGTAATATGCCAGATATACCGGAAGCCATGCAAGGCAAAGCAATAACAGGCTTCCGAAAAACACCTGTGCCCCGGAGCGTCTCTGTATCCACGCGGCAGATCTGCCGAACACAGCATTGTCTTTACCGGCACCGTTCCTTCCACCGTTGCAGTCACCCTCTGGTGCCGGCCGCTCTGCCACACGATAGACCACAAACGTTCCGATCACACCCAGTAGGCATCCCAAAAGCACGGTCCACAGCAGAGTGCTTCCCACATATCCGGCCGTCCACAGGATATTGCCCGCAGCCGCCAGATCTTTTTCCGTTTTTACGAAAAATACAAACAGACATCCCAGAACGCAAAGCAGCACACCGCCTCTGCGTCTGGGAAGTATTCTCTTCTCCTGCATATTATCATCCTTTACGTTCCTGATGTTCCCCATGCACACGGTTCAGACGATACTCGAAATCCTTCCGGTCCTTGGCCGCCATAACTTCCAGCATCATACCGGAGAAAAACGACTGGATCCCCGCCAGCAGAATGAATCCGCAGGCGATCAGCGTCGGGAATCTCGGCACCAGTCCCGTATTCAGATACTCCAAAAACACCGGAACAAACAATATCACCGACACCACTACCAGCAAAAATGCCAGCATGCCGAAGAAATGCATGGGTTTATAGTTTTTATACAGCTGCAGCATCTTGCGGATCACGCGGAAACCGTCACTGTAAGTATTCAGCTTGGACTCGCTGCCCTGGGGACGGTCACGATATTCCACCACCACATTCTCTACCTGCATGTTATAGTTCACCGCATGGATCGTCATCTCCGTCTCGATCTCAAATCCTTTGGAGAATACCGGGAATGTCTTCACGAATTCATAACTGAACGCGCGATAACCGGTCATGATGTCCTTGATATCGGAATGAAACAGGCCGTTGATCCCCGCACGCATCAGACTGTTGCCGAAATTATGAAACGGCCGCTTATTTTCCGTAAAATAAGTAGACGACAGGCGGTCTCCCACCACCATATCCGCCTGATGCTCCAAAACCTTTGCCACCATCTCCCGGGCACAATCCAAAGGATACGTGTCATCTCCGTCGATCATAAGATAACATTCCGCATCGATCTCACGAAACATTCTGCGGATCACGTTTCCCTTTCCCTGGGCATATTCATGACGTATGATTGCTCCCGCTTCCGTTGCCAGTTCCACGGTACGGTCGGTGGAATTATTGTCATATACATAAGTCACCGCCTCCGGCAGGAACTTTTTCACATCGGATACCACCTTGGCGATCGTCTTCTCTTCATTGTAGCAGGGGATCAATACTGCAATTTTATCCATTTTCCATTCCTCTTATCTCTGCGTGTTAAAAGTGCTTATACAAAGTTTATTGTACCACGCTTGTTCCATTACAGCCACTATTTTTGCTTTTTCCCGCGTATTTTTCTTGGGGGCGGGCAAAAGCTATGATATAATGAGCGCAAGTGAGCCAATATGCTTGCATAATTGAAATTTATTGTTGTGGTTACGGAGGAATTGTTTCCATGAGTGGATCTCAGAACAGATCTTGTTGCAATATCATTTACCGCCTGGGGCTTAATATCGTCATGCTTCTGACACTGTTGCTTTCCATGCTGCTGTTCGCCGGCAGCTTTCTCACAACCTGTTATGCCGACAATATGGAGACCCAGCAGGTTCTGCTGCGTCCGGACAATCCCCTGTGGAATCTGTTGGAGCTGGCAGGCTTTGGATTACTATTTTGCGGATGTCTGTATCTGTATGAAAAAATAGGAGAGAAATTCCGTCGCGGACTGCTCGTTTTTACTTTGACCTTTGTATTTGGGCTTGGTATCCTGCTGATCCTCTTCGGACGCACGGTTCCCGCAGCGGATGCTCTGTCTGTATACAATGCGGCTGTGGAATGGATTCTGGGAAATACTGATATTATCCACCCCACTGTTTCTTATCTGTCTTATTATCCACAGCAGATCGGGCTGATGGCTTTTCTGGAGCTGTTGCTCCGGATCTGGAATCTCACCGGCCTGTCCGTACCGGCCTGGCACTTTATCAAGCTGGTCTATGTCTGTCTGTTGTGTGGGGCGATCTGGTTCCAATATCTGTCGCTGCAATATCTGTGGCCGGAGAATTACAAGAAGATCTCCTGCTGTTATCTCGTCTTGGTATGCTGTAACCTGCCCATGATCATGTACAGCTCCTTCGTCTACGGCGAGATTCCTTCCTTCGCTGCATTGTCGGTGGGATGGTATCTGCTGTTGCGGTTGCTGGGGAGCGTCTCTCCGAGCAGCTCCTACCGGGACAACGTCTCTCCGGGCGACTCCTCTCAGGGCGGCTCCTCTCTGGGCGGCTCCCGAAATGATGCGCCCTCAGTCACCGCCCACGATTCCGTTCCCCGCATGCTCTGTCAGATACTTTTCACAGGCTTCGGAAGTATCCTGTTCCTCACACTGTCTGTGCTGCTGCGCAAGAATTCCCTGATCCCTGTGATCGCAGTGTTGCTGGTGCTGTTGTTCGAGGCATTGCGTCCGGGGCGGAACGGTAAGATGCGTCTGGGACTGCTCATCATGGCGGTATGTCTTGCTGTTACTTCTGTGGGGATTCTGCCGCTGGTACAGAAATGTTATGAGAAAAAGGCGGGGAACACGTTAAGCTCCGGAGTCACCGCCATGTCATATCTCGCCATGGGTATGCAGGAAGCTTCCCGCGGCTGCGGTTGGTATAACGGCTTCAATATCGATACTTACGATACCGCCGGCATGGATACTGCTCTCGCCAACGAGATCAGCCGTCTGGCGATCGACGAGCGCCTGACCTATTTCCGGGAACATCCCGGCTACACAGCGGACTTCTATCTTCACAAACATTTATCCCAGTGGGCAGACGGCACCTATGCCAGCAGACAGGCTACCCTAGCTACCTACGGAGGACGGAGTGCATTTTTTAAGGAAGTCTATGAAGGTTCTCTCAGTGGGGGATATATCGAATGGTGCAATGCATGGCAGAATGTTCTATATCTGGGCGTGTTGATATTCTGTATCGACAGTCTTAAGAAACGTCGGAAGTCTAAAGTTGTCGGGCACATGGCTGACCAAACGGCGGGGCATACCGCAGGGTGCACTGCGGACCACATGGCGGATCAGCTCGGCGCGGATCAGCTCGGTGCGGATCAGCTCGGTGCGGATCGGCATGGCGCGGATCGACTTGGTGCGGATCGGCATGGTACGGATCAGCTCGGTGCGGACCGGCATGGCGCGGATTGGCATGGCGCGGATCGACTTGGTGCGGATCGGCTCTACGTCTACGTCGGCCTCATTGCCGTACTGGGAGGTTTTCTGTTCCACATCTTCTGGGAAGCCAATTCGCGGTATATCTTCTCTTACAGCCTGTTGCTGATGCCCTACTGCGGGGCCGGAGTCTATACCGGGATCTGCCGGATACGGGATTGGGTACGGTCGAGATTTCATTAACACTTTCCATGCAGTATTATACTTAACTTACTAACTTGAGAGTTTACGCGAGCAATGAGCCGCGCATAGGCAAAATAAGAACCGTGATTGGGAGCTTGCTCACAAATCACGGTTTTTACTTTTGACGTGATGCGGCTCATTGCAGAGAACTGCCAACAAATGTGGAGCGTCCTTTGCGACACATTTATGAATTGAGTGCATGGCTCGTAACGTAGGGTTTCCATAAACCGGGCGAATGCCTGCCGCAGGCATTCTGGAATATATAATTCCCTTGTTATACCTTCCGGTTTTCACAATTTGGGTATCTGCAATAAAACAAGCTTCTCATACCCTCATACTTTCCACAGCGTGGGTATCTGCAACAAAACAAGCTTCTCATACCCTCAATCTTTTCTCAGTGTGGGTATCTGCAACAAAACAAGCTTCTCATACCCCCAATCTTTTCTCAGTGTGGGTATCTGCAACAAAACAAGCTTCTCATACCCTCAATCTTTCCACAGCGTGGGTATCAGTAACGAAACAAGCTTCTCATACCCTTAAACTATTCACGCTGAGGCGGATGAAGGGTACAGAAAGAGTTCATCTAGTCGTTGGCAACCCTACGTTAGCAAAGCAAGTATAAATACTGCCCGGAAAGTGTTTTTAGAAATCCAAGCAGTATTTTTATGGAAGAATCCATGAAAACGCTCTAAAAATTACTGCTTCGGCATAGGATGCTTCCATTCCGGCAGTAAATATCAGTCACTGTAAAAGAAAATCACTTCAAACTTACTGCTTATACAGCACTAAATAGATTTCAGGCAATAAAGATCGGAACATCAAAACAAAAATACCACCCGGGAAGACAACAAAGTCATCCGGGCGGTATTCAACTAACTCTCAACTCACATCAATAATACATCGCTCCCTGTAAAAATCCCCAAAAATAATATACTCCGCATACGAGGTGCCACAGGTAAGCCAGCCACTGTACTGCTACGACAATCCTTCTCTTCCGGGTGTCGGCATTCGCTGTCGCGCGGAGCAGTACCAGCAGTGCTCCCACAAATGCGAAGAAGATTCCGTACATGTAGCCCCAGGAGAAATTGAAGTCCATCTCCCGGAATCCTTTTTCATACAGGAAGAATGCCATGAGGAAGCTCATCACATACACCTGCCAGGAGAAACGGTAGATGCTGTCCTTGTGCAGTTCCTTGTAGTTCAGCAGAAGTACCAGGATCGGGAATCCGATGGCCAGGCCGATAGCCAGGGGCAGATTGCCACAATACTGCGCCCATACATGGCCAAAAGTAAATCCGATGCCGCCTTCCTGTCCCTCCTGCGGTACGAACACTCCCCGGAACTGGTAGAGCAGATCCATAAAAGTCGGGATAAAACATACTCCCAGCCACACCGTGGGCACAAAATTCCGGAATCTGCTGCGGAACATTCGCCACAGCATCAAAATCCCTGCGGCTCCGACCAGCACTATGGTAAAACTGGGTTTCGTCATGGTCGCCAGCAGCAGATAAATTGCAAACAGAATATAATCTCTCTTATGCTCTCTGACCGCATTTGGCTGCTCATACACCGGCAGCAATTCACCATACTTAAAAAATGCAAGAATTGCGAACGGCCGTGCCGCCATATAGGTAGCATTGTGGAATGGATTCGGCGTAAATACCCCGAGATATTTGTATTTGATACCGGGGAGATAAATCCCTGTCGGCGGATATACCATCGACACAAAAAACAGGGATACCGCTGCCGTTCCAGTGAGGATCCCCGGAAGCCAAGGTTTTCCGGGCATGGCTTCCTGCAACTTTGCTCCCACATGCTTGTCCAGCATCACCTTCAGCGCGATCATTGCTCCGCTGTTTAACAGCATCGTTGCCAACGCCATGGCCAGTTCCGCTCCGCCGGTAAAGGATCCGGTCACCAGATGAATTGCTGCCGCCAGCTTGAACAAAACCGGGTAAGGGAAGCTGTAACCGCTGTCCAGTCCCTGCATCTCCAGAATATATGCCTTCATATCGGAATGATACAGTCCCGTTCCCAGCATGCTTTCCACACACTGCCGGTAAAACAGCCAGAACGTAACGGCCGATGCGATGGCTACCAGTGCAGCAAACACCGGAATTTCTATCCAATTTTTCTTATTTTCTTTCAAAATACCATTCCCTGCTACTTTCTGCTTCATTCCGCCATTTCCCATAATCCGGCACTGCTACGGGTATTTCTCGTGTTCCGGCACTGCTACACCTTTCCCCATGTTCCGGCACTGCTACGGGCATTCTCCATGATCCGGCACAGTTCCGCCCATTGCCGGATCTTATTTCAGCTTCGTATAATAAGCTACCACCTTTTTCACTGCATGGATCACATCTTCCACATCGTCATCCGTCAATCCGTAATACAGAGGAATACTCATCACCTCGTTGTAATACTTCTCCGCATTGGGGCACAGTCCCTTCTGATATCCCAGCTTCTCATAATAGGAATGCCAGTAGACCGGCAGGTAATGCACCTGAGGGCAGGTATTTTCCGCATACAGAGCATCGAAAAACTGCCTTCTGTCGCAGTTCAGGTTCTCCAGATTCAGATGCAGCACATACAGATGCCAGGTCGTGTCAGACTCCGGGATCTCCTTCTGCAGGATCAGTTCCGGCATTTTGCCGAACGCTTCATTATAACGCTTACGGATTTCTTTTCTACGCTGTTCAAATGCAGGGAGCTTCTTCAGCTGGCTCAATAGCAGTGCCGCCTGGAAATCCGTCATACGATAATTGAAGCCCAGCTCTACCTGCTCGTTGTACCACAGCGCATCGGTGGGATGTACCATTTCTTCCGGGTCCCTCGTAATGCCGTGGGTACGCAGCCGCATCAGATGACGATACAGCTTCTCATCATTAGTCGTGATGGCGCCACCTTCTCCGCCGGTCACCGTCTTGACCGGATGGAAGCTGAAGCAGGTCATATCTGCCAGGCTTCCCACAGGCTGGCCCTTATATTTCGTGCCGATGGCATGCGCGGCATCCTCGATCAGGATCAGATCGTGCTCCTTACAGATCTCCCGGATCTCATCCAGCTCCACTGCCTGACCGGTGAAATCTACCGCAACGATTGCTTTCGTCCTGGGTGTGATCAGCTTGCGGATGGATGCCGGATCGATATTGTAGGTCTCCGGATCAATATCTGCGAAAACAGGCTTCGCACCCGCATATAATACACAGTTGGAGGATGCAGCAAAAGTGATCGAGCTTACGATAACCTCATCTCCCTCTCCAAAGCCTGCTGCCAGCGCCGCCAGATGCAGTGCGGCGGTTCCGTTACATACCACAACGGCGTATTTTGCATGGGTCAGTTCACACAGATGCTGCTCCAACTCCTTCACCTTAGGTCCGCAGGTAATGTAGTCGCTGGTCATGACTGCTGCCACCGCGTCCACATCTGCCTGGTCAATATATTGCCGTCCGTAGAAAATTTTATTCTCTCGTACAGGTTTTCCTCCAAAAATAGCTAATTCTTCCATTCCAAATCCTCCCGTCTGATTTTTACTGTATCTATGGTCATAACTTCTCAATTCGTCAGCTAATTTACTAATTTTATCATATCATCATGAGAAAAACAACAATGGTGTTGGCATTGCCCTGCCTGCTGGGGTATAATGAAGCCAGCCGGATCCGCCTGCCTCTACGGCCACCCGGCGATTTACAGAAAGGATCCCCTATCTTATGCGTTCAAATACAACCAAGAAAAAAAATCCATGGAAGCTCTTTACTGCCATCATTATGGTGATACTGATACTCGTTGCGCTCGCTGCGGGAATTTTCTATCTGAAAATATACGAGCCTGGGAAGCGTTCCTCCGACCTTGGCAGATTACAACAGGAATCTTATCAGGGCATATTTTTGTCCATGTCCGCGCCGGAAGCTTTCCCCGAAGACATCTATCCCACCTATATGGGATATGACGCGGTATGCGGTTCCCACCGGATCGCATCCTTCTCCGACCTGTCCGATTATCTGGAAACGGCCTTCTCCTCCGGAAACGAGGTAACTCATGTCTTCCTCGTGCTGGATCCGCTCTCCCTGTGGAACAGCAGCCTGCACAGCGATGCACGGTTCTCTGCCTCCCTGGACGAAGACCTGCTAGCCTATGTGGATACCTACGCCGGTGCCGAATTCACGGTCATTTTCTCTGCACCTTCCCTGGAATACTGGCAGGCACATGCCAATGGAGATCTGGACACTTACTGCAATGTGTTCCGGGTACTGGCTTCCCCTCTGTCCGCCAGAGAGAACGTGGCCCTCTGCTTCCCCGGACAGGAAGAATGGCTGATCTCAAATCCGGATGCCTATGACACTCCCACGGAATTAACTGCCGAAGCCGCACGTTCCGTAATGCTGCTGGTGCTGAGCGGCTCTCTGCAATACCGGAGCACAGAAAGCTATAACAGCCTGGATCATTTTTGCACACTGGTGCAGGATGCCGTAGATTCTCCAGCCGATCATCCTGATCTGACCGACTGCGAGCTTGTATTTTTCGGCGACAGTGTCATGGGAAATTATCATGATTTTGCTTCCATCCCCGGAGTCGTCCACGCTCTGACCGGTGCCACCGTGCATAATCTGGCAATCGGCGGTTCCTCCGCTACCCGGAATAGCGATGACGATAAGTCCTTCCCGAATGTCGTACAGGACTTTTTAGACCATAATACGGAAGAACTCTCCGGTGATAAAAAACTCTGTTTCCTCATCAATTACGGCTTAAATGATTATTTTGTGGGATTTCCCATCGATGATTACCAAAACGGCCTCCGCACCGGCATCCGGGCTCTGCGGGAATCCTATCCGGACGCCCGGATCATAGTCATATCCTCCAACTATATTCTGTCTTTTGAAAAGGGAATGGCACGCACCGGTGACGAAGAAAATGTATTAGAAGACTATATTGCCGCGGCAGAAGAAACCGCCGCGGCTGAAAATGTTGATTTTCTGAATATCAATAATGCTCTGCAGTGGAATGAAAATAATGCCGCCAAATACCTGGTGGATTCCATTCATCCCAACGAGGAAGGACGCTTCCTGTTCGGTGTGGAGGTGACTAGGGCCTGGAGATAATCCCTGTCCTTCTCAGAACTTTGCTGTTACCAGTGAATAGCTTCCCACCGTGTCGATCACTTCATAGGGGAATTGCAGATACTGCAGTTCGTCCTCGTAGAGTACCATCAGGCCATCCCCAACGAACTCCGCCAGTTCCGCTCCGGATCTCTCAGGATAAATGTAGTGATAACGCTGTGCGTAGTCCTCGCTCTGATAGTACCGGGCATCTATTCTGCAGGCATACTGGGTCAGGATCTCCGTAGCCAACTGGTTAAACTGCCAGCCAAGGTTACCCGTAATATACAGGCTGTCGTATTCTTCCATGCTGTCAGCTTCGGCTACGGCATCTAAGAAATCCCTGTTGTAATAGTATCTGCTCTCTTCTGCATACTCTGTAAAATACGTTGCGAAAAACAGCACACTGCTGACTGCATACGCAGCTACAATGACCGGGAAAAGCTTTCCGAATTTATCCACTACCAATGAAATACCGTAAGCACACAGCAGGATCACCGGGTAGAAGATAATGTTCACACGGTTAATGTTCACTTCAAAGGTGATCAGGCCCACCCAGATCCCGGTAATGAGAAATCCCCACAGAGCCAGCATCTGCGTCTGTTTTTCGATCTGTTTCTCCTTAAAAAGGCGAATCGTAAATACGATGATCCCGATCAATACAAACGGTATCGACACATGATATAAGGGTCCGAACGCCGGAATCGAATTAAAGAAAATGTCCGGCAGCTGCAGGAACACCCTGCTGAATAATGCCCAGGCATTCCTGCCCAGCTGTGCAAAGGAAAAATTCAAAAACAGTATGTCTGCACCTCTGATACTATCCGGGAAAAATTGCATCGTGAAAAAAGGCATTTCAATGCTTTTACCATAATGCAACGCATTGATCGCCAGCACGATCGCCTCCGGCAAAGCCACCAGCGTAAATATTACCGCACACAGCAGTCCCTCCCGGAATTTCAGCTGCTTTTTCCACAGACACCATATAAAAAACACAAACAAAAATGCCGTGACGGAGTACGCCGCTATTCCATAACAATAAAATGTCAGGCCGAAAAAGAGCATGGATAAATACAAATACCGTCTTTTCTCCAGTCCCAGCAACAGCAGATAAAATGCCAATAAGAATACATGTGGGAACAGGTTGCAGTCCAACGACCAGCGGCTCTGCATGAACTGCCAGGGATTCACCGCCGTCAGCGCCATCGCTACTAGCGCAATCCTCTCATCAAACAGCTTTTCCGACACTAAATATACCAGTGCAACCGCCCCACAGGATACCAGCAGCATCGGCAGTCTCACTGTCACAGTGCTAAAGCCAAACACCTTGATAAACGGGACCATACAATAGGATAGCAGAACACTCATCTGACTGTATTTCCAGGCCTCAAAATGAACCGGCACAAACGTGCCGTAGCGGTCGGTACCGTATTTTGATAATGCCCATGCATCCATGGCTCCCATGGCTTCATCCTGGTTGATCCCATCCGGCACTGAGCCAAACCGGATACACCGCAGAATGATCGCCAGCATCAGCACGGACCAGAACAGTATTTTTTTCTTCTTCGCAGTCATCGTCATCGTAATATTTGATCCTTCCGGTATTCATACTTGTGCTTATCATCCACGCTGATCTCTGCACCGATCTGCACTTCGATCACCTGCAGTTCCGTGTCCGCAATGATCGTATGCTTGCAGCCTGCTTTCATAGTCAGGACATCGCCCGGCTTCACCGGCCGCTCCACATCATCCAGAATCGCCCGGCCTTCTCCGGCAATGACCGTCCATACTTCGTCGCGGAAATCATGGCTGTGATAATTCATTCCATGTCCCGGATTCAATGTCACCTTGATCGTCATGCTGCGATCCTTCACATCCAGAACACGGAAGCTCCCCCAGGACTTTTCGGCGAACATTACCTGCTGGTCGAACTGATTCACATAAGGTTTGATATAGCTCGACTGCTCCTTATCCGATACCAGGATTCCCTCCGGACTGGCCGCCACGACCATATTTTTCAGTCCCATGCACAGGATCGGTACATTCAGTTCATTCACCACATGCACATTTTCACAGGTATCGTTCAGAACCCCCTGTCCGACACACTGACTGTCCATGGCCTCCGTCAGTGTATTCCAGGTACCCAGATCCTTCCAGGTCCCTGCGAAGCGCATCACTTCTATGGCAGGCTCTTTTTCCACCACGGCATAGTCAAAGCTGATCTTCTGCAACGTATCATACTTCTGAAATAAGTCTTCATAATCCGTAAAATCTATGAGTTCATGGGCGCGTTTCAGCACATAGCCTAACCGGAAAGCAAACACACCGCCGTTCCACAGAGCACCTTTTGCAATATATTCCTCTGCGGCTTCCTTCGTCGGTTTCTCCCGGAACATCGTTACACGGCTCAGATCGTCCGCCGTCTCCGGTATGATATAACCGTATTTTTCACTGGGATACGTGGGTTCGATCCCCATGAGCACAAGATTCGCCTCAGACTCTCCCGCGCGATCGCACAATGCCTGCAGCGCCTGAAAATAAGCCGTCTCCACATAAGGATCCACCGGACAGATCACGATCGGTTCGTCTTCCGCTACCCCCAGCGCATCCTTCAGATAAGCTACGGACAATACGATTGCCGGGAAGGTGTCTCGTCTGCAGGGTTCCACACTGACCCCTACATCCTGCCCCAGCTGACTGTAAATAGCTGACACCTGGGACTTGGAAGTGGCGATCGTCACCTGTGCCTCCGGGTCTACTTCCCGTATCTGACGGCATACCCGCTGCACCATGGATTCCAGACCGCCGTCTGCTGTATGAAATATCTTAATAAACTGTTTGGATCTTATCTCATTGGACAAAGGCCACAGACGCTGCCCGGAGCCACCTGACAAAAGTATAATATTCATAGCTTGTCCTCTCTGCTTTTTACTATCTCATCATACCACATTATTTAATATTTGCGAATCTTCATATAAGTATTGCCCCAGGCCTTCCAATCTTCCAGCCATACGACATCCTCCCCCTCCGGCAGGATATCATAACTCGGATTCACACATCCGAGTACCAGTTTCCCCTGGTCCACGGCAGCCTGTATCTCCTCCTGTGAAGATACCAGCCGGATCTTCTCCCGGTATTCTACCGGCAACACATAATAATTCACGATCGTGGCTCCACAGCCGTCCGATTTGATCCAGATCTCACCATACCGGTCCACAAGGCTTTTGAGAATCTTCTTCGCCGTCACACCATAATAATCCATCTCGTACCGTCCACAGGCATCACCACCTGCCAAAATATTCGTATAAGCGCTGGAACTCTGCCCCGTCAGTGCAATTCCCACTCCGTTACATCCTATGAGCACCACCAGCATAGCAGTTGCGATCCTTCTCGCACGGATTCCCGGTTGCTGCAACAGATATCTCACTGCATAAGCCATCATCACGATCATCGGTCCATAGATAAAATACATATGCCGCCACCCGTTGTACAGATTCGGATCGCACAGCATTGCTACCAGCACCGGAATCCCTGAGGTCAGTGCGAACAGCGGATAGATACGATCCGCGAAATCCCATTGATGCTTTCTGCCTTTATAGATCCAGATGCCGATACTGCACCACAGCAGAACACTGAGATAGACCGGAATCGTCAGGGCGATCAGTTTCGGCAGATAATACCATGGCAGAGGATTCGTGGAATGCACATACCATGTTCCGTCAAACAACACTTTACCGTCCATTCTGGAAAAGTTCGTACTGTTTGAAATGTTCCACAGCAGGAATTCCCACAAATGAAATCCCTGCCCCCAGATAGCCGGAGTCAATGCCAAATAACTCAGGAAACCGACAACTGTTGCCGTAAGTCCCATGAAAAAAGTTTTCCCGCTCCACTTTTTCTCTTTCGTCAGGATCAGCAGATAAAAGCCGCCAATCATTGCAAAAACATAGATCCCGCTGATCTTCAGATTCCCACAGAATCCGGCGCAGATTCCCAGCAGACATGCATTTTTGAAATCCTTACGCTCCAAAAAGCGGATTCCGTAAAATAACATCACAATGATCAGGGACATCAATACGGAATCTTTATTGTTGTATAATCCATCCGCAAATATCCTGGGTGTCAGAAACAGCATAAGTGTTCCCAGCAATGCTGTCCTTCTGTCCCGGAACAGCTCCCACAGCAACCGGTACATATAAATCACACCCAGGAAAAACAGCGCATACGTATACGCATGCCATACATCACTCTGCAGCCTGGCCGCTTCCGGATGCTGCTCCAGCTTCATTAATAACGGTGCGCACAGATAATACGGTGCGCTGCCATGATCTCTTTCTATAGATTCGCAGATGGGGCGATACCCATCCTTCCATTGAAACCAATTTGTGATCTTCGAAATCTGTAACGTCTCACCATATTGCAAGATATTCATATACAGAATCTCTTCTTCCGAATGCTCATCAAAATAAACACCGGTCTCCCGCAGGAAAAAAGCTCCAAAAAGGAACATTGCCACAAATATGCCCAGGATCGTATACCTTTTCTTCTGTTCTGTCATGGTCTGTATGTCTCCCATCCTACCGGATAATAATAACTTTTCTCTTTATTTTTTAAGCGTTTGTTATGATTCAATATAACATTTCAAATAACTGATTTCAAGGTATCCAAATGTTTTAGAGAAATAACAACTCAAAAATTTGAGTTCCTTTTTGAGTTCCCATTTGAGTTTCTTTAAAGAACTTAAATTTTTTAGACTTTTTTGAGTTTCTTCAATCGCTCTATAAACTCTCCACATGTGCTCACAACATCTTTACCATCAAGATGCTTTAGATACATTTTCTCCTGTCGTTTGCTCCTCGCATCCCACTTTACTTTCCATATAATCCTTCTGACCGGTATTTCAAGCGGAAAATGAATGGGAAATGTTATTTCGCCAGTGGGCTTTGTGATCGTTTCTACTTCTATCCCATGCTTTCTCGAATCCTCCAGCTTCACCAATTTCTCTATTCCGGGTACTTCATTGATTGTGCAGCCCTGTATTACCTTTTCTATGATCCTTCCATATTGCTCCCGGGTAATTTCTATTGTCAGCTGCAAAATCCGGTCTACCTGGATCAATATTCTCCGGAATTACTGCAGTATGCAGTGAAGTCCGATTGCGACTCTGTATGGCAGAGTATAGATGACCAGGCCATCTATACTCTCATCAAAAATTATATCGAAAAAAAAGAAGGAAACGATCGTCTCCTTCTACTTTTTCTGCTTAACTATATTTCCTACATAGAAATAGATGGCTACACCTATTTCCGCAATGAAAATCCACATCCGGTCAAGCCATTGCGTAATGCCTGCCTGGCTCTCTTCCCTGAGCTATCCAGGTATCTATATGACAATGATTGCATTCCGGACAGCATAGGCACTTATTCAAGTGCGAGGTTTGAGATATTTACCTATACAATTACATAAATACCAATACCCCATGGCCGCAGCCGGCAGCGCAATCACTATATAGGGGAACACGTATCTGCTCTTAGCTTCCCACAACAGACTGAATAAAACCTCTCCTATCAGAACCAATCCCAAAAAATATTCTCATTCCTGTCTTTTATGCTTTGCCAGATAAATATAATAAAATAATACTCCAATATAAATAACATTTTGCAGCTGATTCATAATTTCATAGAATATCTGATATCCTCTATCTGAGTAAAAAGCCTTCATCCATTTCGACGAAGTCGTCATATTCGATGTAAATAAAAAAGATCCATAGGTAGGTTCCAACCATTGAACTGCTGTTTTATCGCAAAAAAATTCTAATGCTCGTATAGGATCTCGCATCCATCTGACAATGGACTGCTTTATATTTAAAATAGAAAGTTCCTTACACTTAGCTACATCAAAATTATTTTCCCAAAAGAGATTTATTTGATATGCATTATATGTTCCACTCCCTGTATGGTTTGGATCCTCATCCTGAAATCCCATTGCAATCACAGATATTACCGGAACTCCTTCCGATAATTGGATTTCTGCCTGATGTTCTACGCATTGAATAACTGTTTTTTGTCCAAGTATCATCAAAAGCACACAGAAAAAACTAATCATAAAACTTTTACGATTCCCCTTTAGAGCACGTAAAAATTGAATACCCAGGACAGCAATCCATACAATAATTAATGCTTTTCTCGCTGTATAGGACACAATCATACTGCTGACCATTGCAATATATACGAAAATCTTTTTCCATAGTATCCATTGTTCATGCTCCTGCAGTACCAGTAGGAACAAAATAGCAAGCTGTAAAAAGCACACGCCAATCGTTTCACCATATATATAAAGTTCATATAAGTGCAGAGGAACATAACATATGGCAAACAGTAAATAAAAAATACATAGTCTTTCTTTGTGAAACAGCCTCCATGCAATCTCATTCCCTGTAAAAATTATGATTCCACCACAAATCGCCTGAATACATTGTAAAGTACTAACACTATAATTTCCCAAAATTCGTGTTGGTAACAAATAAACAGCACCTACTCCAAGCTGATACGGATATACATTGTAATACCAATACTTCTGTAATTCTGTGTAATTTCCTGTAAAAAGATTCTTCAAGACAACATATACATATTCCTGATCTGCTATAGGGACATACTCGGCATTTAATGCCATAGTAATTATCCCGGCCGCAGACAAAATTGCAATTACCGCTGCTGCAATTCGCAAATGCCGAATGTATACCCGGGAACTATATTTCCAGATGATTCCTATAATTACTATGCATCCCATCACAATTCCCACTGCTTTTATCCAGTTGTCACTAACTGTCGAAACCGTTTCCGAGAAAGGAGCTAACTTTCTGCCGGTACCTATTGCTCCAATCGTTAACGCTGTAAAAAAACAAATTCCCATTACCGCAATTAACTTTAAAATTATATCCTGTACTTTTCTCATTTCCCCACCGATTTTATCCTAATTTAAGTTTAAAAATCCAAGTATTCATTTTTTAGAAATGTCTTATATTTTCCCGGTTTGCAGTCACCGATGTGTCACTATTCTTTCTTTGCAAACAGTGCTTGCTAAAGTTGCTCTAATAGTTGGTCCACTTCTATGTATTCATGCAATTCATCAGCTGACACATTTTGCATTTTTTTACGTAACTGTTGCTTTTTGTCAATCAGCTGCATTGCTTTATAAATTTCCCGCATTGGTCTCTTATCAAATTCAAAGCCTGCTTGAACCATATATCGTCCCGCTGCGGTCTTTCCAATGATGTTCCCTTGCGGATCACGCTCCATATGCACATCATATTCTTCGGAAACAGGATCTACAAAACCAATGCCATCAAGAAATTGTCTGTTTTTATCTTTAGATGGCCATTTTGATGCCTTTTTTCTATTGCATTCATAGCATGAATATACCAGGTTCGCATAATCCTCTTCTAACTCCGGTGCATATTTCCTTGGAATAAAATGATCTATCTCAAATGCATTTTTTTGTAACATATTCGCTTTTTCCACAATATCCGCAAATACCCGCAAAATCTTCTCTTAAAATATCCAAGTATTCACCATAAGGAGTCCGCTTTTCTACAACGGATCTTCTCGTAACTCTTTTATCTCCGTGTGTTCTCACTCTTATTAACCTCTAAATCATTTATTTAGCAATTTGTCCAGTTTTCCCAGCACAGCATCTAATCCTTGACATATCTTCTTGCAATCTCACATAGAACATTTCCTTCTCCGCAAGAATTCTCCAATATTTTTTTCCCATATAAACCCTTTTGATACCCTGCATAATCCAACATCGTCTTACCATATTGAATTGGAGTAGGTATTTGACAATTATTGGACATTCTGTTTCCTCGTCTCTCATTTATTGTACTGCAATTATATTATATCAGAAAACACAAAGGATTGCGAACCTGGATTTCGGAATGAAGATCTCGCTGCTCATAAAAGTGCCGTTATAATCATTATCGTAGATACATAGGGCAACCAATATGTTTGACAGGCTAAAGCCCATACACTAAAAAAGGACAGTTACAAACCTTTACGGTCTATAACTGCCCTTATACTATATATTACTCATGCTGAGTTATTTCAATATCGAAGTATTTTGTTTTTATTTTTACATCATGTCGTTTATCCTTTAAGCATTTATGTAAAATGGTTATAACACCAATAATGATCAAAGCAGATAAAACCAATGCAAAAACAACTCCCAAAATTGCCTCCATAAGAAGCACCACCTTTCAGAAAATTGTTACGGGTTAACAGTGACAGAAATAAGTAAGTTCATGTGATTTTTTAAAGTTGTTATGTTTTCGATAAGTTGTGTTTAAATTTGATTGATTATTTTCTGATTTTGGTTTTTATTTTGTGTGTTGTTTAAATTTAAGTTTTTTATTTTTATTATACAAAGCTTTGCAAATAAATCAAGCAAAAGATATCTTCACCAGAGCTGCTATCCGAACTGCCACTGTCAGAACAGTCCAACTCCCAATATTATATAAGCTATAAACGCCGGAATTTTGCAATTCGCCGAGAATTTAAAAGCTACGTATCTTCATTGTAAGTAATCTTACAATTCCACCGAATCTGTCACTTCATCAGGTGTTACATAATATGCTTTTTTATCTGAAGGTTTTATGTATATATAGGTTTCATCAATTTTTCCTTGTGTTATATTTTGATTTTTCAATGCATCTTTTACTTTATTTAATATCTTTTCCAGTTCATAATCGACATTTGATGTTTGAATTATTACCCGTCGACAATTCACATGCAACTCCTGCTTAATATCCCGTGATATGGGTAATAACTTTGCTTCTTGTATTCTTTTATAGGGAACCAGATAATTTTCATCACACTCATTCATTTTTGATGCATTACCGCACATAAATAAATCTTCATCATAACGGAAAAATACAAATATATTTTTTTTGAGTGCTAAATCATAATAGCATATTTTTGCTATTCCTGATTGGTTGCTGAAATCAGCCAACCATATAAACATTTCCATTATCAATACCGTCATTAAAAAACTGCCAATCCATACATTATACTTTTCCGTCCCATAGAACACTAAGCAGTCGTTAAAGGTTATCCCAAAAAGTAGAAATGCTACAAAGCATAGCGCCCTAACATAGCCTTCGATATTAGTATTTATTAAAACAATCTTTCTTTTATTTAGCAGCCACATGACTGCAAGGAGGAAACAGCTAATTCCCCAAATTAAAAAAATAATTATACAGCATAAAAATACAACGTAAATTACTCTCTCATCCGAACATACAAAACAAAACAATACATTTAACAACCAAATGGAAAATGCCAACATAGCTAAATTAGTTATTCGAAATTTCCATTGTTCCTTTTTTGTCATTAATCCAATTTCTATATTATACGAAGATATTAACTCACAAAAAGATAAAATTCCTTTGCCAACCGCAATGACACTTCCTGTAGTGACTCCTACTATCTCTACTAATTGTTCAATACTAATGTTTGTTGTATTTTCCAGCATCTTTTATCCCCTCTCACATTTTTCTCGCAACTACCTTTTATCTAAGATCAAACAAGCATGCTACACCTGTCCATACCCTATCATCTTTTGATTACAAATATCCGCATAGTCACATTCTTGTATAATAAATTCTTCGCCTTCTACTCTGCTATTATCATTTCCTATCAAGCAGCCTTGCGTACTATCCTTGTAAAATATTAGTTCCTGCAGTTTAACAATACTCGATTTTATCGAAATAATCTCCGTTTCTCCCTCTACCCGGATTCTTCTCAGTTGAGAGTTTTCCATAATTGTCTCTGTTTCTTCCATAATGATTGCCCCTTCCCGGCAATCGTGAATCCGCATATTTTTCATTCTGACACGCTCACAATGCCTTAATCTTAATGCAGCTCCGCTCCTTCCCATCAATTCTACCGCTTCCAGTCTGATATCCTCGCAATTCTCTAACTGTAATATCGGTGCAGCTGTTTTCTCCTGATCGGCCTGGCGAATAAATCCAATATTTTGCACTGTAATATTCCTACAATTTCTGAACACAAAATAATCACCGGCGCCCATGTAAAACATGGCATCTTCTCCGGTAATCGTCAAGTTTTCGATTCCATTGATGCAATAAACTGTACATTCGTCTTCTGAATAACAAGAAACATAAGGAGATTCTGTGTCTAACACCCTAAGATAATAATCGTCTTGCAAGATAATATGCTCATATTTCCCCAGTTTTTCCGTCAAATCTTCCATTCCGTAAGCCCGAATGAAGTCCGACGTTTCCCCCGCCTCCTGTTGTTCTTCTGTTTCTAATAGCTCACGGGTCTCTTCATATTCACCATATTCCGGATCCGGCAACGTATAAAAAATGGCTTTTATTGCATCTACGTAATCCTCGGCCTTATTGTAATCCTCACATATCTTTTCCAGGCACAATTCAGGTTCTCCGGCTCCGAAATAATATCCCTGATAATTTTCTTTTTTAGCAATTTTCACATACTCTTGAAATGACTCTTTAATTTTTCGACATCCCAATTCAACACTCTCTGCATTGTGTATGAATTTTGTGGTAGACACCTGCATAATTCCTAACGTCATCGGTCTTCGCCCCAGACAAAACAGCACATTTTCACACCACCTTTGAGTCGTAGGTCTATTAAAGTTCTCATAGATCATAATTGCATAAATCACACGCTGCAAATAATCTCCAGGTGCTTCAGCCTGTATGATCGTACCATATTTCCTTTGAAATAATTCATACTTATCAAGGATATACTTTTGCTTCATCTGCTTCGTACAAACCCGGTTCTGCCGAATGGCATCAGATTTTCCCAATGACCTAACGCAAAATTGATATGCCATGGCAAAAAATACCAACCATAACTGTGTTCGAAATTCTTCCACTGTGGGAAATATTTCCTTCCCTGACAAAATCAATATCCTTTGAATGAAAAAAGCCAGTAACACACCCGGAATCGCTGATGTGCATTCATATTTTATATTAAACAATTGATATTTTCCCGCAATGACCGTAATCATAACCCATCTGACGAGATAATAACACGGCACAATGTAGACTGCTTTATACGCCAGTTCTTCCTGCCCTATATTTTGCAATACTGTTGCAATGAGCAACATATAGATAATAGGTGCGAAAACATTATACTGTATATTTATGATGAGCGATTTCTTGCTTTCCTTACCAAAAGTAATATCGCAATACCCTTTTCCCTCCCCGGTAATATGTTTGTCCGCCAGCATCTCTTTACCGATTATTCCCGATATCTCATATAATATAAATGCACTTATGATGCAAAATATAGTTTCTTTCACTTTTGTAAATCCTTCCTTTTTTTCATCCACTCTAATTTCAACGGCACCAAAACTCGGAGCAATTCCTTTTTGTATAAAATCTATTTTTCGCAAATTATATATTATCTCTAACACATAAAATACAATGCGAATATTTTCTATGCATAAATCCGCAAAGTCTATTAAATACAAATTAACAGCCTTATTTCTGTCTTTGAAAGTAATCAATTGTGTTTCATAGTCAATATCACTATCAAAATGTTGGATGGCATTTCTAAGTCGATTGTTCAAACTACTAATAGGTTTGCTAAATGGTTCTTTTTCATCTAAATATCCATCTTGCATTTTATTTCCATTAGATTCCCTAATAAAATCTAGATACATCTTACCATTAACACATTTTGTATAGTCATTCCTGACAAAAATGTTATTAAGTCCTAAAATCTCTTTTAGATTATCAAATATCCACTCATAACTTTTAGCATAAAACTCTGTCAGCTCATCAAAATTAGCCGTCATAATGCCAAATTGATTTTTATCAACATTTTCAAGACAACCTCCATTTTTTAGAGCTACTACAGGAATTAATTGCTCATATACCTTAGCCAATAACTCAATTAGTTTGAATCCTTTTGCTTCAATACTGCTGAAATCAATTCTGTTGTTAGTAATAAATTCACCAATCTGGTCAAAATGATTTCTATCCTGCATTACTAATTTTCCTATTTTTGTATATTCTTCTAAAGTATCTTCGCCAATAATGACTGGAATGCCCGTTGTAGTTAGCAACAGTTGATGTAAAACTACTGTAGCATCAAAGTTGTTGTTTACTTCTGACAAAGGAATATATGGGGACTGTTTAATCATGTCAGTAAGCCTTGCAAAGAGTATCTTATCTTGATTATTCCAAAACAGCTCAAAATTTTGTTTCATCTCACTCAATCCAAATTTAACAAAATTAGCAAAATACATGGCTTTTTGTGTTTCCTCTATGGCTTTTTGTGTTTCCTCTATGGCCTTTTCATTACTCCCGTACAGGAAAAAATTTCGCATATATGGAGAAAGCTCAATTTCACATAGTTTCTTGTTGGTTCCTTTTCTGGTAGGAAATTCAGCAGATAATTCAAACGAGTAAAATTCCTCATCACCACATCGTACGATCTCAGCATTTTCAATATTAATATTATTATTTTCTATAAAAATTTTTCCATGTATAGTAGAATGACACTCTGGACAACGGGCATGAAAAGGAATATCAAATAATCCCATTTGAACACGAAGATTTATCTTCTTTTTACATGCGTTACACTGAACAAACACGTTATTTACCATTTTTATCCCCTTTTGTGCTCTGGAGCAAATCTAGTTCCAAAACTTCCTTGCGCAGTGGTTCCTATATCTATTCCTTTATTCATCCACCTCTATATTGCAATATTTACATTTATATTCATTGGAACTTGTTTCAGGCTTATATCTCTGTAAAATGGAATCTGAAAAAGTTAAAAGATCATTATAAAAATCGTTTTTATAAGAACGCCTTGAGTCATAATAAAATAAAATATGCAAAATAAGAAAGTACGCAACTACAAATATAATTATCATAAATACAAAGTTGTCAGCCTTCGTAATCTTGTTATCTAACAGCATAGCTATTAACGCAGCAATGAAACTGATAGAAATAGGTTTTGCTACGTTATCTATTTGTTTTAGTTCTCTTTTGCTCTTCCTTTGTTCATTTTCAATAAAATGCTTCCATTCTTTACATTCGCTTTCCGTCAGTTTCTCCATCAATGAAAGCATATGTTGCTTCCATTCTTCATAGGTAAAGTAATACCCCTTACGGAAATACCAATTATAACTTATTCTCGACAGCGCTAGCCAATGGGATTTACAAAGAAATTTATAATTAGATAATTCCTTCTTCAACCTAAGGCCATGCAAATTTTCCCAGTAAAAGGGGTGTGGATAATACTTTTCTCGTTGCATTGACGTTTCTCCTTATATTATTTTTTAACATTTACTGGTTTTGTAAAAAACACTATCAGCCTGCATGACAGACGAACCAAAGCAGGTGCACAGGTCTACCAGCGGACCGGCACCAGAAATCCGCCGCTGTTATAGATCAGCCGGAGAAGCCGTTCCAGCCAGTCCTGATATCTGTTTCTAATCTTGTCGAGCAGCGAGTCAGAAGAAAACAGGAAATCCTCACCCAGATTCAGTATCTGATATCCAGCTGCTCCTTAGTGCCACCTTCCTTTTTGCGGATGCGTGATCTGGAAACTCTGTAGCGGAGTGCTCCCTGACAGACAGGGCAAATATGGGAGTTTTCACTGCTCTCAACAAAAAACGCCAAAATCCTCCTTGAGGACCAGTGTGTAGTCTGATATAAGAATCATGGTTTTTAACCATGGACTCAGAGTACACGACTTTTCACGGAGGGTACTATGGGACCTTTTTCTTTCTGTAAACTAGTGACAGTATACGGAATATCTTCTTTCCCTAATTTTTTTATTTATATATCCATTCTACTTGCAGGCCATTATTCGTTTCATTAGTTCCGAATAATCAATGAGACTCATTCTACTTTTTATTTTTTCCTGATATTTTCGAGCATCTCTGGAAAAATATGATGTGGTTACCATTATTCCCGCTGTAGCGTTATCTGCATTGACCGTTCCATATAATTCTCTGACAAATCCAACATTCACTGGATACTTGGGAGCTCTCTTTTTACATTCTGCATATATTACAAAATCGCCAAGTGATGAATTATTTAGAATAATCAAATCTTTACCTCCGTCCCTTGTCTGTTTTGTAAGTTCCACATGGTTTCCTTCCTTTTCAAATAATTCGCATACTAATTCCTCAAACTGTCTCGGGGTAATCTCCTGCAATATTTGAGGATTGGAAGTGACTTGATTCATAAGAGAATGAGTTACCACTTTTATATCCTGTTTCAATTTAACCGGCACTCTTACAATTTTCCGTTCGGGCACAACGATCTCCGGATATTGTAGCGAAATTCCGTCATTATAAGTGTACAATTGGTGTATATCGCTTTCGATATCAAGAAAGTAATCACCAAATCCTTCATCTTTTAATCTGTCATGAATCTTTCCTGCTATCAATCTTGGCATTAAGCACTGATGATCAAGTTGTTTGATAATACTCTCAACAAAATATTCATTTGAAGCATGATTACCAAGATAATCATTAATAAATAAGAAAGTCTGCTCCGTTGTCAAAGGTTCTAATTTTATTTCATAGTCAAACTTTGTAGCAAACTGATTGTCTCTAGAAGTACATATATAACACGCCTTTCCGAACTCTATCTCTTTAATTATTTGCTTATATCTATATATATCATCCAAGCCATCTATTAAATAAACAGTGTCACTTGATTCTGACAAATAATCCCCTGTCTTCTTATTGTCCGGGAAAAGTTCCATTGTTTTGTATCTGATTTTCTTTCCTTGCTCCCACAACATCTTTCCAGCTATATTTAGCAAAAAAGTTTTACCACTTCCTGCGGCTCCTGTTATCAAAAATTTCCCATGCGGCATCATTTTAACTAGATCTAAAATCTCTTGCAGCTCGTTTCTTCTTATAATCTCCATGTATACTCCCCTATCTTTGCTATGTCTCTCTCTTTCTTCAATGGCGTCTTCCGGTGGGAGCCATCCAGATTATCCCACCTGTCTACAAAGCGGACCTGCTCCTCCATATCCTTCACCAATTCCTCTATTCCGGGTACTTCATTGATCGTGCATCCTTGTATTACTTTTTCTATTATCCTGCCATATTGCTCCCAGGTAATTTCTATTGTCAGCTACTCCCTGTATCTGTCACAGAAATGCCCGGAACCATAAGTAATTCTATAAGTATAATTGAAGCGCATTTTTCATTCCTCCGATCAAGCTACTGTATCTAGTCTACTCTTACTCTTTATCAAAATCAATATTTTTTCAAAAATATTCTTGAAAATACTTTATATTTATAGTATTATTCTCCATAATAAATATATATGATATATTTTGGAGTGTCGTTCTATGGAATCATATCGTTTGGATAAACTACCGGAAACAGATTTAATTGAAAAATTTAACTCTCCCACAACCTCTCGCGAAGAATCCTCCGCGATCCTGGCATATTTGTGGGAAAAATATCAGGCCTTTTTAGCGGATCAATGCCGGCGCTGCTTCTCTAATAGTACTTTTATTAATTTTGAAGATATACTGCAGGAGTGTGCGCTCACTTTCATAGATGTTCTCCATTCCTATGACCCGGAGCGGGGTAGGCTAACCACGGCACTGGTTCCATATCTGCAGCATACCTTCAGTGATTATGTGGCCAAAGAGCATGGCAGCTCACAATATGACAATCTGATCAATTCCCGCATCCAAAAAGTATTGTCAGATGAAGATCTTACCGGAAACGAGGATCCGGATCATTTAAATGCTCTGTACAACAAAAAATACCCTAAAAATCCGCTTTCCTCGAAATCTTTTAAAAAGCACCTTGAATATTATCAACTGCAAAACCCGGTCTACCTGGATCAATATTCTCCGGAATTACTGCAGTATGCGGTGAAGTCCGATTGCGACTCTGTATGGCAGAGCATTGATGACCAGGCCACCTATACTATCATCAAAAATTATATCAAAAAAAAAGAAGGAAACGATCGTCTCCTTCTGCTTTTTCTGTTTAACTTTATTTCCTACATAGAAATAGATGGTTATACCTATTTCCGCAATGAAAACCCTCATCCAGTCAAGCCATTGCGCAATGCCTGCCTGGCTCTCTTCCCTGAGCTGTCCAGGTATCTATATGTCAATGATTGCATTCCGGACATGCAGGATAAAACGCTATTGCGTTTCCTCTGCCGCTTCATTGCTCTTAAGTTTTAAAGTATATCCATCCCTCCCGGTAAAATAGAACATAACCGCCATTAACGTAACCGTAATCTGTCCGCTGACCAACACCATCTCTGCCATACCAAAGCACAGGATTGCCAGAAGGAATACGATGCAAGTCCAATTACCTTTCAAACATAACCGAAAAGCTCTGTACAGGCTATACATGTATATCAGCAAAAACAGGATTCCCGGTATGATTCCGTAATCATAGGCTATCTGCAGGAACATATTGTGTGCATGACCATAATATGTAGCTTCTGATATCCAAAAGCCCGAATGCTCCTTATCATGCCCTCTAAAATTCAGATGATTCCAATAGTAGGTATATATAACCTTCCTGGCATCCGTGGACGAAGACAATCCATTCAGCTCTTCTATATTAAACGGATTATCCGGCCTGCTTCCGGCTTCATTTTCTGCTATCTCCTGTCTGTTCAGTTCTTCCGCATGTACCGGCAACGCCTGCATGAGTTGCTGAAACTGCACTATCCATTTATCAGGACCAATCCCTATAGACTGCAGCAATCTGTTAACATCATTATAAACTACATCCTCAAAAGATATATACTTTGTACTATTCCATGGATCAAAAGAGCACACGCTCTCCCCCTCTACATACTCTCCCTCAAACCATACAGGACGATGGAGAATCGTGGGTAAATAACGTATACTCAAATAGCATATGGGGAACGTCAAAACGACGCATACTACCAGTGTCACCGCATGTAGCAGCACTCCGTAAAAGGTCTTCCTCTTAAAAATATTATAACCAAAAATAACAAATGCCGTCACTGCTACGATCCCTAAAATCGGTGCCTTTCCCCCGGTAAAAACAGTAAAACTTATCATTGCAGCACTCATAAAGAAATAAAAAAATCGAATCCACCATTTTTTATTCTTTTCCCTGCTGTAAATCCACTTTACCAGGAATGCACAGAATACAATCATATAATGCATGCCGTTCTGCGTTTCTCCGGAATATAGCCCCCTATATCTGACATAATCATAAGGACGGAATCCAAAGGCTATGATCTGTTGTCCGAAGAACCACAGAATGATCCCTGTCATCATTCCATCAAAGAAATCCTCTGTTCTCTCCTTCGGGATCCCTATCACTGCAAAACCACCATAGATTAACAAGTACCATAACGGTACGATCCCCTCATGCACAGACAATTGCATTAACACAAGGCATAGCCACGTACACCAAAATACCGGTTGCTTTATCCTGGCAAAAAGCTCAGTGTAGCTTTTCTCCTTATACACATAAATAATCAAATAACTCCACACTGCGATATTCAACACTGCTGTGATCCATTGTCCCTTATATTGCCAGCAATTATCCCCTATGATGCAGGCAATGATTACAAGTATCGCACATACCGGAGTCCATAATAAATAGGGCTTTGCTTTTCCTTTTTCAAATTTAATCGAAGGAAGGAGTAGTAATACCATTACTACTCCTGTCAGATTGGTAAAAGTCATCTAGATTGTGCCAAGGGCACTTCCCCTTCTCTGGTCAATGATCCCCAGAAAGACAAAGCATAACGCATACCACCATTTATACAGCTTCTCTTTGGTCATCCTATGCATACCTGTAACTCTCCTTGCACAACCTACTCTACTATAATGCCTCCCAGTACTCTGATGTCCTGTCTCTTTAACAGTTCCAGTTCACCGGCTACTTCATTGTACAACGTGGATCCGGCCTTTTCTACCAATATCGCACCCTGCATGGCATCCATTTTCTCCATCGCCTCTGCATCGTATAACACATTATCCAGAACGCTTACACTGATCTGCTCCTTCTCCAACGCCGCCTTAAGACTCTCACATACCTTATCTGCTCCGGCGCTCATGTTGCATCCCATGAGGCATATATTGTTCAGTCCATTTTTTACTGCTGCAATCTTTATCGCTGCAAAAGCCAGTTCCATGGACTGCTCTGCTGTAAATTTCCTTTTACCATAATGGCGCAGGGAATCCACCCATTTATCCAGGAATACTTTTGTGCCGGATTCCCGGACGACCAATCCGATCTGCGGAATGCCATATATGCTCTGCAGTTCATCGGATACTCTTAACTTGGTATTAAAAATATATGCCATGCAAATAACTACCGCATATACAAAGGCAAATAATACCGCACCTAATAATATATATTTTTTGCTGACTGCCGGTGTCGGTACAGGATTTTCTTCTGCTGTCACATTCTGTGCTGGCTGTTCCGGCTGTTCCGAGTACTCTGCTTCCTCCCAGGTCAAAAGCTCATAATATTTCTTCTGTTCCTCGGTAAAATCTGCCTTTGTCGCAGCAATCGTCGATTGCAGAGATGCGATCTCATTTCTACACTGTATCTGCTCATCCATCAGTTCCTTATTCATAACAGAACCTGTAGCCTCTGCTACTAATATCAGCGCATGTTTGCCCAATTCATCGTTTAACTGTTTCTGTTCCTCAGAAATATAAGTTTTTACTGCTTCTGCCAGTTTCTGACAAGCTTCCGCATCCGACTGCAGAATTGACACCTTTACGCAATTCGTTCCTAGAGACATTCCCTGCTGCAGTTTCTCAGTTTTACTCTGAATCGTCAGGCTTGACACCATTTCTGCGGAGATCAATTCTCCCACGTATCCGGCTTCTATTCCGGTCTGCTGCGCTACCCAATCATATAAGCCAACATTATTTAACAGGGATGTATATAAAGCTCCCAGTTGTCCATCCATCGATCCGTCTGCTGTCTGCACCTGATAGATCAACTCTGTCTGAGCTGTTTGTAATGGATTCAACTGCATATAAATTGAATTTTCAGAATATGTCTTCTTCAGATCATATTCCTTCTCATCATCTACTACTGCCAGCACCGTTGCCAGACTTTTGTCATCCAAGCTTTGCTCCAGCTGTGTCAGCTGTTCCTCTATGGTTGTTTCTTCCTGCACAACCGTTTCCGGCTGTTGTACGTTTTGTACTGTGCGGAGAGACTTCATATAGCTGAACCCTCCCAGTAATACTGCACCCAATACCAGCGCCACGATCAATCCGCGCCAGTGTGACAAAACATCTGCTATCATGTCAAATAAGTCGATTTCTCTTGTCTGCATTGTTTTATGTTCCTTCCTTTAAAAATCCCCGGGCATTACACCGGTTCATAAAATGTATCCGGGCAATTCGGATCAAACACCTCATTGCAGGTCATCACGGTAACCAGATTCTCCGTTTCCGACAAATTGATGATATTATGAGACCATCCTGGGATCATATATACCGCCTCTATGTTATCACCGGATACTTCAAATTCTACCATTTCTCCGGTATTGATGTTTTTCTCCCGGATCAGGCCATGCCCGGCTACCACAATGAATTGCTCCCATTTACTGTTATGCCAATGCTGTCCTTTTGTAATTCCCGGTCTGCTGATATTGATGGATACTTGTCCGCAATTCAAGGTATGCATCAGTTCCGTAAAAGATCCGCGGTCATCTTCATTCATTTCCAATCGATATTTAAACTTGTCCGTAGGAAGATATGTTAAATACAATGAAAACAATTTCTTCGCAAAAGATCCCTCCGGCATCTCCGGCATCAGCAATGAATCCGGCTGTGCCTTGAACTCCTGTAGCAGATCCACGATTTCTCCTAACGTAACCTTATGTGTAACTGGTATACAACAGTATCTGCCATCTGCTCTCAATACAGTCTCTACACCATCAAACTCACAATGTTGCTCTTTCCCCTCCAGGAGATCAAACATTCCCTCTATGAGATCATCTATGTAGAGCAGTTCCAGTTCTGTTGTCCTGTCATTTACTGTAAACTCTTCATCATTCGCTACCGCCCAACAGAAGGTACTGACTGCAGAATTGTACTTCGGTCTGCTATGCCCCATCAGATTCGGGAAGCGATACACTGCAACCTTAACACCAGTCTCTTCTGCGTATGCAAAAAACAAATCTTCTCCTGCCTTTTTGGAACGACCATATTCGGAATCTACAAATCTGCCTGATAATGTTGCTTGAATGGAAGAAGAGAGCATAATCGTCGCCTTATTCTCATACTTTCTCAGAGTAGCCACCAGCTTAGAACTAAATCCAAAATTGCCCTGCATGAACTCTTCCGGGTTCTCCGGCCGGTTCACTCCCGCTAGATGAAATACGAAGTCAGCTTTCTTACAATATTCATCCAGTTCCTCCTCTGAGGACTGCAGATCATATTCGTAAATTTCATCAATCTTGATCTCCGGTCTGGTACGATTCTTATGATCCCTAATATTTTTCAGGTTGTTGACAAGGGCAGTCCCTACCATGCCCTTTGCACCTGTGACTAATATGTTCATCGGTTATTACCCTTTTCTCCACACCATTTTATTCACGACATTCACATATCCCTGAATGATTCTCACGACTTTCATAGATACCGTTTCGTCTACATAGTCGGGGCAAGGCTTTCCTAAGATGCCCTTCTGCTTCATATTGATTGCCATATCTGTCGCCTGCAGAAGTTCCTGTGTCGTAATCCCTGCCAGAATAAAGTTGCCGGATTCCAATGCTTCCGGACGCTCTGTGGAAGTACGAATACATACCGCTGCAATCGAATGTCCGATAGACAGGTAAAAACTGCTCTCCTCCGGCAAGGTTCCGGAATCCGATACAATTGCCAGTGCATTCATCTGCAGTTTATTATAATCGTTGAATCCCAGCGGCTCATTCACCCGTACTCTCGGATCCAGTTTAAATCCACTGGTTTCCAGCTTCTTCCGGGATCTCGGATGGCAGGAATAGAGGATCGGCATGTCATATTTCTCTGCCAACGCATTGATTGCATTGAACAGTGAGGTGAAATTCTTGTCCGTGTCGATATTCTCTTCTCTGTGCGCAGACAATAAAATATATTTATCAGGTTGTAATCCCAATCTGTTCAATACGTCAGATGCCTCAATCTTGTCCAGATTGCCACGCAGCACCTCTGCCATAGGCGAACCGGTCACATAGATTCTCTCCTTCGGCATTCCCATCTCATGAAGATATTTTCTGGCCGGTTCGGAATAGGGCAGGTTTACGTCAGAGATCACATCCACGATCCGACGGTTCGTCTCCTCGGGAAGACATTCATCCTTACACCTATTACCGGCTTCCATATGAAAAATAGGAATGTGCAGTCGCTTTGCAGAGATTGCTGACAGGCAGCTATTCGTATCTCCGAGCACCAATAACGCATCCGGCTTAATCTCTGCCATCAGCTCATAGCTTTTGGCAATGACATTTCCACAGGTCTGTCCCAGATTCTCTCCAACCACATTCATCCATACATCCGGGCCGCCCAGATCGAAGTCCGACCAGAACACATCATTCAGATTCTTGTCATAATTCTGCCCTGTGTGAGCTACACAACAATCAAAATATTCTCTGCAGCGTTTGATGGTAGCTGCCAGGCGAATAATCTCCGGTCTTGTCCCGACAATGATCAGAAGCTTGATTGCACCATTGTTTTTCCACTTAAAATCATACATCTCTTAGTCCTCCGCCAGTCTCCCCTGAATATATGCCAGCTTCGCGATGGTAGCCTTGGTCTCTTCAAGATTCAGCATTCTTGTATTGTTCGAATTAAACTCTGTCAGTGTATTTCTCTTCGCATCACCGTCTTTGAAATACTTATCGTAATTCAGACCACGGTTGTCCGCAGGCACTCTGTAGAAACCACCTAAGTCAATTGCCTTGGCACACTCTTCATTAGTCAACAGGGTCTCATACATCTTCTCACCATGTCGGATACCGATGACCTTGATATCTTCCTTCTTGCCTCCGAACAGTTCGCACACTGCCTCTGCCTGTGTTCCGATAGTACATGCCGGTGCTTTCATGATGAGCAGATCTCCGTTCTCACCCTTTTCAAATGCAAACAATACCAAATCCACCGCTTCCTCCAGGCTCATGATGAAACGAGTCATAGAAGGTTCCGTCACCGTAATTGGATTGCCTGCTTTGATCTGATCAATCCACAGAGGGATAACAGAACCACGAGAGCACATAACATTGCCATAACGAGTGCAACAGATCTTTGTCTTCCCCGAATTACGGGACTTGGCAACAGCCACCTTCTCTTCGATAGCTTTCGTGATGCCCATCGCATTAATAGGGTATGCCGCCTTATCCGTAGATAGGCAGATGACTGACTCTACACCTGCCTCAATCGCAGCTGTCAGCACATTATCCGTACCGATTACATTCGTACGTACTGCCTCCATAGGGAAGAATTCGCAGGACGGTACCTGTTTTAACGCTGCTGCATGGAAAATATAGTCTACTCCATACATTGCAGAACGCACAGAATTCAGATCTCTCACATCTCCAATGTAAAACTTAATCTTGTCCGCCACTTCCGGCATCTTCGCCTGATATTCATGGCGCATGTCATCCTGCTTCTTCTCATCACGGGAGAAGATGCGGATTTCTCCGATATCCGTCTTGAGGAAACGATTTAAAACAGCATTTCCAAACGAACCAGTTCCTCCGGTAATCATTAATGTTTTTCCTGTAAACAATGACATGATCATTCTCCTTTTTAATACTATTATTTATGTTTTTACATTTTACTTATTCTTCCGTTATTTGCAAAAATTTAAAACAATTTTTCTTCTACCGTAATTCTTACATATAGTTTTACCCAACTAATGACCTTTGCTCATGATCATTTACATCATAATAGAAAGTAAATGTTTTTACAAGTTTAAACATTTTCATATATCCTCCAGATACTTAATCTTTTTGAAATATATCCCTCGTGTATACTTTATCTTTTACATCTTCTAACGCTACATCATATCGATTCGCAATTATCACATTGCTTTCTCTTTTAAACTTTTCCAAATCATTCTCAATCATACTTCCAAAAAAGGTTGTCTCTGTAACCAGCGTCGGCTCAAAGATAATGACTGTAGCCCCTTTTGCCTTAACTCTCTTCATAATTCCCTGAATAGAACTTTGACGAAAATTATCTGAATTCGTCTTCATTGTCAGCCTATAGACACCTATAACTATACTTTTTTCCTTTTGAAAATCATATTGATTTTCACTTTCATAATCATAATACCCAGCCATTTGCAGTACGCGATCAGCAATAAAATCCTTCCTGGTACGATTGCTTTCCACAATTGCTTCTATCAGATTCTCAGGTACATCCTTATAGTTAGCAAGCAATTGTTTGGTATCCTTCGGAAGACAATACCCCCCATATCCAAAGGATGGATTATTATAGTAATCACCAATTCTAGGATCAAGGCATACCCCTTTAATAATCTGTTGCGTATCCAACCCCTTTAGTTCTGCATAGGTATCCAATTCGTTAAAATAACTTACTCTCAATGCCAAATAAGTATTTGCAAAGAGTTTTACTGCCTCAGCCTCCGTAAATCCCATAAACAATGTTTCAATATTGTCCTTGATTGCACCTTCCCTTAGCATATCTGCAAAAATATGCGCCGCCCTCTGTAAACTATCATCTTGCATATCTGTCCCAACAATTATCCTTGATGGATACAAATTATCATATAATGCTTTACTCTCTCTCAAAAACTCCGGACTAAACAATATATTCTTATATTTAAATTTCTTACGAACTGCTTCTGTATATCCTACTGGGATAGTGCTTTTAATGACTATGATCGCATGTGGATTACAATCTATTACCAGCTTTATTACTTCTTCCACTGCAGAAGTATCAAAAAAATTCTTTCTGCTATCATAATTGGTCGATGTTGCAATTATAACATAATCTGCATCCTTGTACGCGCTTTTAGCATCCAAGGTTGCCGTAAGCTGTAATTTTTCGTTTTTCAAATACTCTTCAATATAATCATCATGAATTGTAGCTTGCTTATTGTTTATTTTCTGCACTCTTTCCGCCACAATATCTACTGCTGTAACATTATGATGACGTGCTAATAGTATAGCAACAGAAAGTCCCACATAGCCTGTTCCCGCCACCGCAATTTTCAAATCACTATATGCTCTCATTCGTAACTCCATTCTCTCAGTCTCTTGAGCGCCATCTAATTAATAAAATTTATAGCTTCATAGTTCTTTCCACCGAAGTATCTTCTCTTAGCGACCGTCATCATAAATGGGCATGCTGATTACGCCTCCCGATTTTTAATATTTCGCTTCTTTTCCACATTCTTCATTAAAAAATAAAAAAATACCCATTATAGGAACTGTAATTTGTCCTGGAGTAACAACCATCTCGACAAGTCCAAAACACAATATTGCCCCAAGAAACACTCCACCTATAAAATTCGCTCTCCTACCATGGTAAAATGCATGAATAATGCCATGTAGATATATAAGTAAAAATAATCCGCCTGCGACAACGCCATAGCTATAGGCTATTTGTATAAACATATTATGTGCATGACCTATCTCTGTTCCATCTTCCAAATAGAAAACCGCTTCTGAGCTTTTGTGTCCGACAAAATTTAATCGGTGCAAATAATATGAATAAATTACTTTTCTTGCCCCCATAACACCGTCTGCAATGTCAATCCCTACTACACGATATGGATTATCAGGTGACTGACCAGCCTCTTCTTTAAGGTTTTTACTTGTAAAGGCGTCCTCATTATCTAGTTCAGCCGCTACAACCTTTAATACCCCCATATTTTCTGACCATTTTTTCTCTATTGCATCATAATCAATCCCTATGACTCTAAGGATACGGCCTATATTGCTCTCCATTGCTTCATCAAAAGTAATATATTTATCACTATTCCAAGAATCAAATGAGCATATGCTGCGCCCAGACTCATATTCTCCTTGGAACCAAACAGGATGGTGTAAAATAGTAGGCAGATACCGAATGCATCCATAAACAATAGGAACAGTTATTGCAATGCATAAAATCAATGCACCACCATGTAACACCCACTGCCCAATTTTTTTAATACTAATTATATCATAATATACAGTAACAACCAGTGTTACTATAGCAATGCCCATCAAAGCTGCTCTACTTCCTGTAAACAATGTAAAGCTAATACATCCTGCCGCCATAAAGAAAAAGAAAAAGGACAAAAATTTTTGTTTCTTCTCTTTCGCCTCCATCCATTTGATTAAAAAAGCACAACAAACAAGCATATAAAACAAACCATTCTGCGTTTCACCGGCATACAATCCATGATATCTTATATAGTCGTATGGTCTAAAACCAAAAGCAATAATCTGTAAAACAAAAAACCATATAATTATACCATCCAACATTCCATCCAAAAAAGTTCTTCTCTTTTCATTTGGAATACCGATTAAATAAAACCCACCATAAATCATCAAGTGCCATAAAGGAACCGCCCATCCGTGAACAGAAAATATCATCAGGGAAAGCATCACTATAGCACATATAATATACGGCCTGCAGATTTTAGACAATACATTCAGTTCATTTCTGTTATCCCATATATATATTATCAAATAGCTCCATACTACCACATTAAGAACTGCTGTCACCCATTGTCCTTGATACACCCAATATTTACTACCTATAATGGCAATCAGAATGCTTATCGGAATACACACAATCGTCCAATAGCCGTACTTCTTTTCCAGAAATTTCTTCACCTTCAAGGAGGGTACTAACATCATAGCAATTACAATCCCTGTCAGATTACTAAAAGTCATTTGAATTTGTCCTATTGCACTGCCTCTCCGCTGATCTATAATTCCTAAGCACAGAAAACAAAACATATACCAAATTCTCACCCTATTCTTAATTATTTTGCTTTCCATATTCTTTTCCTCCATACGCCTTCAAAAAAACGGCTTTTTTGCCAGTAATATAATTTAAAATGATAACCACGACGGACACTATGACCTTAGAAGCAAATTCTTTCATTCCTATACTAACCAGCCCAACAACTCCAAAATAATCTATGAATCCACTTAATCCTCTATATATAATAAATCTTCCTATTTCAGATAACAATTCGCTCATTTTCGTGCAATGGCTCTTAAATACAATATTTTTATTGCATATGAATGCTGTTATTTTGGTTATTATAATTGTAATTATATTTGCGACTCTATAATCCATATTGGTTAACAGCAGCGTTTTGAACATAACGACGTTCATAAGTGCAGTACCTAAACCAACAATTGCGTATAATGCTGTTTCTTTATTAATAATCTTTGTTATCTTTTCTTTTATTCTCATAGTATAATGATCCATATTAATCATTTTTTTCTAATATTATCAGCTCAGATAATCCCCATTTAGGCGGAAATTTTTTCTCTATCGGTTCTAAAATATGTGACGCCATATTATATATTTTTGAATTTTTTTCATTAAGGGTTGTGCTGAAACTCTCTCCCTTGCTTCTCTTTTTTCTCCCTTTCAACCAATATGGGATAATTCCCATCATATTAAAATAAATATTCCGTTTTATCTCCATTTGATTTCTTTTCGCTATATCCAAAAGCATACCCGGATCATATCTCCTAAAATGATTCACATTTGCATCCATATCACAATACAATTTTTTCCAGGCCGGAACCATTATGATCAGTTTTCCTCCAGGTATGAGCAAACTTTTCATCTTTTCAACTGCTAAATAATCGTCTTCAAGGTGCTCTAATACGTTGATACATATTACCGTATCAAATTTTCCACAAAATTCGCTTAAGTCATCCTTTAAAACATCTACATTTCTTGCGCTAAAAAAAGAATACTGACCAAATTTTGCATTCATTATCTCTATTTGTGAATCGAATATATCTGTTGCTACCACCTGAGTTGCCTTATCAATATAATATGACACCATTCTTCCGGTTCCTGCTCCGACATCAAATATTCTCTTTCCTACATATTCACTATATGTATCATACATCCATGTCGAATAAGCATCTATATAATCCCAATGATTTAAATTATCTTCTAATTTATTTTGCACTATTTTATTATCCTCACTTTATATACACATGACACGTCTTAAAATATCTTTACGCACTCTCTTCAAAAAAGACTATTCTACAATTCTTTGGTTATAATAAATCATTTTTGCTACATTCAACGTCATACTCCATCTTTTTAACACGATATTGTATATCCTGAAGTATCTTACGGTTAGCAGCAATAATATCTGCCTGAAGTCCTATTATAATTGTCATGAATCCCATTAAAATAAGAATACTTGCCAATATTAGAGATTGTATATGTCCGCCAGAGGCTCCTATACACAAAAAAACAAGATATCGAATACCTAAAAAAGTACCTAAAGCAAGTGGGATGCTCCCTACAATCGTAAAAAATCTTAACGGTTTGTACATCATAAACGCTCTTATAATTGTCACAGAAGAGCGCTTCACATATCCAAACATACTATGAAAGAGCCTGGACGGACGCAGTTCTTCATTTGTATGTATCGGAACAGAAGTCATAGCAATCTTCTCTCTCCCCGCTTGTACTATCGTTTCTAAAGTATATGTATATTCATTAAATACATTTAACCTCATTGCGGCATCTCGGCTATACGCCCGAAAGCCACTTGGGGCATCGGGAATATCTGCATTGGATGCGACCTGTACTGTCCAACTCCCCACATGCTGCAATTTCTTCTTTAAAGGAGAAAAATGCTCTGTCTGATCTATTGGGCGGCTTCCGATTACAATATCACTCTTGCCTTCAAGAATAGGTCTTACAATTTTCTCTATATCTTTACCGTCATATTGATTGTCTGCATCCGTATTGACAATAATGTCTGCTCCATTTCGCAGACAGGCATCTATGCCTGCCATGAAGCCATACGCCAATCCCTTATTCCGCTTAAAATTAACTATATAATGAACTCCGCATTTTCGAGCAACCTCTACTGTATTATCCTGACTTCCGTCATTAACAATCAAATACTCTATTGTATCTATACCCTCTATTTTCTTTGGTAAATCATTTAATGCAACTTGTAAGGTTTCTTCCTCGTTGTAACATGGAATCTGTATTATTAATTTCATCCGTTGTCTCCTTTTTCTACTACACTTCGTCTTGAAAAATTATTTAATATACCTTGTCTACATTAGGATTTTCTATGTCATGAGTATATATCATCAGCAAGCAGTTCTTCAGTAATGACCTCTTCTATCGTATTCTTTAGAGTTTTGCAAAAAATCAGTTTGACAAGGCACATGCTATTAATACAAAACTATATCTTTAAATAAGTACTCTGAATTAGCAGATCCTGTTTGATCTATATATCCTCCATTAATTATAATAGTTACCTTACCACTCGCATTTGAAATATCAAGCACATATTGATGCCACTCATTATCCAAATCATTAAATTCTTGCGTCATAATGCTAATTATTTGCCCGGAATCATTATATACAAACACTCCCGGTTGTCCGCAATCCAAAACTTTCCTACCATAAAAGGTCAAATAATTATAACCAGTAATATCTTCTACCTCTACTTTTGCTCCAACATATTCATTATCCAATAAATACTTCCAAAGTTCGTTTTCGTTTTCCTCTCTGTTCAGACATCCAACACACTTTAATTGTTTCTTTCCGTCTTCCCCTGACTCGACGACCGCTCCGGACATATAAATATCGGAATCGCTTTCAAGTAAATTATATGGTTTTGCACCCGTAATCTCTTCATTCAATAACGCAGCAGCGTAATAGTCACTTTCATAATCGTCCTGCGTATATAAATTATTATAATCATAGTCTAAATATATTTTTAATTCCTGATTCAAATATTCCTGGTAATTTTCATTTGTCAGTAAATATTTCCCATCTTTCATCCAATAAAGTATTAGACTATTAATCCATTGTCCATAATGAATTCTATCTCTGTAATTATTTAAGTCCGTAATAATATCCGCTCTATTATTAAATGAAAATAAATATATGTTTTTGTGTTCGAGAATCAGCTCAATAATATATTTTTCTGTCTCTACATGCTTATATATTTCTCCTGTTTCCGCTAAAGATTCCCAATATACTGCGCTATAAGGAGAAAAATAGTAATAAAATTTCACATCTGGATATTCATCTGCAATACTTGTAATATTTTGTGTAATGTTTTCTTTTATAATAGCTTTTTCTTCATCGGAAAGATGAACTTTATTATTACCTGGTCCACTATATGACAGTTTATCCAGCGTATCATTACCATAAATAGATTTTGTTCCGTAGCTGAACCAATCTTGCCACCTTGCATAATCATCAAATGACGTTATCCCCGGATTAAAATCATTTCTATCATTTTCGGTCATCATGGAATAGACTCTATTAAAAATGACATCACGATTCAATAAATAATTAATATCGTTAAATGGATTGTTATCGTACAAATACGTAGGATATTTATTTAAATCGTCATGCATAGCTGATGCGTTTTCATAAAAATAATTCATATCTAAACATCTGATAATTGTTTTTAATTGATCATTATTTTTTAATGCTATGGCTATATGATCATTTATTTCTTTATAAGAGCCACCCGCATATGGCAACTTCACAGAATTCACTCCAAATATTTTGTCAAATTCCGAAGTTTTAAAATTTTCAGTCATTGAAGTTCCCGTTATTAGTGCATCATACTCAAAATTTTTACTAATCCCATCATTCTGACTTCTCTCATTATCTATTGTATAATAATACGCATTCGTATAGGGTTTGTGAAAATGAAAAAAAGGATCTACTTTGTAAACAAAGATCCCGATTACTACTAATATTAGCACAACCATACTTCCCCAGCACACCAGCCATTTTTTCGAATTCATACTCATCCTCTGTTTAAAAATTCAAATATACAAATACAGACTCACCACTTATGCAAATAACTGCCCAGCAAAAAGCTAATGCTGCCAAAAACATACTCAGCCATGAAATTTTTTTCATATTTCTATAATTATTATTAGGCAGCAAACATATTATCATACTAGCCAAAATAAAGAGTATCATCCAAAACTCTCCCATTTGCCAGCTCCATTTATTGGAAAGCAGATGGCAATTAGATATTACCGCAGACTCCGGTATTCTAAAACAATCAATCAAGCCACTACTTACTGTTATATTCTCTCTTAACAAGACCAGTTGTAATATTTGTTTCCACTGTGTCACAGAATCTGACCTGAATAGTAGCCACAGAATATTTATTACTGCAAACGTCACAATCCATCTAAATATCCGGAATATTTTATTCTCCCATTTCTCTATGATTCGATCCATCACACTAAATGCACCATGCAATATGCCCCATAATATAAAGGTCCAATTTGCGCCATGCCAAATACCACTTATTCCAAAGACAATCATTGTATTCAAATATGTAAAAATTTTTCCTCTTCTGTTTCCTCCCAACGGAATATAAATATATTTAGTAAAAAATTTGGTAAGAGAAATGTGCCAACGTTTCCAAAAATCACGAATAGATAAAGCTTTATATGGAGAATCAAAGTTCATTGGTAATACTATGTTCAGCATAAGAGAACACCCTACAGCCATATCGCTATAGCCACTAAAATCAAAATAAATTTCAAATGTATAAAACAGCATTATCAATATCCAGTCCACTGCTGTTGTATCATCTATATTTATATATCCCCATTGGACTGCTTTTGAAAAAGTATCAGCCAATACTAATTTTTTGAATAATCCAAAGGAAAACAATTTAATACCACATGCTATATTATCCCAATCAATTTTTTTCTTTTCCGGATCATTTATCTGCGCCATAAAATCAACCGGTTCGACTAATGGTCCCATCAATATTTTGGGGAAGTAAAGAATGAAAGCTAAATAATCAATTATGGAGATTTCTTTTAGTTCCTTTTTATAAACGCTTACATTATATGCAATTTGCTGAAAGGTAAAAAAACTTATTCCTAAAGGCTGCGTCAGTTCTCTTAATGCAATATTCGTTCCAAACAAAATATTAATATTAGAGATTGTAAAATTGGTATATTTTAAATACGCCAACGCTCCGATATTAATTATTACTGGCACTGCCCAAAGCAGTCTATTCCCTTTATCTCTTTTTCTACTCCAAATTGCGCACGTGAAATTCAGTAGTATGCTTGCCAATATAATAATAAATGTACTCCAACCGGCATATGTGTAAAACCAAATACTTGCAACAATCAAAATTATTTTTCCAACAACCGAATTTACTTTATTGCCTAAGAAATATCCTAGAATGGCTACTGGTAAAAATACAAATATAAAAACATAGGAATTAAACTGCATATCATTTTTCTCTACTTTCTTTCACAAAATATAGTAGACTTCCAATCAGCGAAACCGTTATCTGTCTGGGAATAATGATCATTTTCAAAATCCCCAAATACAATATTGTCAAAAGAAGCACATCCCTTACAAATACAACTATTTTATGAGTCCTTTGCTCACAGTAAGGTTCCCGATATCATATATATACTGTCGTATCTAGTTGCCCTTCCATAAATCCCACTATAACTTGTCCATTCTCTCTTTTTATTGGCAAAATATAATTATCTGTAACAAAGACTAAGTTATCATTATCCTCGCAGCTTATTTATATTTTCCCATTTTGTGATATAACCTGTATTTCCCTTGTTATTTTCTCAAATCTAGGACTATTCCGTGTAAGAAAAACACAGGCTTGATCCCAAACTACCTTTAAACCACAACGGTTCCTCTAAATGGCTTATCGATATAATACCGATATCTTCATATATATCATTCCTACAATAATTGGACTGGCTTCCAACAAAGCATACAATTCATATGAATAAAGCCATTTCCAATCCACCAATATATTCCTAACGATAAGAGCGCAGCAATTGCACAATAATAGAATCCAACTCCCCATGGAGTGTTTTCACATATTAGTCTTTTTCTATACACCTCATAATATAATACATTAATTATCAATAGAGAGCATGCCAAATTTTCTGCAAGCAATACCCTGAAATAACAAAAATAGGTGGGAGAAAAGGCTATAATCAATTCTTTTGTCTAGAACTTCATCGTTAATAAATGCTATAGGTCCCTTTATAAAAATCATTACCAACGACAAAACTACCCATACTGTCAAAAAATAGATTTCTCATAATTTCTTTCTTTTTCATCTATCACTCTTTTCCTATAGGCTCCAAAATACTCTATAAAAGTGTATGCCGATGATACGAGGTAAACCGGTAAAATACTCATGCAGATTCTATTATATGAATCTCCTATTCCTAATCTTAAATATTGTGGCCGTCCCATACATATCACAAAATTGAGTAAAACAAATCCCCATACAATTATATCAAAATATCTATCCCGACATTTTAAATAAGTTTTTATTATTTCTATACACAAAATTGCAATCGGCACATAGTTCCAATACCAATCCCCTATATTGGATAAGACTACCTCAATATTATTCTTAAACTTTTCCCATTCCAATACACCGATTCCTAAACCAGTAACTGCTAATATTGTAATTCCAAATATATCCATATGCTGTCTTACAAATCGAACGGGGGGCAAATCATACAAAAGAATGTAAGCTGCTACAACTAACAATGCAAGTATAATAATTATCATAGTCATAGTTGTTAGTAATTTACTATCAGCCTGCTTCTTTCCAATTTGAGTTTGATAAAAAATTGTAAAGAAAAATAACGTTTGAAATACACACATCGGTAGATAAATAAACGCCATTTGTCTTTTGGTCAATCCTAAGGCACTAATACAAATAACGAAAAAGCTCATAGTCACAGCAGTTTCTGCTCTGCAGAGTGTTAACCAAAGTATATAAAGAGAAATTAAGAAAAATACTTCTGTTCCAGGATTCTCATTTTGCACAATATACGGCAGTAATACTACTAATAAGATATACACCATGAAGTAACTATTCCCAATAATCCAAAATGATAAATAAGATATTCCGGGGATAATTATCACTGTTATTGCCGTAATCACTGCAATGCAACCTGCAATGCCTCGACTGTAATACTTTGTTGTCTGATTATAAATTGTCAACACAATAAATCCACACATACTATATATTAATAAGTAGTGTATCGCATATATATTTTCGAATCCCCACATGGTTGCAAAAGCACTGCTCAGTGCCGGCATAATTCCTGTCCATGTCATATATGTTCCAACAATATCTGAAGAAAGTCTCCCGGCTTTCGCGATCAATTCCCCATATTGCATCACAAAATAATAGGAATCACTACTTGTAAAAATTGCGAAAAAACCAGACGCAGCCAAAATACTGATTGATACGACGACCGATAATACTCCCAAGATATTTATCCATTTAAGATGCCTGTATTCTTCTCTATACAGGTACACCATTGCCCCCACACAAATACAAACTACGGTAGACATCGTATACTTATTATAAGGAATATTCAAAAAAAGCAGTAACGCACTAATAGTCCCCCACAATGCATTGCCTGTAGGCATTGCCAGTACGTACGCATACCCTCTTCCCATCTGCTTACACAAAGGAAACACAACCACATAGCCAACGAAATACAGAATTGTTGTCGCAACAATCTGATACATTCTATAGTTTCTGGTCATATCCTTGATCATCTTTCCTAATATGGTAGCTTCTGTATTACTATATCCTGTATGGCTATAATATATTGCTAAAAAAACTGTACAAATGAACAATATAAGAGGTGAAACTATTCTTAGTATTTTTTTACTCATTTTCATGCCCCTTCAAATACAAATTACCTATTTTGTCATGATAAACATCAATTGCGTTTGAAGATGCACAACTTTCTTCTGCAATATATAAATAAGCTGCTCCTTCTTTAGCATTTTCCGAAATATAGTTCACAATATCTGCATTAAACAATGTTGTATTTTGTATTGCCAAAATATGATTCATACATACATATTGATCCAAATTTTCTTCATCCACAAACTCACTCATCGTATTGTCAAACATTGTTTTCTCTGCAAATGCATTTACATAATTTGCATACCATGATGTCGGACTGATATATACCGTTTTCCCTGAAAAAATCGTATTAAGTAATACGTCGTTATGCCATGTATTCTCTTCTGCATTCCATACTGAATCCATTGTGTATGGATTATTTATTGTATAATATCGTATAGTCGGCATCATTGCTTTTATATAATAGACTACGCTTAATAGAAGAAAAATACTCCAAACGAGTATTATTGCATATCTTGCTTTATTATTCTTTCTCTCATCCAATTTATATCACCTTTTACAATCCTCGCAGGATTGCCTCCAATTATTACATTCTCTTGTTTTTCACCCAAGAATCCACTTGTACACACACTTCCCGCAGCCACAATAGAATTTTTACCAATTTGGCATCCTTTTCCTATTATTACCCTGGTTCCTATCCAAACATGATCTTCAATTTCAATATTCTGTGATAAATTCGTCCGCAATCTACATTCCGTATCGCACACAGGATGTCCATCTCCTGTTGATATATATATATTCGAAGATATCATGCAGTCTTTACCTATAGAGATCTTTGTTCCTTCTATCGCACAAATGTCTACGGCGTTGGTTGTCGTAGTACCTTCTCCCATATCTATTACATTATCATTGTCCTCTATATAGAATCCTGTCCCCCGTAAAGAACATCCGTCCTCTATATGAACAATATTATTATTACCGGTTATAACTATCTGGCAATTACATATCCGCACATTTTTTCCAATGTAAATTTTATTTTCTTTGCCTTTCCCTTTTACTTTGATTCCTTCAATGCGTGTTCTTTCTCCAACCTCAACGTCTAAGCCTTTCTTCCAAAAACCATTACGTAAGAAATTGTATACATCATATATTATTCTATTGTTTTTTATTATCCTGTTCGTTTGCAGCATATTACCCTCTAAATTTATACCAAATCCTTCTAAACAGAACTTCCGCTTTATATTGTAAACTCTTCAAAGGTGAAGTAAGAACCATTTTCTTTTCAAAAATATAATCCGGCATCATATACTTTGGATGTTTTAACGGAAACTCTATCTCATACCGTTTCATATGAAAAAGTCGAGCTACTTCCTTAGGCAGCAATCGCAAATCGGAAGTGCCATGCGTTGTTTCTTCCCCAACTCCTATATTGGTAATCAGGTTATATTTCGGTACGATGTTGAGACGATTCTGCAAAAAGAGATCCATTCCACCTACAGTTTCATAATATGCTCTTCCACTGGCTCTGTGTTTTTCTGCTATATCAATATATGCTTTGTACTCATGTTTCGTTATTCTCTGGCATTTTAAATTTAGCAAGTCACGTTTGCTATCAAGCCAGGAATAATTCTCGTCCCACTGTTCTACCACTCTTTTCCAAGATGCCCACCCCCAGCAGCTTCCCTTGGTCGTAAATAAGTAACTATCTTCAAGGTACTCTGAAACTCCGGTATTGTTCATACCACATATCATATTGATGCGCTCGTCATCCTTGTATCTTTCCAAAAGTTCTTTGCAATAGGGGAAAAAGCTCTGGCTCGGAACATCATCATCCTCTAGGACGATTCCCATTTCCTCCTGTGCAAACATCCAACGCTGTGCTAAAAACTCAGATGGATCGCATCCCACATTTTCTTCCTGATACCATGTATGAATTTCACACTCCCAGTTCACTTCAGATACTATCTTCCTACATCTCTGTATTCCGTCTTTATCCTTTTCATTTCTTGGACCATCCTGATACAAATACAATTTTGAAGGACGTGCTTTCTTTACTTGTTCAAAAACTTTAGAAAATTTATCATCTCTGCAAAAGAAAATAAGCAAAACGGCAATGTCAATCTTGTATTTGTTCTCAGATTCATTTTTGTATGTATTCATATTTCTCCTTCTCATTCATCCATTTTCTTTTTCATCCTAGCAGGAACACCATATGCCAATGTTTCATCTAGAACATCTCTGGTCACCACACTTCCAATACCGATTTTGCTACCTTCACCCACTGTAATACGATTCAATACAGAACTATTTACTCCTATCCACGCATTATCTTTTATAACAGAGCTTCCACATAAAATGGCACCAGCAGTTATCACTGCATTATTGCCAATGAAGACATTGTGTCCTACATGAACCAAATTATCTATCATCGTACCTTTTCCAATATATAGTTCTCCTTCAAACAATGCATTACACACTGTAACATTATCACCAACATAAACTCCTTCATTTAGCAGTGTGCCGCCACAATGAATTATTTTTCTGTTTATACCTCCTATCCTTATTATCTGAAAACCTTCCGAGCCTATTGTTGTGTTACAGCCAATCACACAATTATCTCTAATTACTGTTCCCCTTCTGATTACTGTATTTGCGCCTATCTTTACGTTTTTTCCAATAATAACTCCCTTATCAACTACTGCGCTGGGATGAATCAATGAGTTTTCTCCTATTTTTGTAACAAAATCAAACTTTTCATAAAAATCTGTGCGATAATATAAAAAATCATGTATATCATAAAATGTCTTCTCAGGATCATCACAAATTATAACTGTTAAGTTTTTCTCATTGCATATCTCTTGATATGTATAAAGATCCTCTTTCCTAAGAGCGATCGCCACAACAGACTGATTTCTCCGAATATAGTCAATATAGGATTCACTTGTCGCATACGTTAATATTCTATTATGCTCACTCCTTCTATTGCATAAATTTAAACCATTTATTTCGACATTCTCTCCTATATATTGTAAACACAAAGCACTACAAATCTCTGCAATAAAAATATTTCGCTTCATCCTATATTCTCTCCTTTGTCCACCCACCATCCACATGGCAACGCTACATAGTGTGCATAAAATTCGTTTACGCCCGGCAGTTCATCCTGCTTGCCAAAAATAGAATATACATTATTATTTATATGTACTCCTGACGCATACCAACCTTTATTTCTATAATTAATAATTGTTTTTCGTTTATCCCTCACCAAGGTACCAAACACCCAATAATTTGGAGTGATCTCATTACGGTTTATAACCTGAATATCATTTTCACATTCTAACTCTTTTATCCATATCCCAGCCTGCCTTCTTTGTCTCTTCAATATATTCTCCATGCAGTTCATTTGCTGTATTCCGATATATGCATTTACATTACTCATGGTTGCACTATGACCTGTTAAAGTAATGTCACATTCGGGTCGAATCTCTCCCAATTCATCTCGAAAAACGCTTCTGTCGATTCCACAATCTCTGACCATTTCTGCTTTTTTAATCATACCTTTGTCTCGAATTACTACCGCCCCACCATCAATTGTATTGGGAATTCTTACCGCATTAAAAGAAAAAATGGTGATATCTGCGCCACAATTTCCCACCATTTTCCCTTTATATATACTTCCAAATGCTTCTATTCCGTCGTCAATGACTGGTATTCCATAGTGCCTGCCAATCTCATTAATTTCATCAATATATCCCGGATATCCGCAGAAATGATTGTGAATAATTGCCTTTGTATTCTTGCTAATTTTTTTCTTGACGCTTTCCGGGCACAGTGTACCTGTAGTTGGATCAACATCTGCCCATTTCACATTTATCTCATGTGCCACAAATGGTTGCGTTGATGCTAGGCAAGCCATCGGAGATGCAATAATCTCATCCCCTGCTTTAATTTCTAAAAGCGATGTTGTTACAGCTATTGCCATATTAAAAGAGTTAGTCGCTAAAATATGCCCCTGCGAACAGCCTATAAAATTCTCTAATCTTTGTTCAAACTCTCTTGTATATTTTCCATACGCCAACTGCCCTGAATGAAGAATACTATCCAATTCCGGTAGCTCCGGCATATGCGGTTTATATAATGGAATCATCCTACCAACCCCTCTTAATCAAATCAACTATTCTCTCTCTGTCCTCATCGCTAACCCACCAACCACATGGAATATGTACAAATTCCGAATAGAACTGATCTAACGCAGGCAAATCGCATTTTGACTGTTGAAATACACTATGCGTATCGCTACGATGATGGAGTTGGGATGCTTCTATACCTGCATCTTTTAGCATCCGGCAAAAATCATCCCTGTTTTCAACTTTCAAGGTATACAGCCAATAGGACGGCTCTGTATTTTCATAATAGGGTATTAATGTTACGCCCGGAATGTTTTTCAAAGCACTATCATAGTATCTGCCATTTTCTATATGTCTTCCTATCACTTCATTAATATGCTTTAATTGCACCATTCCAATGGTTGCATTAACATTATTCATTCCATATTTAAATCCTGCTCTTTTAATATCATTATCAAGTCTTGATACCTTTTTATTTAAACCAAACCATCTAAGTTTTGCAGCTTCATCCATATCTTCATCATTTAAAAAGCTGATAGCTCCACCATCTACCGTGGTTAGGTGCTTTATTGCTTGAAATGAATAACAGGTAAATCTAGAATTAGATCCAACCATTTTCCCCTTATACTTACTTCCCAACGCATGTGCAGTATCCTCAATAATAGGAACATTAAACTCTTCTGATATTTTATTAAATTCATCCATGTTGCATACCATTCCCGCATAATGGACTAACATAATAGCTTTTGTTTTCTCTGTTATTTTCTTTCTCACTGACTCTGGATCTAATAAACCTGTTTTCACATCAACATCCGCCCAGACAACCTTTGCACCGGTCAAAGCAATCGTCGTATTTGTTGGTTCTGCCGTCATAGCTGTGCTGATAACTTCATCCCCGTTTCCTACATTTAGTAAACATAATGCAATATGTAGTGCAGCTGTTCCGGAATTTAACGCTAAGACTCTCTCATTGTCTATATAATTTCCAAATTTAGTTTCGAAATTCCCTACTGCCTCTCCCATGGCAATATAACCACTGTAAAGGATTTCCTCTAGTGCGGGCATCATCTCTTCTTTGGGTGCAATATAAGGTTTAACAAGCGACAGCATAATATTATATCCTCCTAATCCGTTGTATCGTTCTATAGGCATTATGATTCATTCGGTATAATGTGAATCCCTTTCCTAACTGTTTTTTTACAGGTTTCCATATACCGTATTGCTTTGCATATTCCATATATTCATTGAGGCCTTCTTGAATTCTATGTTTTTCTTGTCTCCATACCTCTTGTTCACAACATGCAACCATTCCTAAGTATGCTTGGATATTTTTTATCAAAATATATTTTTTTAAAGTATTAGGTTGATTTTTTATATAATTCCATAAAAAATCATGTACCTGTGTGATTTCATATATGCGTTCTTTGGAATATTCACTCCTTGACACACTATTGTTTCTGACATATATGTGGTATAAAACATCTCCAATACTAATCAAAGAATCTGCTTTTCCCATCAGTTGGAGTATCACCATCTCATCAATACCAATATTTCTCCCTTTAATATCAACCTTATCAAACAAATTTCTTTTAAAAATACGACAAGCCAAGGAGGGCATACGATATTCAGAAAAGAAATGCGTTAATACTTCTTCCCTTCCTATAACCTCTTCTTCCGGAAAATTAATATATCCTATCGTTTTCAAATATTCATCTTCCTGAACCATGCCAAATTGAATAATATCATATTGTCTGATTTGGTACGGATGTAATATGCTGAGCATCCTGCTGTCCACATAATCATCACTGTCTACAAATGCAATATACTCTCCACTTACCAATGTCAGTCCATCTCTCACTGCGCCCGCAATTCCCTCATTGCATTTATGAATCACCTGAATTCTAGAATCTTTTTCAGCATATCTGTCTAAGATTGTTGCTGATGCATCACTTGATCCATCATCTACTGCAATAATTTCCCAATCTTCTGTATCCTGAGCTAATATACTATCAATACATCTGACAATATATTTTTCCATGTTATATACCGGAATAATAAAACTAATCATCACTACCCTCGCTATTGCAAATTCATATGCTATTTCCCTATCCAAAATGGTTCATACGGATACGCCATTGCGACCATGTCCGTTCGTAAAAAATACAATCCTATAATACATGCCAAAATGCCTATCGACCCTACACAATATTTCATGCCTTGCTTTTCCTTGAGATTCATATTAAGCAAGAAATTGGGAAGTAGTACAATTAGGACTGACATGAAATACCATGTTACTCTTCCCGCAAGATTATTCATACCTGCAAAAGCCTGCGTCGCACAAGCCAACCAAAATATATTTGTAAATCCTCTTGTCTCAATATCATCTTCCTTACAAAAAAGAACAATCATAACATATATCATTGTTAAAAGCAGAAACAAATTGACTGTATGACTCTTAACAATTTCAGGATTCTCTGCCAATAACCCTGCCAGCAAATAAAACAATGGCTCTTTTAGTGCATAAATTGCTATTAACGCTCCTAGCCCACCATATACCGCACTCTTTCGGTTAAGTCGAAAATGATATACCGGATACACTACCAGCGCCACGATCGCTGTCGAATGGAAAGAACATGCTATAATAATCGTGCTTAAGAAAGCTAACACTTTTCTTTCTTTCACAAACTCAAAAGAAATCATTACAAGTCCTATGGCAATTCCTTGTCGAATTGCCGAGAAATTCACAGTTCCAAAAAAAGGCATAGCTATATATAGCAGAATAGACAACCACATATTTTTAGAATTTCTATAGACAAAATATCCCACAGGAATAATCGCCATAATAGCACACCCGAATAAAAGAATCTGCTTATTATGACAAATACTTCCTAAAAATTTACAGAAGAGTACGAATCCAATTTCAAAATTAGCATATTTTCTTTTCCCAAAATTTCGCAATATTTCTAAGACACTATCTTCGTTTATCTTCTCATAATAATAAAAATATCCTGTTCCTAAAGAATTATACAAATCAAGCCCATTGCGTTCTGATCGCAATCCCACGACTAAAACCAGTAACCCAAATGCTATAATTGTTAACAGGATCTTCTGTTTTTTCCATTTTTTCTCTCTTGTATAATAAAATGTAGCATTCGAATAATAAAATAAATACCGAGATAACATTATCGCAGATATTGTAATTATAATATAATATATTATATATATTCCCATACCGACTCGTTCTAACCTACCCGCTTTTTCAATTCATCGATGTCATAAAAGAATTTGCCATACTCCTCCAACCAATCTTTTCCTTTATTCCACCATTTAAGATTCTGGAGCCATTTTATGTCTTCTTCGCCAAAACGATATCGAATCAGTTTAGCCGGCACTCCACCCACAATTGCATATGGTGGTACATCTTTTGTCACAACTGCATATGCTCCGATAATTGCTCCATCCCCTATGGTCACTCCGCATTTAAGCTTGACACCCTTGCCAATCCACACATCATTCCCAATGACGCAATATCTTTTATTCTCTGCATCCGCATAAGGTACAATTTCACTTTGACCAAAATAATGTTCTTCATTTGTATAGCATACGCTATATCCGTCTTTAAAACAAAATGCATTATGCGTAGAAACAAAATCCCGTGACGGATGGTTTCCAAATATGATACTGACATCTGCTGCAATACTGCTGTAACGTCCTATATATGTGTTTGACAGTTTTGTATTCGTACCTATATAGGAGGCGTACCCCATAAAACACCCCGGGCAGGCGCTACCCTTATATGTAACATTTCTTCCTTCGAAAAATGTATTTTTATCAATACCTGTTTGTCTGCAAATACTACTGCCTTCTTTATTAGCCTTACGTATTATTTTTCTTGTATTAACAAAATTACATATTCTTTTTAGCACAATTCATACCCTCTCATAGCTTCCGTTTCTTTTTTACAATTTCTACAATAAACCGGCGTTCTTCACCAGCTGTTATCGACATCACCGCAAAATACAATACAGAAACAATAATCGCTTTAATAATAACACCTTTCCATCCGCTTATCAATATGATATGGTTGCATACAAAATACCCTATTGCCGTCGCTAATGCCATCGGCAAAATTAATTTTCCATAGCACTTCCTAATGAATTTTCGCATATCTAACTGCATTTTTACGCTATATAAAATATTGTTATATATGAAAAGAGTCATATATGCAAGCGCAATTGCGGCTGCTGCCCCTACCGCTCCAAATTTTGCGCTCAGCGGGAAGGAAGTCAGCACACATATTGCTGCCATAAGAACATATCCGCCTGCCTGTTGTTTTACAAGATTGCTCGCTATTGCAGCTGTATTGGCAACTTGTTCTGAAAAAATAAGTATATCAGGAATCATAACAAGCAGAGCACATGGCCATGCCATTTTGTACGCTTCTCCCATCCAGGCACACATAAATTCTTCCCCAACACAAACAAACCCAATGTAAATCCATCCCAGTAGTAATACCTGAAATTTTCCGACTTTTAACAGCAGTTGATACAATTGCTCTTTGTCACCTGATACAATATATTGGGTGATTCGCATAACAAAAAAACCATTAATTGCAGATGCTATTGTAGCAAAGTAACCTTCTATACTGGTTGCCGGAGCAAATACAGCTATGTCACTACTGGTAGCCACAATTCCTAATATAGTAGGTGCCAAATTGAAAATACATCTCTGCGCTAATGATTGCACAGCTATCCACACCGTAAATATTGCTACTTCTTTAAACATTTTCATATTGGCAGAAGCAAGTTTTACTCTTAACGGTGTGCCTTTTTTTACTATACAATACTTTGCAATGATTACAAGTAGTGCAGATATAACATTCGCCAATACCACATATATAACATCTGCCCGATATAATAAAGCTACCACTACCATAACTATACTGAGAACTTTTTGAATCAATTCACAAACTTTTGTCTCTATTAGTTTTTCATACGCATACATTATCCCGGATAACGGCATAAACGGAAATGATACTACTGCATAAGATGCAACAATAATATATAAATACTTAAATGTTCTTATTTCGTCTGCAGTAAGTCCCCTGTATATTGTTCCTATGAAAAAGTATAGAATTGTCAAAATGGTCAGAATTGCAATATCTAACACTATATATACTTTTATTACCGTAGAAATAAATTGTATTTCTTTTTCCCTGTTTCCTTCAGCTCTGTATTGTGCAATAAATTTTGATACAGCGGAACTCAATCCAAAGTCAATTACAAATATATTAATAAAAGAGTTTGCCAACGTATACATTGCATAATTGGATTCTCCTATTACAGAGACCATCCACGGCATATACAAAAGTGTTGCAGCAATGTTAAGTGTCAGCGCTAAATACGATATAATTGCTCCCAATTTTATTTGTTTCGTAGATTTTTCCATACTTTACACCACCAATATAAAAAGTTTGTATTTAAGATGTACTCCCCCCTGTTTTAAAATATCTTTTTTATACTTCTTAACGAAAGCATGCATTTTCTTAAATTCCGCGGTATTCTTCTTTTTTTCGTGCAGCAATGCCTTCATTGCGCTGCATGAAAAAGAAGTCGCCTTACATAACAACAAATCACAATATTGTGGATATTTTTCCAATGCTTCACAGTATCTGCTTTGAAATTCTTCTGCTCTTTCATACGCATTAATATAAGTTCGTGCATATACCTTGGATGTATTATTCTCCCTTATTGTATAAAAAAATAATTTTTCATTTGTTGATACTTCGCGCTTGATTCTTGGTAGTATTTCCCTCATAAAACGCATATCCTCGATTGTTTTGCTATAAGGGAAACGCGTAATTCCTATAACTTCTCTACGAAATAATCGGTCTGTAACATGTCCGCCCCAAATGTCTTGATATAGAAGATCAAAAAATTGGGGTGCTTCGGTTACTCTTATTTGTGCTTTCTCCTTGTCGACAGTCTCCTCTATTACCCCCTGCATATCATCACATCTTCCTACATCGGCCTGGTATTGCACCATCAATTGATGTAGACGTTCATACATCGTAGGAAATATCCAATCATCATTATCCACAAACCCTATATATTCACCTGTAGCATATTCCAAGGCATAATTTCTGGCACTGGCTTGTCCTCCATTTTCTTTATGGAACACTTTTATCCGCGTATCTTTCTCTGCATATCTGTTACATATTGCCAGGGAATCATCGCTGCTTCCGTCATCAACCAATAGTATTTCCAGATTTTTATAAGTTTGATCTATTATACTCTCTACACATCTTCCAAGGTAATCATGAGCATTCCAAACGGGCACTATAACGCTTATTTTATCCATTCTTTTCCTCCACTAGTTCCTCATATATTCGCACATATTCCCTAACCATTCTTTCTCCCGAATATACGTTTTCTGCTGATTTTGCCACTTCTTTTCTCTCTATCTTTTGAGAGAGCATATGAAGAACTGCTTTTTTAAGAGCCACAATATCTCCCTGCTCCACAAATTCACTATATTCCGGCAGTGCAATGCTTTCCGGTCCTCCTGCCTGGAATCCTACCACTGGAGTGCCGCAGCACAGACTCTCTGCTACCACCATGGAAAAAGTTTCTCTTTTGCTTGTCAGTATCGTCAGGTTTGCCATAGAATAATACTGTGCCAATGTGTCCTGATTATCAAGACGTCCCAACATCACCATGTTGGATGGAATATGAATGGTTTTATCATAATATCCGGCTACTAAAATACATACATTTTCCTTTTTCAGTTGTTCTGCAAGTTTTAGTACATAATGGCCGCCCTTTAAATCATTTTCCTTCTCCGTTAATGTTGTTGTAACATACAATATCGTCTTTTTAGAAGAATCATGTTGTTGTCGTAACGTCTCAACCAGCCGTGGGTAAAATACGGATGTATCCAAGCCGTTCATAACAACACATTGTTTCTTATCATTTAAAAAAGGGGACTGCATGGCGCGCATCTTTAGCCAAGGAGACACGGAAACTACGATAAGGTTTTTTTGAAATCCCCGAAAGGCTCTGTTCATTTTTTTCCAAGAACTATGTGTTCCGTCGATTCCAAAAGATCCCAGGTCAGTTTTTAATTGAGGACATTTTCCACAACCTGTTTTCCACCGTTCGCATTCTCTGGCATGCCCACAATTAGCTGTATACATAAATTCCGCATGTAAGGTCAGCACTGTTTTAATATGATTTTTTTTCAACCAGCCAAGGAGTTTGAAAATATTCACAAAATATCCATTGATACATTGCAGATGTACTACATCCGGTTTTTCGCGTTTTATAATAGCAATCAGCTTATCGGTAGACAAGAAACAGCCTCCATATAACTGTCCTCGCAATTTAGCATAAAAATGATTGATTTTTGAATAGAGTTCACCGCAAGTCTTATAGACTCCGATCTGCTCAGTGCTTTCTCCTCTTCCATAACATACAATAGAATCAATCCCATTTTTCTGTAATCCGGAATGTATTTCTGCTGTAATCTTTCCGGTGCTGCCTACTCCATATACACAGTTAACTTGTAAAACCTTCATTTTAACCCCTAACTAAGGCTCTGCATTAGCGCAGAATTTCCTGTCATATACTTTTCTCTAACATATCCTGCTTTTGCAACAACCGCTTTTCTGGCATCTTCATCCTGAAGTGCTTGAAGCAACACTTGTTTTAAATCTTTTTGATCATTTACAATAAAAGCACACTCCGTTTCACGTAGGAAAACAGTCTCTGCAAGTGATGCATTAGCATATACAAAAAAAGGCGTTCCACTGCAAACAGAATCTGCAATTTTTGTAGAAAATGCATATTTAAGATCACGTGTAACAATCGGGTCATTCAGTTCTGCATGCACTAATAAATTACTGTTATGAATCACCTTCACAACTTCCTCGTAAGGTATCAGTCCATAATACCTGATTCCTATGCATTCCCGCATCTCGCTGACTACGGTTTCATCCGGTGCCATTCCATATACATCCAAATGTAAACGTTCATCAATTTCTTGAAGTGCCTGTGCAACTTCTATCAATGCCTTATGTCTTCCCAGTCCAAGATTTCCCAAATAAGCAATTTGCATATCCTGATATGGTACTACTTTCGTATTGACTACATAATCTATGGAAGAGCTGTTCATGATACATTGACACGGATAACCATACATTCGCTGATAATCATCTCTTAACAAAGTATTATTAAAAAATCCGCATTTTATATACCCGGCAATATCTCTATAAGCTTTGGATAACCACAAATAATACAAACGATACATGATAGATGGTCTATTAGTAAAGTAATTGAAGTCCATAAAGTTATATCCTTCGGTAGTATATATTACAATAGGAATTTTATATTTATTTGCAACCTGCATCGCTAATCTAATCAGAAAAGTATTGTTTGCTATAAACAAAAAAACAACCTGTGGTTCAAAATCCTCCAGCCATTTCCAAAAAAAATCTCTGTTCCACTCAGATAGTTTCCATGCACACTCTCTGGCAAATGCCTTAAAAGGGGTCTTATGAGGCAGTTTTTCAACCGCTTTCTGCTGAGTCCTCTCCACCTTGCTGTCCTTAGTGTCTTCTTTTTCCGTAACTTTTCCATTCGTCCCCGCGAAAGGGAAAACTGCCTTCAAAGCATCCTGATCACTAATTTGATAATAACGGCCGCATATCTGAAAGTCAGGATTCCCATATACAAAAAATTGTGCAAGCTTTTCTTTATTTGCTCCGGAGAACAAGTTTTCCAATGTTCTTCCATTTGCTCCTTCTTTTGAGAAGCATGCATTAGCTATCACTAAAGTTCTTTTCACTCTTTATTCCTCTCAGTATCGCGCAAAATGCTTCTTGAAAACTGCAGTTTTCCCTATAACGATGATATTTTGTAAACACAAAATACATGGCATAAATAAAAGCCCATGCTGTTCCCATGTAATATGATGTCACTTTACCTCGTTTAAAAAAATAGTCTTTTGTAAATCCTTCAAACCAGGTAGATTCACCACTATTCAAAGTTGCAACGTAGTCCGGATAATAATATATTTTTAATCCGGCTTTATAGGCATCCCACAAAAATTTATTTTCCTCTCCTCCGCCATTCGGAGTTCCTGCACCCAAATTGATATCAAAACATATCCCTGTGCGTTTGATTGCATCTCTTTTGCAGGCAATTTGCAATGACGATACTTTCAAGGTTTCTAAAAGATGCAATTTATGAATTTCTTTCTTCAGACCTTTCTCGTAGTTGCGTAAATCAAATGCAATAATATCCGCATCCAGTTCTTGAAACGCTGTCAACACCACTTTTTCGATATCGTCCACGAATTCTTCATCATTATCTGCAAACAGAACAATATCCGCATTTGAATTTTCCAATGCCAGATTTCGGCTTCTCGATAACCCTCTCTGCTTATTACATATCATCCTGTGATGTCTTCCATCCCTTATTTCTTCATAAGCTGCCTCTTCATCACACTGGTTTATCATCAATACATCGGTGGTAATATTGGATTGTTTCACAAGTGAAAAGTCCTTTTGATACATACAACTCATCAATATCTCAAAGGACAATTTATCATTTGCCATAAAATTACAACCTCCAGTATCGATATCCTTGTGCTCTGGCTTCTTTCAGATTCTTAATTCCTTTGACATCAATCAATACTCTTTCTTTTATCGGAACCTCTTCTTTATACATTTTGCCAATCTGCTCCCAGGTAAGCTTCACAAATTCATCGTGTGAAACAGCTAATATAAGGCAGTCTGCATCCGAGACATTTGTCATCTCTGTAAGAATGATACCATATTCTTTTTCTGCTTCTTTAGGATTTGCCCAAGGATCGACCACAATTGGCGTAATATCATATTCGTTAAGTCTTTTAATAATGTCATCTACTTTACTATTTCTAATATCCGGACAATTTTCCTTAAATGTCATTCCCATAATTACAATTTTGCATTCTTTTGGTGCTTTTCCAGCCAGAACCAATTGTTTAATGGTCGCATCTGCAACGAAGCTGCCCATGCCGTCATTCACTTTACGGCCGGATAAGATTATCTGACTATGGTAGCCTAATTTTTCTGCCTCATACGTAAAATAATATGGATCTACACCAATGCAATGTCCGCCCACGAGTCCGGGCCGAAAACCAAGCGCATTCCATTTGGTGTTCATTCCGTCAACTACTTCATTGGTATCAATTCCCATACGGTCAAATACCATTGCCAACTCATTCATAAATGCAATATTAATGTCTCGCTGGCTGTTTTCCACCACTTTAATTGCTTCTGCTGTTTTAATAGTAGATACAGGATACGTTCCGACTTCAATCACAAGATCATAGACATTTTTGATTTCTGTCAATGTTTGTTCGTCCATGCCAGATACAATTTTACGAATATTTTCCAGGCGATGCACTTTATCCCCTGGGTTAATGCGTTCAGGAGAATAACCTATCTTAAAGTCCACACCGCATTTCAATCCTGATTCTTGTTCAAGAATAGGCACACACACATCCTCTGTCACCCCCGGATATACGGTAGATTCAAAAACAACGATAGAACCCTTGGTCAGATTTCTTCCCAGAATTCTAGATGCTCCTTCTACAGGCGACAAATCTGGGGTATGATCTTGGTTTACCGGAGTAGGCACTGCAACGATATGGAATTTTGCTTTTTGTAGTTCAGTTTCATCGGCCGTAAAATGCACTGATGTTTTCTTAATTGCGTCATCCCCCACTTCATGTGTCGGATCAATTCCTGCCTTATATAAATCGATTTTTGCTGCATTAAGATCAAAACCGATAACATTAACTTTTTTGGCAAAAGCAACTGCAATAGGCATTCCAACATACCCTAATCCAACTAAAGAAATGCTCTCTTCTTTGTTAACTATTTTCTCAAATAATGTTTTCATTGTCATTTTCCACCTTTTTTCTATAGGTTATTTTTTTCAGAACACCCCAAAACAAATTATTCACTGTCAGTAGTGCTGAGACACATTTCCCTTTTCCGAGTGCTTTTCTGTACATGATATAATGATATTTTATCAATTTCCATTTACTTCCACTGGAAACGGAATGATCATGCTTATAATAATATGACAAGCAAAGAGGTAATCTGTAGCATGGCGTTTTTTCAATAATTTGAAACCACATCGCATAATCATTGTTCTTCTTCAAATCTGCTATTTGAACTAATCCAACATATTCTCGGTCGTACATTACCGTAATCGTGGAAAAATAGCAATAATTATACAATTTTCTTTTTGTCACAACATTCGGGCCTGTATTAATGTATGGTTTCCACTCTCCATTCAATCGGATCCTATAATCCGTATAACAAAACTTATAGCCATTCTGAATCATGAATGTCAATTGTTGTTCCAGCTTTTCAGGGAGCCACACGTCATCTGCATCCAAAAAGGCCACCCATTTTCCGCTCGCTTCTCTAAGTGCATAATTTCTGGAAATAGCAGCACCGCTATTTCTCTCATTTTGCAACACTTTTATCCGCGTATCACCCATGAACGCTTTAATTTTGTCCACGGTATCGTCTGTAGAACAGTCATCTACAATTAACAACTCCCAGTTTGTATAGGTTTGTGCTTGTACGCTTCTGATAGACTCATCAATATAATCTCCGACATTGTAGGCCGGCATCACAATTGAAACTAATTCCTGCACGCTATTTTCTTCCTTTCCAAGCATTCCGGTTCAATTCTTCCATATAGAGTACCGAAACAATGTTGTGCATCAATCCATTGCATTCAAAATTTTTAAATATTTTTCTAAACGGATATAATATTTTTACCGCTATTGCAACAATCGGTCTATATGTCACGTTTAAAGTACAATAAGCCTTACGAAAGCCAAAATATTTTTCCAAATAATTTTGAAAGTCCGTCTCATGCGCAATATTCCTCTCTCCGTCACATAGATAAAACTCTCTGCAGAGCTTATCATTAAATTCGTCGAGAATTCCGTTCACCATTGCAGCATTTATGCCTCTTTTTTCACAAGAGGGATTTGTCTTCAATACATTAAACGACACATAATTTTCGTGTATCGTTAATAGTGCATATCCACATAGTTTTCCATCTTTCCGATCAAATCCGCCATATATACATTTCGTCTTCCATTCATCATAGATATTTCTTTTGAATTTGCTCTCATCAAACGCCGGGCGATAGCGTAAAGGATATCCGTTGAGAGCCTCCTTATAAACACTGCAAATTTCATCTGCATATTTTACCGGATCAATCTTTTTCACATCAAAGTTCTTAATTCCTTTGGTGATTTCATATCTTCTTTTAGCTTTTAATTCCGAAATATCAAATCTGCTATCCTTGATTACATACCACCAGTTAGTGTCATATCCACAGTCATATTCAGAAGTCCAACGAGCCAATAGCGGCTTGCAATCTTTCATTTTCCAAAACCCACCATTTTTAATTGGCTCTAGATTGGCAACTTCATGCGGTGCTACAGAAGGAATCATTGCATGATTATAGTAATACCATCCTGCTATTTCCATCACAGTTCTCCTCGTATAATTTTTTGCGCTTCTTTTTGTCTAAAATCATACGTCTCCTGATCCACTTTTTGAGTTCTCAAAAGATAATCTCCATAATCTTCTGCCGTTTCCATTCCATCTGTCGATATATCAGATCTTGTAAAAACCTTACCAAATGTCTTAATAACAATCCTTATGTCTTCTTTTAAAGTAATTCCTGCATCAATATATTTCAAATCCCATTTTAATTTTTCTTCCCACGAAATATTATTTCTGCCATTTATCTGGGCCAATCCAGTCAACCCCTGACGAACACTATGTCTGCGTCGTTGATTCGCGTCCATGAATACCATATCTCGAACAAGTTGAGGACGAGGTCCTACAATTGACAGATCCCCTTTCACAATATTCCACAGTTCCGGCAATTCATCCAAACTGGTACCTCTCAATATCTTGCCATAATAATTCAATCGCTGATCGTCAGGAAGTAATTTTCCTTCTGAATCTCGTTTGTTCGACATTGTGCGAAACTTAACCATCTTAAATATTTTTTCATTCTTTCCCGGCCTTAGTTGTGTAAAAAAGGGGTTTCCTCTCATTGCTATTGTTCCTGTCACAATTAATATTGCAAAAACAGGAGACAGAATAATTAACGCCACCACTGACAATATAAAATCAAGAACTCTTTTAATACAAGTCGCATATATACCTTGCTTTTTCACATTTACCTCTATTCAAAACATCTTTTAACAATATCAATAATTTTATCCTGCTGTTCTCGAGTCATTTTATTATCAGATGGCAAGCACAATCCTCTTTGGAAAATATCCATGCCTACATCCAACGGTTTGCCATCTTTTCCTCTTTCACCACCATTTATATAGGCATTAGTCTTTGCCCTTCCATTTCCCTCTCTGGTTACAAATGGATGATTACGATATATCGGCTGCATATGCATAGGTTTCCATATCGGTCTGCCTTCTGCATTATATTGAAGCAATGTCTCCAGTATTTCTGTCGGACATGTCTTTCCGGGTTCACTAATATAAAGTGCCTCTTTTTCGCCACGAACCTGTCTACACATAGCCTCTTCATTAATCAAGAGGCATGAAAGCCAGAAATTAGGTTCCGACACTTCTTTCGCATAGGGATTCATAGACACTGGCAAATCTTTAAAAGCATCATGATATCTCTCATATATTTCTTTTTTCTGTGCAATATGTTCTTCCAGATAAGGATACTGTCCGCGCACTATTCCGGCAATCACATTACTCATGCGATAATTGTATCCGATTTCTTCATGTTGATACCAAGGTGCATTCTCTCTAGCCTGCGTAGACCATTTGCGAACCTTATCTGCTGCCTCTGCATTGTCTGTGAGCAACATTCCTCCGGAAGAACCTGTAATAATCTTATTTCCGTTAAATGATATCGCACTATATTTTCCAAAAGATCCCGTCTGTTTTCCACGATAGGTTGCTCCAAGAGATTCTGCTGCATCTTCTATCATAATTGCGCCATGTCTATTACAGATTTCCAGCAATTCATCGATTTTTCCTGGAGTTCCGTATAAATGGGCAGTCACTACCACTTTTGTATCCGGATATATTCGAAATGCCTGCTCTAAAGCCACAGGATCCATATTCCATGTGTCATACTCAGTGTCAATAAAAACAGGAATACCTTTTTCGTATACGATAGGATTCACTGTAGCGCCAAATGTCATATCAGTGCAAAACACCTTGTCCCCGGGTTTTACTCCGGCAAGTTTAATTGCCATATGAAGTGCTGCTGTTCCACAGGATAGTGCCACTGCATATTTACATCCTATCTTTTCGCATGAAAGGCGTTCTGCTTCGTTAATATTCTCGCCTACTGTTGACATCCAATTTGTCTCATACGCTTCTGTAACATATTTTAATTCCAAGCCATGCATGGTTGGTGAACTAAGCCACACTTTTTTATCAAACGGAACCATTGACAATCATCCTCTTTCCTTTGAATACTATGATTCAATATGATTTTCTCTTTTAATTTTGTTCTATACTACTTTTCAATCTGATACGTCGGTACGATCTCCTTAATATCCTCACGGATCCGATCCGTCTCCGCATAGGCATCCTGATAGATCTTGTCCAGTTGCTTTTTAAACACTTCATCATCGAATTCGATGGGTTTGCCGATGTAGATCATCTTATTGGCAGTCTTCTTCAGTCCCTCTTCGCTCATGAGGAGTTCCTCGTACATCTTCTCTCCGGGACGCAGTCCGGTGAATTTGATCTCGATATCTTCTCCCGGCTTATATCCGGACAGCTTGATCAGGTTCGTCGCCAGGTCTACGATCTTCACCGGCTCTCCCATATCCAGGACGAAGATCTCTCCGCCTCTGGCATAGGCTCCTGCCTGCAGTACCAGCGATACCGCCTCCGGTATGGTCATAAAGTAACGGATAATGTTAGGATCCGTTACTGTAACAGGACCGCCTTCCGCGATCTGTTTCTTGAACAGGGGAATGACGCTGCCGTTACTGCCGAGTACATTACCGAATCTGACTGCTACGAAGTTCGTCTGCGACTGTCGGTTCATCATCTGGATCACCATCTCGCACATTCTCTTGGAGGCACCCATGACATTCGTCGGATTCACAGCCTTATCCGTGGAGATCAGTACGAATTTCTCCACACCGTACTTGTCCGCTGCCTGTGCGGTACGCAAGGTTCCGAAGACATTATTCTTGATCGCCTCATTGGGACTGACCTCCATGAGGGGCACGTGCTTATGTGCTGCCGCATGGTAGACGATGTTCGGACGGTACCTGCGGAAGATATCCTCGATGCGTTCCGTATTACGTACGGAAGCGATGAGCACGACCAGATCCAGTGTCGGATACTTACGGATCAGCTCCTGTTGGATCGCATAGGCATTGTTCTCATAGATATCGACGATGATCAGCTGTTTCGGCTGATGACCGGCGATCTGCCGGCACAGCTCGCTGCCGATGGATCCGCCACCACCGGTGACCAGTATGACCTTATCCTTCACATAGTTCAGGACTTCTTCCGTATTGATCTCTATCGGATCTCTTCCTAAGAGATCTTCGATCTCCACCTCTTTTAATTTTGCTACGGAGACATCTCCGTTGAGTAACTGATACATGCCCGGAAGGGTACGCATTTTACATCCGGTCTCTTTACAGATATCCAGAATTTCCTTCTTCACATGCGTATTAGCAGAGGGAATGGCGAAGATGATCTCGTCCACATTGTACTGTCCCACGGCATCTGCGATCCTGTCTCTGCCACCGACAATAGGCACGCCACGCAGGAATTTTCCATGGCATCCCTGATTATCATCGATAATGCATTTAGGATTTAGATTCAAGTATCGACTGGTCTCAATTTCTTTTAAGATAGCATTTGCCGCTGCACCCGCGCCGATAAGCATGACATTGCTGCCGTCCTTCTTCGTCCTGAGTTCCGTCCGCTTGGAATTGATCAAACGCAGGATCCGGTAGCTGAAGCGGATAGCACATGTCATTCCGAACAGCAGAAACCAATATAGGACATAATAGCTACGCGGCATCTTCTGGTGCAGGATATGGCACAGGATCATCTGTGCTATGCTTGCACAGGTGGTAGCAAATACGATATTTAGCAATTCTGTCGCACTGGCATAGCGCCATACACTTTTGTACAGCTTCCACAATGCGAAGAAGACCAATGTCAGTATGATATTGTAGACAATAATATTTTCAAATTTGATCAGATATTCCTGAGGGATGCCCTCGAAGCTGAAATCAAAGCGGATATATAATGCGGCAAAGGATGCCACAACGATAGACATAATATCTAACAGGATCAGTGCAAGGATTCTGTTAATGGGTATTTTCAAGAAATTCTGCTTCATCTTCTTACTTCCCTCTCGGTACATATAAAAATAGTCATAATTCATTTTATTGTACCACGTAGGGAAGTAAAAAGCAATTTTCACATAAGAATCCACAAAAAATTAAGATTTCGATCGGTCTTTTACCACATAAAACCGGTCATAGATAGAAGTGATCTCATACTTCTCCGGATCGAACAGCTCTCTCTGTCCGGAGTCCACGATATACACTACCCGCTCTCCGGACGCCTCATTGGCTGCTATGGTCTCTGCCGTGACGTTTTCATAGTGGTAGCGTTCTTTATACGGGCGGAGTTCCACGCCGTCCTGTACGTTGCTGATGCCCTGATAGTAATGTGCATCGATCTGGTGGGTGTACATAGTCAGGATCTCGCCTAAGGTAGCGCCGGCATCGATTCCCTGGGGATCCGGATAGATGTAATAGGCATCGCAATCGATGGTATGTGCGTAGTTCAGCGCCTGTATGTAGGGATCGTAGTAATACGTCCGGCTGAGTTCTCCCCAGCTGCCAAAATACATCTGTGCCATCATCAGTGCCATCACGCCATAGACCGCTGCAATGGGTACGGACAGGAGGTGCAACTTCCGGATGCAGCGTGCGATACCGATGCCCCCGATGATCAGTACCGGATAGAATATGATATTGATACGGTTCACTGTCACATTTTTGGTAAGGATGCCTACCCACAGTCCCATGCCCAGCCATGCTAACAGTGCGACATAGGGGTAACGTTCCTCTTTTTCCATTCCCCGAAGTCTGCGGAGGATGCTGACCAGTCCGATGACGAAGAATAGATCCGTGATATAGTACACCGGGCCGAATCTCACCATGGTGTTGGTCACGCTCTTGTCCCCGGAGCCCCAGGTGGTGGTAAAGGTCCAGACGATATTCTCCCACAGCTGTTTCCATGAGAAGTTAGCGAACAGAATATCATCACCGCGGTTACTGGATAGGAATGACGGGATCGTAAAAAGCGGTGTCTCGATTCCGGGCTTTCCCAGCAGGGTAAGCAGCATGGATAAAAATTCCGGCAGCACGATCACTAGGTACAGCACAAAGCAGGCTGCCAGCTCCTTCCAATTTACTGCCTGCTGCCGCAGGAGATAAATAGCAACCACCAGTAAAAACAGCGGTACCGAATAGTCCGCAATTCCGTAGGCATAGGAGCACAGTCCGAACATCACCATGGAAAGGTACAATAGCGGTTTCTTTTTTAGTCCGGCGATCAGCAGTACTACCGCGATCAGGAACACGTGGGGGAACAGGTTACAGTCAAAGGACCACCGGCTCTGCATATAATGCCAGGGGCTGATGATCCCCAGGATCAGCACGATCATGCCGGTCCATTTGCCGGCCAGCTGTCTGCCGAAGAGGTACAGTGCCAGCAGTCCCAGGCAGCTGATCACCAACATCGGTAGCCTCGTTGATACCGTGGAGAATCCCAGAAGCTTAATAAACGGGATCATACAGTAGGACAGTAATACGCTCATCTGGCTGCTGACCCACGCCGTAAAATGCACCGGATACCGCATTCCGTAACGGTCCGTACCGTAGTCCGCCAGTGCTTTGGCATCCACGGCAGCCATGGCTTCGTCCTGATGTACGCCGATGGGCGGCGCTCCGAAATGGTATGCCCGGATGACGATAGCCGCCAACAGGAGCAATGCCACCAACAGCAGCTCTATTTTTTTCGATTCCAATATCTTCTGTTTCCATGGATATCTCAATGAATGAATCCTCCTCATTCCAAATGTTTCACTTTTCCGGGCTGCCTCTGAACAGTCCAATGTGATCTATCGCATGCGCGGGACTACAACAGATCCGGTGTCCACTCCATATCCACGTCACTTCCGCCGCTGCTGCCGCTGTCTCCTCCGGTGCTTCCACTGTCACTGCTGCCGCCGGAGCTGCTGTTGTCATTGCTCTGCGCCGGTGCTGGGGTTGCTGCCGGTACCGGAGTTGCAGTGGGTGCCGGAGTTGCAGAAGGTTTGGTGGTACCGGGTTTTGGGGTGGACGGCTTTGTCATAGGCTTCGGGGTTGCCGCGGGCTTCTGAATCGTTCCGGAATTTTTGTTGCCGCCAGCTGTTCCGGTGGTATTGCCTCCGGTAATGCTCTGCCCGGCATTTCCGTCTGTTGTATCGCCTCCGGTAGTTCCCGCTGTGTCTCCGGGTGCTGCCGTATCATGGTTCTCTTCGTATACCGCAAAAGGATCCTGTTTTGCCATCTCTTTCACATTACCTGCGCTGACCCAGTATTTTCCGTCGAACCACTGGATCTCTCCGTCAAAGATGCGGATCTGGGGTTTCTCAGTGTCTGTCTCTCCTGCGCTTCCTGTTCCGTCGTCATCCGTTGCCATAGTCTCCGGCACCTCATAGGAGGTATATTCCGGCCGGGCCTCCAATCCGATCAGCTCCCCGCCAAATCGATAATCCGCCACAGAAGTCTCCGCACCGGTTCCCTGCCAGAGGCAGTTCTCGCCGGTGGCATCATAAGCGTAGAGGATCAGATCCGTATCATCTGTTCCTTCCAGCAGTTTTTTCCGGATTTCCTCGGAGGGCTGTTCTACCAACGCCTTTCCCTCGGAATCAAAACTGCCGGTATAAGTAATATATTCCATGCCTTCCCGATTGTTCCAGAGAGAAAATGCATCCAGTCCGCCCTCTCCGGCATGTACGTCACAGGTGTAGTCACCGGTGAGCACACCCTTCTGCATGGTACCCTGTTCATGGGTAATGCTGCCGGTAGCGCAGTCCACGCTCCAGGACTCAAAAGTACCGTTCCAGGCACCCATGTCTGCCGGGGTGGCAGCCCGAGGGGTGGCGGTGTCCTGAATGTCCGCCGTCTCAGCTGTTGTATCGGTTCCCGCAGTCGAAGTCGGATCCTCTGCCCCTGCCACCGTGGAAGTCACGGTCACCAGGCGGATGATGGTTCCTTCCTGACTCAGGAAGCGTTTTGTCTCACTTCCGGTATACCACACTTTGGAAAAACGCTGTCCCTCGCCGGTATATCCCACCTGCGCATAGAATAGCGGCTGTGCATCCCGCTCCAGATAGTAGCTGCGCTGTCCTTCCTTCAGTTTGGGCATCATGGTGGAGAACCAGTCGCCGCTGTCGATGAGATTCACGCTTTCGTCCAGATATTCCGGCAGTTCCAGATCATTTAACATTTCCTGTGCACGGCTGCGGATCTCTTCCGTCTCTTCCTCCAGATTTACACTGAGGCCCTGCAATGTGGAAAATGCATCCGCATCTTCGTAAAGCCGGTAATCCTGTTCCAGCATATCCCGTTGCTTGCGGATATCGCCTGCTCTGCTATAGGCATCTGCCAGTGCGAGGTAATCTGCTCCGGTGAATTCTCCTTTATTATATTTGGTTTCCAGATTAAGGATCTCCAGCTCCAGTTCGGACAGCATCGGCTGTGCTTCCACCGGGGTCACCACATCCTCTACTTCCCCACCGTTGCCGTCTCCGCAGGCCATCAGGGAAATGACGAGTACCGTGCTTATGGCCAGTGCCATGAATTTTGTTGCTTTTCTTTTCATCTTTTTGTCCTGTCTGTTTTTATCAAATTCTATGATCGTTCTCCGATGGCCGACAGCCGGCAGACTGTTACTGTGCATCGCTGATCAGCTTCCGCAGAAAAGTATCTGCGGCGGATCCCGGCTGGTAAGTTCCCATGTTCAGAACCATTTCCGCCAGTGCATAAATGCTTCGGGCCTGTACCGGTCCGTAGATTGTAATGTCTCTGCCGTCCTTGTTCAGTATTATGTATCCGCGGAACGCATATTCCACCTTGTACTGGCTGGAGGGAAGTCCCACCAGCACGGAAGTATAACGGTATCTTCCGCTCACAGTCTCGTAAATGCTGTCCTGATGGGAACCGTCAGCGTTCGTGCCATAGGCCAGTCCACTGATGACTTTTTCACCACCCTTGATCATGGGATAGGAGGCACGGTTGGCATTGTTCATGACCAGCGTTCCATATTCCTTCAGGGAATAGCCGTTTACACCGCCGTTCAGTAATCTGGCTCTGAGGTCGGTACTGATACCGGTCTTAAAACGAATTCCCGCTTTTCCGGTGATACGGATGGAAAATCCGTGGTAGGTCAGCAGATCTGTCAGCTCCGGCTGTTCCGTCGCCACATAGGCATTGTTACGGTATTCCATGGTCCAGACATACATGCCGATAGGCGCACCGTTGGCATTATAACGATAGACCACTGCTGCCTGTGCATTTCCGTCCGGAAGGGTAACGATGCGGCGGTTATTCCGCACCTGCGGAGTATAGGCGACACCGTCCACATAGATCGCGGCAGCATCATATCCCGACGGCACCTGCAATACCACGTTGGTAGACGAAGTCGGCATCGGGCAGGGGCTTGCCGGCATATTTTCGTAGACCGGGATCTTGAATACAAAGGTATTCTCCAGTGCTCCGGCACTCTCATACAGTTTTTTGATGCTCAGGGCTTCCGTGGTGGGCGCTGAGATGTTCTGCATATACTGGTGGGTATATATCGGGTTGCTGGCTGTGGGGGATACGTTGAATTTCTGTAAATATAAGGTATCCTGGCCCTTCCGTATGTAATTCGCGGAGATTACTTCCGCTCCTCCCAGAATGGAATAGTAGGCTCCCTTCCAGTTATTATTTTTGGCATAATTCAATCCATTGATGATCACCTGTTCGTTGGTGCTTCCGGAGGCCCCCACATTGAAATAATTATAATACCCTTCATAGCCGGGATAAATACCGGAAATCAGTGGTGATGTGCCCTGTCCCTGTTCCTGCAGCACTCTGGCTGCCAGATGGAACGGACTGACCTGACGGTTCTCCTCCGCACCGATGGTCCAGAAAATATGATAGAACTTCATATCCGTTCCGGGCGCGTTCTGACTGCTGTTCATAAAAGTTCCCTCAAGGAAATTTTTAACAGCTTCCTCTGTGTGGTAGCTTTCATTGTACGTCAGCTGTTCAAACTGGAAAATAGCATTTTCCTGTAACGCATTTCTCGGATCCATATACAACTTCAGTACATCCTCCGATGCAAAATACCAGTTAGGACTGTGCTGTCCTTCCTTGCAATAGTCCCCGTAGCTCTTATAGACCAGACTTTTTCCGCCCTGTAATTCATTGTTTACCACCGTCTGGAAATCCAGTCCCGTATTCTGCCGCACAAAAGTCCAGTTGGGATGCTGCTGTTTCAACGCCTGCAATGCCGGGCGGTAGCTCTCCGGGAACTCTTCGATGTCCGCATAGACGCCCGTGGCATTTTCCTCTGCCAACATCACTTCCGCTCCGGGATTCATGCCATACAGCTCTTCCCATTCCAGAAAACGTTCGTCGGAGCATGCCAGATGATCTCTGGGGATGTATCCTACATAGGTCTTACCGCTGATCTCCGCGGACACTTTTTCCCAGACCTGATAGTCCTCATCCACGGCCACATCCAGGATCTCCACCATCTGTCCGCTGGCTGCGGTGCCTGCGATCGCACTGCTGTTATCCGCTTCCGAGCGGATCGGCAGCTCATCACACAGATAGACCAGTGCCATGACTTCCCGTTCTTCCACGATCTTCTGCAATGCTTCCCCGGCCTCGTCGATCCATGCCTGATCTTCCTCGTCCAGCGCATGGGTCCGGTAAGTATTGCCCTCGTAGGTAAATATGAATGCCACCAGGAGAATGGCTCCCAGAAATGCTAGTTTTCTTTTCATGAAACTCAATTCTTTCTTTAATATGTGCTCTTCATATGTGCTTCAGTTTCTTGTGCAGCACCCGGATCCCCTTCGGCGCTATGGCGAACAGTGTATGATAACACTTATTCTTTTTCGTAAGGTAAGGGTTTCTCATAGCGCGCCACCATCCCTTCCGCAGGCTCTTCACGACGCTGCGGTAGAACGCATTGTCCCCGGTCATCTGTGCTATGGGAATATGCAGCATGTAGTCCAGTCTCTGGAAGACACCGAAACGGAAGGCGATCTCCGTCAGCTCCGGGTATCTCTCCTCCACCAGCCGCAGTACCATATCTGCGTTCTCGATGTTGTCCGCGAACACTCGGGAGAACCGGTTTTTATCTCTGGTGTTGCTGTCCGGCCTGTAAAATACGTGATAGGTCTGACCCGGAATGCACGCGATCCCGGGAACGATGTTCTCCTCGTCCGTCAGCAGCTTCACCAGCAGGTGGAAATCCTCGTTCAGCGCTCCCACCGGGAATTTTCCCTTTGTGAACAGATCCTTTTGCAACAGCTTGGTACAGAAGGAGCAGTCTCCCCGGTGCATCAGCAGCTCTTTTAAGAAATCCTCTGCCGGGATCACCTGTTCTTCGGATACCGGCTCACAGATGTTCGGCAAGATGTTGCCGTCCTGATCGATCTCATCCCTGCCTGCCTGAGCAATGGGCATATGTGTAGTCGCGATCGCCTGGTACAGGCGCTCGTACATATCGGCATCCACATAGTCATCGCTGTCCACGAATCCCACGTATGCTCCGGCGGCCTGCGTCAGTCCGAAGTTCCTCGCAGAAGAGGGACCTCCGTTCTCCTTGTGGAAGACGCGGATACGCGGGTCATTTTCCGCCAGCCGGTCGCACAGCACCGGAGTGTCGTCGGTGGAGCCGTCGTCGATCAGCAGGATCTCCAGCTCCGGATAGGTCTGCTTCTGCAGGCTTTCCACGCAGCGGGGCAGATAAGGTATGATATTGTACACCGGCACGATCACACTGATCAGCGGCTGGTTGGTCTCATTACTGTTCACGTTCTGTCCTCTTCTTTTCTTTCCGTTAAATATCGATACATCCGCCGCTCCGGGATCACCGGGGCCGGGGAGCAGGGGCCGTCTGTCCACAGTGCCGGGACGGGCGGAGCCGGAAGGCATTGGTCGGGTGCAAGTAGTGCCGGCTCTGCAGGTGTGGTACCGGGGGCACCGGTTAGGAATCCCATCTCACGACTCAGTCTGACCAGTCTCTCCGCGGCGGTCCGTGCATTCCATTCCGTCCGGACGGTCTGCTGCGCCGCTTCTCCCAGTCTGCGGCACTCTGCTGGATCCTGCAGCAGCTCTGCAACGTATTCCTGCAGCTGCTGTTCACAGCCGTCGTGATAGAGGATCCCGTTTTCCCTCTGTCGGATCATCCAGGGAGCCGCTCCGATCATATGATCCGCCACGACGGCGCAGCCGCTGTTCATGGCTTCGTTGACCACGGCTCCCCAGCCTTCCTTTCGGTCACTGGTGACGAGGTAGATCTCCGATTCCTCCATGGCTGCCCGGACCTCCTCCGGGCTCCGGAAGCCTGCGAAGGTGATCTTATCCGTCACGCCAAGCTCTTCTGCCAGGCTGTGCACTTCTTCCTCCAGTTCTCCTCCGCCGATCATCGTAATGTGAAAAGGAATCTCTTCCAGATGTTCTTTCAGATAAGCGGCTGTCTTCACTACCAGCTCCGGATGTTTCCAGTCGATCATCCGCGCCGCCCACAGGATGCTTCCTTTTTTCTTGCGTGAAAACGGTTCCCCCGGCGCATACTCTCTGGTCTCGGGGAAATACCCGAACCGTAGCATTTTCTCCGGATAGGCATGAATGATCCCCAGGTCGCAGGGCACATAGGCTCCGGCACACAGGAAGTACACCGGTGCCTTGCGGTATCTGGTGTGGTCTTTATACTTTTGCAGCAGTCCTCTGGGAGAGATGGCTTTCCATTGTCCTTCTTTATACAGCCGCTCGTTGTAGCGGAAGATAGGTTTTCCCGCCGCCAGTCGTTCCCGGATGTAGCTCTCGTCATCGCATCCACCGAAGATCACCACGTCAGCTGTCAGCAGCAGGTTCTGCCATTCCGGGCCGCCCGTAGTCGTACCGCCCGGCTGTACATAGCGCACATACGGTCTCTCCTCGGCCTGCCACCCCATCTTCACCCGTTCTTCTTCCATGGGCTGGGTCTGCAGGAAGCAAAAGCTTCCTTCCAGGAGTTCATACAATGCGTCGCAGAAGGACAGCTGATGGTGATTAAAATAATTAGAAACGAATACCACCTGCATTCTCAGCCCTGCCTTTCCGCTATCTTTGCATAGATTTCCTGCAATTTTGCAAAATTTTTCTCTTTATCGTGGGTTTTTCTTGCATGTTCTCTTGCATTTTTAGAGTATTCCAACATTTTCTCCGGAGAACTCCACATTTCGATAATGGATTTTTCCATGGATTTTACAATATTTTCCAATTCTGTTGTTTTTAATTCTTTTGAATTGCACGTGTTATTTTTGCTTTCAGCCGCATCTGCCGTATTTCTGCTGGTTTCAGCCGTTTCTGTCAGCCGGTGTCCTTCACACCACAGGCCGTCCCTTCCGCCGTCGAACAGACTGGGGATCCCGCCCACTTCGGTGCTGACGCAGGGTACTCCCAACAGCATGGCCTCTCCCAGGGAGTTCGGCGAATTTTCCAGGGAAGAACAGCACAGGAACAGGTGACTTCGGAGGAATCGTTCCCGCATCTGTTGTTCTGTCAGTTTCCCTGTGAAATGCACGCAGTCTTCCAGCTGCCCCTCCCGGATCAGATCCCGGAGATACTGTCCGTAGGCGGAAATCTTCAGTTTCTGCTTCAGCGTGTGGTATGCCGTCAGATCATTTCCCGCCACATACACCTGCACATCGGGGAATTTCCTGCGGATCCCGGGCAATGCTTTCAGGAGATAATGCAAGCCCTTCAGCGGATAATCTCCCTGACTGACGAAGATGCTGTGGGGTTCACAGTGCTCCGGGGCCCAGCTGCCTTCATAGAAGGAAGCGCGCAGGGTCTCATTCATAGGATAATACTTTGCTCCGGGATTCCACCCGGTGGTCACCTCCCGGTCCCATGCCGTCCTACCGGTGATATTTCCCGCCAGACCGATGGCTTCTCTCTCCATCACACCTCTGCGGACGAATTTCTCCTGCTGGCTGCGCAGGCTGTCCCGTTTTACCAGATCCCGGAAGGTCACTTTGCGCGTCACGCGCTCCGGAAGATCGGCGAAATAGGCTTCCGCACAGAGGCTGCAGATGCCCTGGATCCCCAAAAGGATCCTCTCCGGATGCGGATAGACACGGCAGACCGCCAGCGTATGGGGATATTCCGTACCAAAGCAGTGGATCACATCCGGGTCATAATCTTCCGTGATCTTACGCAGCTCTTCTTCCAGCTCCGGCTGGTAACGGTCCGGATGCACGGTATCCTCATGGAAGCCGTAGCATCTGACGAGATATCCACCGCCCCCCTCCGGAGCAGAAGCAGCTTCCGTAGCAGAAGTGGCTTCCGCGACACAGGCAGGGTGTTCCCCTTGCACCCGGACTACAAAACTCTGTGGGATCTCTTCCCCCGCGGGAACCGGGAACGCCACTGCCAGCGTCATGACGGTGTCTTCCCGGTCCACGATCTGCGACAGCAGTCCGGACAGCCAGCCTTCCTTATTGGAAGCTTCTCTATGCAATGCCTCGGCGATCACCGGGAGCATGATATTGCAGACCCACAGTACTCTCATAAATCAAATCCTCTTTTAATTAAATATCCAATTCAGGTAAGGTAGCAATCTGATCTCCACATCGTACATGCCACGTAACAGCATTACGAAATACAGCAGATATGCCGCGACGACTCCGACAATGCACAGGTTGCGGAACCATCCCTTTTTCGCATTCCATAGCACGCCCGGGATCAGGAATATCTGGGACTGGATCAGGTAATAGGCCACACGGGATACCTCCGGGATGAAGGAGCCACAGGTATAGAGCACCAGTCCCGCCAGGTTCAGATAGAAATAGTAACGGTTCCTGCGATCATCCCGGATACTGTCCTTCCAGTAGATCAGGCACAGGATCAGCACCGCCAGGCATTTTCCGATATTCACATAGGACAACTGGCCGTTGTCGAACATGGAATCCTTATAATAGGGATAAAACTTAAAAATAAGATTCCGATAAAAGCCCTGTCCGAAGATCAGGGATAAGATCAGCAGGATTCCGACCGCGTAGTGCCATTTTTTCAGGTGTACGCGTGACAGCAGATCTACGACAATATATGCCGGAATCACCAGCAGGATAGATTTGTGAATCGTGCAGCCGAGTAGTACCCAGAGAATGAATTTTCCGTATTCTCCGCGCAGTACATATTTCTGCGCATACATGGCCAGCGCCAGTGCGAAATAATACCGCACGGAGTTCATGCTGTTAAAATAGAAGCCCTGGGTCAGCAGTAAAAACAGGGATAATACGTACCAGTCCGCCTGATCATGCAGTGCTTTCAGGAAGAAGAACACCGTGACCAGCGAAAAAAATCCGAAGATCGGCAGATAGGAGCCCTCGCCGAAGATCCAGTGGAACAGCTTCACCAGCCCGACGAAGCCTTTTTCATAGGACACATGGCGTCCCTGGTCAATCAGCTGGAATTTCAGCCAATAGACCCAGTAGTCACCACCCACCGCAATACGGCAGGCCGAGACTCCCGCCAGGAGGCAGAATACGGCGGTCTCCGCCACCAGGTTCCTCGCCTGCTGACGGTCGTACCCCACCTGTGCTCCAGACATCCGCCTGCCCGACAGGTATCCTGCCGTATAGGCGCTGTTGCGCACGCAGAAGCCGAATCCCACCGTTACGAGTGTTAATACAATATATACCAGTGCACTTTTTTCCATGTGGGACCCCCTTCCTGCCTACGATGTCTGTCTCAATTTCCGGCGTGTTTTCTCGCGATGTCCGCCGCGGTTCGCGCGTATTCTCTTGCGATGTCTGCTGCGGTTCGCGCCTATCCTCCTGCGGTGTCCGCCGCGGTTCGCGCGTATTCTCCTGCGATGTCTGCCGCGGTTCAGGCTCAGCCGCGCTTTCGCGCTTCGCGGATGCCGTCCCGCATCCATTGTTTTGCCTGCTTCAGGGACACGTGAGTGCATAAGGTTCCCCGATGTGCATATAGGAACCGCAGTGCCAGCGGTCCTGCCAGCCTTCCGTACAGATAATGATACAGTACACCGCGGTCATGGAAAAATTTCTCGTTATAGCCATGGAACCAGGTGGATTCCCCGGCTTCCTCTCTGCCGATGGTCACCGGTGCCGTGTAGACTTTATAGCCTTTTTGGATGAATTCTGTCAGGAACAGGCTGTCCTCTCCGTTACTGTATTTCGCTCCGCCGCCGAACAGCAGGGAGAAGGTGCTCCCGGATGCCAGCAGGCTGTCCCTGCGTACCGCAAAGCTCACCGCTCCGTACCGGCCGCAGTTATACCAGCGTACCCGTTTCCGCTCCGTGATGTGGTAGGTGCGCCGGGATTCCTCAACTTCGATATTGAAAATGATCATGTCTGCCTGCGGATTTTTCTCAAATTCTGCCAGGATCGCCGTTTCATATCCGTCCTCATACACAATATCTGCATCCGAAAAAAGGCAGATATCTCCTTCTGCCCGCAAAATAGCCTCATTCCGGCTTCTGCCGATGCCCCGGTCCGGGAAGCTATAGAAACGGATGGTTCGTGCCTCTCCGTTTTCCTGGGATATCTGCATTTCCTCCTGCCCGAGTCTGTCGCATTGGTTGATGATCACCGCATCGGACTGCAGGTTCATATGTTGTACGGTTTCACGAAGAGAAGCGTTCATTACCGATGCCAGTACTTCTACCTTCATGCCTGCTCTCCTTCTGCCTGGGTAGTCTTTGTATGTTCCATTTCTGTATTTCTCGTATTCATATCGTTATCTGCTGTATCGGAACCAATCATAGGGAGAAAATAATAGCTCCGGATCAGGATCTCATCCGCATTCCATAAAAAGGCTCCGTCCACCTTACAGTCCTGTGCGGTCAGATACTCCAGCACAGCCTCCAGGCGTTTACCCACCGTCGCTCCGGCCGGCACTGCCAGCAGGACCACATCCGCTGCCCGCAGAGTCTCTGCGCTCTCAGGGCATAGCAGCGGACTGGGAACTGCGATCCATTCTCTGTCGATGAGCTGCACTCTGCCGCTGGTCTGCTCTCTACCGGCGGACTGCAGCTCGCGCAGTCTGTCCACGGCCTCCTGTGGATCTGCCTCCGGCAGGGCACCGCAGACGGCGATCTTATGGGCATCCGCTTTCTCCAGCAGATATTTCACATTTTCCGCAAATCCCGTACTTTCCACTGTACCCAGACTGTGTAATCCATACCGTCTGCGGAGAGTGGTCGGGAGCCAGATGCTGTCCCGGGACAGCTCCCATAACAGGAAGATCACCACTACGAAAAACAAGGACAGCACCGCCGCTAGGATCACGGCCCGTACCGGACGCACATCCGGCACCACTGCCTCTGCGAGGTCTCCATGATCCAGCACTTTGATCCGCGTGATCTCCGGCATACTCTCTGCGAACTCCCCGCACATGGTCTCTTCCGTGGCATGGGCCAGCGCAATGCTCTCCCCGGGATCCTGTGTCGTAGCCTTCGTCATCGGAATACTGAAATCGGAAGGCAGGGCAGCCGACAAAGCTTCGATCCAGCGGTCTCTGCCCTGTTCCAGCACTGCCGCAGCACCGGTCTCTCCGCGCTCTGCCGCTTCCTGCAGATGAGTCTCCACACCATCCAGAAATTCTCCCGTGTGGAGCAGGCTGTTCCAGGTGGCTTCGTTGATATAGTAAGCACCGGCCGCATTAGGGTTCTCGACATATTCTACCTTATAAGTGGAAGAAGCCGCATACCCGGGATCGGGCTGCAGCAACACATTTTTGACATAATAACCGCCGCCGAACAGTACTGTACCCAGTATCGTCAGCGCCAGTATTTTCCATAGATTACGGACCAGCCGCAAGAGCAGCAGCCGCAGATCGAAGGGTTCCTTACCATAGCTTGCTTCCATGAGGCTTCCTCCCATATTGTCATATTGTCATATTGTCATATTCCCATACGTTCAGATCAGTTATCGTCTTTTTCCGCACGGCCGTCGTACTCTGCCTTGAAGGCCGTCACCTGTTCGCTCTCGACACCCTCGGTGCTGTCCGGCCAGAACAGTACCTTCAGTGTCAGAAGCATCAGCTTCAGATCGAGCCATACAGAATAATTTTCGATATATGTTAAATCCAGTTTTAACTTGTCATACGGAGAAGTGTTGTATTTTCCGTATACCTGGGCGAATCCAGCCAGTCCCGCCTTCACCTTCATACGGAAGGCGAACTCCGGCATGACTTCGGTATACTGGGCAATGATCTCCGGTCGTTCCGGTCTGGGACCGATGAAGGACATGTCTCCCCGCAGGATGTTGATCAGCTGCGGAAGTTCGTCCAGACGGCATTTGCGGATCACTTTTCCGATCGGAGTGATGCGGTTGTCATTTTTCTGTGCCAGGCGGGCTACGCCGTCCTTCTCCGCATCGGTGCGCATGCTGCGGAACTTCATGATATAGAACTCTCTCTGGCCAATAGTACAGCGCACCTGCTTGTACAATACCGGGCCGCCGTCATACAGCTTGATGGCCAGTGCCGTCAGGAGCATCAGCGGAGAGGTGATCACTAACAGGAGCAGGGAGCAGATCACATCAATGGAACGTTTGATGAACCGCTGCTCCATGCTGAGGGAATACTCTCTGGTCAGCAGGATCGGCGTATCAAATACATGTAACTCCTCGGATCCTACTAAAATAACATCTGATATTTTCGGCATTACATACACACGGATCGACTGTGCATAACAGAATTTCAGTATAGTGTTGCGGTCCTTCTCATTAATATCCCAGATCACGACAGCGGTGATCTCACCGTTCTGATAATCACTCAGAATCTCCCTGCAGAGCTCTGCCGCGCCCTTTCTAATATGTTCACATTTCGTGATCTTGTATTTATCCTTACGGCTTTCGAACTTTTTACAGATATCCGCGATGGGACGATCCCCATGGATCAGCAGGAGTTCTCTGGGCGGGAACGCCGTACGATAGATTTTATTCGCAATATTGGCATAGATGATCACTGCCACGATCTGCAGCACGACCATGAGCAGGAACATATCCGGCGGGAACACACTACGCGCCATCATACACAGCTCGGCATAGATCAGTACATCCGCCATCAGTGTCGCAAACACCTGGGAAAATATGATCTCTGTATTTTTCATATAACCCAGACGCATTCCACCGTAGGTCACGGAGAAAAAGATCAGGATCACACTGTAGATACCGTTCTCCAGCAGGAAACCGCGGTACCAGATCTTCTGCAGCGGATCTACCAGCTGGAACTGGAAGTGGAACTGCCACATGTATGCAAACAGGGCAATTTCCAGGAACAGGCAGATCGCCGACAGTCCTATATTGATCAATCGCTTGAAGGATTCCCTTCTGCGCAATCTGTTCACATAATAATTACCGTTTGTATTCAACACAAACTCCTCCTATATTCTGCGCTTCACCGCACGTACTGCCCAGAAGCAGAAATGCCAGGCGCTGCTCGGCACAGACATTCCCTCTGCCTTGCGATACAGATTCCAGATCCTGCGCAGAGCTTCTAGCTTGTTGGAAGACAGGGATTTCCCCGCTCTCCGATATTTTACCAAATTTTCATCCAAACCACAAGCTACAGTACCCCCGCGCAGTATTCTCCACCATAACGCGGTATCCTCACTCTTGATCTGCGGCATCTGCAGCTCTTCTTTTGACAGCTGTTCCATGTCGAACATTACTGTGCTGGTGAAGATCGTGGTATTTTTCAAGGCTTCCTTATAATTTATGGTCGTCGGTACATGGACTATTTTCCCCGTTCCTATGCCGTTCTCGTCGGCGAATTCATATCCTGTGAACACAAAAGCAGCCTTCTGCTCCTTCATAAAAGCAAGCTCCCGCTCCAGCTTCTCCGGTACCCACAGATCGTCCGCATCCAGATAAGCCAGGTAACGTCCCTTTGCCTCATTCACTCCCAGGTTCCGCGCCCTGGCAGCTCCCAGATTCGTGGGATGGGTCAGCAGCCGGATCCGCCGGTCTCCGGTCCGCCGGATATATTCTTCGATGATCTGTCTGCTACGATCCGGTCCACAGTCTTCTATTAACAGCAGCTCCCAGTTCGTATAGGTCTGGGCCCGCACACAGTCAAGTGTCTCTTCGATATAGTTTTCCGCCCGGTATACCGGTACCACTATACTGATCAAATCCTGTTCCATATTGCAATCCTTCTGTTTATCTGAATTCTGAGTCGGTTTGATCCGGCTTCTATCCGATTTCTGTCCGATTTCTATCCGATTTCTATCAGGTAATATCCTGCTGTGGTCTTCAGATCTGTGTCTGTCCCCAGGGTCTCCTGCAATTTTTCCACGGTATCCTCCGGCAGATCCCCCGGCAGTAAAATGTAGTCTACTCCTGCGGCCGCCGCACTGTCAAGGCAGGTTCTGAAATCAATGGTCCGCTCCCCGGTATTTTCCTCCGTGCGGACATACTCCGGCTCACCGGTCTCCTCCAGATGGTTCATCCACAGATACAGGTCCTCCTGCCATGTCTCGTAGGTGTCGTACGAATAGCTTCCCAGCGCGGCATCCCAGATGCTTCTCCCATACACGGGATGGATATCGGCACTGTATGCCCTGGCCGCCGCCAGGATCTCCTTCGGAGCCCATAGGCTATATTCCGTCTCTCCGCTCTCTTCCAGGTGATATTCCGACAGCTGCCCAAGCACCTCCCGGGGCTGTTCCACCTGTGTCAGCTGTGAACCGGTCCGGTCCGATACCGGATTCCCGCTCAGGATCACAATTCCCGCCAGGAGCAACGTGGCCGCCACATTCCGGATACTTTTTTCTCTCCACAGGGTATATAGGAACTCTGTACATGCCCAGGCGATCAGTGCTGTCTGGGGCACTGCTGCCCAGATCCATACATAGGAATAAAACGCGGTCTGGTATTTCATCAGGATCACCGCTGTCACCGGACAGATGCAGGCCAGCGTGATCAGCACCACATATAAATAGAACAGTGGCTGCTTCCCACCGTTCCTTGCTGCTTTGCTTTTCCACAGGCAATACCCCAGATAGAGGATAGCTGCCAACAGCAATGCTGCATATTTTCCATGCTGCGTATAATCGAGCCAGCCGTTCGTGGCGGACTTCAGAAGTGTCATCATTCTGCGTCCTCCTCTCCCGGTGCTGTCTTCACAGCCTGTGTTTTCTTATGATCGCTGCGGCTGCACATTGTCCACAGCCACCGTAATGCCACCCATGCCACCGTCACGAGCAGGCACACTCCCGCGCCGTACAGTGTCCAGACCATACAGGCTTCCGCCAGGATACAGAGCACCGCACCGAGATATTTTCTCTCGAACAGGCATGAAAACAGATAGGGAAGCAGCACCGCCGCACGGATCGTCACTCCCCGGAAACCTCCGTAGAAAATATCAAATCCGTCCACGCCGGGCATGTAAGTCCCTGCACAGAACAGTATTCCCACTATGATCAGGAAGATATTGCATTTTTCTCCATTATGATCAAAAAGCACGGCACCCAGCCTGCCGTAAGCCAGGTATCCCATACATAAAGTCAGGCAGGGGATCAGCCGGTATACTACCGTTTCAGGGGCCATACCGCTCCAGTGGCTGATGGTTCCGTACAGAGTAGGCAGGCACAACAGTTTCAGACGGAAAGACATGCCCTGTGTATACGGTTCCCCCGTGAGGGGATCCACCGTATAGATGCTGTTCTCCTTCAGGAAGGTATTGACGGTCTCCAGCGTCATATCGCCGTCCGTCCACACACGTTCTCCCGTGAGGATCCATAGCACCTGCAGCAGAATGAAAAATACAAGTACTACTGTCAAAATCTGTTGTCTTCCGCTCGTTTTGCTGTTCTCCGGTGCCGGTTTTCCGATGATGCTGTTTTTATGTGCGATCAGGCCGGACAAGATCAATACAAGCAATGCTGCGGCGATCTCCGCCAGCAGCAGCTCCGTTACAGCCAAAAAAGACCACCCCAGCAGGCAGCCCGCCAAATGGGCGACTTCCGTCAGCCCGATGATGATCAGACAGCCTCTGATCAGTAAATCCGATATCCGAAAAGTCATGTTTTCTCCCGGTGCCCGCTCCGTGGATCCGGGCAGGCTCTCTATTGCTCTGAATCGTTATCATCTTACCATATTTATCGGGACTTGACAAATATTACGTGGCACGCATGAAAAAGCATAAAAAAGCCGCATACCGTAAATCTCTTCCGGCATGCGGCCCTGTCAGTGTGTAAGAAAGAATACTGCATCGAAACGTTAACTTTCCTAATTTAAAAAGAACAAATTCAATATGTTACATAGCCTTATAATCCAGTCGGATGTTGTCCGCGATACGTGCGATATACTCGCTGTTCGTCGGTCTGTTCCTTCCGCTGGCTGCTGAATATCCGAATATTTTCTCAAATGTCTCCACATTTCCCCGAGTCCAGGATACCTCAATGGCATTCCGGATGGCGCGTTCCACTTTCTGGTCTGTGGTCTTAAAATGTTTTGCAATCGTAGGATACAGAAGTTTGGTAACGCTGCTTACCACTTCCATATCTTTTCCTGACAAAATAATTGCATCACGTAAGTAGTGATAACCCTTCAGATGCGCCGGCACCCCTATCTCCAGCATGATTTTAGTTACATATCTTTCCAGTTCAGAATCTTTTACTGCTACAATATCCAAAACAAGTCCCCCTTTATACTTGTCGAGTATTGCTCTCCTACCGTGACTGACAGAGAAATTGTATCATAGCTGTCGTTTTTTGAAAAGACTTTTTTCCGTTAAAATATAGTTAAGAAAGCAAAAATGTTACATTTACCCCCTGTTTTGTAACAGCAAAATGCTTAGATTTCTTCCTTTACCAGGTAGATCGGTCTGCGTTTTACTTCCATATAGGCTTTCGCCAGATACTGTCCGAGAATACCGGTACAGAAGAACTGGATGCCGCTGGTCATCAGGATAATGCACACCAGGGAAGGCCAGCCGGAGACCGGATCACCGAAGATCAGCTTCCTCACAATGATAAATACGATCATCAGAAAAGCGATCACGCAGAACAGGATCCCGACAAAAGAAGCGATCAGCAGCGGTGCTGTGGAAAAAGCAGTGATCCCGTCTATGGAATATACCAGCAGTTTCCAGAAATTCCACTTGGTCTCTCCCTTGGCACGTTCCACGTTTTCATATTCCAGCCATTTGGTACGGAAACCGACCCAGCCGAAGATTCCCTTGGTAAAACGGTTATACTCCCGCATGGAAAGGATCGCGTCCACCATCTGTCTGGTCATCAGGCGGTAATCTCTGGCACCGTCCATCATCTCGGTATGGGATATCTTCTTCATCAGATGATAAAATCTTCTGGCGAAAAAGCTGCGGATCGGCGGCTCCCCTTTTCTCGTAACGCGGCGGGTAGCCACGGAATCATATCCCTGCCAGATATATTCGAACATTTCCGGCAGCAGGGAAGGCGGATCCTGCAGATCCACATCCATCATGACCACATAGTCTCCCCGAGACTTTTCCAGTCCGGCGAACATGGCGGCTTCTTTTCCGAAATTCCTGGAGAAGGAAATAATATGCACGCGCGGATCCTGCTCGATCAGCTTTTTCACTTCCCGCACAGTACCGTCTTTGGAACCGTCATCGATATACAACAGCTCCAGTTCTATTTCTTTTTCCTTGAAAAAAGGATCATTCTTCGTCAGTTCCCGGTAAAACAGGGCTACACTTTCCTCTTCATTATAACAGGGCACTATTACACTCAACAGGCTCATTACTGGTCTCCTTAGGCTTTGGTTATAAGCTTCCACATGACACTATTATACGTTTCTTCCCACATCATTTCAAGCCATTCTTCCCACATCATTTCAAGCCAGGCACTGTACTTTTTCCTTCTTTTGGATTATACTGAATTTATATATGCCTGTCCTTCCAAATGGGGCGTGGCAGAAACGAGGTTATTTATGACTTTTTTTGAAGAATTTTTCAGTAATCATATTTTTCTGACTGCAGCCTGCGGCTGGTTCGTGGCGCAGATCCTGAAGACTCTGATCCATCTGATCATTTCCAAAAAATTCGTGGCGGAGCGTCTGGTGGGCAGCGGTGGAATGCCCAGTTCGCATTCTGCTACCGTATGTGCACTGGTCACTGCGACATGCTATGAATACGGCGCCGGCAGTTTCGAGTTCGCCATCTCTCTGATCCTGGCGATCATCGTGATGTACGATGCCATGGGAGTACGCCGCGAGACCGGTATCCAGGCGCAGGTGCTGAATGATATGATGAAGATCTTCGAGGATATGGGCCGCAGCGAGATTTCCCCTCATGACAAGCTGAAGGAATTCGTGGGACATACTCCTCTGCAGGTACTCATGGGTGCGCTGTTAGGTATTTTCTGCGGCGTGATCATTTATACTTTTGTGATCTGATCAGGGATAAGGTTTGATGGATTTTTTGATCGGTAACGCTTTTGATAAATACCGTATTATGGTCGAGGTGACTTTTACATGATTTTTCATAATAATAAAAAACGGACCTGGCACAGAGCCGCCGCGCTTCTGCTGTCCGCTTCTCTGTTGCTGACCGCCTGCGGCGCACAGAACAATAATGATAATATTTTCAGTCCGATCCTGCCGGACAACAGTCCTGCTTCTTCGACGGATCCCGATGACAAGCTTCCGGATCCTGTGACGATCGTGGTGGAGGATGATTCGGTGGCACCCGCTGAGGGAATGGTGCGCAGTCGTCTCACCAATGAATGGGTGAATGCCGATGTTGCTGCCACGCGCCCTATTGCTGTCATGATCCCCAATGAGGCTGCCGCGATCCCTCAATATAGTCTGTCCGAGGCTTCCATTCTCTATGAAGCAAATGTTGAGAACCGCATGACGCGTATGATGGCAGTCTATGAAGGCTGGGAGGATCTGGACAAGATCGGCAACATCCGGAGTCTGCGTGATTATTATGCCTACTGGGCATTTGAATGGGATGCGTTCCTGGTGCATTTCGGAGGGCCTTTTTTCATCAATGAATTGCTGGCACAGCCGGACACGCAGGATATCGACGGTACCTCCGGCACGGATGAAGGAGCCTTTTTCCGCACCACGGATCGCAACAAGCCTCACAATGCTTATGCTTCCGGGTCCGGTCTGCTGCGGGTGATCGACCAAAAAGGCTACAGTCTGGAATATCGTGGGCTGTCCGACGAAGATCATTTCCGTTTTGCCACGAAGGCTGAGCCAAATACGCTCGGGCAGTACGGTTCCAAGGCCAAGGATGCCACTTATATCGATATGTCAGGGTGTTACCCTCTGACCAGATGTTATTTTGAATTCAATGAGGATGACGGTCTCTATTATCGTTCCCAGCATCTGTCCGGCAGTACGGACGGACCGCATATCGATGCATTGACCGGCAAGCAGCTGACTTTCAAGAATATTCTGGTGCAGAATACCTTTTATGAAGAGTTGGGCGAGGGATACCTGGCATTCCAATGCCACGACACCACGAGAGACGGCTGGTTCTTTACGAATGGCCGGGGGATTCACGTGAATTGGGAGAAGACCTCCGATTACGGTGCCACGAGGTACTACGATGACAATGGTGATGAGATTGTCCTCAATGCCGGCAAGACTATGATCTGCATCGTGGAGGACGGCGATTCCTTCACGTTCCATTAGAGATGTAAATTGAGAGTTAGTGAAATAGTTGTTCTAAAATCCACGCAGAAAGGGCTGCCCGCCCCGGAC
>OGHW01000035.1_pt1 | contig 136074 bp, 222 predicted proteins | sample 1571641 | NCBI WGS metagenome assembly OGHW01 (sample SAMEA2582066, study PRJEB24529) | metagenome | biome: Human gut stool | place: China | collected 2011 | reverse complement strand
GTATCTAAATCATAAGTATTAATCTGAATTGTTAAGTTGTGATTTCCTTTATCTAATAATTCTTTAAGATTTAGTTCTACCATATTTCCAGGCTTTATAGCCTTTGTCTTATACACTAAATTGTCATTCTCTAAAATAGTATAAACCATATATACAGTATTACTTTCTGGATTTGATAATTTTACTGTGGGTTTTTTATTAGATACTTCAAAATTTGTATACCCTGGTATTTCTACTGATTCAGACATACTTTCTGTTTTTTCTTCACTTGTAATAGGCATTTCAATTTCTTTTTCTAAAGGAATATTTATGTAATTTTTATCAGACTTTTTATATTTTATAAAAAAGATAACCGTTCCTATAAGGAATAATAATAAAATCATTATTAAAACAATTATAATTATATCTTTTTTATCTCTTTTTTTATTATTCATTATTATCTTTCTACTCTCCTTTTGATATTATAATTCATTTTTTCTAAATGCTTAGTAAAAATAAGATATTTTCTTTTATGAAAAAATTAAGTTCGTATTCTTTTTATATAATTGAAGTGGGATTATTGCTTATTTCACTTGTAATTAAAATTCAACAAACTTGTTTCTTCCTGATATTCACTACTACCAAAAGCTAATATAGGTAAGAAAATTATTCCTAAAAAGAATATTCCAATTCCAAAACCTATATCTTTACCATATACTTTTGCCAAGTCAAATTTCTGCTTTAATTCTATAAAAAATCCTAGACAAGGTATAAGTGTTAATAAAAACAACCATCCATTTCCATAAGTTATCTTATATAAAATATAATTATTATAAACTGGTATCATACTTTTCCATCCAGTTTCACCAGCTTTTGTAAATATTTTCCAATACACGATTACTGAAAATACAAAAACTGCTAGGATAACTATTAGATAAAACGATAAAATATTAGAATATACTAACATTTCTGAATCAATATTTTGTTCCATATTTATATTTTTCCTTTCTGTCTTTTTTAGGTTATATTAAAGCCATACAAATTGTTGTGAAAATTATGGCGATGACTAATATAAAAGAAACAACCTTTGTTAATAATATACGATTATTCATACCAAAAATTCTCCTTTATAATATTATGTATATAATAATGTATGATTATTTTTTTAAGATTTAAAATATATATATTTTTTCATTTTTATTTTAATTTTTTTAATAAAAAATGCTTTTAAAATAAGACTTATTAAAAAATCTTATAATAAAAGCATAAATAACTTATATTTCTATATTGTTTTTATCTTTCATATAATCCTCACTTAAAATTTCTTTCATTATCATTTTTACAGTTTTTCTATTATCCTTAGTTCTTCTATATTATTAAACATTATTTGCAATCTATCTATACTCTTTTCACAATGATAATGACCTGCATACCATTTTTTATAAGACAACCTACTTTCTATTTCATCCAGCCATTCTTCTGTACTCTTATCAACCTTACTTTGATTAATGCCTGGAAGAAACATTTCAACAGGTTCGTATTTTAATGGTACTGTGTGACTTAAAACAACATCTATATTCCAATTATTCTTTTCTAATTGATTTTGGGTATACTTCTTTGTTTCTTCACTTGGCTGTTCATCTTTCCACCAGCTCCAGCCCATTAAAAGTCTATATTCTTTATCAACACTATACGCTCCACCTATAGCAATATATTTTAAACCTTCAATATTATAAATTTCTCCATCTTTAGCAAATAATATATTAGGATAATCTTCTTCCTTATAGACTAAGCCATCATCCCATTCTTCCAAATTATAGGTAAGAATATGTTCTGGTCTACATTCGTGATTTCCGTGAATACAAAGAAAAGTCACAGGTATTTTTGATAAAAACTTTTTCTTCTGTGGGTCTAAAAAGCTATCTTCAAAATTAATGCCTGCATCTCCTAATATAATAAGAACATCTTCAATTGTTGTATTATGCTCTTTACAAAATTTTCTTATATTTTCAAAGTTCTTAAATTGTCCGTGTGTATCTCCTGTTAGATAAACCATACTTTTACTCCTTACTTAATTCATAAATATCTCCTGTTTTTTGCATTTTATTAGATAATTCACAATAAAATATCAATATATATATAACAAAAATACAATCGAAGCTGTAATTGTTGAAATACAAGACATAATAGCTCCTACATTAAATATCGCTTTTATTAATTTATAATAATTTTTATTTTTTATTAAAAAGCAGACAAACTGAAATATTAAACTAAAAATTATTAATAAAGCTCCTTCAATATTCCCTATAAAAGCTATCATCATAATATTCATTATCTATTATAATCCTTTCTACTAAAATAAATATTCATAGCCCTCTCCATACATTCTACGATAATTAGCAGGACTACTTCCAATTTCCTTATCAACATCTATTCTTTTATTTCTTATTTTTCTATTTGTATATTTCTTAATATCTTTTTCCTTTTTACTATAACCATATCTTTTTACATAAGGTGTACAAGGTTCATAGTAAAAGCTACTATAAGTTCTAAAGGTTTGATAATACTATATAAAGAAATTTTCTTTTATAATAGTTTTGATGAGTTATCTTTTGTTAATTAGATTAATTCCTAATGAATGTAATCTACATAATGTTTTTTCATAATAATTTTTATCTAATTCACATCCTGTAAAATCTCTATTTGTGTTATAAGCAGCTATTGTAGTAGTACCTGACCCTGCAAAGCAGTCAAGAACTAAGTCACCTTCATTAGTATGTTTCTTGATTAATTCTTCCAATAAAGTTACTGGTTTTTGTGTAGGATGGAATCTTTTCTTATTATGATATATAGGATATTCATAGATACCTTTATCATATTCTGATTTAAAAACACCCTTACCTTTTTTTATTCCAACAACAGCTATTTCTCTTGCATTAGATAAATAATTTATTTTACTGTTAAGAGGAACAGGATTAGTTTTTATCCATTCTATAAAACGTATTTGCTTAAATTTAGCATTTTCTAAATATTTTTTTAAAAATGAAATTTTCCATATATCATAAAAACATATTATTGTTCCTCCATTTTTTAAAATCCGATAGCATTCATTTATTACTATATCAAGATTATCAAATACAGTATCCCATTCACCAAAGAACATAGATATACGGAATCTATCTGTATTATTGTCTTTAATTTTTCCTGTTTTAAAATTAGTATTTTTTGATATTTTATAAGGTGGGTCTATTAATACTAATGAAACTGATTTATCTGGAATTGTTTGTAGGTAATCAAAACAATTTTCATTATATAATTCAATTTTAGACATATATAAAAATTTTCCTATTCTTTAAAAATCTTTATATATAAAAATGGTATTTTATTTTTTTTAACCTGAATTTTATAAGAAATATTACTTATTAATATCTTTTGTTTTATTTTTTTGCTAATTTATAATTTGACTTTTCATAACTTCCTGATAAAGCTATTAAAAAAAGAGATTATATTTCTATAACCTCTTTTTAATAATTATTTTTATCTTTTATTGTCTATATCATTATCTTCTATTTTGGTATTTTGACAATAATCTTTTTTATTATTTTTTAGCACATATACTCCATAACTTACACAAACAGCAAGTCTTTTAAGCTGAATTAACTGTTTATCTGTTAAGGGTTTATTATTTTCCAAACGATTTTGAAAACTTTTTAAATATTCATAACCTATAGGTAATAAATATGAAGGTATATCAAAATCAATCTTTTTTAAGTCTTCGATTAATTCTTCTTCAGTATCATAAATATCCTTTTATTTTAATTTTGTAATTTCTATATAAGCAGGACTTATAGCATTAATGTCAACTTTTATATTCTTAATGACCTTCCTGATAAAATGTATTAATCATTTTCCTATCTTCATCCTTAAATTTCTTTTTAAATCTTCTTCTATTCTTCTTTTTCATCTTAGACCAACCATTATGATTATTAGCCCAACAAGCATATCTATATGAGAACAAAGATTGTTTGTTTTCTGAAAATTGTCTACGATTTATTTCTGACCTAATCATACTTTTATTCCTCTTTACTATTTATCTTTTATAATATAATAATGTACTAAAGTGTAAAAAAAGGCTATCTTTTTATAGACAACCTTTTAAAATATCAGGGTATAAAAAAGAAGCAGCTATTATAAAAATAACTACTTCTTAAAGGTCTATATTAAATATTGACGTATCTAATATAGATATTTAGTTACAGACTTTTCATCTGCTCCTATGTAATTTAGCAATATTATTATAGCAAATTTTCTAAATATGGCAATAAATGAATATTATCTTTCATAATTTTCTTCATTTTGAATTATTTCTTTTGCTTTATCTGGTCCGTCATAACTTATATTTAACGTATTAAGGACATATTCCCAATAAGGCATAACATGATACCCACCTAACTCATTCCAATCCTTTTTTAATTGCTTATGCATATCTTCTGGTAAACAGCTTGATAGATACATAGCACATTCTTTTGGAGCAGCATTCTTAAATTCATCATTAAAATCTTCTGTATTTAATACTATCATATATCCATCTCCTTATTCTTTTATTAACTTATTTACATATATACCATAGGCTACACAACAAGCTATTCTTTTTAATTGTGTCATTTGCTTAGAAGACAACTCTTTTTCGTTTTCTAATTGCTTCTTAAAACTACTCATATACTCATAGCCTCTAGGAAGTAAAACAATATTCACATCTAAGTTAATTCTTCTTAAATCATTAATAAGTTCATCTTCAGACTCATATATTTCATCCCATTTTAATTTTTTAACTCCATTATAACTGCTTGATATTTCTAATGCTGTAACTTTCATAATTACTCCTATCTTTTTTTATTTTTATAAGGTAATATCATAATCACTATAAAATTGCTCTAGTTGTTTATTTTTAATGAATTGAATACGTTCTTCATAATATCCTAAAAGCATTTGTTTCCGCTTTTCAGAAAGATAAATACATTCATCATAAATAGACATAATTGTTACCTCTTCTATTTACTTTCCTTAATCCCTTTCTATATCTATATTATCATAGTTTAAATTTTCTATAAAGTCTTTATTTTTGATATTATCAAGTATAACCATCTCATTAATATTACTTCTTAATTCATTTATTTTGTTTATATCTGGTTCATTAGGAAGAACTGAAATGTTTACTGCTTTCTCAAACTTTTCCTGGTAACTTTTAACAATATCAAAAAACTCTTTATTAGGTAGTCCTTTTTCATCCAGATATAAACCATTTCTTATATCCATAAGTAGACTATGCTCTTTAACTCTTTTAGTTTGTATTTTTCCTTCTGATACTAAATCAATTCCCATCATATAAAGCCTAAGTAAATGCATACTATGTTTAGCTATTTTATTATGAGCAAATGCGTGTTCATTTCTTTTACTTGTTTTCCTATAATCCCTCAAAGATTATTACACTCTGACAATATTCCTGCTAAATTATTCATATCAATACCACTTTTATGTATATCACATTTTATAATCTTGTTTTCTACATAAAAAGATACATCATTTTTATCAAAGTTATATTTATCATACATTTTTATTAGCATATTATTTAAGACTTTAGATATATGCTTATTTAATTCTTCTTCTGTTAAAGCAGTATTAGTTTTTTGTTGTAATCTATACAACTGACTTGTAGCATATCCATTAAAACTATCAACACATTTGTTAGAAAGAAAAATATCTTTATTATTGAGTATCATTTTACCTATTTCATTAATGTAAAGATAATCGTTCTTTTCTAAACCTAAAAGCTCAATCGTATTAGGGTTACAATTAGAAAGTAATTCAAATATTTTATCTAAACTGTAAATAGTTGTATCAGTATTTACATCAACAATACTTTCATAATCATTTCCTAAAAGTATATCTTCTTTTCTTCTTACCGCAATACCTCTTATATCTATATCACTATCAGGTAGATTAGTTCCATAAGCTCTACTTCCACCTAACCCTAATAAACAAATATTATCTGCTAGTTTATTATCTTCTCTTAAAAAATCATAATCATTGCTATTTAACAACTCTTTAAATTTATCCTTCATAAAACTAACCCTCTCTATTTTTTATCATAATAAATAACATTGTTAATAAAAATATTTTTAACTCTTCATTTTTATAAAACAAACTATTTTTAAGTATTTATTTTTATAAAAATATAAATGGATTTTTTATTAAATAAATCCCCTAAAAAATTCTCTTTCCTAGTTTAGTCATTTTTGACACCCTGACATATAATACACAAAGTATATTATCAGTATTTAAAATAGAATATGAAAATTGTTTTCTTTTGTATTTATGCTAGCTAGTATTTTTTAATAGTTATATATAAATCATTATTGATAATTTCCCATTTTCTTATTTTACAATTATTGTATTTATATCTAACAGAATTAAAATTTAATATATCATTATTATCTCTTATATAGATATTATTTGTGTTGTTGTCAAAAACATCTATTAAATCTTTTACAGTTAAAATATATGTTTTGTTATTTTCTGGAGCTTCTATAATATTTTCTATAAACAAATAAATATCAAATAAGTCTTTAAAACAAAAAATAAATAAAGCAGTAACAATAATAAAAGAGTATAAAAAAGGTGTCTTTATAAAATAAAAAATAGAGCCTTTTATTATTTTTAATATATTTATATTAGAATGTTTAGACAAATAATCAATAAAATTTTTTACACCATCATATAAATAATTAATAAAAATACTAGAAAAAATAAGGCAAAATATTTTTTCATATTTAAAATGTATATAGCCATTATTTTTTGAATTATTAAATTCATTTATTTCTTTTATTAAAATAATAACAACCAATCCTCCAATATTTATAACAAAAAGTAATAAATACATATTTAAAAATTGATTAATACTCTTTAAGATAATTAAATGTAATAAATTTATAAATAGTAAAATAAAATATCCATAATTTTTATGAAATATCTTTTTTATGTTTGAGTTCATAATAAACATTTCCTTTTTTTATTTTTTATTGGCATTTTTGATTATACTATTACTTTTATAAAAATAATATATAAGAAAAGCTTAATATAAAATACAATTTATTACACGAAGGCTATTTTTTGATAGTAAAATTTATAAAAGAATGTTGTTTTTGTTTATTTTAGTACAAAAAACAAATAATATAAAAATTATATAAAATCTTATTGAATAGGTGTTAAAGTTGTTATTATTTTATTTTGTGTAATAAATTATATATAAATACTCTTTCTTTAATTTTACAAAAAAACAACTATTCTTTCTAATAAATAATTATTTTCTCTTTAAAATAAAAAAAGATTAGTATATATGTACTAACCTTTTAAAAACTTATTATATTTTAAATAATACATTCATTCAATTGTAAGCTTAACAGGAAAAAGTATATAATATCCAATTGGATGATGTTTTTTAGAACCATACATTCTAACTAAATACCAATCTTTATGAATTTTTCCAACAATAAAATTACATTCTTTTAATATTTTTTCAAATTTATATTTAGATATTTTCATTTATTTCCTTTCCATTTTTTAATACATATATGACAAAAAACAACAAAAATATAAGAATTCCTATTGATAGATAATAAGGTAATACTTGTGGTTTTATTTCTTTAGGGTTAGTTGGATTATAATATATTTTTACATTATCTCCTTTATGGGGGTGTTTTATAAAGCAACGAATATTATTAGTATATTCATTTCCATTTTTGTCTTTGTATTGTGCTGTTATATAATAAACAGATGAATTGTGTTTTTCATTATAATGTGTCTTTTTATATGTATTAATAACAATACCTGTAGTTTCAACATAATTAGATGTTTTTATCAATACAGACATTGTTCCATAAATATCTACAATAAGAAACAACACAATCAATATTATTGCTAAAGGAGCTACTTGTTTATCTACTGTTATATTACTTTTTTTCATAAATTTTATCTTTCTGCTCCACCAAAGAAATCATCACACTTTTCACCAAATTCAATAAAATTATCTATAAAATCTTTATTATTTATTTCTTCTGGAGATTGATTTCTATTTTGTTTTATTTTTTCATAACCGTTGTTATTATACTTATCAGTTTGTTTCTTATAATACTTTATTTTTTCTTCTTCGTAACAACACTTACACATAGGTTTGTAATCTATTTTCTTGTTGTCCGTAGTTAAACTCTTTTCAATACCTACTTGTGGGCCATCTAAAGAAAATTCTTCATCTATATATTTAGCATTTACAATAGCTTTTTCGCCACAAGCACATAAAGTATCTATTTTTCTAATTTCATCTGCTAATGATAAAAGAGTAGCACTACCATTAAACATCTTTCTCCTAAAATCATCTTTAAGTCCACAGGCTTCTACTTCTATACCACCTCTATAATCTACAGATATATTATATAAATCTTCAACTTGTTCTTCTGTTAAAAATTGTGCCTCATCTACCATTATTACATCTACATTAGGAATATATGTGAAACCACTTTTTGTTTCAATAATAATATCTGTATCACTATATTTAATGTTGTCATTCTTACCTATTTTTAAACAAGGTCTTTCTAAACCAACTCTTGACCTTATAACATCATCTCTTGTATCAATACTAGGTTTTAGCATTACTACCTTTTTATTAAGATTATGCTCATACATATAAGCATCCATAAGTAATGTTGCTGTTTTACTACTTCCTACTGTTCCATATATAAAAGTTAATTTACCCATAATATTTTCACCTTTCATAATTTATTTCTTTGTCTATTAAAATTGAAGGATTATAATCACTTAAAATAAATTCTTTTGTTTTTTCGTGATTAATCCCATTTCCTAAATAACAATAAATATCATTCATCTCATTAATACTAAAATCTGTTCCTAAATAATCATTAATATAATCTGTTAATCTTTGATGATATTCATTATTTTTCTTTTCTGTTGTGAAATGTAATGACGAACTAGCTTCTCTTGATAATTGTTCTAATATTTTACATTTAATATCAAGTACTGTTTTGCAGTTTAAAAGGCTTATATAAGCGTTTGTTTTAGTATTAACTATCAATTCCATATTACGGACAATAAACGCTCCAGGAAAGCTATTTAGAAGCTTATTTAAGTCATCAAGTGTAATACTTTTATTTCCTTTATCAGCATTAGAAAATAAATTTGTTCTTTCTAATTTATCATCTGGTTTAACATCAATTATAGTTATCATACTTATTCCTTTCTATATTTCTTTGACTTAAATTTCCATAGAGTTATCTAAATAATCATTAATTTTCTCAAAATAATTTTCATTATCCTGCTCTTGATGATTATATTCCTTATCAGCTAGAATAGATTCATAATATCCAAGTTCCCATTCATCAAGCCCATTTTCTTCTGCTGACTTTTCATTTTTTAAGACATCATAAATTATATTTATTGTCATATCTAGTGTATATGAATTCCAATATTCTTCTTTTGTTAAACTGTCATCTTCTTCACCAATAAAATAAAAAGCACTATCTCCAATCTTACAGCAAATTCCCATACATCCACCATATTCTTCTTCAATAGAAATTTTACCTGTCTTAAATCCATTTTCAATCATTTCTCTTGTAATCATAACTTTCACCTCATTATTGTTATATATCCTTATAATAATAGTGTATAAAAATATACAAAAAAGGCTTATAAATAATATATAAGCCTAACATTTTTTATAAAATATTAATTACAATTAAAATTTCTATATTCGCCATACCAGTATTCTTTAGCATACCTTCTCCAGTCTATAGATAACTCATTCTTCTTATCTAAAAGCTTATCTAAATACTTATACATCTGTTTTTCTTCTCTTTTTGATAAAGGAAGATTAATAAGTATTGAAGATGTTTTTATTTTATTAAAACATTTAGAAGGGTCTATACCAATCAAAGCTGTTTCACTCTTACCATAAAAGTCGATACCTATTGTAATACCATTATTCTTTAAAAGTCTTATACTTTCATACTCATAAAAATCATCAATATCATCATCAGATATATTTTCAAAGAAGCCATTGTCAAAACACCACTTTAAGAATTTTGTAAGTTGCTTATCTTTTATGTTATCCAGATTATCAACAAACTTAAAAAATCTGTTATATTCTTCTTCATTTATTTCATTATTTTTCATTAATCTATTTTTCATATAACTACCTCTATCATATTTTTATAATATAATAGTGTGTTAATGTAAAAAAAAAGAAGCTATTCTTAGTAACAAAATAACCTCTTAAAATATTTTTATTTTTCAAACCTATTCTTTTTCATTATTATAATTTACTTCATCATTTCATCATATAAGCAATCTAAAACTCCATATTTTTTATATAAGAATTTAGAAAAGCTTAAAAATTCTTTTTTACTATGAACATTAAAAAATCCAGCTTTTTCAAATGCTTTCCACATACATTTATGAATTTCTCCTACATTTCCTTTTACTGGCATATCATAAGCTATCCAATAATCTTTTGCAGTATTATAAAAATTCTCATAATCAGTTTCAGAAAGTATTACCGACATCTGTTCTTCTGTTTCTTTGATAAGTTTTTTAATTTCGTTAATAATTTGTTCCTTTTTCATTAAAGAAGCGTTTTCTGCAATTTGTTCTATTGTCATCAGCCTTCTCCATTCCTAAAGTTGTGAATTTATTTATTCTTCTTCTGAATACACAACACAAAACATACAACTATCACAATCGTTATTATCACATTCTTCAAATGTAACATCATCACAATCTTTATCATATTCATCACAATATAACATATCTTTCACTCCTTATTAATCTATTTTAAATGCTATCCAAAAATAGGACTTAGCCATCTATTATTGTCTTTATCTACTAATACAAAAATCATATCTTTATGACAAACGCTTTTATCTCAGCCATTTAAAAACCAAATATAGGAAACATCTGCAAATGCATATTGTCTATTTTCTTCTGTAAAGAAATGTATATTTCTAACTACAACATCAGTATTTCCTAACTGTTCCATTTCATAATTAATAGCTTTAAGTAGCATATCTTCCATATAATCTTATATAATTCTCTTTATAATATAATAGTGTATTGAAGTGCAAAAAAAATAGTAACATATAATGAAATATGTGCATATATTTTTCTTAACGCTTCATCACTCATTACTGTTCCAATTCTTTTCATAAGTTCATTTAATGACGTTTTATAAATTTATTATCCTCTATATGATAAAATTCACTGCTCATATTAATTACACCAATCAAATCTTAGTTTCAAGTCCAATCTTCCAATTTATAACCACGAATTAACAAATCATAAATTGTAGCATCAAAGAATTTTTCGATAGGAATTTTAATTTTTCTTCTTTTGCTTTTTCCATTTTCTAAATCTCTATTTTTAAAATGCTGCTTATTCAACCTAACTATAGCTGTGCCGTCATAATTCAAAAAATAAGAATATACAATATATTCTTGCTTGCATTGTTTAGCTAAAAAAACACATCTATGTCCTTTAAAATAATCTTTTATTCTATTCATTTCCTCATTCATTGTTTTTCCCTCCATTTTTTCTAGTAAATGCGAATTTAGTTTGATTCTATATCTTCATCCGTCAATCCATCATTTCTTTCAACTTGCTTAACCTGTTTCTTTGTTAATCCAAATATAGTAATTAAAACATAACTCATTTCGAGCAATGCTCCGTGATTGTCAGTGTTAATTTCATTTTCTTTTACCTTTTTATACATTCTTGCATATCTAATCTGATATGCGATTCTCATTTTTTCCCATTCTTCTTGTACTGCGTTCATAATTACACCTCCATAATTCTATCTCATTAATAATGGCCATCTGTTTTCATTCATAATAAAATCCTCCCATTTTTTCTATATAATAATAATGCCTAAAAGTGAAAAAAAAGAAGCTATTTCTTACAATAAAAACAACTTCTTAAAACATTTTCTATATTTCTAAAAATTATAAATAATTATTTTGTATTAAATTCCTCTTTTATAAACTATCTTAATTCTAACTTCAAAACATTTTTTACATATAAAGCTTTTTCTTTACTTAGAATTCTTGCTTTTAATTTTTTATCAGAATAACATACTGTAATAACTTTTAAGTACAAATCAGAATTCAAAAAAATATCTATCATTTCTATATTTTGTGTTGTTATTACAGGTGGTTGTTCTTCTTTTGCAATTTCAACATATTCTTGTAGTTCAGTGTAATGCGTTGTTGTATCTGGATAATAAACAATATCATTATCCATATCTTTTTAATATTTTTTTTGCATATTCTTCTACCGCACTATTTTTACCTAATAATAAAATCATAAATTATTATCCTCTTTTATTTTCATATTTACACAATAATTCTTTTCCACCAAAAGTAAATCTTCTTATTCTTTTTCTATCTATGTATAGAGAAGATATAAAATATCCAGTTATTAAACATAAATAATCAACATCATTATATTTATTATTTCTTGGTATAGCAAGACAATGCTTACAATTAGCACAACATTCACAATGCTCCATAATTAACACCTTTCTATAATTTATTATATACTTCATCATAAAGAAGAAGTAAGTCATAATCATTTGACAATCCTTTTAATAATGCTTTATAAATATTTAATTGGTTATTACATAGATAATTATATAACTCAATATCTGATATAAAAAATTCCTCTATAATAGTTGAATTAGCCCATCTATCAAATGAACTAATAGGAGCAATCCTAAGAAGCCATTTATCTTCTGTTCCACTATGAGGTTCAACAATTAAAAAAATAGCTATATCTGTTTTTACTTCTAACAATCCATCATATCCATCATCAATTTCATAGTCCTGATTGTTTTCTTTCATATTATTTATAAACCAATTCTTAATTATCTCCATTTATATTGCATCCTTTTTAATTTATTATAAATATTAACTAACTTTCCAAATTCCATCAGGTCGTAATCTAGCAAAAGCTAATAAACCATATAACGCTCTTTTTGCATTACCTTCTGTTGCTTTCCAATAATTGATATGTACATCATTTTTTAAAGAAGCTATAATTTGATTTAATGGTTCAATTGTTTCTGCTCCTGTTTTTCCATTAAAATAATCTGCATAGCTATAATCATTTTTATTAGTAAAATTACCAATTTTAAGTTCTGCCATTTTTTTATTAATTATGTTAGAATAATTATAAGTAATATTTAAACTCATCTCTGTTGTTCCACCTACACAATAAGTACCACCGCTTATTTCGTGCTTTTCTTGTGTATGCAATACTTCTTTTGTAACAGGGTTACATAACTTAAAATCCCAACTCATATAATTTGCCTTTAGCCTTTCATTATTAATCTTTTTCATTATATTAAAATTCTCTTCTAAAAGCACAAACTAAATCTTTTTCATATATTTTTTTATATTTCATAGAAGACATAAAACATATATGTTCTTCTTTTATTTTTTCATTATTATACTTATAAATTTCTTCAACAAATCTTTGTTCTTCTTTTAACCCACCAATATCATTATATAATCTAATTTTATATTCGCTTTCTTTTATACACGAAAAATCATATCCACTTCGTAAAAAAGTTCTGCTATAATAACAATCTTCATCATCAATTCTTCCTATATATATTGGACTTAAATCTGTATCAAGATAATCTTTAAAAAAGTCATATAATTTTTCCCCTAAATTATCATATTCAGTTGTACAAATAGCAACTTCTAATAAATATCCACCTATAGTAGAATTAGTGGGACTCTCTAAAACTTTATTAAAAGAATATCTATTATAAAACCAATCTTTAGTATTAAATAAAGGAACACTCTTATATTCTTCTGGAACAATAATTTCTGTCCTTGGTTTATTTTCTAATTCATTTAAAAGTTTTAATAAGTTTTTAGGTAAGTCTTTTCTTAATACAAAACTTAATTCTCCTTCATAATAATTTCCCATATATCGTCTCCAATCTTAAAATTATTGTTTAATTTTGCCAATCGTTTACAACATTCAGGTTGCAAACAATGTTTACAATAATAAGTGGTATCTATATTAACTTTATCACTACAATTATCTAAGTAATATCCATATCCCATAGCTGCTAGGCTATCCATCTTTTTTTGTTCTTTTGCAAATTCTAATTTTAATTTATATTCAGCAATGGCAACTTCATCATCTGAGTTAAGTATTTCATCTATTCCTTCTGAAATCATTGCTTCATCAATTTCATCAACTGAATTTATATATCCCATAAATTGTCTCCTTTTAAAATAATAAATTTTTTATATAATCTTTAATTTAGGATAAAACATTATTCAAGCTTCTTTTCTTGGTGATTTTTTAATATCTCTTATTAAATGACACCCACACATATTTAAACTGCCACATTCTTTATATGACTCAGACATACTCATATATTCAACAAAATAATATACTTTATCATTTGGTTTATATTTTACTTCATCTGAATAATATTTTTCTCTCACTTCTAATACCTTTTCATCTTCTGTATTCGACATACACCATCTTCTAATATCTCTTCCTAAATAACTTCTTTCACTGTTTATTTCAATATTCATAATTTTCTCCAATCACCTATTAAAATTCTTCTTTATAATTAATTTCGTCTATATCTATAATAACTTCCAAAATATACAAATTCTGGTTTCCTAATAGTCCCAACATTTTCCATAACTTGACCATTATCTTTAAAACCATTTTCAATCATTTCTTTTGCGTGGCTATTTCGTTCTTCATAGCTATCATAATGATATTTTTCTGTTTCTTCTATGTAAGAAGTATGAACCCCATTATTATATAAATGCTTTGTTCTAATATCGCTTTCAATAATTTTCATATAAATTCTCCTTTTATATTTTCTATATACAATAATAATGGAGTGAAGTGAAAAAATGTAACAAAAAAAGGAACTATTATTTTTAATAATTCCCTTAATTTCTTGTATTTTTATGTATACAAATTATTTTATAAATTTAATTTTATACATAGTATATAAATACCTACAGCTATACAAAAAGTTATTATATTTATTAATATTTTTGTAATATTTGATTTTGTTTTATTAATAAATAACTTATCAAAACCTAATGTATTATCAATTATTTGAATAAGAATTGATTTTATAATAATAAAACTTAGTGTAAAAATAATAATTCCGTAAATAATAGTTAAAAATATAGTTATTATATTCAAAATACACCCCACATTTTTATTATAAATTATTTATTATTTATCTCAATATATCCTTGTTCATACAAAGTAAATAAAGGTTCAAATGTGTTTAATCCTACTTCTAACCAATAAGCACAAGGTATATTAAATTCAATAAATATTATTCTGGTTATTGAATCTATTGTGATTTGTAAATATAAATCATTATCATCAGATAATATTTTCTTACAGATATAATCTCCACAACTATCTCTTATAAATCCATAAGCTTCAAAGTTTTCTATAAATTCAAACCATTTTTCTTTTTTTATAAATAGTCTATTATCTTTGTAAAACATATTAATCTAAAATCTCCTTTAATTATTCTTTAATTTTACAGAAACCCAAGATTTTTTATCTCTTTGATTTTTTATTGAAATAATTGTTTCTAAGGCTTTTATTGCTGTATTAAGTTCTCTCATTCCTATTTTAACATTTGAACTATTAGCAAGTGCTTCTACCCTAGCTTCTTTTAATTTTATTAATGCTTCTTCGTTTTTCATAATATTTTATCCTCTAAAACTGGCTTTGGATATAAATTATGATGTTATTGTTGTCTATAACCCAATTCTTAATAGAAAAATAACCATAATTTCTTATTGCTTCCTCTTTATGTCTATAATTATGTTCGCTATAATCAAATCTGTCTTTAATAGTTATATTACAAATACCATCATAATTTTCTAAAAAATCTTTTATCTTCATAATATTAAATCCTTCTTTCTATAATCCTTCTTTACTGAATTATTACTGCTCCACTATGCAAAAACCAATAAGCAACTTCTCCATTTTCCCACTCATCATAAAAGCTTAAAGGGAAACTAATTTCAATATCATTTATAAACGTATTTTCTATAAACTCTTTACTATTCTTTAAATCAGGAATATTTAGTAAATATTGTTTTAATGAAGTCTTAATTCTATCAATTAGCCAGCTTAAATCTTCTTTTGTTTGCTTTATATCTATGTTAGGATTAAGAATGTTATTTGCTCTTTCATATGCCTCAAACCATTTTGTTGCTAAATCTTTTTTCATTTCTAAAATATCTAAATCATCTTCATCTAAATCACTTAAAACATTTTTATAGCTTAAATCATATAAAATATTTGTTATAAAATGTTCTAAATACTCTTTAATTTCTTCTTCAAAATCATTATTTTTGTAATTAATTCTTATAATCATAAAAAAAACAATCCTTTCTTTTTGTAATATATCATTATTTATATCTTCCAATAATTCATATATTTTATCATTAGATATATTTATATCTGAATTTACAAATAATGAAGAACAGTTATCTGAATAAGTAATATTATGTCTCTTTCCATCAAAATTCTTTATACATTCATCCTAAAATCCAGTAGATGTATTAAGTGTTTCTCCTAAAATGGTATTTATCTTATAATGCTCTAATAAATAAGATATAGTCTGCAATCCATAACTTTTACATCTATATTTATCATAAACCTCAATAAATGCTATAACTAATATATTTTTATATTTTTTAATTTTATTTCTTCAATTTTGATATTTTTGTTATAGATATAATATTTATATTTTATCCATTTATTTTGTTTTAATTTAATAACAAAAATAAATCCTCTTTTTTAAGATAAACCTAGCAATCTCACTATTATTCAGAAATAATAAATTTATAGGAAATATAAATATTATAATTCTATTTATTTCTTTATTTAATAATAATGTTAGAATGTGAAAAAAAAGAGACTGTTTTTAAACAATCTCTTAATCTATATCTATATCATTTTCATCAAGAAGAAAATTATTTCTTGATTTTACAATATCAACATATTGACAATAATTTTTGTAATATAATTCTTTTCTTAACGAAGTATTATCTTTTGCATAAAGAGGTATTATTTTATCTATGGGTTGTTCTGTATAATATGCTATAAATGACAAATTATTTCGATGTATCTTTATATTATTTTCAATATCTTTTACATATTTATTGATATTTAAAGCAGATTGTAATGGGATAATATCTTGTTCTTCTCCATATTTATTTATATAAGAAACTTTATTAAAATATTTATTTAAGCAAATGATTGAAAATTTATCACCATTATTAAAAACAATATTAAAAACAGTTTTATCTACATTATTTTGCCTTTTCTTTAAATATTTTACAATATTATTTATCATCAAATTTAAAGATGTTTTTAACTCTTTAATCTGCTTATCTGTTAATTTGTTTTCACAATCTATTATCATAATGTAAGTCCCTTTAATTCGTTATTAAACCAATCAATAATAGAAAGGCCTGTATCTGCTTTTAATAATCTTTCTACTTCAATAACATCAAGTTTTGTTATTACAGGAACATTATATTTTCTATGTAATATCCCACAAATATAATTCTCAATATCTGGAATAATATCATTATTTTTTTCTATATAATTTAACTCCCATTTATCAAAATCACCCTGTTTATATGTTCCTACATTTATACCTCTTAAATTTAATTTAACCATAGTATTATCTTTTATATTATAATTTTTATTTTCAATAATAATTTTCATAATTTATTCAACTCCTTATATATATCAATATGTTATTACTTAAAATATTTTTTTATATCTTTAGATTTTATTTCATTATACTCTTTAAAAACATAACTTTTAATAAAAGGTTCTTGATGTATCGTTATATCTGTCAGAATACTTGCAGTATAGTCCTTAAAATAATCAATTAAATCATTAATTAGCTTTAAATGTTCTTTAGTACAAATATACTTAAAATTATCCTTTTTATTTATTTGCGGTATATCTAAGCCACCATAAAGAATATACTTTTCATAAACAATAGGTATTACTGGTCCAAAATCCCAAGCTTCGATTTTACTATTAAAACACAATTTGTTATACTTTCTTAAAAATTCAGCTTGCAAAAAGTATAATATTTTTTGTAATTTTAAACAAGAAATACCATATTTTTTAATATTGCTATAATAGATAATATATTCACTTAAATCTAATACACTATACATAATAACATTCCTTTCTTATAAACTATTTTTATCTATATTTTTACCTTTACAAAATAGAAAGAATTCACAAAACTCATAATCACATTCTTCACATTTAACTGGATGTAAAGTAAGAACTATTTTCTCTTTGTTTTCTGTTTTATTACCGTTTATGTATTTGTTCATATCACTACCTTTTAATTATCAATCACTTTTATCTTATTATTTTTCTTATCTATATTCTAATTTCAGGAAAATCTTCAAATAAAATGCACTCTTGGTTTTTATATAAACAGTTAGTACAACCAACAGAAATACATCTATTTCTTATACTTTCTAACATATCTAAAAAATCATTATCGGTTATTATATTTTTTTCATATGCCTTAAGCCTTTTTTTTATTTAATTCTTTACATATCTTATCTGCTTCTATTTCATCAAAAGTAAAAGTTCTTCCTAATTCATAAAAGCTTTTATAAGTCTTACAATAATTATCTTCTGCATATATATTCCAAACCTTAGGTATTCCATCTACTATTGAATTACAACTTCCATAAGGACTAACAGATTTAATAATATAAGGATAATATTCATAAACCCCATTATTATTTTCAATATTATAAATAGTCTGATTAAGTAAAATATCCATTTCTGTTTTATATTTATCTACAATGTCTTTAAAATCATCAATCATAACATTTACTCCTCATTATCTGATATGTTAAGCCAACCCCATTCAGAAGTACCAATCTCAACTTTTTTACCATTATTAAAAATTAATAATATACTGTCATCATCAAAATCTAATCTTTTATCTTTCTTAGCTCTTTTTATATGTCTTTCCTGTCCGTAATGGTTTTCTAAAAGTCTTTTAGCTTCCTGTTTATTATCAGCAAAACACTTAATATAAGCCTTAACTAAACCAGGGAAAACTTTTTTTAAATAGCTTGTTATCTCTATTCCATAAATATGATTTTCTTCAAAACATATAATTTTCATAATTTTCTCCATTTCTATGTAAAATTTATACTATTTTTTATTAAAATTATTTTTTGGTTTTATAATAATAATGTCCTAAACATAAAAAAAAGACTATCTTATTTAAAGATAATCTTTTATATTTTCTATTCAAAGCATATTAATTCATCAGCATAAGGTAAATTCTCAACCCATTTACAAAAAGTATTTATCCATTCTTCCTTAAGCCTGTGATTTCTTCTTTGAAAATACATATTTCTTAGTTCAGCATAATTTGTATCTATTGTTCTTAATTGCAACATACCTTCAGGAAGTAATCTCTTAGCTCTAAGTAAAAGTCTATCCATTTCTTCTTTATTCTTTGTGGTCTTCTGTAGCTCTTTGTAATCTAACCTAAACTCTTCTAACCTTACAATAATTTCATTCCAAAGGTATGCATCTTCATCACAAGTTTCAAACATATCAAGAGTAATAGGATTATTATTATTGAGTAACTTATGCATAGTAGAGCAGCTATTCTTGGTATTATAATGGTATGTATCAAATTCACTCCAAAAATATCTTGGCATATCAAAATCAGCAGAAACGTGTATCATTCTTAAGAACTTACAATGTTCAGAACCACTTTTTATAAGAGTTTGTGCAAGGTTCATATCGTTATTACCAATTATATATTGATTATGATTAATTTCATTATCGTAATAACTATCACTCTTAGCCCAACTATCCATTGGATTTCTCATTCCTCTAAATGCTGCTTTAAATCCATAAATTTCTGTATTCTTTATTTCCATATTTATATTCCTTTCATATTTACATAAAATGACTAAACATAGCTCCTACTAAATTATTCATATTAGTAATCTGTTCATTTATATCACATCTATTTTTCAGCTGTTTTAAATCATCTTCATTTAAATTGCAATACTCTAATAACCGTTCTATCCATTCATTCTGTTCTTCTATTTTGTTATTAATTTGTCTTACTAATGTTTTAAGACCTTCTATCTCTTTATCTTTATCAGATATTTCTTTTAATAAAGTTTTCTTTTCCTGTCTGAACTTAATTCGTTCTTTTTCAAAAGCTAAATCCTTTTTAGATAACTCTTTCATATATTTCCTTTCTAATTAATCTTTATCAATTAAGTCAGTATCTATAATCGTAAAATTACATCTATGTATATATAATTCCTTACCATCAATAACTATCTTAGTAGTCTTAGGTAATTTTCCTGCTAATTCCCAGGTTACATTATCACCTACAAATGCTCCAATATTGTAACCATCCTGACTTTGGATTAAAATAATCTTACTGCCATTCTGCCCTTTTTCCTGTAAATCCTTCCACCAGTATCTAAGGCTTAAATATTCATCCTTACTACTTGTTGGGTTTAATTTTACAGGACTATCAGATGAGTATATTGTATCTGTTCCTGTTTCTAATACTTTTCCTACATCATACATTTCTAATCTTGTATCTTTAAAAAGAACTGTACTACCACAAGTTTCAATATAATTTCCATCAACATTAATTGTTACTACTGAACTTGTATCATAATAAGAATGCCAACTTCCTTCTGTGCTATATCCCCATTGTTTTACTTTATTAGGAGTGATTTCAAAATTATTTCCTTGAAAATTAAGAAAATTATTTCCGTTGTTATCATATAACATTGCTAAATAAGTAATAGGAACAATATTATTTTGCTCTTCCTCATTATCATTTGAAGTATTTTCAGTAGATGAATTTAATAAATAACCTTCATTTTCAAATTCAAATTCACAACCTGTAAAACAAAACATAATAATACAGCTTATCAATATTGGTAATAATCTTTTCTTCATATGTTTACAAATTTCCTTTCATTTAAAATAACATCATAATAAGAGGGACAACAATCATAGCGTATACGATATAGAATAATCCTAATACAGCTACAATGCTCATAGTTAATCTCTTTTTCTTATTTACTAATGTCCTAACATCAATATCAATATTGTTATTCTTCTTGATATATACATTTAAGAAATCACTTAAAGTATCATTTAATGCAAATTCGTTTTTACCAAATTCATTATTTTCAAAAAGTAATGTAGCTTTATTTCCGATATAATATTTACAAAGATGATGCCTCAATGAGCATATTTTCTTCATTAACTTTTCTTTTTCAATTTTTTCAGATATACTAATATAATTTGTTATTTTTAATAACTTATCAGATAACGTGTTATCATATGCTAATAAACTTAATTCATTAAAATTATCTGTAATATCATTAATAATATTTATTAATGATGTGTAATCTGTATAATCTTTATTAATATATTTATTCTTATTTAACTTATCTTCTAGTATATCAATACACTTATCTACATTTTTAATAATATTTTCTATTTTTTTATCATAATCACCTATGATATTTTTAAGTAAAGGCAGCTTAGATTTACTTATTATAAACTGCTTAATCTTCTTAGTTCCTTTATAAGGACCAAATAGAATAACTATAATACCTACAATAATAGCAATTCCTATAAGCAGAACTAAAAACTCAAACCCTACTGTCTGGAAATAATCAGACCAGCTATTACCTTTACCTAAATTTTTAAAACTGCCTACTGCTTTACTTAATAACTCTAAATATTTCTTTAGCATATCTTTATTCCTCTCTTTTCCTTTTTTAATAATAATATTAAAAAGGTTAAAAAAAGCCACCTAAATTAATAGAAAACTAATAATTTTATATATTCTCTTTATAAATCATCGTTTCATAGTTTCTGCAATCTCTCTAATCCAATCACAAGTTTGTATTACAATATATTGACTGGTTAAATTTCCATTACAATATTTTAATTCAATTTTGTTTATGAGATTATTGGCAAAATCATCTATAAGATTATTTCTATCTTCAATACTTGCAACAACCCTTATCTGTTCTTCTGGTTTATCTATTGACATTTTGTAAATTTTATTATCCTTTATATGGTAAATTCCGTTATTCATAATATTTCCTTTCCTTGTAAATCCTCATTTCATATGTTCAAGAATGTCCATTTTTCGCTGCACAATTTTTACAGATTTAACCCACCCAAGGTCTATTACAAATTCCAATAGGAGGATAACAACCCTTACATGATTTTTTAATATTACAACCATCTTTTTCAAATTGACCACAAGCTACATATTCTCCATTAGTAGGTTCAGATTTTGAAAATTCACAATCATTTTTATAATGAAAACATTCTTTACATTTATTCATATTTTTCTCCAATCTTCTAAAGAAACTCTTGTTTCATACTTTGCATTCTCTATATTCTTTTTCAGTTAATAGCCCTTCATCGCACATATCTTCAAGCGTTCTATATACAGCATTTGCTCTCCGACTTGCATAGGAAAAACCATCAAACTCTCCGATAAGTGCATCTCTGTTTTCTTCGCTTTGCTTTTGTAATTTTTCTGCTAATATGAAATTATGAAAGAAATATGCTTTATACATAGCTGTTTTAATTCTAAGATTCTGAATTTCATATTCCTGAGAAACTAATTTCTCTTGGGCTTCTAATAACTGTAACCCCATATTCCCTAATGGGCTTCTTTCAATTCTGTTTCCAAAATAAGTATAATTCATTTGTTTTCCACTCCTTTTCGCAAAGCTTCTCTTGTTTCAAATTCTACTTTTCTATCACTTGTTATTCCAAGAAAAGCATAATATTTATCTGTTAATAAATTATGATAGCAAGTTACACCATTTAGTGTAAAATATTCTGTAGATTCATCTTCTGTTTCTAAATTGCATCCTGTCTTTGAATGTGGTGTATTCCACATACTATCACTCCTTTTCCCTGTAAATCTTAGATTCAATCAGCTAATACGCTAATACAGATGTATAATAATCTAATTCAGTTTCATCTAATCCATGTTCTTCAGTAGATTCAACGTCTTTCAGTATATTAAAAATCATATCTATTGTTATATCTAATGTATATGAATTCCAATATTCTGCTTTTGTTAAATTATCATCTTCCGAATCAAGAAAATAAAATGCGTTATCACCAATTCTACAGCAAATGCCAATACATCCTGCATATTCTTCTTCGATTGAAACAGTTCCAGATTCAAAACCATTTCTAATCATTTCTCTTGTAATCATGTCCTATTCTTCTATCTTCAAATGAATCCTCTATACATATTTGTTTCTTGTTCTTAATGAAATACGATTTTATTATTTATTAATCTATTTATAATAGTGTATTAAAGTTAAAAAAAAGCTACCTAAATTAATAGGTAGCTAAAAAAATTATATTTTTTAAAAATAAATAAAAGGAAATTATTTTTGTTCATTGATGGTGTCAATTTTAAAGATTTTCATTAAATCAGAAATAGATGTATTAAAGACCTCTTTTACAATGAAATGCAACATAGCTAATAATTCTGCAATAACAGATGCTATATAAGTTCCAAAAAAAGCAAATATCATATGTAATACACTTTCAGAATAATCGTTTCCAAGAGCGTGAAAAACAATCATTGATATTAATATAAGTAACACAAGAACTGCTATAATAACAAACTGTCCTCCTAAAAAATAGGAAATATATTTAATTAATTTATCTTTATGTTCTCTCTTTTTTTCCTCATTCGCTTTAATTTGTGGAGCTAATGTATTATATAATTCTTATTATTTTTCTATATTATTTTTGTAATAATCATCTAATATTGCATTTATATATTTTTCCATATTTGAAGCATTGACACTATCATATCTGCCCTGGGTTTGTATCACATAATACTGACAAGTATTTTTATTAAATCCAAATTCGATAGTGTATCTTTTAGGAGTACCGTCAATACTCTTACTACCATCTTTATCAACATATGAATATATTGCACATTTATCATTTGTTATTTTATCTGCATAGCTCCAGACACAATGATGTTGTATTTTTGTTTCTAAAATAAGTCTTTTTCTTGTTTTTATCCATTCAAAATTACTTGGTAAAATATTTCTTAATTCATTAAAGACACTATCTTTTTTAATTTTAACTGAATGAGTGTTTTTATCAATGTTTGTATAGGTTGTGACATTATCGTGCTTATTTCTAATCTCATTTACAGATTTTATATTAAGTTTAATCTTTTCTCTATTCTTTCTTGCTGTATTAAACATAAGCATATGTACATAGTCATAACAAAGATATTCTGCTTCATCTAATTCTTCTTCATATCTTACTAATGACTCTTTTTCATCATCTATAATCTCAGGTAACATAGATAACTCTTTAGTTATTTCATTTTCTTTATCTACAACAAGATTATCTTGTATATTTTTATAGATAACATAAGAAAGAAAATCTTTTATTTTATCTTTATAATTATGACTACTATTTTTTATCATATTAAAATCAATATCTTTTATCTGTTTAAGTATTTCTTTTCCTTTATCATCTATATAAGGTAAAGATTTTATATAAAGATAGCTTAAATTTAAGTTTCTTTTATTCCAATCAATATTAATATTACTTGCTGTTTTATATTTGGCTTTAATTAATTCAGTTCTATTATGATACATTATACATTCATTTACACTTAATGGAATTAAACAGTTGTCTTTACAATCGTTTATAGCATCCTTAATAAAAGGATTTTTACTTATTAAATAATCCACATACAAGTTTATAAATCTAACAAATTCATCATTGTATTTATACTCTTTAAGCTTAATTAACTGCTTTATTGGTAAAGGGTAATATTTATTAGTCTTTGTATTTTTAATGTATATATGACCATCTTCAGGAATAAATAAAGACAATATATTCTTATTTTTCTTTACTATCTCATACTTATGATTAGACCCATTTTTGTATATATCTATTTTGGAATAAGTGACAAGAGAAATAAATATGCTGTTTTGTTTTACTGATATTTCAAAATCACTACTTGGTAAATTCAATGTTAATGTTGTATTAGTCTTATTTGCTAATTTTATATATTCGTTTATTGTTTTTTCATCTACATATCTATTATTATATTTTTCTATTGGGATTGGAAACTTATCAATAATATATTCATTATATAAATTAGTTCTAAAATGACCTTTTATATTAAATTTATCTATAATAGTCGTAACAAATTCATTAGGAGTAAAAATATAATCTTTATAAAAAGAATAATATATACCACAATCTTTATTGTTTTTTGTTGTGTATTTCTTTATGTCTATATTAGTATATTCTATCGTTTTATCAGTGTTTTTTATTATATCTGCAAAAACAGAAAAAGAAACAATATTATTAGAAATCTTAAGCAAACAGCATTCTATCCAGACATCAATTAAAAAATTTATATTTTTTTTATTCTTTAAATTATATATCCTGTATTGTAAATACCATACGGGTAATATATCTTTATAATTATCATTTTCTTTAAAAAATGTATAAACTTTTTTAATAATACTATAATCAATATGATTATATAAAAAAGTAACATATAAAAAATTAAAATCTTTATAATCTTTAAGATAAAAAATGCGTCTTTTATCTAATGAATTTCCTAATAAAGTATCTTTCATATAACCAGGTAGACAGTTACTTAATTTTTCTTTATATTCTTTACTGTTTCCTTTAAAAGGGAAAGATAATATTTTATTTATTTCACCACATATTTCTTCAGAAGTATAATATTTTTTATTAGCGTAATAATAATTATGTATTTGTTCTATTGTACTTACAGTCAAATCTTCTCTTTTTAAAATATCAATAATATCATCAGAATAATTATATTTATATGCTTTTTCTATTATTTTTTCTACAGCTTTTCTCAAAATAAAAAACCTCACTATTCTTTAGTATTTTCTAAATATAATAGTGAGATTTTATTTTTTTTAATGTTTTAATTAAGACTTCTTTTTTATTTCTTCAAAATAAGCTTTATTCATTAATCTACCATATACATTGAAACAAATATCATAATCAGTGTTATTACAATTAAATTTATTTGTGAAATTTAGTTTATCTTCCCTATATTTGAAAATAATATCCTGCTTATGTTTATGAGACTTATATTCTATCCTTGACAACTCCTTTTTTGTTCAGGAAGCTTAAATCTGTCAATAAATTTATCACTTAACATTCTAGCTGGTATTTCGTATGTAGACCAGCGATAATCACAATCTAAGCATTTTCTTCTACGCTTAATAAACATACTTACAGGCCTGCTGTCTGCAACAACAATATTTTCTGAACCACAATTTCTGCACTTCATAATTTTTCCTTTCTTAATGATTTACTATAAAATCATATTATAATTTTATTTTATATATTTGTTTTTTATTTGAGTAGTTTGTATACAAAACTGTACAATTTGTGAAAATGTTTTTATTATTAATATTTTCAAAATCCTCTATTTTAATAATAGATTTTTCTACACTTGTATTCATATATCCTAAATCATCGCTTTTAAGTTCAACGATATATGAATTATTGTGAGAAAAATCCTGATGTATAGATATTATTTCTGCATTAGTCTTTGTATCTAACTTGTAATATATTCTTAGTGAATAAACTAAAACAACTATTGATAAAATAGATAATATTAGTGAAATTATTGACACTTTTTTAATAAACATATATTCTTCATCTTTTCGTTTTTCATTTATAAAATAAGAAATAGTTAAAACAAATACTAATAAACTAAAAAGCATAACCAAAATAAAAATACATTCAATAGTTGTTAAAAATATTGAATTTGTTATTATATTGTATAATATATCTTTCATAACTTATTAAACCTTTCTTTGTTATTTTTTCTTTTATTTGAAGTTTCCACAAAATCTATCATTATTTTAATTAAACAAAAAAACTAAAATCTTATAAATATTAATTAAAACAATTTATATTATTATTCTTTAAAATCTATTATTACTTTTTCTATATCTTTATCATTTGAGTAATTTCTATATTTTATAATACAGTTAATATTTTTAAGAGTTTTTATATTGTTTTGATTAAGATTATTTATTTCTAATGTATCTTTATCAATCAGATAGTTTTCATTTCCCAGTTCTTCACTCTCTATTGAAATTAAATAAGAACTATTATTATTTGCAATAGTCTGTATATTTGTTATTTTCGCATTTATTTCTTTTCCTAAATTAAATAATACTGCTAACTGTACTATAAACAAAACTGCTCCAAATATTAAAAATCCTAAAAACATTATCTTCTTTTGTTTATTTTTTTCAAATGAATACGAAAAAAATAAAGAAATTGAAAATAACATAATAATAAGTGAGATAATCAATGTCAACCATAAAAACATTGCATCTGTTTCAATCATTAGTAAGATATTTTTCATAAATTATATCCTCCACAATTCACTAACCTCAATTCTTCATTTGTTCTTCTATAAGCTTCTGATGATAATAATTGTTGTAACTGTTTTACAACTTCACTAAATTCAATACCTTTAAACCATTCTGTATTAGGAATTCTGTAATCTTTAAATATTTCGTGCATAATTTTTTCTAAATTATATACATATGTTTTATCAGAAACATAATAGTCTGTTATTATAGACCCTCCTCCATTACTTCCACTTAAAGATTGTTTTCTTTTATCAAAGTTTTTTGTTATTCCTATCTTTACATAATTATCACTATTAAGCAGGATGTAAATATAAAAACTCCCCCTGCATTTATATCTTTTAGCCATTTAATCTCCTATATTATTAATATAATTATTTATCTTTTTTGTTTTTTAATAATAATGTCAATTTTGTAAAAAAAATAACAATATTTTTGAGATTAAATAAGGCTAAAATCTTTTTATCTAGTTTAGTCATTTTCGGTACCCTGACATATAATTCATATACTATACTATAAAAATACTATTGTACAAAAATAAACATAAATTTAAACATTACCTATAACATTATCATAATAATAATTACACAATTCTTTAATTTCTTTTTTAGTAATTCTGTTATGTAAACATCTTTCTAATTCTTTTAAAAGAACAGCTTTATTTTTACTTTTAGAACGTATCCAAGAAGCTAATATATTATTTATTTTTTCTTCATATTCATTTGGAAGCTTATCTAATATTTTCTTTGCGTTATTTATTGTGCTGATATGGTCTTTTAACGCTGTATTTTCCTTATTTAGAGGCTTTAAAGCGTTATGTGGGTTAGTATATACCTTGTAGCCTAAACCCTGCCAGAAAGCCGATACATTGTTATATCCTTTATCGTTACTAATAATAAAATATTCAGTATTTCTTCCATAATTTCTTATCAAATATCCTAAAAATGTATCTATAATAAAATCTAAGGCATCTTTACAACCTGTATGATTAAGACACATATGTATTTCATTTTCATTACAAATAAATGGCAGTTCTTTTACAGAACTATTTGTAAAATAATAAACTAAATCATTAGGACTTGTATAAAATGTAAATCCTACATTTTCACAATCTATTACATAAACTCTGTCATATTTCTTTTGCATACTTATACCTCTTTATACCTTTATACTTTGAAATAATTATTCATAAACTTAAATATAAATATAATGATATACTTACAATAATTACTGATAAAATAATTAGAAATATCTCTTCTGCTTTTTTCTTCATAACATTTATCCTTTCTTTTTTACTTAAAAATTACCAGCTAGATATTACTTAAATATGAGAGTTCTTTAAGTTTCTTAAGAATATATTCTTTAGTTTTATTAAATTCTTCTATATAAGCAGACTTATCTTCATCTTCCTTAAAATTAAAAAGATACATAGATATTAATTCATCAATATTGCTTACAATATCATCATATATATTTTTAATAAATGTTTTTGTATTATCCATACATATGTAAGCATTAAAATAACCATCATCAATTGTAAAAATAACATCATCTTTATAAAGAATAATATTTATATAATCATCTTCACAATCAAATTGATATGCTGAAAAATCATTATTGTAATAAACATTGCATACATTAATTAATTCAAAAATATTTTCAATATAAGATAATTTAAATGATATATTTTTCTTTAAACCCTTATCAGTTCTTTTAACAACTGGTATATTAAAATATATCCAGCCATTTTTAATATTTGTGATATAATTCATACTTATAATCCTTTCTTTGATAACCCACTAATCAATTGTTCAATTTTAAAAATCAGGTATCTTTTTTCAAATTCAACATCTTTATTTTCTGCTCTTAAATATTTGCTTTCTAATTTGTTTATTTTATTCTGTATTTTTTTTCCTTCTTCTAAAGATACAATTGCTATTGGAAAGACAGGGTTAGAATTATTTTTAACATAAACAGTATAGCTGCTGTCTCTTTTTATAAGTTCATTTCCTTCTATAAATGGACAAAAAGAAGTTCGATAAAAAACATATTCTTTCATAGGTATTTATTCCCTTTCTTATTTTTTCTTATATAATAATATTGTTATAATGTAAGCCCTTTTACAAAATTAGATTGTATAAAATAAAAAACAATTCATATAAAAATCAATAAAAAAACAGATACTAAATCTTTATTGAAATAGTATCTGTCTTAAAATATTTTTTTATAATATTATTTTACCTGTTCAATAGTATCTTTATCTACATTCCATTCCTGTAATACTTGTTTTTGACCACTTTGTTCATAGTCATACCATTGTTTGTCTATTATTTCAGCAGTATCTCTTGTTTCATTCTGATTAAGTACATTGCTTTTTGCATTTAATGTTACTACTTTTTTCTGTTTCCATATAGCGTGAAAAACAATTTGTCCTTCATCTTCTGATACAAGCTTTTTAAACTGTTCTTTAGCTAAATAATTTTCGCCTTCCTTTGGTTCATTAACATTTGTATTCCAAGAAACAAATGTAAAACCTGGTCTATGTGAAGCTTCTGGCATATAATATCCTTCAACACCTTCATATAACGAAGATTTTATATCATTTACCTTTGTTCCACCTTCTGTATCAAATAATACATTATATTTATTTTCTGTCCATTGCATATATAATTCTATAACATCTTTATCTGTTGTTGTTATATTCCATACTTTATTTGTTTTACTATCAGAATAATCTATAGTTTTATTTTCATCATTTAAAGTATATTTATATGGGTGACAACTCCAGCCTTTTATATAATATACATTATCTAGTGGTAAGTTGTTTGTAGCATCATAAGTAAATGTTTTAGAAAAATACTCTTGATTGTCTGTATAACCAGCAGGAGTTTCTTTGATTAAGTCTTCTGTACTTTTTGCTGGCTTATTAGGATATAATTCTACTTCATAAGTATTAGCGTCCCATTTAGAATACAATGTCAATACATCTAAGTTCTTAGTTGTTAAATGTGATAAATCTGAATTCCAGCTATCTTTAGCATAACCCCATTGAATTGTATTTTCTTCATCACTATTCGCGTTATTATCTAAACTATAGCCTATAAATTTCCAACCTGTTAATGTATATACCTCATCAGGCAAAGTCTGTCCATTATGATTATAAATATAATATTTAGAACTAACATTACCTTCTATATTATTGGAAGCTGAACTTATATCCTTAGTAATAGAATTAATTCTGCCTACAGGAGTATTCTTATTAAAATTAACCAAATAACTGTTATTTGTTGCATTTGCTGTTACTTTTACATTATGGGCTGGCATATAAAACTTAATTGTCTGTTTACTTCTGTCATACCCTGTTAAAAACTTTTCAATTGCTTTATCTGGCTCATCAATCCAACCTGTAGGATATAAATTTTCTTTAACCGTTTCACAATCATCATTAATATGCCAATGATAACCTTCTTTTAAATTAGCTGTTAATGTAACAACTTCTTCATATTTATATGATTTTTTGTTTTTTGTAATCGAATTTATTCCATTGCCAGGCGTAATAATTGTGTTTTCATTATTATTATCTGGGTCTGATGGATTATCAGGAACATTATAAATATTTCTCTTATAATAGAAATCTACTACTGTCTGTCCATTACCATTAATGTGAACTACAGCAGATAATTCTTTATTTTTTACTCCATCAACAACCATATTCTGTAAGGTAAATCCTTTTAAATATATTTTTTGGTTTGAAGATAATTGATTGTCTGCTATAATTTCAATTTCACTATCTGATAAAGCTGTTTTTGTTACTGAATAATATTTACTATAATTATCACTATCTAATTTAGTATAATCAGCATAATCATTTGTTCCATCTTTATATAGTTTTTCAGTCCAATAATTAATAACATAATTTACATTAAGAGGTGTCCAATGAGCATACAATGTCTGATTACTTGTTACTTTAACAATACTATCTTTTGTTATTGGTGTACCACCTGTTTTAGCAGTATACCAACCCTCAAACTTCCAAGTTAAAAGACTTGGTGTAGGTAAAACCCCATATGGACTATCATATGTTATTGTTTTATTAAGCATTGTTATATCTGTTACAGGATTTACTGCATTTGTTGGTTTATTATAATCAAAATATAATATATATTTATTGGCTTCCCATTGAACATATAAAGATGTACTTATTCCATCTAAATTCCAAAGCTGATAATCATAATCTTCATCTGTATCTTCTGCTTTTGATATGGTATATATATAATTATCATCTCGCATTGTAAGATATTCATTTCGATTATGTACACTTATCTGATACTCGTGTTCACATATAAGCTCTAAATCCCATAATTGATTATTATCCTGTGTATTCCAGCTCACAGCTTTTACTACATTGTTACTTGATGATAATGCCTGTCCAGTTGCTTGATTTATTATATAATAAGCATTTATATCTTTAGCTTTTACAAAAGACCACCATTGATTTAGCTCATAATCAGCGTAATTCGTATATAGTGTTGAATTACTGCTTGTCTGTTTTATAGCATAATCATAGTTTGTATGGTTTCTTATAAGTGTAATGCCCTGACAATCTGTTTTTGGAATTACATTTGTTTCATTATAGGTTGAACCACTTCCATTAGAAGCTGTATTATAGTTTTTAAAGCTATAACCTGTCTTAATAAAAGTATTTTTTCTTACAATGCTGTTAGATGTTGCATTATAGCTTTCAAATAATCTGGAATTGTTATTATCACCATTTCCATAATACTCAATTAGACGTGATGCTGTTAATCCAGTTGCATCACCGCTACCCGTCCATTGTACTTGAAAATAATCTTCCCTGTTTAAAAAGTCAATTTTCCATTTTTGTCCATCGTAGTCAATTGCGTGATATACGCATACATTCTGACCAGCATTACTATTTTGACTTCCTCCTTGGGCGTCTAATCTGTAGTTTTCATTACATCTACTTGCGATGTAATAATATCCATTTCCAGCTGCTGTGATTTTCCATTGCTGTGTATATGCCCAGTTAAGATTACATAACTGTACATTGGCAAGGTCTGTGGTATTACCATCTGTAAGGTCAAGGAACTTTCCATATGCAGTATTGACTATAAACCAGTAACCATCCCCACTAGGTAGGAAACTCCAACATTGGTTATCTCCATCAAATTCACTCCATAGATGTATGTTAGAACCACTTACATTTCCATTTGAAGTATCAACTACAAAGTTATTGTTATATGCACTTCTGATTACTGCTTTAGCAAGTGAATTATCTTTTGGATTAATACTATCACCTACATTCCTATAAGTGTTATACTCTGTCTTATAATTCTTAAAAGAGCAGTTATTCTTTAAAAATTTGTTCTCCATTGCATATGCATTACCATTATATTTCTCATATGCCTCTCTTACATCATATCCTATATACCAATCCTTACCCTTAGTAGCACCATTACCATCATAATAAGCTAATGCATAGTCATTATAAACATATGCACATACTTCTTTATCGCCTGCTCCTATAGTTCCTTTCAAATCTCCTGTATCTGCGAATACATATCCTGGTTTCATACGAAAATTTTTAAATTCGTATGCTGAGCTATATGGAACTTTTCCACAATAATCAGGAACATTTTCTGCAACCAAATTTCCATCTATATATACATCAAAACCATCAATGTAAGGTAATATCTCTTCTGTACTACATAGTTTCTTACCTCCATAGACTATATTTAAGTCTAATGAATAATCATTCTTTGTCCAGCCAGCCCACAGTGTTTCATTACTAGCATATATGTAATGCCAGCCTGTATTGTTATCCCAATGCCATATAGAACTCTCTACAGCTCTACCTTCATTATTATATATCTGTTCAAGATGATTAAGTGTTCCATTGTCATTCCAGTATGGTTTATACCAGCCATTAAATGTATAGCCTTCTCTGTATGGTATATCTCTACTCATATCATTATACCAGCCTTCATTATATGTTACTGGAACACCACCATTTGTTTTATCTTCACTTAAATGGCAATCTTGATTTACTCCCATATTACCATCAGAAGGTAAAGTTCCTCCATCAGCATTAAAACCTAATGTGTATTTAGCTGGTGTCCAATGTGCATATACTGTATATCCATAATAAGCAGCTTCTGTTGTATTACCAACAGGTTTACCATCTTTGTCCCAAATCTGTATTACTTCTGATTTAGTATCAAATTTAAGTCCATTACGATTATTAGTAGTATTACTTGCCTGACTATATCCATACCAGCCATCAAAAACATATCCTGCCCTTGTTGGTACTGATACATTTCCTCTTGTAGCACCCCAATAAGTATCTGTAAGTTTTCCTGTAGATTTATTGGTTTTACTTTCTGTGTCATAGGCTACACCACCATTAGCATCAAATGATATAGTATTAGCATTTTCAGATTGGATATAAATACTACTAAGTAATCTTTGCTTTAATTCCATACTTTCATTAGGTTCTCCAGCATCAAATCCTGCTGTATAAAATGTTCTTAATTCATAATCTGCACTATTACCATTTGTATGTATGGTATATTGTAAATTACCACCTGTATTATTTCCACCACAAACTATACTTGATATTGTTGTTCCATTTAATAAACTACAATTATTATAATCTATTGAACCACTTGCATCATTTTTAGCTTTTTTAGTTCCTGATGTTGCTTGTGACCTGTTTACACCAACATCCCAATACTGTAGTACCTGCCAGCCTTCTGGTGTTAAATTAAAGTTTACCCTATAATCTCCTGCTGGTAACCAGGTATAAGGTCCATAAATTGTGGTATTTGTTCCTATATCTAACCCATCTGTTCTTATTGTCATAGAAGGCAACCAGTCATTTGATATGGTGTATTCTTCTTTATGGGTTTTTCCATCTGACTTATCAAGATAGTTATATGTTATAACATTATTTTTTAAATCTAAATAATCGTTTTTATGTACAAATATAGACTCATCTGCACTGCCTGCATAGCTGTATATGAAAAATCCAGCTAAAAATATAACCAATAATGAAATAATCAGAAATATAGTTTTTAATTTCTTCTTTTTTGATTTTCTTTTCATAAGTTTTTTTCCTTTCTGTCAGACCTTTCTCTGACTAACTTGGCATAAAAATATGCCTGTATTATAGTAATGAGTAAAATATTTTTTTAACAAAAAATAGGAGAATATTTGTAAAAAAAAGAAAAAAAGACTTTCTGGCAACAACCAAAGAGTCTTTTTCTATTTTAATTTTATTTTTCAATATTACTATCGTTATTTTTCTAAAATACCTGTTTTTATTATTTCATTCGCTTATATTACTTATAATAATATTAGATATAGGTAGTTTTCTTAATATTATTATCTATAAAACAGGCATTAATTTATGAGCATAGTCAATTAACTCTTTATCCCTATATTTATGATTAAAATTTATAAATTTAATAAATTCAAGTTCAGGTATTACTATTTTTTGTTCAAGTATATCTTTCCATTCATATCTATCTGGAGTATTACTTATATTCTTACTTATACAAATACTTATAGATTCATATAGTTTACCAGTATTATCTTCTTTGAAATTATGATTATATATCATCATTGTAAGCTTTGTATATTTATTACTTTTAGGAATAAGCTTGTTATAATATTTATTATCTTCTATAGGAATCAATTGTAAATCTGCACTTCTTAAAACTGCCTTTTCAAAATCACTATGTTTTCTTATCCATAAACCATATGGGTTTAATGCTACCTGTAAATAACAAAGAATAAATGGTATATTATTTACTGTACTATGTGGATATAACCACCCTGACGAATTATAATACGCCTCTAACATATCTTTTGCGTATCTGTTTGATATATAATAACCTAAATGTTTTTTTGCATAGGCTATTACTAAATCGAAATTGTCTCTTATTATATTATAAATTTCTATATCTTTTTGAGTTGTAATTAGTTTTCTTTTATCTTTAGGAATATGATGCCCTTTTATTGCTCTAGGACAATATATATAATTTTCATAATTAAATGGATTTAATCCTTCAATATCTTTCCCAGTATGAGCCCCATATGCTGTACTTTTTTTACTATACAATCCTCTTATTTGTATAGGATTTTCGCATTCTGGACAAGTAGCATAATAACGAATTCCATCATCACTTTTTTGTTTAAAAGGATATTCGTTTTTTGTATATTTTTCAAATTCATCTTTTGTTATATTATGTGGTTCTTCTAAAGCACTATATAATACAAAATTTTTCATTCATCTTCTCCTAACAATTCTGATAAAGGTATATCATATCTGCTGCATACTTCACTATACCACGTTAAAGGAAGTTTTGGTATCTGTTTTTCTTTTGCTCCGAATAATATACATTCTAATATGGTTCTTAGTCCTACTTCAAATATATGCTCTTTATCTTGCATTTCAAAATATAACTGCTCCATATCTGGTGAAATTTTTGTAGGAGTCTTCTTATATCTAACTCTGCCTGTTGTATCTGCTATCTGTTTTTCAATCATAATATTTTCCTCACTTATATATTTTTAACTTAACTATATCTAGTTTTATATAAGTATTGTGGAAAATTATTTTTTTACATAAAAAATAAGGCCGCTTGAATTAAAAGCCTTTAAAAATTATAATCTTTCTTTATATATCACTTTGTAAAGAAGATATATATCTATGTTCTTACAGTTAAGTCAACAATACTCCGTTATTTGCCGTAGAAAAAGTCCTATAAGTATCTATAACTCTATTGATTTGTTCAAAAGTAAGATAAAAATAAAAGACTACCTGAACTTAATCAGATAATCTTTTATATACTATAATATTATGATAAGAATTTTTAATTTATTAGTGACTCTATAATTTTACTACATATTAATCATCAAAAGCACAGAACCAAACATCTCCACAACTAAATATACCTACTCTGCTACCTACACATTGACGATGTCCTACCTGATACATATAAGCATTAAACGGATTTTCGTCCAAAGGAATTTCATCTCCAAAGTCGCCATCTACAGATATATAATAATATCCTTCACAATTACTAAAATTAACAGAGTCTTTAGCAAAATATCTTGTAGTAACCTGTTTCATAGTATAAGGACATTCAACATTAGGTCCCTGGTTAACGTCCTGACCAACAATATATTTATCACCATTGTAAGCATACATAGGACCATTAGGACCATCAACTGTTGGGAAATCATATCCATTATTATTACCAGTAGAAGTATTAGTGCTACTATTATCAGCATTTGTATTATTGTTTGCAATATTATTATCAACAGATGTATTATTATCCTCATTTATAACTGGAGTATTATCAATAACAGGTGTTGTATCTGCTGGAGCTGGTGCAGGAGTATTGTCAACTACATCAACATTAGGAGTATCATTAGCAATTACTTCATTATTATTGTTGTTATTATTATCTTCAACATAACTATTACCATCATTGCTTTCAGAAATATTATTATTGTCAGCTACAATAATTTCCTGTTCTGTGTTGTTATTTTCAGAAACAACTACTTCTGTATTTTCTACATTTTCAGCATTAGTTTCAGCTGTTGTTTCAGTATTATTATTATCAGAATTTTTTTCAGTTTCTTTTGTTACTGTCTTAGCTGTAGTTGCCTGAACTGACTGAGCTGTATCATTATTAGTAGAAGCTGTATTCTTGCTTCCACAAGCTGTTGAAACAAGTAATGTAGCGATTACTGTAGTTAATAAAGTTGCTTTTAATAAATTTCTTCTTATCATAATTTTGTCCTTCCTTTGTTTGGTATTTTACTTGGTATTTTTTGTTTTTAATTTAGGCTGTTTTGTGTTAATTTTAATTTAAACTTTCTAATATCAATCTTATCAAATTATTTTATTTAATATTTTATCCACCTACAAACATTATTTAATTTCCTCCTGTTATCTTATATCTTATAATAATAATGTAAAAAAGTTAGTCAAAACATCAAAATTGGGGGGATTTTTTTAGAAAATATTACACAAAAATGCAAAAGAATTAAAGAGATATATTGTTCAAAAGGTATAAAATCATTTGTTAAAGTGTAAATCAATAAATTAATAAAATATATAAAACAATATAACTACCCCTTGAAATATTATACAAGAAAAAGCAAAAAATATCTATAATAATTTATGTTTAAAAAAAGAAACATAACAATACATCTTTTTCACTTCTTTAAAAATTATAAAATAAAAAGGACTACTATTTTCTAGTAGCCCTAAAACACTGCAAATTAAAATATTTATTATTTATAATTATTAGTCTACCATTATATATCATCTACTTATTTTTATCTTTTGAATTATGACACACAAATAAAATAGGAATATTTAGAGAAACTAATATCTTCTCTAAATATAATTGACCTGTTTCTTTTATATTTATCCATTCCTTTTGCATACTTCTATCACCTCAAATTCATTTGATAGGTCTACATCTTCATATAAAAATAAATCAATCTGACCATTTTCTTATAAAATTGTCTACATCTGATATTTAATCATAAGTATTTAATAATATAACACAAATCCAATGATAAATATAATAATTATCGTCCGTAGCCAATGTACTTGTGTATCGGCAAGACCCTGTTCATTTATAGCAACCTTTTTAGGGTTCTTAAGAAAATACAAATCAATTTCTTTAGACTTAAGATTTAGATAAGTATTCTGTAAATACTTAACCGTATGTTTATATGTTCTTCCTTTCCACTCATAAGTATAACAAGCCCATACTTCATCTTCTTTATCATAATGGTTAGTAGACACATCAGAAGAAACTCCTTGCACATATTTATGTGAAACTTCTTTTCCTTTTACTTTATGAGCTTTTTTTATGTAGTTATCTTTTCTTGATGAGGTGATAAATAATTGCAGCCATATCAAAGGAAGTCCAACACAAACACAAAATAACATAGCTGGAAAAACGGCCATAAAACCTATATTCGTCATCTTATTTCCTTTCATATTAGTTTTCTACATATTTTATTGTAATACCTGTTACTATATCATTATTATCATAATCTATGCTAAGATAATAATATTTTATATATACATTATCCCCTAACATACATTTATTGGCAAAATCATATTCTGTAGTATAATATCCTTCATCTGGAAATCCTTTTCTTTGTGATTCTCCAAAAATACTTTCTACTTCCTGTTTTGTAGTTTTTTGTGGAGTAATCCCTACGATACTTATATTTTCTGAATTACTAGATAGTCTTGTTACAGTTAAATCTTCAAAAGAAACATTCTCATTACTATAATTTTTACCATCTATAAGTACTCCGTTATATTCTTTTGAATAAGCTTGGTTTGTCTGTCAATCTGCTTTTCCAAAACCTACTTGATTATATGGAATATAATATGTTCTATCTTCAACATTAGAGTTATCTCTTTTCGGCTGTCTAAATGTTAACCCTACATCTTTTAAATCAGATATTTTGCAAGGTAAATTTACACTCTTCCCATTTGCTTCTACTACCATTGTCTTTAAAAATTCTTTTCCAGTTTCCCACTTATTTGATATGTCTGTATATTCATTACTTCCTTGATTTAATTCATTATTAACACTATCAATTTTATCAATAGTATTTGTTTGTTCTTTTTTACAAGCCGTCAAAGAAACAGCCATAACTATTCCTAAACCAATTAAAACATATTTTCGCATTTATTTTCTCCTTATATAATATATAGTAGAAATTCTAAATAGCTTATAAAGAATTCCTACTATGATATTATTTATATTTACTTTTGAATATTAGTGAACTGCTTAAAATCTACTTATTTCTTCTATATATCTTTCCTTACCTAAGAACTTTAAACACAATGCCATAGAAAGAAGCTTTTCCTTATCACAAGAGCCTGTATCTGCTGTATTTACAAAAATAGTTTCTCCATTTCCAAAGTATACTATTGCTTTATTATTATCAAAGATTACATCTTTAATTAATAAATCATTTTCTTCCTTCATAATGTTATTAACAGGCTGTTCCTTATCTTTATTTAATGAAGTATCCTTTGTGGTAACATTGTTAACAGTGTTGTTATTCTTGTTTATAGAATTCTTATTTTCATCTTCTGTTAAAAGTTCATTTACAATACCAGAAAGTATATTATCAAGGGCATCATCTAAATCTTTATCCTTAAAAATATTATTATCTGTCTTCTTATCTAAATTTTTAGAACTCTCATCTTCTTCACATAAAATCTTTAAAAAATCAATAAAATCTGTACCATTCATAAGTTTATTACCTTTCTTTATATAATTTTGTATTGTTTATAATTCAACATTGTTTATAAGTATTATTTACAATAAAATCTTAATTGTAATTTAATATTATTTATCAATGTTGTTATAATATAATATTGTAAAATAGTAAAAAAAATGTAACTATATCAACCCCAAAATTGAAGTTTTTTATATAATAACATTGCAAATAAAATATCATTAACAATAAAGCATTATTTATAATTAAACATTGTTTGTAATGTTATTGTGCAACACGTATACAGCACAATATTCATAAACAATGTTTAATTGTAAGTAATGTTATAAACAAGTAAAAATTGCTAAAAATATATACAAAATAAAAACAAAAAAAGGCTTTATAAATTATAATATAAAGTCTTTTTTATATTACTGATATTGATTGTAATTAAATATTTTTTGATATATTGCTTACATAAACATTGTTTACAATGTTATTATCATAAAAAGCACTATATCAGAATTGAACTGATATTTTCTGTGTGGAAGACAGATGTAATAACCATTATACCAATAGTGCATAATCCTTACGAATAATTTCGTAAGGACTTTTATATAATCCCGCCTAAGATTATATAAAATAATGATTAAATAATTGTAAGAAAGGACACTTATTTCTCACTGTAAAGAAATATTATATTGTTTATAATATCTTTACAGCTAATAGGATATATAAGTTATGAACTTAAACATATAAATATATAAAATATGTATTACAGCTTTACTAATAACAACTCTAAAGTAGAATTATTAAATATTACATATATGCTTATACAACAAAACCCTGCTAACTTAATGATTTTTGCAAGCGAAAACAAAACTGTGGACCTTGTAAAAAAAGACTTAAATGTAAATATATTTATATATTGATACCTTTGATTAAATATTGTTTACAATATTTGTATCTATATCCCAAGCTGGGTATGCTGGATTCGAACCAGCGAATTCAGGGGTCAAAACCCTGGGCCTTACCTCTTGGCGAATACCCAAAGTACCGTTTAAACGAATACCCAATGTACCGTTTAATTTTTAATATAAAGGATATATTATTACATATATCCTTTATAACAAAATCAAAATTAAAATCTATTTTATATGTTAAAAATTTAATATGTTAAAAATATCTCAATTTTAAATCATAAATATTAATAATATTATATTATCTGTTATTGCAAGTATATTTTTTGTTTACGATTATCCAAAGAGATAAATAATATATTTTCAAATTGGTTCAAATTATTTTCTTAACTTATTATTTCTTTTCTTTTAATTTTATTTTAAAAAATAGATAGACCTTCGTCTTATTCTTAATAGTCTGTAGTTATTAAGTTACACAGATAGTAAGTCTGAGCTTAAGAGAGCGACTCTTAAACTTCTTACCATAGTTTTTGTTTTTACAAAAACCTAAAACTGTGACAGGATTTTCTACCTGCAATGTTCACTCATCATTCAGAATATTTTTAAGTCTTATTTTGGTTTTTATGCTACATTTTACATAAACTTAACTTATATTTATAAGAACTTGCCATTGAGCTACTTATCCATTTTTAAGTGTTATAGTACTATTTCTAGTACATCAAGGCATAGAAGATTATTTTGGTATTCCCTCAGTTTCCAATATCACCACAATATTAGTCTTTAGGGTTCTTGTGCTTCTCACACTGTCTATTATTCTCCCCACTCTGTTATGACTTTACTGTTGACTATTAAGATACACTACCTCTTTTTGTTGATACTCCTGTATCTTCTTTATTAATATTACTATTAATAAAAAGTCCTACTATATTAAGTATCCTTATTATAATAGACTGATTTAAAGGCATCCTAGCAAGCTGATAACTTTCTGCACTAGGGTATCTATTTTTCAAAGAACTTAACAGCAATATATTTTTAATATATTACTGAATTTTATTATAAGGAGTCGAACCTTATATCTCCCATATTTGACTACAGGTGTTTTACCATTAAACTAAATAAAACTAAATAAATGTATAATATATAAATTGCTTCATAATAAGATTGATTTATTATAAAACAAAGATACTAAATAATAATAATAATAATTAGATTTTATTAAACATCTAATTCTATTTCATCTGTTTTTTCTTCTATAGGCTGTTTAGAACCTATAATAAAACATTCCTCTGGTATATCTTCTATCCCTTTATAATATTCTTTACTACAGTTAAAACTATATATATAACCTTCTGATGTAAGTACTGCTCCTGTATTTATGGAATAATCTCTGCCATACGACTCATAATCAATATAATTACTAAGCCAATCAGGAATGTTTTGCATTTCATCATTCGTATCAAGAATGCTAATTCCTAATTCTTCTTCATTATTTGCAATTATTAAATTATAATCGTCAAGATTATCAATTATATTAATTATATCTGAAATATCTTCTATACCTTCTCCAACCTCAATAATTGCGTTAAATTTATTGCTGTTAAAATCTTCTATGTCTTCAATTTTTTTAGCAAGATAATTTAATTCATTAAGATTACTATATTCAGAAAGATATTTAGAAAGAAAAGGCATATTACAATCGTAATCTGTTATAATTATTTCTTGTCCTTCTTTTACATCTATCTTTTTTAAAATATCTGTAATATGTTCTTTTGTTGTTGGAAAATTTACCCATTCTCCTACAAGAAAACCTTCATTATATTTTTCTAAATTAGTAATATATACAGAAAATGGAGTATTTTGATTATTATTATATATCATTATTTTATCCTTATTAAAATATATTTAAAATTCAGTTTTTTGAATTAAGCTCTCACAGCAGGGGTCGAACCTGCAACTTACAGATTAACAGTCTGTTGCTCTACCTTTGAACTATGTGAGAATGTCTACTGATATATTAATAGCATATATTAGTAGATAAAAAAGAAAATTATATCATATAAAACCCTTTATTATTTAATTACCGCAGGAGGCGAATTAATATTTGTTCCTGTCTTTGTTTTATACGTCCAATTTAGGATTTATAATACTCTCGCCCAGTTCACTAAATAATAAGTTGGAATGACAGGATTTGAACCTGCGACCTCTTGAACCCAAATCAAGCGTTCTAGCCAAACTAAACTACATTCCAATATATATTTTAATTTCACACTTAATGGTAGTGACTCTTCATTTTATAAACTACTTTTTGTTTCAGCTCCTTCTGTTAATCAAAATTAACAAAAAGAGCTTTTGAGAGGAGGTTTCCTTACGACTATATCAAAGTATTAAAAAAGAATAACCGTAAAGAATAAAACAGTACTATAATTATAGCTATAACCACCTTAAGGCTTTGCTATGACCTAGGAATTTCTGAAAGGGAAGTGCTGTCACTTCATATTCCATTCAAGGCTCTACAGAAGATATAGTCCATTCATCAGTCAAGGGAGTTAAACCCTAGCGATTTTATCCATAAATATGTTTATCTTCTTATCACAACATTTATGTACTTTGTCTAAAATCGAAAACCATCTGATTTCGGTCATATATTGATTTAGTTAATTCTGCATTCAGCATTCTAAATTCCGAATTAACTAAGTGTGTCACACGGGGTTCGAACCCGTGACCCTACGATTAAAAGTCGTATGCTCTACCAACTGAGCTAGTGACACTTATTTTTCCTTATATAATAGTATTGTTATAAAGTGAAAAAAAAGTACACTTTTTTTAAAAGTTTTTTCAAATTTTTGTATTTTTTTTACACGATACTTTGTCAGTATTTATAATACTGATAAATAAAATTAATATTTCTGAATTAACTATCATACATATTTTGTTTGTTCTTATTTTTATTAAAATTAAATTGCTGTAGTATATTGCTTCGCTGTATATTGCTTTGTAATATTTGTATCGTTATACATTGTTAAAATTTGAAAAAGGAGACTTCTATTAGGTTATAAACTATTTGCTAGTTTTGTTTGGTTAATAGAAGAAAACATTATGCTTTTAATAGAAAAAGTCAAACCAAAAACAACCTTATATTTTTCTATTTATTATAAATAACATATAATACACATATAATACTAATATAATTATTTTTAAAAATACCAGTATTATAGTACGGCTAGTGAGATTTGAACTCACACGGTATCTCTACCAGAGGATTTTAAGTCCCCTATGTCTGCCTATTCCATCATAACCGCATAACGTAGTGTATAGGGGTCGAACCTATATATCCATAAAGATAACCTAAGAATAGCACTCTTGTGCATTACCATTCTGCCAACACTACATTTTTTCATACAGATATTAATATTTATGAATAAAAATATAAATATAATTTTTTTCACATAGTACATAGAAAGGAGAACTTACGATAAAAAAAATCTAAATGCAAAACTTCAAAAAAAGCTTTAATTTATATTAATACCTGTATGAATTTTTTTCGTCCATAAAATTTTCGGAGGTCATTTAAGAACGTATTATTTTTTTGACAAAAATAATAATAACTATATATTAATCAAGAAAAATATAAGAATATTATATATATTTGTCAAAATGGTTCTTATAGGACTTGAACCTATGACCGACCGGTTATGAGCCGGTTGCTCTAACCAACTGAGCTAAAGAACCTTAACAGAATTAATATAAACTTATCTTATATAATTCTGTTGTATTTTTTACTATATAATAGTAATGTATATTTTATAAAAAAAAGCACTATTTTTTATCATTTTTTTTAATATTTTTTTGTTTATCTTTTTAATAATTATATTTAGTACTTTTTTAAAAAATATCTTATATAATATATAATGTCCTAAAGTGAAAAAAAAGCACACTTTTTTTGACATAAATTTTAAGTTTTTTTAAAAAAATCGTAAATATTATTAAACAAATACTTTTTACTATAATAATCTTTAATTAAGATTACTTGCATTAGTACAAAACATATTAAAAAAGATTTCTCTTGTCATCTCATTTACATAAATAGCTTCTAATGTGCTTTTTATATTTGTTTCTGCTTTAATAGCTTTAATGTTAAATCCATAAACCCTTTCAAAATTCTTATAGCTATCGTGCATTGTCTGATTAAAAATAACATTCTTTTTCCTTGAAATATATGCCGCTAATTTATATATTTTATTTTTGAATTCCTCAAAACTATTAATATCGCTTAAATTTCCTTTTATTATTTCTAACATTTCTTTTTCAGAACAAACTATATTATATCTTGAATATGTTTTATTAGAATGAATTAAGATGTTATTATTACTTTTAGAAATATTATCTGCATAAGCATTGTTTGTAGAAATATTACTATTATTTTCGGCAGCTTCTTCATCGTCTTTTATTTTTAATTCATTTCTTAAATCTTCTATCTCTTTACTAAGAGTAATATTCTTCTCTGTTAAAACATCAATATTTTTTGTTAAGCTTTTTATACTTTCAGAAAAATCTTTAACCATTAACAAAATATTTTCATTTATGATATTAAGATTACATATAACATTTTCATTTGAGAAATGAGTATAGTTATAGTTTAAATCTGTTTCTTTACTATCTTTTTCATCTGAGATTATATTGTCTGTAATTGAAGTATTGCTTGTATCAATAGTGCTTGCAATGTTATCTACTATTTCAAATACATCATAGCCAATATAATTATTTATTTCTGCTTCTGATACTCCAATTAAATCCACTGAAGAACAATTAAGATAATTACATATTCTTACTAATGTATCTACAGATGGCAGACATTTTTTTCTAGTATAGGCAGAAAAATTACTTTTATCTACTTTTATTTTTTTACTGAAATCTGATAAAGTAATATTCTTTTTATTTAATAATTCTTTAAATTTATCGCTATTCCATTCTGCTCCAGATATACATATCGCCTTTCTAGGAATACAATTTGTAAATTTATTATTATTAACAAATACACTTTTATCTACCTGTAATAAATCACTTATTTTTTCAATAATAATTCTTGTAGCTGGCTTTTTATTTGTTACTAATCTTGACATATCAGACCTGTCAATATCCAACATTTCAGCTAAATCATTTTGCGTTAAATTATTTTTTGCTAACAGCTTCTTTAATGTTTTACCTTTAAGGTAAACTCTTTCATTTGTCATTTTTACTGTTCCTCCTGTCTTTTTAGCTTTTATAATAATAATGTCCCAAACATAAAAAAAAGAGCCTTTCAAAAGCTCTCTTTTTAATATTTTTTTATTTACATAATTATAAACTTAAATCAACATCTTCTTTATTTTTTACATAATTAATATCATCTTTTGCTTTATAATTATAAACAGGTTTTATACAAGAAACTATATTAACAGTCTCTTTTATATTTTTAATTATTTCATTCATTGGTTTATATACAAAAGGTGACTCATCTATTGTACTTGGAGCTACACTTGTTGTATAAATTCCTCTCATACTTTCTTCAAAATCTTTAAAATCAATAACATTTTTAGCTTTACTCCTGCTTAGTATTCTTCCTGCTCCGTGTGGGGCAGAATAATTCCAATCTGGATTACCTTTTCCAATGCATATTAAAGAACCGTCACGCATATTCATAGGAATAATAACTTTTTCCCCAGCTTGTGCAGATATTGAACCTTTACGAAGTATCATATTATCTATATCTATATAATTATGAATAGTATCAAAGCTTTCTACAATTGTTAAATTCATATTTTTTACAATATTATTAACGATTACTTCTCTATTTTTCTTTGCATATTTTTGAACTATATTCATATCGTGAAGATATTTTTTCATATCTTCTTCTTCAACATACGCTAATTCTTTTGGTACATTAGGAAATATTTCTCTATAATCTTCATCAAGCTTTCTTAAAGCACTAGATATTTCTTTTTCTCTTCCTGTCTGTTTATACTTAGAAATAAGTTCTCTTTTTTTAGTGTTTAAATCTCCTCCATTTATTTTATTTTTAAGATGTTCGTATGCTAAATTTTGATAATAGTCACATACTTCTATTCCTAAATGTCTGCTTCCAGTATGAACAACTAACCATAAATTATTATCATTATCTATATCACATTCTATAAAATGATTTCCTCCCCCAAGAGTTCCTATAGATTTTAAAGCATTATTTATCTTTATATTTTATAATATATAATCTTTAATAGCTATATAATAAATAATTATTATTTAATAATTATTTATGTTTATTGGGGATATTGTTTTTATTTTTAATAAAACTTGTTCCAAATATGCTTTCAAAAGTATCAGGAGTGTTACTTTTCTTTAATGAAATCTCAAAATTATATTGTTCTTTTGCATATTTTATAAAGTCATCTTTTATATTATCATTCTTATTCATATATTCATGCTCCTTTTATATATTAATATATAATGTAAAATAGGAATAAATAACATCCTTCTTTTAATAACTTTCCGATAAATACTGTAAAATAGTGTCTTTACCTGTTTTTACATTAAACTGAATACTAGCTTTATCAATAGTATCAAACATAGTTTTGCTTATATTTGCCAAAGGTGGTTTGTAATTACAATCAAAAATACCGTATTTTTTCTTATCTTTATAATGTTTATACCTATGATGTTTATAACAATAATCTTTTATATCTTTCTGAAAGGCTTTATATTCATCTTTAGTATAAGCTATCGTAAAAAACTCATCTAATATAAGCTTATTTATTTTCTTTCTACTTTTCTTATATTGTCTTTTATTCATATATTCTCCTTGTTTTTTTTAAGACATACCTTCTTTACAAAAACATACCGGATATGTTCCTTTTTTTATTTCATCTTTCTATTTCTTCAGTAATTTGTCCTTCTTTTCTTTCATTACAATTTCCCCAAATATTATTAACCTCATCTACAGTTAGCGGCCTTTTAAGAACATATTCATATTCAGGTTCACACAATATTAGTTCTCCATTTGGATTATTTTCATTTACTGGTTTTGCGTAAAAAAATCTCTTCCCTTCTGCATATGTCTGTTTTGAGAATTTATCTAAATCAGGATGCCTATACCATTGCCTTTCCCCATTAGACTTTATAGCAGAGTATTCATTCGTAATTCTGCACTTAAATAATCGTTTTAAATCATCAATGTTTTCAACCAATAATTCCTTTTTTATTAGTTTAATATTTTTCTGCATATCTTCAACAAACCTATCCATTTTATTTTCTCCTGTCTGATTTTACCTTTCTATATCTTCAATATATTTATTCTCTTTAAGCTTTTCATAATACATATCAAGTGCTTCTTCAATAATGCTTGTTTCAGTCATATAACAAGATGAAAATGATGTGCCATATTCATCTGTAAAATCATCTAATGCATTTAATATCTTTTCCTTATCTATCATAATCTTCTTCCTTGTTCTCTGGTTCATCAATTTTTTCATTATTATCTGTTTCTTTTAATACTCCTGCAATATAATTAATATAATTTGCATCAGATATACTATCATATTCTATTGTTTCTTTAAGTTTATCTGCAAAATCATTAATAGCTTGATTATAAAACTTTTTATTTTTTATAGAGCAGTAGTTCTTTATCCACAAAGCCTGTTCCTTTGTAAAGTGCTGTGGTTTTTCTAAATCTATATCTTCCGTTTTTTCTTTAGATGCATTTTTTATTAAATCCCTCATTGCATATATTAAATCATCAATTAATTCAGTTTTATCATCCTCTGATAATTTATTTGTAACCTCTTCATATTCTTTATCAATTTCAATAAATCTTTCTACTAAATCTTTAATAGGTATTGTTTTATTGGAATCTATCATTTTTTCTTCATAAAAAAGAGTTTCGTTTTCATAAATTTTAAGCGACTTTAAATAATCAAGCATATCTTGTTTATTCATAAAATGATTCTTTCTTTCTTTTGTTACTTGCTTTTATAAAAATAGTGTATTAAACATTAAAAAAGAGCCTCTTTATAAAGACTCTTTCTAAAATATTTTTATAAAATTTTATCATTTTTGTTTCTTTATATAATAAAAAGCTGATGTACGTACTATATATACCAGCTTATTATTACCTCATATAAGCAAAATTATGAAAAGCATTATTACTTCTTTCTTTATTATTATAAGCTTCTTCTATTATTGTATGTATTGCTTCTCCATAATTTAAATAATAATCTAATCCATTTTTATCAATAATTTTGTTCTTAATAATTTCTTCAGCTTCATATAAACCAATATTTTTATTAATTAATATTTTTGTATCTTTCTCTATCTTTGAAGCATACTCTAAATCCCCTTTATATCGTATTTTATTCGATAACAGGCTTATAGGACTTTCTTCTACTGACTCATAAAACATAATATATCCTCCTTACTTTACATTAATATATATCTATCTTCTATAATTATCTCCTTCTCTTTACCAAGCCATTCCCCAATCATCTTTCGGGTCTGGTGTTTTAGTAATCTCATTTTCTTTTATTTCCTTTAGCTTCATATCAGCTTCTTCCTTAGTGAAGAAAATTGTCTTACCAAAATCACTGTTTATAAATCCATACTTATTATCATCATCATCATAAGCATAGTACCATGTTCCCTTTGCTGAAATTCCTAAATTATCTATTTCTAGCTTAATAGGGCAATCATCATCATCTTTTTCAACATACCATATTGTATCTCCAACCTTACAATTCAGCTTAACAAGTTTACCTACTGCTTCCATATCTTTATACTTTTTTAATTCTGTTAATACATTTTCGTACTCTTTTAACTGTTTTGCTGTTACTTCAATTACCATATCGGCATCTTCAGGTCTTGTATATGTTTTATCAGCATCTTCATATAAATTATGTAAGTGATTTTGTACTTCTTTTATTTTTTCATCTATACTCATATCTTTATCTCCTTATTTTTCTGTGTTAATCTATATTTCTTTTCTGTCCATAATTAGCATTTTGTAAATCTATAACTTATAATAAGCGGGAAATTGTCCAATAATTATTTATTATTTTTGAATTATAATTGCTTATTATTGTTTCCAGTAATTCATCCAGTTCACATATTTCAATAACAACTTCTGCATTCAGTTCTGATAACAATAAGAAATACTTAATTTTATCAGCCTGATTTAATTGATTCCACAAACTATCAAGGAAAATAAAGCGATACCTGCTTAAATCTTTACCATCTTGTTTAGCCCACTCAATAAGTTCAAATACATTTGGGCTATAATGATGATTACATTTTAATAATGTATTTTTATTAATGTTTGTTATGTGTGGTTGTATTGTAGCTATAGCATCTTGTCTGTATTTTAAAAATATCTCTGGAAATGCCTTTTCGTAAACAACTGCATAATTGCCTATTGGTTCTAAATAACAAATAATATTTACTTTATTATCTTCTTTTATATTTGATAAAATGTTAAATGACTTTCCACTACCACTTCTTCCAATTACAATTCTATGTAATTTCTGATATTTATTTTTCATAATTCTTATGTTTCCTTCTCTTTAATCTTAATTACATTTATCATTTGCTTTTTCATGCTCTAAAGCTTCAATAAAACATGAAATTAAACATTCATATAATATATATTCATTCTTTGTAACAACACGGATTCTGCCATTTTCATAATCGTCTATACAATCATATAGTTCATGCATTGCTTCATTATATCTTTGATTTATAATATGAATTAAAACACTCCTTGCACAAAATCCTTGTCTTGAAGAAAGTTCTGATTTTTCATGAGGAAAATTACAATCACAACAAGGCTTTAAAAGAAGTTTACATTTTTTAAGTGCATTGAGAATTTCTTCATTTGAAAACTTTGAATAATATGTAGCATACTGTCCATTTATAAGAAGACTATCTATTAATATCTGTCCTGTAATAAGTGAATCTGTATCTGATGATAAAGGCTTAATACAAGTTTTTCTCATTGTACCTGAAGATTCACTACCTATGATTATTACATTATTTTTTGCTTTTCTACTATTTCTAAGTAACTTCATATCTTATCCTTTCAATGAAATCATTTTTTATATGGATTCTCATTAAGTACCTTCTGAAAATTATCTTTAGTTATAACAACCGGGCACATGCTTTTATATGCATCCATTTTAACCTTAAAAAGAGGACATAATGGGATATTAAGCACACGCGTATCATGCTTCACATACTCATTTGCCATCTTTTCTGCTTCTTCTGCTGTATTAGCTTCTACTGCTAGAAGATACTCTCCAACACCTCTTGACATGTGCCTTTCTTCTAAAATATATAACATATGTTTGTTTTCCTTTCTTATCGAAATCATTATTTATCATTTCTAAGTGCTTTTAAATGGTCAAGTCTTTGATTAATTTCTTTACATGTCCGGTCTATTTGTTTACATTTTTTGAGGTATTAGCATATATAATAATAATCTTAATCATAATAATTATTTGAACTATAATAATTGTACTAATATATAATAAGGGCATATATTTTCTCCTTACATAATTCCTGTATATAACAAATCCTTCACTTCTTCATCTGATAAAGTTACCATTACATACTCATCAAATCTTATTTCATAGTCGTTACCAAATCGTGTTACATTAAGCCAATGTCCATTAGCATAATCCTTATAATCCTTAATTTCTCTCTTATAATAGATAATAGCTTTAATATCCAATATCATTATTATAATAAGAAAAGCTATTCCAACCCATTTAACAGAAATAATCTTAGAACAATAAAACAATAATGGTATTCCAAATAAGCCTATAGATGCAAAATTATACAACAAATCTATAATGCACTCTTTATAATTTCTTTTCTTCCACTTTTCATACCCATATTTAATGACTTTCTCTTTTTCATGTGCTGTCATATATAATTTCCTTTCTTATATTAAAGCTCCATTTCAGATTCATCCCTCTGCTTAAAATTACAGCTAATAACTGGATATTTTTCTTCACAATCTACATAAGAAGTCCTACACCGCTTATCATTAAATTTTCCATCATCATATGAGCCCCCCAATACAATTTCTTTATATCGTTCTGGGTTTTCTTTAGCTAAAACTAACATGACACTATTATCTATAATTTCTAAAACTGTATGATTGTCTGGAATACCACACCAATTACCATATTTATCATAATAAGCTGTTTCACTCATAAGATTTGAATTCACTCCAATTATACTAATAACTTCATAATGTCTGCCTTTTATTAAATCATCTTCATTTAATAAATTGTATCGTTTCATCTTTATCTCCTATTCTGCTTATAATTGAAACCATTCAATTATATTTCCCTTATTTATCACAATATATATTTTTCAACATCTTTTACCCAGATTACAGCTCCTTTAGGATGCTTATAATATAATTCCTTTTCTGATTTTATAGGCTTAACATCTTCTAAAACCCACGCATACGGATTTTTATATATTTTCTTTAATTCAGGATAAGATAGTTCTACTTTATGATTGTCTCTTTCCTCACTCCAATCTGAACAGCTTATAGGATATGTATAAGCTATTTTACAAGTACCTAAAACTCTATTGGTTTTACTTTCTAATAAATAAATAATTTCTCCCTGTTTCTTAGTATCACTTCCACGTATTTCTATTGTCTTTTCTCCTTTTAAAATAAGGTCTAACCATTTATTTTTAATAATTAATCCGTCCATATTTTTTAAACTTACTCCTTTATTTTAAATATCTTCATCTTCTAACATAGTATTTATTTGTTCGATAGCATTTTGTGTATCTGTTTTTATTTTAGGCAATGAAAACATTATTACTATTGATATTATTAAAAATGCTATAATACTTATTAATATTATCGCTCTTGTTTTTATTAAGCTTTTTAATGCTAAGTTAATATCTGGTAATACTCCAATAGCTTCTGTAAAGATTTTTATAATTGTAAATAGTCCTGCTATTATCAAAATTATTTTCATATCTTTATTTTCTCACTTTCGTATTTTTTATATAAAATAATAATGTAAAAAGTATAAAAAAAAGACTATTATTGTTTAATAAAAATAACAATAATAATCTCTTTTATTTTTATATATTTGTATTTTTAATATCTTACAGAAGCTAAAAACTTCAATAACTTTATGCTATATAATTCTTTAAATTACTCTTATAGTGAGGAAATTTAATTAGATTAGTTTTAAATTTATTAGTATTATACTTTTCTAATATCTTATTTTTAATATCTTTATCTTCACATATTCCTGTTCGTATAAAAGTATCTAATGTATCATAACTAAATCCAAAGCTCTCTTCATCTGATAATCCTGTTAAGCCGTCAGAAGGTATCTTATTTACAAGGTCATCAGGTAATTTAAGAAAATGTCCTATCTGTCTTATTTCTGTTACTGTTAATTCATCAAATAAAGATATATCCCCTGCGTGGTCTCCAAACAGAGTTGAAAAACCACATATGTTTTCACTTAAATTACACGTATTAATAACTCTGCCATTATAGCTTTGAGCAATAGCATATAATGCAGTCATTCTAATTCTTGGCGGTAAATTAATTTTTGTTTGTTCACTTATTTCAGTATCAATTCCATACTTGGGGTGATTTAATTCATCTAATAATGAATTTGTAACAGAACTTATATCTATTATACAATTTTTAATTTCTAATAAATGACATATCCTTTTAGCATCATTTATATCTTTTTGTGTACCATTAGGCATTAATACCCCAATTACCCTATCTTTTCCTAAAGCTTTTACACAAAGAGCCGCAGCTATTGTACTATCTTTTCCTCCTGAAATTCCTATTACCGCATTACAGTCTTTTCCATTTACATTAAACCAATCAGCAATCCATTTTATTAATTCTTCTGTTGTCTTTTTTACATCAAAATTATATTCATTTTTCATAATTTTATCCTTTCTTTTACTTATCATTATTCATACGCCAATTTATACATCTTTGAAGATATTCTATATAATCTTTATTCTTACACATTCCTTTACCAGGTGTATCTGAAATCTTGGCAACGTCCATTCCATTGCACTTTGTTGTCTTCATTACTATATTAAGTGCTGGAACATCTGTATCATTACTTATATATGTTCCTATTCCAAACGCAACCTTCGCCTTTCCATTAAAGTATCTGTAAAGCTTGTCAGCTCTTTCAAAATCAAGGCTGTCACTAAATAACAGAGTTTTATTTCTTGCATCTATTCCAAGACTTTCATAATGTTTAATCATTTTATCTCCCCATTCATAAGGGTCTCCGCTATCGTGTCTTACTCCAGAGAAAAGTGTTGCATAAGTAAGCTGAAAGTCTTTAAGAAAACAATCTGTTGTTATTGTGTCTGTAAGAGCAATGCCATTTAAAACACCATATTCCTTAATCCACGCATCAAGTGCATACCAATTTGAATATGCTGGATTGTGCTTATGATTTCCCTGTCCTACACACATAATCCATTCGTGAGCCATAGTTCCAACAGGTATAAGATTATATTTTTTAGCTAAGTAAACATTACTTGTACCTACAAATTTAGAAGCACTATGTAATGTATCTCCTAAATGAGAGAATTTCTGCACAGCAAGCTCCTGTGCTTCTGCTGATAATCTTCTTCTAAGTCCAAATTCACTAAATGTTCCTGCATACCAATGATTGTTTTTTAAGTTATTATATTTTATATCTAATTTTTCTTTAAAACTCTTGAAAAGTTCATCATAATCATATGCCATTCTAAAATATACTTCATTAACAATAGCAAGTGTTGGTATTTCATACATAGATGTATTAAGCCAAGTTCCAAATGTTTCAATATCAAGTCCACATTCTGCATCTGTTGTTATTTTAAAATCTTCATATCTTGGCTTCCATAATCTTAAAAAATCAACATAACTTCCTTTTATCCATTTAATATTTTCAAGATAATTAAGTTCATCTTCTGTAAATCTTAAAGTACAGAAATGCTTTATCTGCTCCTTGATTTCTTCAACCATTTCTTCTGTAAAATGTACATCTTTATTCCTGCATTTAAAGGTCCAAGTTGTCTTATAATCAGAGAACTGATGGTAAATTGCCTGTCCCATACTAAACTTATACATATCTGTTTCTAATAAACTTATAATAATTGGTTCTAACTTCATAACACTAATCCTCCTCAATATTTATCTGACACATCTTCATAGCTTCAAGTGCATTTTTATGACTTTCTGGCGTAACCCCAGCACAACAATGTGCATCTACACTAATTCTTGCTTCTGGATTTACAGCTTTTATTGTTAAAGCATTACTTATAACGCATATGTCTGTACATACTCCTATTAATTCTATATCTGTATAGTTATTTTCTTTTATCCAATTAGCAAGTTCTATTGAACCAAATGTATTCTTTAAAAATTTCTTTGTTGGATTTATATGCTGTAATTCGGGTATTAATTTCCAACCATAATTGTATTTAATACAGTGTTTTACAGGTAAATTTATTCCTTCCTGTGTTTCAAGATAGTTTTCATTATGTGTGTCTAATGTAATTACTATATCTGTATCTGTCTTTACAGCATTATTAACTTTTTCAACGACATTAGGTACAATAGCTCTGCATTCTTTATTTCCTAATGCTCCAGTAATAAAATCATTCTGCATATCTATAACTACTAATAACTTCATAGTCTTATTCTCCTTTTTCTGTTATTTCTTTATATTTATCTTTTAATATTTCTATATCTTTATCCTTATAATAAGGAATACATTTTTTTATATAATCATTATCATTATTTAAAATAGCCTGCCTTATTTCTGAACTGCTGATATTATCTATTCTATAAGATGAAATAATTGTAATTCTATTTCTTATATATTCTGGAAACCAATCTAATACTAAAGAAGTATCATCATTGTAATAAAATGAAAATGTTTTCTCTCCTGTTTTAGCTACGATATTATAATATAAATATAATCCCCATTCATTATTAACATTTATTGTATCTGTTAATTTAGATATATTATCTTGTTTTGGTATTTTTTCATCTATGCTCAAATCTGATAAAAGCATATATTCTAGTCTATCTGGATTTGTAATTAATTTTAGTGCTGATTTATACATTTTTATTCGCATATTTATATTAAAAGGATTTCTGATTGTACTATATTTATTTGCACTGCCAATAATAAATAAAACCTTATCGTTTTCTTTTAAAGCTTTATTTATCATATCTACATGTCCTTTATGTAACGGCTGACATCTTGATAAGATAACTCCTAATTTCATAATTTCACTTCCTTTCTTTTGTATCTATATCCTGTGGCTTTTTTACCACCTTTTATCATAGATGTTATTTTACAATCCATAGGCTCTAACTTATCTTTTATATATGTATTAAAATTTGTTTTATATAATTCTTTTCCTAAAATTACTTCATATACCTTTTTTATATCTGGTAAAGTGAATTCATCTGGAAGCAGATTAAAAGCTATATCGCTATATAATATTTTATTTTTTAATCTTAATAACCCTTCAAGAATTATTTCATTATGGTCAAAAGCTAATTTTTCTTTTGTAATACATTCTCCAGTATATCCTGTAGTCTGAACAACACCATTTTCAAATATTTTCTGATGCAATTTATATTTTATAACAATGTTTTCATCTTTATTTACTATTTCTAATATATTGTCTTGTAACTTTATATCAAACCATAAAGCTTTTGCCGCATCATCTCCTGCTATTACAGGCTGTTCTCTCATAAGTGTTATATAGGCTATATCTATTACTCTCATTCTAGGGTCTCTATCTGGTTTACTCATTGTATAAAGTTGTTCTAAATAAGTATTAGTTACCAACCCTGTTTCTTCTTTTAATTCCCTGCAAGCGGCATCATACGTTGACTCATCAATATTTACGAAACCTCCTGCTAAAGCCCAACAGTTTATATATGGATGATTATTTCTTTGAATTAATAATATCTTCATATTTTTAAGATATTTACTCATACATAATATAAGCATATCAACTGTAACACTTGGTCTTTCGTAATCTGATGGTTTATATTGTTTTAAAAATTCTTCTTCTGTTAATCCATCTTTGTTTCTTATATTATCCATTATATTTTCTCCTTTTATAAAAGTAGCTATTTACTATTTTTCTATATAAGTAGTATATTGCTACTTTTTATTCTTGTCAACATTTTTTATTATATTTTTTCCTTTTTATAAAAAAAAGAGCCTATATTTAATATAAAAATATAAGCTCTAATCTATTATATGTTTTCTTTTTGTTGTACAAATTCTAAATAATCTGTATTATATTTTACAGGCATATATAATGTAAGTTTATATACATCATTTATTAATCTGCCTACAATCTTAAAATTATCAGCATCTATATATTTTATATTGTTTTTATCTGTTAAAGAAATAAAACTTTTTATTTCATACGAATTATCCTCTTTAGAAAAATAACTTATCTCTATATCATTATCATACACCTCTAGGTAAACATCTTTTGAGTAATTTATCGTATTACAAAAAAAATTGTAAGCATTTTCAAATCCTGATTCTAATAAAGTATCATAATCCGTTCCTGCAAAAAAAATACATATACAAAAGCAAACACTAACGGCAAAAATACAAACTCCTGCCAAAATTTCTAAAGACATAATCCCAAATACTATAGTTGCTATAAAAGATAAGCAAAAAACAATGCCTACTATATTATAAAACCTATCTCTTTTCTTTATAGCTTGTCTTAGCTCATCATATTCAATATCTACTTCTAATTTGTCTTTGCTATTAGCAAATTCAATAATCTTTTTAATATTTTCCATACAAATACCCTTTCTTTTATTCATCATATGTTGGGAAATCAGCCCAGGCGATAACTTTTTCTCCATAATCCCCATCAAAATATAATGGTCTTCCATTTACAAACCATTCACCATTATGGTAATAACCAGTTTCAACTATTGTATCTTCATAATCTCCATTACTATTTTCTTCACAAAAATATATAGCTACTATCTTATCATCAATATCATTTGGCGACTTGTCTTTCACTAAATTCCATTTAAAACCTTTATTAAATCCATCTTTATAACCTTTTTCATAAAACATGTTACAAGTTGATTTTATATTTTCGCTCATAATATCTCTATTTATCATAACTTTTGTTACTGTTTTATCTATTATATTTTCAATAGTTTTATTCATAAAAATTCTCCTTTTTTATTTATAGCCATTCTTCTTCATTTACATCATAATATAGTGGTGCTTCACTACAATCATACCAACAAAATTCAACAGCTCTTAAATCCTCTTTTCGTACATCTGGATATATCTGACTAAATAAAGTCAAATATTTATCTGCTTCCTTTTTAGTAAGATACCTTGTTTTTCCCCAATTACCGCCATCATATGAAAATTCTGATTTAATGACATAGTCTAAATAATTCTCTTCTTCTACAATGGCTTTTGTAAAGTAACTTGGCAAACTCATATCAAATAAATCAGGAAATTTATCTTCTAAATCCCAAAGCGACTTCACTCCTATTTTATCCATATTCATTTTACAGCGAATAACTCTCATATATCTATAATCACTCATTTTAATATAAATCCTTTCTTTACAAATATCCTTAAAAATATATTACATCCTTAGAACCACATTCAGGACAAACAGGATTATCTAAAAATCTATCCCATTCATCTTTTATAATACCTTTTTGTTCTAATTCTTGTAATTCATCTTCTGTTATTGTATTTATTTTATTCTCATAAGACGTCCCCTTTAAATCTTCTTTTTCAAGCCAACCTCTTAGAGAAAATTCTGAATGGCAATTTTTACAATCAACTGTTAACATCATATAGCTACATCTCCTTTTTAATTAACCCACATTTATAATATTCATCAACCATTTTTATTTATATCTTCTAATTCAAATTGCAAATCATCACATATAGATTTATGTAAACATTCATCACAGATTATATTATTACAGTAATTTGTTATTTTTTTATTGTTATAGGTCTATATCTCTAATTATTTATTAAACTTGATTTTAGTGTCAATAACTCTACCTTTCTGATATAAATATGTAATTATTATATAATCATCTATATTTGTGTCATTATACATAGTAGCTGATACTCTTAACTCTTTTCCATCATCAAACAATAAATAATATCTCTTGGATGAAACAACAGCATTTCCAGTATAAGCAAAAGATTTTGTTTCTCTTTTATCAATTACCTGTATAACACAGTTTTCACAGGTTATAGGATATTTTTTTATAGACCACAAATACACACCCATAAAAATCCCTATAATTAGAATTCCTACTGAAATCATTGATATGAGTTTAATGTTGCTTATTATATTTTTTCTGCATTCACTACATAATTTTCCTTTATTAATTTCTGCTAGTAAGCATCCACATTTCTTACATCTTCTATTCATAGTTAAATCCCTACAATTCAGCATTAATTACACCATTTATATATTCATCTGGTATCTTTTGTAAAACCAGGCCACACTTAGGGCATACATAATATTGTGGCATAAATGAAAATGTTTCGTGTCTTTTTATTTTGCGTTTACAAATTATATAGTCTTTTTCTACATATCTTAAGTAATCTATTACTAACTCATTATAATTTTCTCCACGTGAACCATATCCTCTCATATTAGGTTTATATACCATTTCTTTATCACAATATAAACATTTCATTAATATTCCTCTTTCATCTTACTCCATAGGGATTACCTTAACATTATTTTCATTGGTTATATTTGTAAGTCTAATTATCTTACCACAACATTCATATTTATATATAACATCATCTAATTTTACATATCCATTTGTTTTAGTACTACTTAAAAATTCTATATTTTTATATCCTTCATAAAGTGTTACTTTTATTTTATTTTGTCTTTCTATAGAGTATAAATTAAATATAAAGCAACATATAAAAACAGCAAAAAATATTATTGACATAAGACATCTAACAAATGAGTCACTCTTACCAAATTGTTCATCTGCCATTACAAATAAAAAAATTATTGCCAAAATAAAGCATATTATTGCTCCAATTAAAAACATCATAACCATCGTAATTTCTTCCTTTTCTAATATTTATCTTATTTTTTAATATATTTCTTTCCATCTAAGTGATTTTTCTATAGGAATTATTGTATATTTATTTCCTCTTTCTTCTAAATAATCATTTTCTCTTAATCTTATTATTGCTTTTTTAATAGTATTTTTTGATATTTCCTCATCTAAATTATAATTATTTATTTTTATATACATATCATCTATAGTAAAACTACCAGTTGTTGAAAGAATTATATTTGTGATTAAAAAATTTATATTCTGTTTCATCACTATCTCCTAATAATCCAAATTATCTATTAGTTCTAATATTTTTCCCTTTAAATCAAATACGGTATCTTTACACTCATCAATAGTATTTTCTAATGTGTTAATATAATCATCTTTCTCATTTAATTCTTCTTCATAATCCTCACATTGTTCTTCAAGTTCTTTATTATTTAAAGACTTTTCTCTTATAATATCTGCAAGTTCTGGACTTAGAAACTGTTCTACAACATTACAACAATCCTCTATAGTTTTCTGCTCTATGCCAGTCTCCATTAATCATTATCATAAACTATACCTCTCATATCTCTTTGTATTCCATAGGCAAATACAGTACTACTTCATACTTATCTGTTTCTTTGTTTAAAGTTCCTAACAATTTAATATCATTCTCATACACATATCTAATGTCATCATAAAAAATATCTGTCTGTATAAAAGTATTATTGTATTTATTAAATCCTAATATATTAAATACATCTGTTATTAATAAATCCTTATCATAATTGATATTTTTACTAAAAAAATTAAATTCTTCTACTGTGTCTAAAATATCATTATATTTATTGCTTAAATTGTCAGATATTACTTTTACTAATGTTGCAAAAAAGAACATAAGGCTAATACCTATAAAAAATATAAGTATAAAATCTTCTCCTATCTTATTACCTGAACTTAAACTATATATACTAAGGATTGCTAGAGAAATAGTAAATCCCACAAATAATGTAAAGAGTATATTAAAAATATATCCATATTTCTTTGATTTTTTTAAACATTCTTCTTTTTTGTTTTTTATGTCTTCTATATTTTTGAATATCACATTGTAATGTGTATTATTCCATAATCTATAAGACATACAAGTATCTTTTAAATCTTTATAACTACTATTCATAACTTAATCCTCTATCATTTCTTATTTTAAAAACAAAATATTTTCCTAATTCACTATTCTTATCAATTGGTATAAATATTTTAACTATATAATCATCTTTTACCTCTAATTTAAAGAAATCTTTATCCCAATAATAAATATTTGCTTTAAAACTATCATTAATTAATATTCCATCTTTATTAATATATTTATAATCTATATATTCTTCATTTTTAGATATTTCATCATATTCTATTATTAAATCAAATTCAGATAATGGTACTAAATTATATATTTTAGATAAATTAAGTTTATCTTTATCAATTTCCTCAAAATATACTCCTCCCATAGTAATTATTCCTAGGGCAATTGAAGTTATTCCAAGATAATATGTAAAAATACAGTTATTAGTAATACCAACAGTAACACCAATTACTATAGTTAATAATAAAATAACTATTAAAATACTTATCCCAATTCTATTTCTTTTCTTTATATTTGAGATAATGTCTTCTTTGTCTGGTAACTCAAAACAAAAATTATCTGTCATAATTTTATTCCTTTCTTTTATATCAACTATTAAATATACTTTAGATAAAAAAAGTTATATCTTATGTCTCTGATTTAATATAATTTGCTACACCTCCATTTATACAGCCTAAAAATACCATAACTACTAGAATTATAGAAAAATCTCTTATATTCATTTTTATTTGTCCCATTATTAGATAATAAACGCCATAAACCATAATAACATCAATTATAGCTGTAATAATAGCCCATAAAACAGGATGATTTTTTATAAAAATTTTAACGCTTTTCATAATATTTTTTATTCCTTTCGTATTAGTTATATTTCTTTTATTTTATTGAGAGTATTAATTGTATATCGAATATAATCATTGCAAGACTCATCATTATGTAAATAACAAATAAGTCGCTATTAGCCTCTATAAGATTATGATTTTTAAAATCTAAAGTATATTTAATAGTTGATATAAAACATAAACATAAAAATACTCCAATAAGTATATTTAAAAATGGAATTAACATATTTTATCCTCAATCTTTCTTTATAATATTAATAGCTTTATGTTCATAATCCCTTATAACTAAAACATTATTCTTATACTCATATTCATAAATACTTTCATTAGCATCTTTAAAATATCCTTCATTTATAGCACTATCACTTAAAATTTGTGCTTCTGGATAATTGGATATAATCATATTATTTATATTCACCCTTGTTTTTGCTCCAGCATATAAAACTATTAGTCCTATCAACAAAACAAATCCCATAAAAGCACTTGATATACAACTATAAGCTGTATTTTCTTCACTTTTATATTTTTTCACAAATAAAATAATACAAACTATTACTCCTAAAAATGTTAAAATTACTGACATTGTTTCTATTACTGTAAAACTATTAAACATAATCTTCTCCTTTTATTTCGTTATAGGTATTGCTTTCATACTACTAACTTCATTTACCTGTAGAACCCCATTATCACATTCAAAATGATATGTTTTTCCATCATAAACAAAATAGCCTTCATCATAGTTATCATTGATATTACTGATTATTTCAGCATTTGGATAAGAGGTGTTAATAGTATTTTTTATGTTATTAATAGTGTACTTATCGTAGTTAAAACATCCTAAACTTACAAAAAATGCACTTACTACCCCTAACATTAATGGAACGATAATTGCTATAATACTTCCAAATTTATTAATCAACACTACTTCAGAACATATACTGATAACAAAAAATATTGCAGCTATAATAAAACATATACTAATTTTTAACATAATATTTCCCTTTCTTTTTTAATAATATTTTCCATCTACAATAGTTTCTAAATCTTTATCTATATCTTTTATATGTAGGTTATTATCTTCAATAAAAAATCTATATGTTTTACCTTCAGATATAAATTCGCCATAGGAATTGTCTCTGATATTTATTTCTTTTGCATCTTTATAATAATCTGTTATCGCAGTATAAATGTTTTTACTACTATTTTCTAATCTTTTGTTATCTTCAAAATTATGTTCATAATTTGAAGCAAACATTGAAAATACAAATCCAAGAAATCCTATAGGTATTAAAACCCAAAACTTACTTTTAAATAATGATGCCATTAATGCTACACCTATAATAAGAATAAAAATCAATGTTATCCAATCTACTATGTCACTTTTATTTCCAATATCTATTTCTACATTTCCAAAATACATATTATTTTCCTTCCTTTATTTTTATTTTCCTTTTACAATAAGGGCATACCTGCCAATCTAATACTCTTGAATCATATACTTCAGCGTGTCTTTTACTTACATATTCATTACTACTTTTCTTATACCACTTGCATTTTTTATCTTTCTTATGTATTTTTTCAGAAGTATTATTATATTTATCTTTGTCTCTTCTTATTAATTCAGTAGCTAAAAACTCTGATAAATTATCATATTCATCTCTTGGATTAAAACCAAAAACGTGATTAGAAGCATATAAATTATTTATATCATCATATCCAGCATCCATATTTTTATCCTTTTTATAATTTCTTTAATACTTTTATATAATAATAGTGTATCAAAGTGAAAAAAAAAGAAGCTATTTCTCAAAATAAAAAGAAGCTAATGTAGGTACTATCTACATCAGCTCTAATGCTAAAAAGAAACTATTTTTTTCTTAAGTTTATAAATCATACTCTCTTCAAATATATTATCAGTATCTTTATCTGTCTGCATCCTTACATCCTTAATATCACAATTATCCTCAACACTTAAAGAAGTAACAGCTACCCATTTAAAATCACCTGTATGATGCACACAACAATCTTCTTTCTTACTATATCTTCTTAATATTACATAAAAATCTCCATCAGGTATTTCATTATCTAAACACAAAGAAAATTTTTCTACTCCATCTAAGAAAAAACAAAGGAAATTTTTATAATTTGTATTAATTTCTACCTTGCATTTATCATTACAAGCCTTACTTAGATTATTAATTTCTTTTATTTTTTTATCACAAGCTTCCATTTGAAATGAACTTCCTGCATATAATTTAAGTTTATCTATATATTTAAAACTTAGAAGTGTTATTAATACATAGCTTAAACTCAACACACATAATCCCACAATTATCTTAATATTAAGACATTCTAATAAACAATATATAAAACAACTTGATAAGAAAATAATGATAATTGGTAACATAGTACATAATACTAAGCTTAATCCATTTATTCTTTCATACTTTTTATTATTATACTCACATACTCTTTTATGAGCTAATATACGCTCTTTGTCTTTGTCTTCATCAAAAATAACCGTTATTTGCCTAGGAACTGTTTCATTTTGTTCTTCTGTCAAATAATCACAATCTTCTTCATATTTTTTTAAAGTTTGCATTTTAATAGCTCTTCCCTTCTATAGCTGTTATATTGTTATTTCCTTTTATAATGTCTTTTACATATAAAATATTGTCACTTATGTAAAATTCATAAGCTTTATCTTCATTACTAAAAACACCTTCTAATTCATCAGATATTTTAAAATTTTCTATATTTTTGTAATTATCATTTAGAGCTTGTTGTATGTTACTTTTACTTTGCTCTATACCTAAATTATAAGATTTATCTATTGTAAAAAATAAAGAAAAAAACCAACTAATAATACCTAAAAGAGATACCATTCCTAAAATTATCTCTATAATTGAAGGTGCAGTTAATTCAAGTAAATTAAAAGCAATACAACAAATAAATGATATTATTAATATTAAAAAGCTTATACCCACTATATAATTCATTTGACTAAAATCAATACTTCCAAAAAACATCTTTTATTTTTCCTTTCTAATTTATTTTTATGTTTACAATAATAATGCTGGAAAGTAAAAAAAAAGACACTTAAATTTAATTAAGTGCCTAAATTATTTTTAAGGATTAATAGGAGAAATAAAAGAAAAATTAGATACTTTATTTGACTTCCTTAATTCTCTTTTGTATTTCTTTTTTAATCTTTTTATATCTTTATTTGAAAGATTATCTATTTCTTTTATTAATTCATCAGGTTCATTTTCTTTATTCTTATACATAATATCTTTTTCCATATAGTCTTATATTAATACACTCCACTTTTCATTTTTATTTTCTTCCCAGTCAAAAGGTATATATAAATTAGGAATATAATTTTCATCAACTTCTAAATTAAAAAAATCCTTATCCCAATAATATATATTAGCTCTAAATAATTGATTTTCTCTTATATTATCTTTTATATATCTACATTCAATATCATCATATTTTCTTGATACTCCATTAGAAGGAATATTTATATCCATACTAAATAAATTCAAATTATTAAACAATGATAATAAATCATATAGTATAAATAAATTAACAATATTTTTTTGTTTATTGCTAATCCAAGTATAATCTATTTTTCTATTTTTTATATTATCTTTAAAGGCTAATAAACTAACAAATATATAAACATCTAAAAATAATATTACTAATAAACTCATAAATATTATATTATTATCTTTGTTTCCAGCAATAAAAATTATTAATAATGATACAATAAAAATAATTGTATTTATTATGTATATGAGTTTAAATAATTTATTTAATTTTTGCTCAATCTTTTCCTTCTTTGGTACAAAAATATAAAAATCATATTGCTTTTCATTATTATTTGTCTTTAATGTCCTAATCATATATTTGCCTCTTTCTTTTATTAAAACCAACCATAACTAAAACCAATGTTTTCAATAGTTTTTGTTTCTTCTGGATAGCTGGCAAATCCTAAAGATGATAATATTAATGTTAATAATAATATACCTAATCCTGTTCTTATAGTTTTCTTTATCATATGAAACATCTCCTTTTTTGTTTATACAATAATAATGCAAAAAAGTGAAAAAATGCACATAAAAATATTGTATTTATATTAGAACAAAAAAATTAATAATTTTTTCCATCTATTGCTGTTATATTATTATCCTCTTTTAAAATATCTTTCACATACAATATGTTATCCGTTACATAAAACTTATAAGCTACGCCTTGATTAGTAAAAGTTCCTGTATAATCATCTGCTATTTCTAAATTTTCTATATCTTCATATTTGTCATTTAAGGCTTTTGATATATTGTCCTTAGTCTTTCCTGGCTCTTTGGTAAAAAGCACACATAACAAAATTATCGAAGTTATTAAAGAAATAATTATTGCTGATAATGAAATTAACTGACACCTCATCATAAAATCACTAGGTTCTTTATTATTAACTGATGTAATATATAAATTTAAGGTTAATATTCCTAAAATTCCTATTAAACCACTTGCTGTTAATATTATTCCCAAAACTCTTATTGGAGTGTCATTAGTAATTACAGTTCCAAAATACAAACCTATCATTATATAATTTTCCTTCCTTTATTTTTATTTATTTATCACATAGGGAATGGGTAATCATCATAATCCCTGTCTATAAGTTCTTCAGAAATTGCATCCATAGCTGTATTTAAAGCTTTCTTTATATGCTTTGTCTGAACAAAAAACTCATCTTTAAATAATTTATAATCCTCTTTAATATCTTCAAGATAATTTAATGTCTTATTTAACTTATTAGTAGAAATATCAGCTCTATCAAGAAAATCAGCAGCTCTATTTAATGCTTTTATTCTTTTCTCTGTATCTAAAATATCTCCAGTAAACTCACGAACACACTTATCTAAGTTTTTTATATCATTCATTGCAAAATCTCTTAAAATTCTTACTGCTTTATAGTCATTCATATATTTGCTCCTTTATTTTTTATATATAATATAATAGTGTATCAAACATAAAAAAAAGAGCATTCTTTTATGAACACCCTTTCCTTTATTTTTATATTGTAAAATTACAGTATTAAATCTTTCAATTATATCTAAAGCCCAATTCTCCCATTTATGTGAGTATTTAGGATTTATGGCATAATCTTTATTGAATTCTTCTTGTAAGTCTTTTAAAAGTTTTTAACAATTTGTTTTGTTTCATCTATCATATTATTCCTCACTTTCAATATCTGAAATATAATCTCTATCTTTATTAACTGTTTTTACTATCTCTATTGGCTCCTTTATCTATCTAAATCAATATCATCAGCTTCTCTTTTAGATGTATGTATTACTGGCTTCTTTTTATTATCGTGTATATCAAGTAAATCCTTATACATAAGAGTAAGGTTTTTATAAGTTTCAATAACAGGCCTTATTCCGTTAGAATAGCTTATATTATAAGCAAAATCAAATATTTTCTTACTTTCTGCTATAGTGAGATGATTTTCTTTGGCTAATAATTTACTTATCTGTTTTCTAAAGTGAATAGATATAATATTTTTATATTTATTTAAGTTTTCTACTCTTGTATTAAAATTTTTCCTTTGTCTATCAACCTCATTCCTATTCCATTTTACAGACTTCTCTTCATCAATAATACTTCCTACCTTTGGATATGGAAATTTATCCCTATCTGGTTTACAAGAAAAGTTCTCTAAAAAGTCTTTATAGGCTGAAACACAAGTTATTAGATTTTTTTCTGCTTTTATATGTTTAACTACTTCTAGTAAATCTTGATTATTGTTCACTTCTAAATAACTCATTCATTTTTCTCCTTTTTATATTTTATTATTGTTTATAATATAATATTGTTAAATACATAAAAAAAGACAGCTAAATTATCTCTTTTAATTGTCTTTATGATGAAATTTATTTATCTTTCTATACCCTCATTATCAATTAAGCAATCTTTTTGCAGATTATTAAAATTTAAGTAAAATTGCGGGCTTCTTTTATTTAATGAAAATCCTTTTTGATATGCGTTTAACATTTCTATTTTTTTCAAATATCCTTGTTTTATGTTATCTATATATACAACACTATATGGGTCTATTTTATATATGTTTTCTAATTCTTCTAATGTTGGTAATTTTGAAATATCTAATGCTTTTTTATTTTTTACCTGGTCTAACATTTTTAATTCCGTTTTATAATATGATGTTATTGGGACATTAAAAATATTATTTTCATTATATTTTGTATTAAAAAACATACTATTTCCTGTATCAAAATAAGGAGACAAATCTATAAACTGTAAAGTTTCTGTATCTCTTCTTATTCCAAAATTTAATAAATGCCTATCAATATTTGTCATTATGAAATCAGAAAGTATCATATAATCTAAATAATCATAAACATATTCCTTTGATAATCCATTATTAACACAAACATTTATAAAATGTTGATATTCAGAAAAATAATTTTCTTTCTTTTCCATATAACTAACATCTATTGCTGGAATGAATTCCAAATTTTTATTTGTAAAATTTTTAGAAATACAACCTATCCCTTCTCCCATAATTGTAGGTAAGTTTATTAATTCATATTCTGTACAAGTTCTTCCTTGTTTTTTATGAAGCAGTGTTGCAAATACTTCATTAATGCTTTGTTGATATGAATTACCATAATTGCCTTTAACAAGATAGCGTTCATTATCTTTTATTATCCATCTTTTCTGAAGTTCTCCTTGTGTTGTTGCACTAGGCAAAAAAGGAGTTGCATTTTTAATATCATTATATGAAAAATCTTTTTCAGCAAAATCATTCGTATATAAATTAACTTGTTCCCAAGTAAACTTTGATGATGTAGGTTTTATCCAATAACAATCAACTAATGACAATCCAAGATTATCTATCATATATTTAGTATTATTTTCTCCACATAGTAACTGACTACTCATTTTCTGATTTTTAGGAATTGCCCGTCTTTCCCACCAATTTACTAATTGTTTTTTATCTAATGTTTTAATAGGGCAAAGACTAATATCTGTTATATCTATATCTATTAAATTTCCTGTTTCATTATTTACAATAACTATACCAAAAACTTTATTTTTGTGCATTAAATAAAACTGTTTTATATTATCCATTTTTTTCTTCCTTTATCATTTCTTGTATTAAATAATATTTTACTAATTGTTTTGCTCCTATTAATAGTTCCTTATAATATAATGGATTATAAATCATATCATATTTTATTTTTAAATTTTTATAATTAATATATATATTATTATCTTTTAATATAAAATAAGCATAATCCTGTTCATTTATAAAAATCTTTTCCTTTAGAAAATCATCTATTGTTTTCATAATATCATTCTTCTTTCTTTTATTTATAAATAAATTATATCATATATTATGAAAAATAGCTTTTGTTTTTATTTATATATATTATCTATCTATTTCGACATACTCTCCTTCAATATAATCAGCTACTATATTCTTCTTTGCTGTATCAACAGCACTCATTTTCAGCATATTTCGTATTTACATATGTTTCTTTTTTCATAAAATCTTTTACAAAAGTTACCGGATTACAGGGATTTGATACACCTAACTTTTCAGCATATTCCTGTAATAAATAACATAATTTTTCTTCAATAACCCATTGTTCACTTCCAAATTGCTCAAACACTTCTTTATTTATCATAATCGCTTACTCCTTTATTAATTGTTTACCTCTTCCAGGCTACAATATCTGATAAAAAATGACTAATCATATTTACATCCTCATATATATTTTCATTAACCTTAATACATCTATATGAGTTTCCATATTTATCAAGTATAACCACATTTCTTCCTACATTAGGAACTCTTTTCTTTATACTAACAAAACCTTTTGGATAATTTTTTCTTAAATTATTTTTCATCACTATCTTTATCCTCTCTTTTTTGTATTTATATTAATAATAGTGTGATATATATTAAAAAACAGCCAGATTATATTTGTCTAGCTGTCTTTTTTTATTAAGTTTTTTATAAATGTTACAAAGTTATAGAAATTTATTATACCTAGCTTTTTAATATATCCCTGTAATATATAACCCAATATTTATTTCCAAATTATTCAAACACTTTTTTATTTAATATAATACTTTCACTTTCTATTGTTATCTATATTAATATCATTTATATCGTTTTCTATTTTCTTTAATTTAATATTACGCTTATACTCTTTAGATAAAATTGATTTACAAGCTAAAATACCTTCATTATAACTTTGAGAAGATTTACTTCCATCATTCTTAAGCTTTTTAGTAAAGCTGTCTTGTAATTCCTTATACTCCCATTCTGTCAACATTTTTAATACTCCTTTATGTATTTAGTATTATTTTATTATTAATCATATTTTTAATTATTTATCATAGCATTAATTTCTTCTTTATATTTATTTCCCCAAGCATATGTTGTGTTTGCGTTAAAAGTTTTATAATATACTGCTGCCAAACTTCCAGCTATAGCTGCACATGTATCTGCATCCATACTAGCCATAATAGCTTTAGTAATACAGTCTTCAAAATTTCTGCTCTCATAAAAACATCTTACTGCTAATGGAACTGTATGCATACAAGTAACAGAAAATTCTACAGGTATTTTTGTTTTTATATTATGATATTCTTTTAAAGACAGCTTAGGATTTATTATATTTTCTTCAGTATAAAACTTACTAACATATCTTAAAATATCTTCCTTACTAGCCCCTTTTAATAAAAGATGAATACATACTGCTGTTATTACTGCCCCTTTTACTCCTTCTGGATGATTGTGTGTTACACTGGCACTTTTTATAGCTTCCCTTATTACATCTTCTTCTTTTTCTAATATTCCTATAGGTCCTACTCTCATAGCACTTCCATTTCCATAACTATTATACTCTACAGCTTTATCATCTAAACACCATCTTTTAAAGCCTGGTCCATATCCTGCATTAGGATATTTGTAAAACATTTCTCTATATTTCTTTTCATAATCAGAACTTTCTAATGCTTTATATGTTCCTATTGCCATAACCGTATCATCGGTAAAATATTCGCCATTTGTGTACATAGTATCATAAATGTTATTATAATCACTTCGGTCTTCTGAATAAAAACCTTCATAAATACTTCCAGCAATATCTCCTAGTGCGATACCTTTTATAATCAAATTAACATCATCTTTATTTATCTCAAATGGATATTTTATTTTTATATTAGATTTATATGTCTTAACCTTAAACCAGTCTTCTTCCTTATATTTTCTTTTAAAAATCTCAAACATAATTTATTCCTTTTCTAAAATAGTATTATTTACTTAGACTAATAGTCTTAAAAATACAACTTGCAGGTATATCATCTGTTAAAAACACATCATTATTAAAAAAATAAATATTAATATTGTTCTTAAGTAATGTATCTACATCAAACACTAAAATAATAGGAATTTCATTTTTAGTGATATTTGTTCTTTTTGCATAAATAGTAGCTATATCTATATTAGGAGTAAGTGATACAGTCTGCTTTGTTGTTTTATACTCTCCATTAAGAACATTTTTCTCTGTTAAATGTCCTAACTCTTTTATCTTTTCTAATCTTTCTTTACTTGTTCCGTGATATAGTACAGTATGCTTTTGCTTTATAGTATTGTTTATAATCTCTAACATATTTTCCTCTCATTCACTTTTATTCTTTTCTTCTTCATAATAATTTTCCTTTCTTTATTAATCAGACTCTAATATTAAAGTTTTAGGTTCTGCATATTTTAAAACGATTATATAAAAACATTCCCATCCAGATAATTTAGTTATTATATCAATAACTTCATATTGATTTATTCCATCAAAACAAATATGCTCTCCAATATTAGGAATTCGTGTCAAACTATCTATATATTCTCCATTAAAAGGATTATTTAAGTCATCTTCCATTTTAAATTTAGTCTTATACGTCATATTATCTTATCCTTTCATTAATACATTATTTCAGGCATATCACGCTTGTAATATTCAAGTGTTGGCTCAATCTCTTTATGAAACTGCTCCATATTATTCCACATAATAATGATACCGTGTTCTATCAAATTTTTAACAAAAATCTCATCATACAGTTATAATTTTCACTACTTAGTTTCTATGCCATCTATAAATTTCTTTATCTCCATTTACAGTATCAGCAACCAATATATAATCACCTGTTGCGTAATATTCTCCTGTATACATTGTACGAATAGTATCGTTTATGTATTTTCTAAATGAAAAAGATTTTGCAAGTACCTTTTTATCAAAGTCTCTTACAACTACATATGAAAACAAGCCTCTCTTTTCTACATGTGCAATACTTATTTCGCCAAATACTCTAATATTTGATTTTTTCATTCTATTTTTCTCCAATCTTTCTATAAAATGCAAACAATCCTTCTACTTCTGTGCATCTTCATTCCAAGTGCCACTTACAAATAATATATTCATATGTCTCTCCTTATATTTACTTTACAACATTACCAAACTTTATAATTATATCTACATCTAAATATGATAATTCAATTCCATATTCATCAATTAGTGATAAAAAATAACCTTCTATTGCATCTCTATCTTTTAATAGACCATTACTTTTATATATGAAAATTTTAACCATTTGTTGCATATCTAATGGATTTATATGTTTTAAATAATTCTTTTCCTTTTTTCTGAAAAAATTAAATTCATATGAAATATAAGAGTCTATTAATTCTATAAATTCATCTATATTTTTAATATCAAGCAGTTCAAATTCATCTTCTGTTAATGGCATTTGTCTATATCTATTCATAGCTTTTATTTTAAATATAAAATTCACAATATTCCATAATAAACGATATAACAACGATATAACACGATATATTATATATACTCCAAGTATAAGTCCAATAATAAACAAATAGAAACTTAAAAATCCTATAATAAAATTTAATATTTCATCGTTTACATCTATTACTTTTATCTTTATATTAATAAGCCCTAATATAAAAGGTAATCCAATAGCAATTATAAATGTTAATATATTCGCTATTGTGTTTTCATACTGTTCATAAAATACACGCCAAAAACTCTTTTTATTTTGTAGTTTTACTGTAGAAATGTCTTTCATATATTTCAAACTCCCTCTTTATTTTTTATAATAATAATGTCAAAAAGTAAAAAAAATGACAAAAAAAAGAGCAAATAAAATAGTATTATCTGCTCTCCTTATATTTAAAATTTGTTTTATAATAATAGTTATGTTTACTTATATCTCTGTTTTAGTATTTTCTTTATTTTTCGTCTCTCTGCACAACCTCTCATATATCTATAACTGCGTACAATAACTTTAAAAAATACTAAGCTAATAACAATACTTACTACTATTTCTACAATCCATAAATAATCTAATCCAGTGTTTTTAATTAATATAGCTGCTAAGTCAAATCCTACATAAATTAAAATTCCTATAAATATAATCTTCACTATTATTCTTAATAATTTATGTTCTTCCTTATATTCCATTTTTGTGTACTCTTTTCTTGGTTTTATTTTATTATACAATGATAATGTATATCTTCAAACAAAATAAGATATTTTCGGCAAAAAAATATAAGCTCATAATTTTAATATATTATATTTTTTTCATAAGTTATAATGTAAGGAGAGAAGCCTAAATTATCATAAAATCTTTTTGCATTTTTATTAAATTCCCAACAGTTTAAAGTAATACGATTAAATCCTTTTCTCTTAGCAATTATTGTTAGTTTTTCTACTAACTGTTTTCCTATATTTTTATGTCTGTATTCTTCTTTAATATAAATATCTTTTATTAAATAACTTATTTTACTAAATTTTTCCCCTGCAATCATTCCTATTATTTTATTATCATCTTTTGCTATTAGTATATCATCCTTAAAATAATATGTAATAAATAATATAAATCTATCTGATAATGTTAATTCTCCTAATATGTCTGGTCTTTCTTTTATATGCATATCATCTAATTCTTTAGATAACTGCATTATTTTTTTATAATCTTTTAACTCTGGTTTTTCTATATTTATTTTGTCCATTATAGTGTATTTCCTATCATTTCATTTCTTATCATTATATCTTCCTGTGTGTCTTTTATATATAAATTATCACTTAATATATCTAATACACTTTCTCTTTCATCATAAAAAAAACTATTTTTTATATGAAAATTATCTTTTAGTTTATCAAACATATTAATAATTTCTTTGTCAAGTTCTATTGATTTTTCTATATCTCCTAAAACAACCATAGTCAAATCAGAAGCACTTTTTAATGATAAAACCAATATTTCTATTTCACTAAATATAAGCTGATTTATGTCTTTTTGTTCTAATATCTTAACAGCATTTAAGAAGCACATCATTGCATAATTTCTATTTGTATAATAATAACATACCCCTAAATTAAACCAACTATTATAATCATTAATATTATATAATAATATCTTTTTATAGTAACTTATAGCTATATTTATCTGTTTTATTTCATTTTTATAATACTTTGCTGACATTCTTTCTAAGGAAATATCATTAGTCATTTTATAATACTCAAAAGCAAGATTTTGATGATATTTAAAATAATAATAAATATTTCCTAACAAATTCTTTATAAGATATATCTCTGATGTAGCTGAAAGATTTTCTATCTGTGAAATAAGGCTGTCTATATTATAAACATATCCTTTATCATTATTATGTAAATAATAACTATAATCATATATTACTGAATAATAAGCATATCTTATATAAGAAATCTCTTTCCTATTTATATTTTCCTTTATCTTATTATTTATAGTATCTATTATTTTATCATATTTTTTCTTATTATCTTCATATAATAAATTATTTGCAAAAAAATATTTACTTCTTAATAAAAGTTTAAAATATTCATTTGTCGAATATATATGATTTAATATATTTAAAACATCATATTCATCTTCTGTAATATAATTATTTTTTAATAATAGAGATAAAATAATATTTATGTCTTCTTCATAATTGTATTTTATTTGATTTATACTGTCTTCTATAATATAAATGTCACTACCTGTATTTTTAATTGTTGAAATTACTAAATCATACTCAATATTTATATTATTTTCTTTATTATCTGTTATTATAAATAAATCATTTAATAACTCTTTATCTATAAAATTGTTTTTATAAATATAATCATACACATAATCTATTTCAACATAAGTACCTATAAAATTAAAATATTGTTTTAAATTCATACAAAATAAATTAGTTGTTTTGTCTCCAATTAATCTTATTTTTTTGACCATATATATTTATTCCTTCCCCAATAAAATCTCTTTTTTTATAATATTTTCAATATCTTCCATACTTATATTAGAATTTTCTTTTAATATATCAAGTGTACTTTGTAAAGTGTTTAACATAGTAATAACACCATTTCCAAAACAGTCTTTTTCTTCTTTTGAATACACATTAGGAATATTTCTTAATATTAAAAAAGCTATCTCTGCTAAACATATATCTGTTCCTTTTTCCATAATCTTTACCTATCCATTTCTATATTATCTTGACTTATTCCTTCTAATTTGTTTCCATCAAATTCTGGAATATGTATTTCTGCTGGACAATATTGCATTTTTCCATTTATAAAATACTTATCCAATATATCTTCATTTCTTTCACCTTCTTCGTGTAATTTAAAAAGTATATCAGGAAATAATCTATTTTTAATGTAGGGTCAATATTTTCTATAAAATTTTCTAAACTATTATAAAAAGCATAATATTTTTCAGCTTCATTATTTTTGTCTAACATATATTTTGCAATTTTATATGCATTATATCCTTAATTATCAATATCTATTACTTCCATACTATAATTTGTATAACTTCCCATATCTAAAATTCTCCTTTTATTTTTCAAACTTATTTTTTATATTCTTTTTCTTCAAATCTTTCAAATTCAGCCCAAGCTTTTGTTAATAATGGATATCCAAAAAAATCTTCACCTGTAAATTCAGCACAAAAATACTCATTACTCCAAGTGCAAATCAAATATCTTTTCCCTTTTATTAATTTTTTATCTGGATATTCTTTGTCAAATATATGCCACACATTATCCATTTATTTTTACTCCTTAAAAAGTATTAATTCATTTATATATTTTCTGTTTTCTCCTTTGAATATAGGAATGTTTTTATCTATAATCCATTCTGTTTTTTTAATAGCATTATCACTATTAACGCCTGCTTTTTCTAATTCACAAGAATATTCTTCACTAAATTCACACCCATCATTTTTATCAATCCAGAATTTTCGTTTAATACAGCAACTTCCTCTCTTCTGATAAATAGGATAATCATTCCAGTTAATGCCTTTCTGTGTCATTAACATATCCTGTATCTGATTAGTATTCTTGTTATTAAGTTCTTCTTGCGTAAAATAAGCCTGTCCTACCATTTGTACTGAATTATTGCTTGCATCAAATTGTCTCCAGAATATTAGATTAGCGACTTCTTCCTTTGGTATATTAAAACATCTACTATCAAACATTGCACCTTCGTCCACTGCTCTTAATAATGTCTTAATATATTCATTTTCTCCATCTTCATATTTTAAGATTCCATCCCATTTACTAAATCTATATTCATCAACATTATTTTTTAATAGCTTATTAAAAGCTAATGTAGCCATACTTGATGACACACTACATATCTTTTGAACATTATAATCAAACCAGGCACTTGTTGTGAGTTTTTGATAATCTATAAGTATTAAACTGATTTCATCTGATTGTGAATAACCTAATACACATCCCTGTATATTCTGACATAAGTATCTCATAGTATCCTGCATTGTTTTTATAAATATATCATCAAATGGCTTTTTAAATCCCTTTAAAAACGTATGAAATGCTTTTCCATCTAATCTTATACATACTGGCATTCTTCTTATTAATCTTGTTTTAGGTACTTCTTCATAATATTTTTTCATTCTCTTTGCTAAAGCTGTATTATCCATAGCTTTTTATCCTCTTTTCTTTATTGGTAAGAAATAAATTAATTATTTTATATATATTGTCATATTTTTATAAAAAACAATATTGAAGCTTTATTTTTTAAGGATTAGAACACCATATAACTTCGCTATATGGAAATGGATTTTTATATCCAATTTTCTTAAACATTTTATCTTCTATCATTATAGGCTCATTAAATCTTTTTTTATAAAAATCTGATAACTTATATGTATCTTCCTTTGTTAATTTTATAACTGAAAAAGAACCATCTGCTTTTTTATAATTTAATATTTTTATAATATATGCTGTAACATCTAAAGCTGTATCTAAAAATTTTCTATTTTCAAGTTCATTAAATAAACGAACATATTTATAAATTGCTTTCTGTTTATTTACAAAATTAATAACATTAGGAATTATTTTTACAAATACTAAAAATAAACAATACATTATTAAAAAACTTATAATTAACACAATAATTATATTTTCAAGTAAATTAATAAAAAAATAACAATTATTTTCTGAATGATTATTTGTTAAAAATGTTATTACTCCTCCTATAATAAAAGAAATAGTAACATCTAAAAATACAAGAAACTCTGCATAATATTCTTCATTTCTTTTTATAAACTCTTTTATAAAACTTTTCTTTTTCATTGTTATATGCTCCTTATATTAATAAAAAACTAATATAATCCTAATAGAGAACTATTTTCATATATAAAAAATTCTTTACTATCTCTATCCATATAATCATAATGCTTTTGTTTTGATAAACAAGCTTCTGTATTATAACCATCATAATTTTTCCATATTATTTCTTCTGCAAGTATATGTAATTCTTTATGTGTTATATTTCTTAAATAATCTCTTAATGAAGAACACTCATATTGTCTATCTAATATCTTTTTTAGTTTCTTTTTACGAATATTAAACATTTTTCGCTCCTTTTTTATAATTACAACAATATCACTTTATACAATAATATTGTCTCAAAGTGAAAAAAAATAAGGGTTCTGTCTTAAAAAACAGCCCTTATTTTAAAAATATTTTATTATTGTGTTTTTATATCACATATTTTTTCTTGCTCTATATTAGGTTCATTTACTTTTATAGGAGTTCTCTTGTACTCTAATAATTGTTTGCCTTTAGATAACTCATATATGAAATCATAATATGGTAGCTTTTCAATATTATTATTTTCATCTTTATTATCTTTTGTTATTAGTATTTTTGTATATTCGTCAGGTAAAATATCAAAATTAGTATTTCGCATTCTTTTATTAGAAATTGAAATCTCTATTGCTACTTGTGAACTTTATGGTAACGATAATCACCAGTTTTACATTTCTTTAACAGATTAAAGAATGATTTAAAACTTCTATCAGCGACTTTTAAAGTCTGTTGTGCAACTCCTGCTTGTAACAAAGCATAGTTTTCATTTTCTTTACACTCGTGATAATTACTCTCGTAAGTTAAAAACTGTTTCTCATTAAAGAAATATTGTCTGATATTGTAAAGTGCGACATTGTAAAGATTGTTTGAATACTGACATAATTCCATTAATGTCTGATATTGCTGTTTTGAAAGTCCTCTAATAACATTGCTTTGTACTGCAAACTCCATTAATATTTACTTTCCTTCTTTTCTTGATAATTTAATATCTACATAAGAACATTACAGAAAAGATATTTATATCTTTAATCTAATATGAACAAATCTTCTATTTCTTTATCAGCTATTTCTTTTGTTGTTTCTTTAGTATTTTCTACAGCCTTCTCTTTATTCTTACTTTCAAGATATTCATTTAATTTATCTATATCCATAACTTTTATAGATGTGTAACCTTCTTTTGCTAATTTCATTCCTAATTTTAATGCAGCAATATAATCATTAGCGTTAAATAAATCTCTATATATTGTTGCATCTTCTGGACATTCAGTTAAATCATATACTTCATATATCGTATTTTTTTCTTCATCTAATAGCTCTTGGCTTCTTAATCCCCAATCAATTTCATCTTCTTTTATAAAAAATACTTTCTCTTTTTCCTTAGGAAGTTCTACCTGTCTTCTTGAAAGGTTCGGCAGCTTATGAAAATAATCTTCTCTATCCATTAAATCTCCAAACATATTTTCCTGATAATGTCCTGTCATTACTTTTCTTTTATCCATAATTTTAATTTCCTTTCATATAATCTTAATTTATGTATTGTATTTTTTAACTGCTTTTTATTTAAGCAATAAAACTTAATGCTCTTGTATCTACAACTAAATCAGTTTCTTTTAATTCACCAATAATACTAATATTATGTACATTCTTTATTCTTGTTATAGCTGTATATAATTGTCCTGCCGCAAAAAAGCCAGGAACAATATTTACTTTCTCTAATGTTAATCCTTGTGCTTTATTTACAGTAATAGCATATGCTATAGCTATTGGTAACTGATATAATACTTCATCAGTTTCTTCATTTATCTTAAATTCAGTATATTTTACAGTAATCTCTTTTCCTGTATTATCTAACTTTACTTTAATCTTATCCTTATAAAGCTTTGTTATTACTCCTAAACTACCATTCTTGTATTTCTTTGTATTAACAAGAGTCATTATTTTCATACCTACTGCTAATTCTAAACTAAGCTTTACAGGTAATTTTCTTTCAGATGTAATTCCAAAACATACAGCATTATATGTCTTTTTATCTGTGAATTTATCTGTATACATTTTATTATAAACATCAACCTGTTTATTATTAGCACAAAGATATATTCCATCTTCTATAGCAGTATGTTTTAAGTTATTATTTAACCATTTTAATCCTGATATAGCTCCAAATTTAATCTCATCACATATATTAATAAATTCTTTCTGTAATTCATCGCAATCATCATTATTATGTCTATGATTATTTCTTAATACTATTGTATGAATATCTAAACTATCCCATAAAGGACTATCAAAACAGAAATATTTATCTTCACTTCCCTTGTAATAAATATCCATTACAGTTTTATCTTCTTTTGTAACAACAGGGGAAATCTGTCCAAAATCTCCTGCTAATATTAACTGTATTTTATTACCTGTTAATTTTTGAGCATTATTAATAATTCGTACTAACTGATTAAATACATCTTTTCTTACCATACCTATTTCATCAATGATAATTCTATCTACATTTAATAAAATCTTAGGTATCCTAATATGTTCATCTTGTCTTTGTACGAATGTATATAACTCAAATATTGAATGTATTGTATGAGCTGTTGTATATGTAATATTAGAAGCAGCTACTCCTGTTGGAGCTACTACTAATGTCTTTTTTCTTTCTTCTTCTGTTAATCTCTGTAATAAACTATTAATACAATAACTTTTACCTGTACCAGCTTTACCTTTTAAACAGTAATTAACTGTAGGATTATTTAATATTGTTTCAATAGCTATCTCCTGTTCATTAATATTACTTTCTGACCCTGCATTTTTAGACGTTTCATATAATCTCTTACAGTCTTCATTTAAAAATACTATATTATCTTCTTTATTATCTGATATTTCTTTTTTAGACTTTACCTTAAAAACTTCTTTTTCTAGTTTAGTCACTTTCGGCACCCCAAACGAATGTTTGGCATACTTCTTATTTTCATTAAACTCTATATCTTCTAAAGAAATATTTCTTTCTTTTATTCCTAATCTCTCTATAGTTCTTTTAACTGTAGATGCACTACATTTATATTCTTTAGAAAGGCTATTAACTATTTTTTTATAACCTAATCCAGATAAATATAATCTAGCTACTTCTTTATCTCTAAGAGTATCTAACTTTTTATTTTCTTCTATTTTTTCTTTTCTTATTTTATTATCAAAAAATCCACATTTTATAGCTGTTTCTTCATCTATATTTAACCATTTATCTGAAATAATTGTTTCAGGTCTAAAAATAAAACATCCATCTCCGTGTAATGCTTTTCTATACCAATCTTTATTTTCCATATGTTCATCTGTATGTATTATTGCAGATTTTAATTCATATGCTGTTAACGGCTCTTCCATACCATTGTTTAATTCTATACATTCTTTATAAGCTCTATCTGAACCATAAAGTAATTTAACACAGTTATAATAAATAAAAATAAATCTTTCTCTGTGCATTCCTTCTGCCCAAATAATACTATCATAATATTTTTTTAGGCAACGTAAATTACCTAAGGTAACACATCTTACTGGATAACTTGCATAAGGTATTTCATCAATATCTGGCTCATAATTTATAACAGTAAATGAATTGTTTTGTTTAGGTTCTGTTGTTTTCTTTAATTTTCTTTTTTTAGACTTAGTTTGTCCTTTTATATATACTTCAAATTCATCTTTCCAATACTTATCTATAATTTCTTCTACATTAAGTTTTGCATTGAAATTAGGAAAAAGTATTTCTTTACCTTTTCCTCCAAAAAATAATCTATCTCTGTTAAAACATACTTTATCTATATCTCCCATTAAACCCATAAGAGTAGCTTGGAATTTGTCTCTTAAAGCCATATCTGTAATGACTTTGTCGGTACAAAAAATCATTCTATATTTATGATGTTCTGAAGTATGACTAAATGTAGTATACATAAATACAGGAATAAGACCTAATGATATAGCTTTATTGTATGATGCATCAATAGAAACACCACTATCAAAATCTAAACCAAAAAGCTGTTGTCTTTTCCAATCATCTTTTGTACGTCCCCCTATTAATATGCTTGGTCTAAAAGAAGCACCATTAACAAGAGCTTCTGCTAAATTTTCTATTGTTATGTTTGCAATCGTTATATTCTTCTGTATATATCCTGTTTCCATTTTAGAAGGCTTTTCATTAAATCTCTGACCAAAAAACATACATTCAACAATATTATTACTATTCATTAGCAGATACTCCTCTCATTTGTATTTTTTTTAATAATAATGTTGTTAAATTTCTTTTTCGTCTTCAAAATCAGCTTCTTTTTCTAAAACAGTAGAAACAATCTTTCCATCTTCACATACGATAGATAAATTATTTTCTGATAAATATTTTTTAAGTTCATCTATTGGCATATTATTTAAATCAATCATAATAAATCTTTCCTTTCTTATTTTTTTACTTCTGTTATTTTTTCTTTTATAAAAATAATGTTGTAAAGTGAAATCTTTTTAGAGTATTTATTAGACTTTTTTAGAATTTTAGAAATTTTTTTAGAAATAAAAATAAAGAGTATATATTATTAATTTATTACACAAATAGATATTATATTGTTGAAATTTTAGTAGCCTTAAATGTTTAATATAATAGATTTTAAAGTATGTCTATTTATAAAATCCCTTATGTTTTATTTAGCGTGTTTAATAATTTTTGTGATTATATTAAAAATAACCTTTTGTGTAATAAATTTTAAATTTACATATAGTCTTTTTTAAGAAAAATATATATTATTTTTTATCCTAATAATAAAAAGTTAGCATCTTTATACTATAATTTTTTATATTTTGATGAATAATTTTTTATAAAACACTTTATAAAAATAAGGTCATAAAAAAAAGATGTCCTTATTCTTAAGAACACCTATTATCATTCATACTATTACTCAAATAATTTATAACTTCCTTTTTGCTGACAAGTTCTACAAGTTTTATTCCAGCCATATTTTTTACAAAAACTTTCTGTCTTTAATATTTTTCTAAGACAAAATAAATTACAGATAAAACAAAATAATGTTGATGAACCAAACTTAGTTAAGTATCCTTTTTCACAACAACAGGGTTCATTTCCATATTTGTTGTGTTTATTAATTTTAATTTTAATTTTAATACCATTCTTATTTTTCATAATTACCTTACATCCCCTTTACTTTCTAAAATCATATTTTCATTTTTAACAAACTCTAATATAATATCTTGTGTAACATCTTTTAAAAAAATAGGTATATAGTCTAAATTAAAGGCGTTAACCTTATTTTTATCTAAAACAATATTTGTATGTCTATTATATATATCCAATCTATACACAAATACATCTAACATACACACAAGAAGCTCTATCTCTACACTAGGAACATATTTTAAATAATTATATAAATCTTTGAGTGTCGGATTTAGTTCTTTATCATAAAGAATTTCATCATCATTTTTATTTCTTAATTTTAGTTTAAAAACATACTCTTTATATAATTTTAAACATATACTTTTTACAATGTTTCTTTGGTTATTAGTCAATATTACTTTTTCTCCACACATTTTTTGAATAATATCACAAACAAACTCACATTTATTATTAATTTGTATGTTTTCATCTTTATTTGTATATATGATTAAATCCAAGAAATTTATGTAATTATCAAATCCTGCTCCAATAACTAATTTTTTTGCTACATCATTACTGCTTTTATTATCTATCACATACTTATAATTATCCTTCATAAATGCTTTACCTCTATTATTAACTATTTATCAAGATTTAAAAAATATTTAATTTCTTCATCAAATTCATCTTCATCAGAATATATATATGAATCCTTTTTAGGAAGATACTTACTATTTCCCTTCCAATCTGAATTATCATACTTAATATTATATTTTCCATTGATGTATGCTATTGATATATATTTAGTGCTATTATGTAGTAGTAATTCTAATATTGTAATTTCGTTTTTAAGAACTTTTATTATGCTCTTTGCATCTATTTTACCTACAAGCCACTTAATTGTATTCTGGCAGCATACACACATATAAATATTATTTTTATCATTTAAAAATACTTGTCTGCTATCTAAAAATTCTTTAAGTTCTTCTATTAATCTTTCTTTTGCCTCAAACTTACTATAAAACTGTATTAATTCATTATCTGTCATTATTCCTTCACTTTTCCTTCTTCTTTATATTCGTGTATTTTCTGAATAAAATTATCGTCTTTTTTACATAATGATATAACCTGTTAAAGTTATCGTGATTTCCTTTCTAATGTGTACTCATAAATTTTATATGTTTTGCATCTGATTTGCGGATATGTTTACATAATTGTTCTTTTACAGCATATGTTTTTAAATTGTGCATAAGCTGTCTTAAATCATAATCGAATCCATCAAGCATTGAGTCAGGTGTGTAAAGCCAGAAGGCTTTATGTCCTGTTTCTGATTGTTCTTTAGCAATATGACGGATACCGTAATCATCAGACATTGACATTCGTTCAAATGATGTCATTCTATTAGATAACGATGCAATTTTTTGATTAGGTTCGTGGATATGCCAAGTGAACTTATATATTTGATTTTCGTATTCAAAATAACCATACATTTTACCAAATGAGTATGAATTCGGGTTATCACATAGTATCAAATACAGCATTTTGCATTTGTCTGTTGATAAGTCTTTGCAGGCAACTTGTTTAGCTTTGTTCTTTGATTTGAGAACATCAATAATGCTTCCGATTTCTTCTAGTAGTTCTGTGTTAGCCATATCATTATCTCCTATAATTTAAAAGTACAACCTTTACATAATTATATATTTTTCAATTTTTATCCCTTCTTTATTATTAATTTTTTTAAGCTCGTTCTCCTATAATGACAAATCATCATCATCCATTTCTACTTCATTTAATTTATTATTATTATCATCTGAATTGCTGGCTTATTTTTATCTCTCCATAAATCTTAATTTTCTTAATCTATATATAATAGTGTGAAAAAGTAAAAAAAAATAAAGAGAAACCTGTATTAAATCTCTCTTTATCACTTTTTATTATAAATCTTATCATCAGCTTATTATAAAACACTTATTATCCATTCTCCAGGGAAAATATCTAAAGGTCTTTTCATAATTTTTCTAACAATATTTATGTATGTTTTTTTATCTAACTTATCCATATAATACTCCAATCTTAACCAAACTATTAGTCTAAATCAATATTATTATGTTTTTATACGATACTGATTATCATTTATATTAGATGCGTAATACAAATTATCAGAACAAGAACAAGTCACTTCATATTTATCAAAATATAAATCATTATCTATTTTATAATATATCTATAAATCCATCTTTTTCTCATTTTTAATTTATGCATATATACATATAGCACTATCTTCTTCATTATTTCCTTTATTTAAATATATATGAGAAAATCCGTATAAACATCCATCATTCATATCGTGGATTAAAATTTCTTTATCACCAAATTTTTCTTTAGCCGCCTGTAAAAGCTCTATGAATTCAGAGATTGTATATTGCCCTTCTTTTTCTAAATAAAGGGCTTTAGTATCATTATCTGAAAAATCTTTCAAATCTGTCTCTATAATTTTCATATATCATCCTTTTATTTTAAAAAACATAAGATAAAGGTTATTTTAACAATATCTTTACTTCTATTTTTATTTTATTCATTCTCTTTGAAAACAATTTTTCATTTGGTTTCCATATCAGAAAATGTTTTCCAATATGTATATCGAAAACGATAATTATCTGCTGTTTCTACAATATCGTTATCCCAATGCCATTCAATACAATTAGCACATCTTTTACAATAAGACTTTCCATCTGAGGTACATTGATTGCATCTATTACTTTTAGCAAAACAGTTTGTTGCTGTTCTTACTATTTCTTCAAGGTTTTTCAAATCGACAACTTCACTATAATCGGTTTTTGTATTTAAGTAGTGGCTAATGTACCATTTTATAACTCGTATTTTCTCTTCTTTTTTCATATCCATAACCTCTTGAAATCGTCATTTCTTAACAATAATTATCCAATGTTGATATGTATTCACTTGCAACAATATGCTCGTCTTTTATTTGTGGAGCTGAATCAATATACTCGCCATTAAAATTAACTAGGGCTATTGTGTCACTTTCAATGCAAATAATTTTCGCCTCAGAATTATATACCTGAATTCTTTTTAAAATCGTTTCCATTTTGTCAAAACATTTTTGCATATCACGAATGTCTTTCTCTTTAATGCCATTAGTCATTTTATATCACCTCTTCCAATCTTCCAAGTAAATCATTCTTTCATTCTACTATCGTTCCATACGGTTTAGCCGCATCTCTTATAGTTTCAATAGACTTATACGGAACACCTCTCAATATAAGACCACCGCTATATCCTTCATAAAATCTATGTTTACCCCAAATTGCATATCTGCCTTTCTTACTCACATAACATTTTAAAAGTTTCGTTGCATAATAAGCATTTTCTTGAGCATCATAACAGCTTATCTGAATACAACCGTTTGGGTATTTGTCGCATATCAGATTCACCCATCTGACATTCGATATATTTACAGGATATAATTGTTCTGAAAATTCATTATAACAATTTGAACATTCATATATTGGAGGTTTATTCATTTTATTTTTAGTTCTCCTTTTCGTATAAAACTGGATTTTTAATATATTTTTATTCTATTATTTGTATAATATAAACTTCATCTTCTTTATAATACATTTCTAAACATTTTAGTTTAAAAATTCTGGCATCTTCTAAGCTCATTTTATCACTTATTTTATAACCACCACTGTAAAATTTGTAAATTACTCTATATATAAATCATTCCTTACTTTATTTAATGTATAATATTCATAAAATATCATAAATATTATTATATTACTTCAAATTTACACATAGCAAATTCAAAAATCATTCTTTTAAATAATGTGCTGGGATTATCCCAATATCTAAATCTGCATAATATTGGAGGCTATATGCCAATATTTTCTTCAACTTTATAAATATGCTCTAAATTAAAATTACTATTATTATGTGAGTTTTTTACACATTTACATTTCATATTTATCATCTTCTACTATTTTATATAAAAACATTTTTTATCTATAATAAAGTCTGCTATGAACATTACTATTCGGAAAATTCTTTCTTATTAGTTTTACTATTAATCTTCCATATGTTTTTAATTCAATTATATCATTCTCATTATCTGTTTTCGCTGAACAGATATGAATAACTTTATGTTGTCCTAAATAACAGCTTTCTTCTTCATTAACTGTAACTACAACTTGTATCTCATATTGAGACATTTCCCATATTTCAATCCATATCCAGTTAGGAATAGGATACATTTTTATTTCTTGTATAATTTTATCATCAGATAATAATATATTCATAATACAAACCTCCTATTAAAAATAATTTTTTAATAACATAACTCTTCTATTTTTTGAATATTGCCTATTTTATTTCTTCACTCTGTTATTAAAAACAATCTTTCATTATATATCCTCTAAAGTAAATCCATAGTAGTTACGCAAAGGTCTTTTTTCATCGTAGGTAGTGAATGGTAAATAAATATCTCTTTCTTTTAATAATACACAAAATTCATAATCACAAGTTTCAGGGTATAGCCTTTTATCTGGTATATAATTATCGTTTGATTTTATTGATATTTCTCTCATATTTTTAAGTTTTATACTATTTTCACTATAATCTCTACTGTATATAACAGTATGAATTTCATTATTTTTTAAATATACGTGAAATGTTTCTCTTGTACACATATAGCCATAAAGTAATGTTCTGTCTTTTGTATTTAGTAAATCCTTTGCTGTTATTAATTCATTGATTTTATTTATATTCTTAAGAAACTCTAATTCTTTTAATGTCATATATTTTCCTTTCATTAAAAAGTGATTTTTTAATAACCTAATTCTTTCATTTTGGTTATATTGAATTTCCAATAAGTTATAACTTGAGTATTATATTCTTCTATAGCTGCCTGTTGTAACTCTTCATTTGTAAAAATCAATTCAGATTTTTTTAAATCATTGAAAAGTTTCTTACTCATTACAGGATAAGACCAACTAAATCCTTTTGTATCTTTTTGAGTAATAATCTGATAGCTGACACCATTGTCTAAAATTATATCTTTACTATTTAATTCATAGATTTTTCTACCTATTTTTAATTTTATCATTTTTTATATTCCTTTTTTTATTCTTATTCCTGCGGCTTTTTGTAAAACAATTCTTAAATATTATTTAAATCTTATCAAACAAACTTTTACATCTATTTTTCTTCATATCATCTTCTGTTGTATAAATATAATCTAATCCACCTTCTTCTTCACATCTTCTGCGGATTATATTATTAATTGACTCTTCCCCTTCTGTTTCAGGAACTTCTATTACTTTTTCAATCGCATATCTAATCTTTTTCATCTTTTTATCTCCTTTTTTATTTATACAATAATAATGCGAAAGAGTGAAAAAAAAGACATATTTTAAGCTTATTTATACCTCATAATCATTTTCATAATTTATATATTTTTGTAAATTTGAAATAATATATGGGGTATTTAGAAGATAATATCTATCATAAGTACCATCTTCATCGTGAACTTCTCCTAATAGAATATTATCATTTTTAACTGTAAAGCATTCTTTGCTTAAAGAAATATCTATGTAATCTTTAAAGAAAGAATACCATTTGTCAATTAAATCATTATAATTATTTTTACCATTAAGTATTACTGAAACAAATAATTCATATCCAACAATTTGATTTTTATATATATTAGTAATATATTTATAATTATCTTTATCTATAAACATAGTATTATCTATATCATCTATTATAGCAGAAAAATCAATATTGACCTTATTTCTATTTTCTTCATTAAAAATATCTATTCCTGATTATTTTTTAGGCATTTTAAAATCTTTATCTTGTATAAATAATAAAGCATCTATTATAAACTCTGGTAAATCTTTTCTTAATATAAATCGGATGTTTCCTTTATGATAATTTCCCATAATTACTCCTTTATTAATAGATTATAAGCAGGTAGATTATTTTTCTTTAATTGTTCAAGTGCATATGTACATTTATTACAATTAAAATGAGATATTTTATTTATAATATCTTTTTCATTATCATAAATTGAAGCTACTTCAGGACACAAAGCTGACTCTCCTATTTTTAGCATACCATTAGGAGCAATTACTGGAGTACACATCTTTCCTCTCATAAGCAATGTATCACATATATTAGATATTTTATTTATATTCTGTCTTACTAATAATCGTATATTAACGCATTTAGGAGCAATAGTATAATAATAAGATTCATCAAAATTATCTAAAGCTCTACCTTGTGGATATAATCACTTATTTCTATCTGATGTATAGTTAGGAATTCCTTCTATAATAGCCCCTATTTTTTCCAATCTATATCTTTGCTTTTCATTAAGTTTAGTAGGGTAAAATCTATCATCATCTGTAACTTGTATGATTATTCTTTTCTTATTCTTCTTAACTAATTCAGATACTTTTTCATAAATTTCAATATTATCTGCTAAAACTCTTCCATTTGTAGCAAAGGTAATAGGGATATTCTTATCTAATTTTTCTTCTATAATACCAAGCAAAGATATAATATCTGGATGTTCAAATGGTTCACCGCCAGAAAATAATATTGCTTTTATTTTATGTTTATTTATAAAATCAAGACTATCAATAAAAGTGTCTTTACTCATATCTATTCCATTTTGTTTACAATCTGAAATACAATGAGTACATCCCATATTACATCTATATGTCAAAGCTATCATCATAGTATACATACCACCTTTATAATTGATAATTATAAATATACCATTTATTTGCCTCTCTGTATAGAGACCTTAGTAAACTCTCTTTTAACATATCTGTATAAGGTATTGTAAGCTCACTAGAGCGACCATTTATAGTTCTTCTATATTTATATACCTTTTCGTCTATATCTTGCTTTTTAGGGGATTTTACAAGGTTCTCTCCTACATAAACACCAACCCAATCAGGTATTTCATCTTTAACCTCTTCGTATAATTTTCTTGTAAGGACATAATAATTATAATGACCTACAAAACTTAATTTAGCATTGCTATGAAAATCAGACTTACTTACTTTTATTTCATAACATCTAAAAATACCTTTTGTATCATATGTCATATAATCTACTCTTTCTTTACCAAAGAAACCTATTGTCACTTCAAAACATCCAAAGACTCCCACTTTCTTTGTAGCATTATATATATCTTGTTCTAATTTTAGTGTTTTCTTAGTTTTCATAAAATTATATATTCCTTTTAATCTATACTATCATTTAAATTATCATTTAATATTGTCTTTATTCTTTCTAATGCTCCTGTAGCAAGAATTATTTCATTGCAGATATAATTCTTATCTTCTTCTGTTAGATTTATATTTTTAAAAATATCAGTAGATAAAATTTCAATATTTTTTAAAACAACATCTGTATGATTATATTGTGATTTAATATTACTAAATTCTAATATATTATTAATATCCATAAATTCATCTTCTTTCTATGCCATAAAATATCCTTTTTCTATCATATCATTATACTCACTTTCACTCATTATTTTTTTATCTCTTGAAACTGAGCCATAACAATCATATTTAATATCAACAACATAGTATTTTTCAGTAATGGAGTTATTTACTTTTTTACGATATTCTTCTGTAATATTTTTTTTGGAATATATTTTTTCTATATAATGTTCTAATATGTTCATATACTTATCTTTCCTTTCATCATAATATTTTTATAAAATAATAATGTAAAAGGTATAAAAAAAAGACTGTTTTTTTAACAATCTCTTTTATTTTGATATATTTATTTTAATAAGGTTTCATCTTTTACTAAATCAGATGTATTTATTTTATAGTAATTATTATTATTTTTTAATAATTCATTGATAATATTATTCTTATCTGTTTCATTTATTATTTCAGTTATATTCCATAATCCAACACTACAATTATGACCATCACCTGCACTACCAGATATTCTTCTACTTTCAATCATAAATACTTTGTCATTAATAATCATTAATTGAGCGTTATCTTTTAAATTTCTTGATAAAATAATATTTCCAGATAAATTTGTACCTATTGGATAATAATTACTAGAACCTGAATATGTATCATAAAATTTTACAAAATATTCTGTATTTTCTGTATCTGATAATTTATAAATAGAAATATTCTTTTTAGTAAGAGCATTAAATTCAGGCTTATCTTTTTCTTCTTCATATTTTATAGCATTTTCTTTACTTATTTTTTTAGAACTATAAACAAAATAAGTAAACCCTATTATGCTACTTATAATTACAATTATTAAAATAATTAATAAATTTCTATTACCTTTTTCCATAAAATAAATAGCCTTTCTCTCTAAAATAATAAAAATTAAAAAATTTTAATCTCTTTCTATACTATTTTCCAAATCAATATTAAAACCTAATTCAGCAGCTCTTTCCTTATAAGCTCTAATAGCTTCATAATCGGTATATTCCTCACATTGTCCTACATTGTGTTCAAGAGGAAAATTTATAAGACTCTTAATATCAGTAATTTCCTCTTTGTATGCAGCAATAATCAAGTCATTTTTTGTTTTTATAGCTTGTAGGCATTGCTCTTTAGTTTTAAAAACATCATTAAACATTTTGTGTAATTTACCTGTAAAGCTATTATTATCGTATGATTTTCCGTGTACTAAAATATATTCATCTTTTATATCTTCAATTATTCCATACACAATCCTTGCGGACCATATATTTTCACAAAACCATACATTATCACCTAATTTAATGTCATTTTTATTCAAATCCTCTACACCTCTCTCCAAAAAATATTGCTCCTATTGAATATCCAATAGCTACACTTCCGATAATTGAATAACATCTTAATGTATTTATAACTTCTGGGAATTGGGTTTGTAATAATAAAAAACTATCATTCATAGATAAACTTCTATTTATAGCAACAGCAAAAATAGGAAGCCAGTATGTAGACGCAATTAGTATTCCTATAACTAACACCACAATATAATATTTAATATTTCTCTTTTTATTCATAAATGTTACCTCTATCTTCTAAATAATTCATAATAATAAGTGAGAATGGATAAACACGTATACTTCTCTCTAAAAAATTTTCTAAGTTATATAAATAGTATATAATTGAAGTTTATTATTTTTATCTATAAATGTTAATATAAGTAAATCACTACTATATGCTTCTTTATCTGGGTCAACACATTTTTTAACTTTATATAGAAGTCTATTTTTAATACAAAACTGTTCTAATTCATCTTTAATATTATATTCTATATTATTCTTATCATATCTATATTCACTATAATAATCATCTGATAAATGATAATATTTTTTTATAATTTCTTCTATTTTGTCTTTTATCATAAAACGCTCCTTCACTTACCTAAAACTTCTTTTCTAAAGCTTTTTACTTGATACATAATTACAGGAGAGAATGGATAAGTGTATATACCTCTTTTTTTAAGGTTTTTATTTATTTTTTCATAAAGATACATATTTATAATTTTTCCGCTTTTATGTACATAATAACTTGTTTTGGGGTCAGCACTATAATCTACATTCTTTGAAACGTAATAATTATTTTTTCCACTATCTTTATACATATAACACCAATGGTCTATTTTGATAGCTATTTCTCTTGCTTGTTTTCTTGCTTCTTTAAAAGTCATAAGTTATTCCTTTCTTAAAATATCTTCCCAATATTCTAAATCTTCTTCATTTTCGATTAATGGGATATATTGGTAAATATCCTTAGTTGTAACAACTTTTTCTCCATCACTATTTATATTTTCTTCTCTGGTTCTATCAAAACATTCAATCTTAATGCTTTTAAGAAACTCTATTTGTTCTTTTCGTGTCATATGCTTTTTAAAATCAGTTAAATCTTCCTGATTATATATATATAACAATTCGTTATATAACCTTTTTTTATTTTCAAATTTATTAAAACATTTTGTAAATACAGTCCATATTAAAATAGGAACTTCAATAATAATCAGTATGGTTGTAAAAATACTATTATTAATCTCAAATTCTATAAAACACACAAAGTTAATAAAACCAATAATTGCAAAATATAATAAATTAATATACATCCTGCACCCATTGATGGATTATCCCATATACAATAATAAATACAAAACATTAGTATAGGAATAATTAACGTTAAAGTAATAATAATATTATAGTTCATACTTTCTCCTTTTTTTTATTAACCTTTTGATATTATATCTATAATTATATCTATATTATTAAATAACCTATCAAATAAATTATATGCACTTTCATTACATCTTTTAAGCAATGTCTTGTCATTAAGAAATAATAAAAAGCTATCTGCAAAATATTCTTCATCATAAAATTCGCATTTATTTAATGTAAAATAATATATTGGCATATCTGATAATTCTTTATGTTGTTTACATATATTCTTCCATTGGTTAGTTCTTGAAATATTTCCTAAAAATATATCAACAAAATGGCCTATTTCGTGACCCAAACCGTAAGTTATTGCTACAGGATATGCATAAGTATATATTGTTTTGTAATTTTTATCTGTAACTCCATATATTTCAAAATCATAACCAAACTTATCTTCTAAGTTTTCATTTGTTAAAATTATTTTCCATCCTTCTTTATCAAAAGCTTTTAATATTGGTTCAGGAATTTTTGAAATATATTTTTCTATATAATTTTTTAAATCATTCTTATGTAAAAACCATTTTTTATCATCCTCTCTACACAAAAAATCTATAATATTGTTTTTTGTGTATTTTAGAGTAATATTATATTCGATATTCATTATTTTTCATCTCTCTAATAAAATTATTTTATCTGTTTATATATGGCATACTTAAACATAAAAAGCTTATATGTTAGTATGCATAGTATTCTCCATTTAGATTTTAGCCATAATTAAATACTGCAATACACAACTTTCACTAAATTGTGTTGGGACTAAATCAATTCCCTTTACATCATAATTTGAAAAAATTGCCTGTAAACATTCAGATATATCTCCAGTACTTATTGTTTCTTCATTCTTTCGTAAAATCCAAGTACTATATTTATTGTCAGCAATAAACATTAATACTGTTTCATCTGTCTTTATATCCATATAAATATCTCCTTCTAATATAAAATTTTTGATATTTTTATTAATCTTTTTTTCATTATTAAAAAAGCTCTTATTATTTTTTCTATTATATGTATTTGTAAATAATGTTAAAGGAACACTATTAAACATATTATATCTTCCTTTCCATTAGACATATTTAAATAATTAATTTATATAATAATATTGTTGCAAATATAAAAAAAAGAGCCTATTTTTTTATAAAAATAAGCTCACAATTGTATTATTTATATTATCATTATTTATCAGTAGTATACTTATTATATAATGTCTCCAAAGAAGCAAAATCTCCATCACGAACATTATTCCATTTTATAGAATATGTTGATAATTCATCTGTTTTTAGTTTATAAAGCCAATCCTGTTCATCTGTATATAATAAACCTATATTTATAAGGAATTTTAAAATGTTTAATTTTGCTTCATTATTATTAATAATACGATTATCAATGAAATCCATTTTTCTTGCAGGAGCATCTTTACTATGAGAACGCAAGCAACTAAAAATTCTTCTAAGTACATTTGCAAAAACAATAAAATCATCAGTATTATCATTATTGTTTTCTTCATTAAGATAAGGTAATAATCTATAATATCCTTTTAATGATGGACAATACACTTTAAAATTCTTATCATAATCTGTTTTTATTTCAAATTTAGGAATAGTCTGGGTTATATAGCCCATTTCTTCACAGATTAAAGAAGTCTCTCCTGGAGAGTAAGCTTCAATTGAGACATACTCACTACCCCATATTATTCTATTACAATTAATTATTGAATTGCAAATACGTGACTCACTATTAACAGCTCCTACATAAACATCAGACCCAATATCAATATAACAATTTGATAACTGATTTATATAAATTCCTTTTTGAATATCATATATATTAAATTCAATAGAAAGGTATTTTACATTTTTTCTTTCAAGCAAAAATTCAACAGAACAATCATTTTTATCACCATTTATATAAATATATGTTTTATCTCCTGTCTGTGTATGTGCTTTTAATGAATTATACATAAGAGCTATATTTTTACCTGATATTGTATTTTTAGAAAAAATAGTATAAAACTCTATCAATAATGGAGAAGGATTATATTTTCTTTCTGAAACATATTCTTCTGCAAAATCTTTATAATCATCTAATGACAACATATAAGATATTATGTAATCACTAAAAACAATTCCTGTAAATTCATAATTAATCTGACCATTTTTGTCTTTTGATTTTATGAATGGGTGTTGAGGTAATTGTGCATTAACAGCTTCTAAATATTCTTCATAATATTGAGCAGGTATTTCCTTATGAGACTCTATGAAGAAATTACTATCATTATACAAAACCTGTCCAAAAATTCTTAAAATCTGTTCTTTAGGGCCATAAACTTCATCAGAAAAATTATTTATTTCATTAGATAGCTTTATTTTTAAAGATTTTATAAATTTGTCACGTTCTCTTGTTAATAAAGAGTCCATAATAGCTTTTAATAAATGACAGTTACTTTCTGAATTATATGTATTTTTAAGTAAATTTAAAGTATTTCTTTCTTCATCATATGAAGCTGACAAAGCATTTAATACTGGAGCATACCCTAAAAATGAATTAGTATTTTTATTCATTAATATTCGTTTAATTTCTTCAAACTGAGCTTCTATACATTCATTTACAATATTAGTAATTGGAATATTTCTCTTTTTTAATCCATTTTTTATATATGTTTTTGCATTATCTTCTTCAAAATAACTTACCTCATAATGATTATAAGAGATATTATTATCCTGAAAATATTTCTTTATAAATAATGCACTTTCGGTTCTTGCTAATAATACAGCACAAGTTTCTTTATTATTTATAGTAATATTATTAAAATCTCTTAAAAAAAATTCAATACCTGTTCTTCCTGAACCTGTTTCGGCTTCATCAAATGCATCTATAACCAGAAAACTAGAACCATCTATTAAGCTTTGAATAAAGGAACTAATTTTATCATTGCCAATTGCTTCCATAATTGTTCCCTGAAAACTATATTCAGCTACTTTTGTATCTGGCAAATCCCAATATATTCCATTATATTTACGACATATATGTTTTGCTAATGCAGTTTTACCTGTTGCTCCTGGAGCTGAAATAATTATAAATTTAGGATTGTCTTCATTACTATTATCTTCATTTTCCTCAAAAAATGTTGGTTCAACATATTCATATACATCATTATCATATTCGTTTTTATCTATATATCTTATTGTTGTAAAATTAGGATTTAATGAAAATATCTGACCTTTTTGATTTATTTTACTAAGTACATCATTTAAGTGCATATATCCTCTTTCTGTATATATATACCTTTTATTAAGTTCTGTCTCTCTTTTACTAAACATAAACTTTCCTCCATTATACCATATTAAAACAAAAATACAAATATTCTCTTTTTCTGTAAAAATTCTTATAATAATAATGGGAAAAAGTTAAAAAAAATACAAAAAAACATCTATATTTTTTATAGATGTCTTTTATAAGTTTTTATTTTATTGTTATTTGCTTTAAATATTATTATCTAAATTTATCTATCATAATCATATTCATCATTATCTTTCATATTATTCTCATTATCAGAAGAATATTGTCGTTCTAGTGCCATATCTAGTGCAGCTATTATTTGATTATCCAAATATTTATTGTATTCATAAGCTTCTTTATAATTTATATTAAGTTTATGAAGTGCCTTCGTTAAACGAATATCTTTTTCTTTACTTTCTTCGTCTATTATGTAACCTGTTTTTCTTGCTTCTGGATGTTCAGACATAAATTTTAAAATTTTATCCATTGCTCTTTCTTGACTAAGACTAATAACAGTCCAATCTTCATTTGAAACGCCTTGTAAATAAAAACTACGATATTCATAATGATATTTATCTTTATTTGTTATGCCGTTTTCATTATAACTACAGTCATCATAAAATCTTACAAACTTACATAAATCAACATATCCAGCAGGATATTTTTTTCTTTTATATCTATCAAACATATATCTATATCACCTACTACTTAATCTAATTCTATATCTTCATAATTATCTATATAATCATCAATAACTTCATTTAGATTATCACATAAAATTAATATCTTTGCAGTTCCTTTTTCTTTATCATCATCCTCATAGACTTCATTACTTGCCTTATAACATAAATCTGATATATTTTTTAATATATCTATCATTTCTTGTGTCATATTATTATTATTTTCTCTTAAATTTTCGTTTTTTTTAACATAATTAAAGTTTACTCCTTTTTTTAATACAATTGAAATATATAATAATAATGGATATATAGAATTCTTATTTTTAATCATTATTTTAAAATTTCCTTAAAATAAATTAAATATAAAAAAAGAGCCTATTTATAAAAAAATAAGCCCTATTTGTATTTAATCTAAATCTATTTCATCAGTTTCTATTGAACTATCATAATTCCTTGATTTCACCTTTTAATTTTGCAAGTTTTTCTTTGGCTTCTTCTTCAGATGTAAAAATAACTTCATCTTTAAAGTCTTTAAGTCTGAATGTTACTGTTACAGGTAAGTCTGTATGAATATCATCAAGGTATCTTACTTTAACATCAAGATAATACTTATAGTCCTTACTGCTCATCTCAGATAGTTTAAATCCTGCATCATTATAATAGTGTGGATTTATTGATACTACTTCAGCCTTTCTTATATACTGACCGTCTACAGGAATAACATATAAGGTCTGTCCTATTGTTACTTCCAAATCTAATTTTGCATAAGCTTCAGCTTCATTGTAGAAAGCATTAACTCCTATTTCAGATGGCTTAATACCTATTTTATAGGTTATACCTTCTGTTTTAGAAAAATAATCTCCAATTATGTACTCAATACCTCTTCTATTATGTTTAAACTCTATTACAGTACATTTTAAAATCTCATTTCCATCAGGATTATTTTCATCAAAATAATACAGATTATCGTCTATATTACAAGGGAGTTGAAGCAATTTGCCATGTTCTTCTAAATCTTCGTACATAGCAAGCTTTTCAAACATTAATTCAAGCCTTGATGAAAAGTCTTTAATATTTTTTTCAACTTCATTTGAAAAATCATACAACTTATTACCATCATTACACTGCATTACTTTTGTCAATCTATCCATATTAATTACCTCTTTATTTATTGTTATTGTATTTATCAAGCCTATCTTAAACAGACTTAATGCTTATATTAATTGTTTGTAAAGCAATCTCATCATTAGGGCTATTAAGAATTTCAAAGCGTTGGTCTTGTAAAATCTCCAATATAAGACCGCATACTGCTTTTGCATCATCTGAAAATCATTTTTTATATTCACATTCCAAATCTTCTTTTGTTATTGAATAAGTACAACCCGTTTTACTAATTGACATATTTTACATTCCTTTCAGAGTCATAATTTATCTCTCAGTTTTTTTAGTCTTTTTCCCATATTTGTAGCTGATTATTTTCAATCTTATAACAATACTCCGCTTTATTTGCTTGAAAAGTACCGTATAAAGTCTTATCTTTAGCTGTCATATTTATTATTACTGCATCAGGATAATCGTTTTTAATTACAGTTTTTATATTCCGGTTAAGATTTCCAATACCTATTGCTGCTACAATAAAACCTGTAAACATAATGGATATTGCGATAAGTACAGTTTTACCTTTTATTTTATCGAAAGCCCAGTAAAAACTTGATAAAGAGATTGCACCAGCTCCGATTATAAGTATACATTCTCCTATCATTACTATCATTTTTAAAACTTCTATCATTTCACTTGTACAAGAGTCAATTACATAAACAAAATTAAACATCTTTTCCCCTTTCTATAAAATAGCCTTATTATTTCACTATAATAATATTATAATAGTGTATGAGTGTTATCATATTTTTTAATTAATTCCTTGACTTTTTTTATACTTTTATCTTTCTGATTTTATAACTTCTAATTCTTTTTCGGTTCTTAGTTCAAAATATATAGGTTTATAATAAATATAAGGCGTTAATAAAGATATAGGTATATTCTTTGTTACATAATCTCCTACTACAATTAAATCAATATCATCATTTAAAGCAGTAGAAATATTCTCTATAGATACAAAATCCTTTATACCATCTTTTATTTCAGGAAAATCTTCCATGATAAAGATTTTAATATCGGGATATTTTGTTATTAATTTTCTTAAATCGTTAATAATCCTTGTTGTCTTTCCTGAACCTACTTTCCCATAAAAAATTTTTGAATAAATATCATAGTTTTTCATACTTTTTCTCCCTAATCAACTATCTATTATTATCATAATAAACATCGCAAAACATACAACTATCACATTCTTCATCTGTCATATATTTTTCCATATTATTTTCCTTATTCATTATATTTACTCAAACTCTATTAAATATCCTTATCAAAAAAATAGATATAAAAATACTAAATCATCTGTATGATGTCTAACATAAGGCAAATTGAAAAACATAATCCTGATAAAGTCCATAAAATCTTAGATGATTTATTCTTTTTAGTACGGATATTATTTATACAAATAATCACTAACAAAGTATGTAAAATCAAATTTGTATTCATTCGCATTATTCCCTTTCTAAATCATCTTTTGTCTTACTTGTTTTATCTGCTAAATAACATAATGAATCATAAAAATCTTCTTTAGAATAATCTTTTAACTCTGAGCGTAATAAATCCATAAGTGGAATATAAGTTTCAGGGTCTTCATTTATACTAGCTTTTTTAACTTTATTAAATAATGTATTTATAGCTGCGTCATATTTAATCTTATTTATAAGTATTCTCCTAACTGCCTTTGTCTAGTGACTAGATTGTATTTTTACTTTTCATTTTCGCTTCCATAATATCAACTGCTTCTTTGACTTCTTTCAATCCAATACCAGGATGTCTAATGTAATACAACTTAATTGCCGTAACCTTCTCACCATTCTGCAAACACTTCTTAATGGACGGTCTAATTTCCTTTATAATTCCCCTACAGGTACTTGCATATCTCCGTACCTCATCAAAATTATTTTCATTAATAAAATCTCCATTAATGATGGCAGCTTTTGCAATATCATAATTATTAACAAGTGTGCCATTTATTGTTGTAAAATAAATATTTTCCATCATTTCACTTTCGCTCCTTTTCTTGAATTCTTAGTTTCATTCAGTCATATCATAATTGCCATCTAATATATCTTTAATCTGTTCGCAGAATGAAGATAATTCATATGCTTTTATATAGTCTGCATCGTTTCCTCTTTTATCGGCAATTTTCATTTTTGACTCTTGACATTTTATGGTATCTTTTAACAAATCTATCGTTATAACAACTCTTTCATCTAATGATAATTCGCTTGTATACATATATTACCTCACTCTCCAAATGAAACACGTATTTCTAAGCCAGAAATACAGCCATATTTTTTTCTTTGCAAATTTCCATTTCCATATAACTTCCATTTCCAAATCCAAATCTATTTCCAAATACAACTGCTGGATATTTTAATCCATCACAAGTAACTAAAGTCACCCTTGTACCTAATGGAAGATTTTCAATATCATAAATTCTAATATCCATTTTTATCATTCCTTTCCAATGAAAGACATTTCATTATTTTTCGTCATAAAGCACCATAGGATGTTCAAAATCTAAATCAAAACAGTGTGTTCTAATCCATTCGTGTGCTTTTCCACTTGTTTTAAACCCTCTAACTATCTTAATTTCTCCATCCATATCTAACCATTCGACTCTATACATTGTTATGTCTCCTTTCTAGTGAAACACATATTTCTACTTTTTCATTAAGTTTTATCTATACTATAATAGTGTGGTAAAAGTAAAAAAAAGAACCCTTTTTTTCAAGAGTTCTTTTACTTTTAATCTAAATTAATAATATTTTCTATTTTATTGGTTTTGCATTTCTATCATTTTCATCTAAATCCATTAAAGCTACTTCAATATTTTTATGCATTAATATATATTTATTCATATTCAATCTTTTATAATTAATTATACCCTATTTATGGGATAGAATACAATAAAAGAATATAAAAAAATATCTTCTTAAATCCTAAAAATAAGAACTTAAGAAGATATAATAAAAAAATGTTATATTAAATTTTCTCTATGAATAATACCTTTACCCATATTATGTTCCTTACTAACCTCATTCTCATTAATAGGACTAAGCTTAATAAAAAAATACTTAGGGTCAAAATACTTTTTCATAATATCAATATCAAAGTCTTTTGTGTTTACAAGCGTCATATTAATAGTTGTTTTTAAATTACTATTAGTTCTTATCTGTCCTAATTCTTCTATACTCATAAGACCCTTGATAGGAATAAGATTGTGTCTTCTATCTTCATTAAGACTATGTAAACTAATCTGTAAAGTAATATTATCCTTTATAAAACTAAAATCACTACCTTTAAGTCCTATTGTGCTTATATAATGATGTATCTTGACATTCTTTAATCTTGGCTCATTATCTATAAGAGTGATAGCTTCTTTTACAGCTTCAATATTAAGAAAAGGTTCTCCCATTCTTGTATAATTAATCTTAAATTCCTTACTATCAATCTCTTTTATCTCTGGATGCTTGTCTAATATAAAAACAACCTGTTCATATATCTCTTTTTGCAGATAGATTTCTATATCTTTTTAATTTTCCAGTATTACAAAACTGGCATCTTACAGGACAACCACTCATACAACTAACACCAATCATCCATCTTTCTTCTCTTGAACCTAACACATCTTCTTTAAGTTCATTCGTGTGTTCATTAATACAATTCTTTGTATAGAAAGGTAAAAAAGTATCTGTTGTTTCTATTGGATAGTTATCATCAGTCATTAACATATATACCTTTCCATTAGCAAACTCTCTACTTGTTACTTCTTTCATCTTTTTAATAGCTCCTTTTTATCTTTATAATATAATAGTGCATTAGACATTAAAAAAAGATACTAAAATAATCTTACTTAGTCTCTTTTTTTAATGTTATTAATTAATAATCATAATCAAAATCATCATTGTGTTTGTAATTATTAATATCCAATTCAGTAATTATTTTATTCCAATTAATTTTTAAGAATTCGGCTTTAATCTTTGTATCTTCTCTAAATGTTGTAATAAACCCTCTACAGCCTCTACAAGGGTCTCCTGATGGAGAACTCTCTTCTTGTCCTATAATAAAATCTCCATCTTTTAAGGCTTTTAATGCATTATTTTCTTCATATCTATTAGCAAATATATCTAAAAAATTTTTCAGCTTATAGATGTAATAAGGTCTGTCACAAGAACATACAGCATTTTCATTTTCATTTTTGATTTTTATATGTAGATTTTTATTGCCTTTAATTATTTCATTATATTTCTCAATTTCAGTTTTATTAAATGAATAATTTCCAAAATTATTATTTTCTTTAATTGAATTTTGTTTATAAAGAGTTTCATCTATATCTAAAGTTTCTAGTACATTTCTTTTAGTTTTTTCTGAAATTACATTAGCATCCTTTAAATCATTAATAATATAAAAAATTGTTTCCTTATTCTTAACGGTATGAACCTTGTTTATTGCTTTTACATATTCATTTAAAAAAGAAATTCTTTTTTCTGGACTGATATTTTTATCATTAAAATTTAACACATCATATATTAAATTGATATCTGATGGAGTAACCTGACTTATAGCAGATAATCCTTCTATATTTTTCTTGAAAAAAGCTATTGATTTTTCATTCATCCCAAATGTATTTACAATATCTTTAAATGATGCTATCATAAATGAAATTGTTTTTAAATTATGTTTCATATTAGACTCCTTATATTAAAAATTCATATTTTTATCTGAACTCTTTTCAACTATTAAACTTAATTGACCACAAGCAGCTCCAGCTTTAATTTCTGCTTTAGTTGCAATAGCTACTCCATAATCATATCCTGCTTCTTTTAATTCTTTAATAATCTGTTCCATATTTTTTCTCCTTATGATAATATATTTTTTTAATACTCTAATTCATCATTTTCTAATATTTTTTTACAGTCATAATCTAAAACATATTCATCTATAGCTTCCTGTAACTTATCACATAAATTTAATATATTTGCTGTTCCATTTTCTTTATCATCATCATAAACTTCTTCACTTGCCTTGCAACATAAATCAGCTACTTTTTTTAACAGGTCTATCATTTCTTCTGTTACATTTTCTTCCATATCTTTTCCTTTCTATATTTCTAAATTATCCGTTTTTTCTTCTTCTTTTAATATCTCTAAATCTTCTAAATATTCACCATAAATCTCTTCATCATTAATTAAACTTTTCCAATAATTTTTCTGTTGATATTCAAAATCCAAAAATTCATCATAACTACAATAAATTTCTCCAAAATCAAAACCATTTTCTTCTATATAGTCTTTAAATGAAGGAAAATCAGGATAATTTATATTATCTTTCTTTTCCTTATAATATTCATTCATAGTCCCTATATATCTTTCATTGGATATATGTGTATTAATCCAATCTCTCTTATATACCTCATAAAAATATTCTCTTATATTATTCATTATTATCTCCTTATTTTATATTAATATATTTCCATTAAAGCCTTGTTTTAAATGATTGTTTTCATAAACAAGAAAATCTGCTTTTTCATTATTCTTAATAGCATATCTATGATACATTGATATAAAATTCATATTTTTAGCTCTATAAAGATAGTTTTCACACTTGCAAGTAATTATATTTTTATTATTAATACATTTATAATCTCTTGTTTTATTAAAAAAATCCTTTTCCTTTGGAATTATATTACTAAATTCTACAAAATTTTCTTCACAATAATTATTTATATGCATAAGACTAACAAAACCTACATCATTAATATCTAATTTAGATGCCATTTCAAGATATTCTAATATTTTATCACTACTATCTATATATCCTTTTATAAGATTACAGCTTAAATGAATTTTTTCCTTATAATTATTATTATAAATATTTTCATATGTAGCGATATTATTGGTTCTAAAAATATTAAAATTATCTTTATCTATAATAGTGTGTCTGCTTAAAGCAATATTATCTATTGTATCTATATTAGACAATTCATTTAAGAATATTCCATTGGTGTTAACGCTTGTTTTAGTTAAAGGAGAAATTTCTTTTATGACTTTGCTTAATACATTAATTGTATCTAATTCTAAGGTAGGTTCTCCACCTGTAAAATGAACTGTTGTAATATCATAATATTTACTTAACTCAATAAAAATTTCTTCAAATTTATTGATATTGATTTTTTTTAGTTTTCCTCTATATTCACAAAAAGGACATCTGGCATTACAATCTCTTATTACAACGATATATAAAGATATTGGCTTTCTGTTAAATTCTGTATATTTATAATATTCCCCTTCAGAATTTACACAAGTCTTATCAATGGTATGAATATTTTTTATCCAATCTTTCATAATATAAATCCTCAATTTTTATTGTTTTATATAATAGTGTAAAAAAGATAAAAAATAGTATATTTTAATTTTTCTAAAGTAAAAAAAATTTTCAATCTTTTATATAAATATAAAAATAGACACTAACTAAAATATTAATTAGTGCCTATAATCAAAATTATATATTTAATATTAATCAGAAAGCTTTTTCATAGCCTTATCAAAATCAGTATTTTCAAACACATCTTCTATATCAGAAACATTAGAAGCATCTACATTAACTTCATTAGGAAGTCCTGTAAAATTAACATTCTTAGTTGTTTTAGCATCATATGTATTAGCTTTCATAACCTCTGTAAGGTCAAATCCTGTTGTTTCCTTAACAGATTCAATAGTCTTTGCAAGTACTGAAGGAACATTACCACTAAATGAACCTACCCCTGTTTCACCATTACCACCATCAATAATAGTAACCTTATCAATGGCTTCAAGAGGTTTAGCAATCTGTCCTGCCATTTCTGGAAGTATCTTAATAATCATATCAGTCATAGCAGCCTTACCATACTTCTCATAGGCAGTTGCCTTCTTTTCCATAGCTTCTGCTTCTGCCATACCCTTTGCCTTAATACTTTCAGCATCAGCAACACCTTTAGCCTTAATGCTCTCTGCTTCTGCTAATCCCTGTGCCTTAATAGCTTCTGCTTCCTGTTCCTTAGCAAATCTATCTGCTTCTGCCTGTGATTTCTTAGCCTCAGCTTGTTTAACAATTTCAAACTGCTTTGCTTCTGCTTCCTTCTGTCTTAAATAAAGGTCTGCATCTGCCTTCTGCTGTGCGGCATACTTTTCTGCTTCTGCCTGTTTACGGATTTCAGCATCAAGTGTCTTTTCCTTAACAGCAATTTCCTTTTCTCTAAGTTCAATCTCCTTTTCCTGCTTTGCTATATTTGCATTTGCAGTTGTAATCTCAATTGTCTTTCTCTGTTCCTGTTCCTGAATTTCATAAGCGGCATCTGCTTCAGCTTTTCTAATATCAGCAGCCTTTTTTAATTCCTGCTTTTTAATTTCAAGTTCGTTATTTCTTTCTGCAATAGCTGTTTCTGCTTCAATTCTTGCATCATTAGCCTGTTTTTCAGCATTAGCTTTAGCAACAGCAATATCTCTTTCACTTTCTGCTCTTGAAATTTGTGCTGATTTAGAAATACTTACTACTCTATCAATACCTAAGTTTTCAATAACATTACCTTCATCTGTAACATTCTGAACATTAAAACTTACTATTTCAAGCCCCATCTTTTCCATATCTGGAGCAGCATTTTCCTGTACCTTTTCAGCAAATAACTTTCTATCCTGAACAATTTCTTCAAGCTTCATCTGTCCAATAATCTCTCTTACATTACCTTCAAGAACATCAACAACCTGGTCTCTAATATATAAATCATTTTTATTTAAGAAGTTATTAGCTGCCTTTTCTAACATATCTGGTGATAAACCAACCTTAATTTTAACTGCTGAATCAATATTTACATTAATATATTCATTTGTAGGAACTGACTCCTTAGTTTTTACATCAACACTAATCATTTTTAAATCAAGCTTATCTACTCTCTGTAAAAATGGAATACGAAGTGCTGACCTTCCTATTACATACTTAGGCTTTTTTCTTAAGCCTGATACAATAAAAGCCTTATCTGTTGGTGCTTTTATATAACTCATTAATAATAAAGCTACAACTACTACAGCTATAAATATTCCAATACTCATTCTTTAATTACCTTTCTTTTTTTAATTTTCCTGCATAGTAATCTGCACAACTAAACAATCTAAATCCATTGTTAAAGTTGCATTAAAACCTATATGAGACAAAGAGGATATATATTTATTATATCTGAATGGAACTTGTATAATATTTTCATCTCCTATTATCATTTTATTCCATATTTCTTCTAATAATATTTTATATTCTCCAATCCCATTGCTTAAAAATTTTTCTTTAAGCGTATTATATTCTTTTTTTATTTCTAGTACTTCATTCACTGTTTGCTCCTTTCATTTTTAATATAAAATAATATTGTGCTAAAGTGAAAAAAAAGCACACTTTTAAGATAATAAAAATCACTTTTCTATAAAAATAATAAAAAGACTGTGTTATTGATTTTATTTAAATAATCAATATACAGTCTTTCTTTATAAAGATATTTATTTATTATTATAATATCCAGCAGCTAGTAATTCGGATTTAGTACGTCTATGTCTTTTAGGTTTAACAGCATTTTCTTCTTGTTGTTTTGCTAATAACATTTCAGCCTTTGTTCTTCTATGCCTTTTAGGTTTTTCTTGAATATCATTATCTTCTATACTTTCTGTAATATCATTTTTCTTTTCTTCTACTGTTTCTATGTTAGAAACATCATTTGTATTGTCAGAAACACTATTATCTTTTTCTGGATAAATAGGAGTTGTCTCTTGTAAAAATTTAGGTCTGTTAGTTCTTGGTTCTAAATGACCTGTTGTCATAATTTCTTCTAATTCTTCTGCACCTAATATATTTCCATCTTTTCTATAATAGTCTATTACTGCTCTTGCAAAACTATTAAAACTATCATCGTCATTATTATAATGAGCAATAATCATTTGTTCTATTTCATAAAAAGGTCTCATAATATTTTCCTTTCTTTTTATATAATTAATAGTTTGGGATATTTTTATATTAAATATCTTTAATTATATTTATAAATCTGTATTTTACTACTGTCAAATATAATTATAATATTTTTCTTTCTTAATTAAATAATAATATTTTATATCATATTTTTTGTTTTTAATAATAATGTAAAAATGTCAAAAAATATACATCAAAATTTAAACAATTTATAAAATAAAAGACATTATTATTATAATTTAAAATATATAAAACATACATATATTTATTACACAAAGAAAGGTATTTTATTAATATGAAATTAAAAGATTATATAGTATTTTTAGAAAATTTAATAATAAAATATGGTTCATCATATTCAAGAATAGCTCCAACACATATTGTTTTATATGAAATAGAAACCAATAAAAGGTTAGGTATTATTGAAATAGAGCAATATTTAAACAATCCTATTGATTTTAGAACAAAAGATTTTTTTAGTAAAAGAATGTCTACTGATATAAAAAAAGAATTAGAAGAATTAGAAATTATATCTATAAATGGTAGTGCTATTAATACTATAGAATTATTTCTAAATAAACCCTAAAAACTTTTTATCTAGTTTAGTCATTTTCGGCACCGGAACAACCGTTCGATTTATATAAAATTACTTTTGATTTTCATTAAATTAAAAATAAAAAAGATAATATATATTATTAAAAAAGGAATAAAAACAAATGAATAAAATAAAGCAATATTTAATCAGCATAGATGGAAGTACAACAAATACTGGTATTGCTGTTTTTGATTATAATACAAAAGAACTTATAGATTACACTTATATTAAACCAGATAATCCTTATGAAACAAATAAAAATATGAATAAACAAGAGGAAAATGAAATAAAAAAGAAAAATATGGATTATCGAATAATTGAAATGATAAAAGGAATTAATATTTATCTAAAAAAATATAAACCTAAAGTAATAGTTATTGAAGATACTTATATGGGAAAAGATGGATATGCTTATAAAAAGTTATGTCATATACAAGGCTTAGTTCTTAGTTATTCAATAGAACATAAGAGATGTTTGATATATTTCTACTCTCCTACTGTTTGGAGAAAAGCTGTAGGAATACCTAATTCAGAAAATAAGGTTAAATTAAAAAGAAAAGAATTAAAATATAGAGCCATAAATTTAGTAAAACAAATATATGATATAGAAGTTAGTGATGATGTAGCTGATAGTATTTGTATTGGGTTAGCATTTTTTAATAAAAAATAGGAAATCAATAATAAATAATTATTTATACTTTAATCAAGATATTATGATAACAAAATATATAAAAAATAATACTAAACATATAAACAATAAAAATAAAAGGAGAAATAAAAATTATGACGATACCTAAAGATTTAAAAAAAAGAATGATATTAAAATTACAGTCCTATGATGAGGGATATGATTATGATGAAGATGAAGCTATAAGGCTTATAAAAAATAGAACTGAATATATACCAGATATATGCCTTCCTAATTTTTATGAATGGCTAAATAATGAAAATATTAGTGATATTAAGGTGAAAGGATTATCTATTAGGGATATAATGTATTCAGATTATAATTTTAATCAAATTCACGATTTTATAATGTGTTTGCCTTATTTTAATGATTATTGTAAAAATAATTATAAAGATAAAGAAAAATATTTACATTCGTTTTTTTATTTATATGTATAAAGGAGAACTATTATGTTTTTTAAACGTAAGCTTGAAGATTATTTCACTTCTAAAAATTGGAAAATATTATCTATTAATCGTAAAGAAAAAATAACTATTTCCCTTTTTAATAAAATAAAGAAAAATATTCCAAATAACTGTTCTAAACTTATTATTAAAAACTTTAATTCTCCAGATATAAATGGATTTTTTTATTATGATGATAAGATTATAAAAATTAATGCAGACCTTTTAACATCTAATAGAGATGACAATTGTTATGTATTATATAACACCTTATATCACGAATTATATCACAGTCATCAAAATAAATTAATAGAAACTAATTCGTTTTTTAAACTTAACAAAATAATACAATTTAATGATGTATTTTACATACAGTCTAAAAAAGCATATTTATATATAAATGATTATAACAATCTATATATAAGGAGTAAAGAAATTGCTTTATGTTTTTATGTTTTATGTTCATTAAAACGTGAAGCTTTTAACTATGCCTATGAAAATGTTTTAAAAATAACAGAAAAATATGATGACATAGTTCAAATTAAATTACAAAACTTTCGAGAATTATATAATATATCCTTATCTGACAAAGAAATATTTACTTTAATAGATACTTGTTATCTTAATATATATGACCATATAAAACCAGCTAATGACTTAGAAGCTACTATTATGTATGATATATGTATATTAGCATTATATCAGGGAAAATCCCTTAACGAAAAAGAAGTATCAAAATATCTTAATAAAGAAACAAAACAAGAAATATTAGAAACACAAGGATATAATATATACAATCCTAATTTTATACCTAACAATAGCTTTAGTAAAAAATATGATATTACTATACTATCTATGAATGAAATTAATGATATAATTAACAATATGAATAAAGCTCAAATTAAAAACAATCCTACGTTTTTATATAAAGCCCAAAAATTGTTACAAGACCAAAAAACAGCTAAAAAAAATTGTAATAACAATATTATAGATATAAATATTACTCATAATGATGATTATAATTATGAATTAGAGTAAAAATAAGGAGATTTTTATATGGATAATAATGATTTAATTAAAGATGATTTTTTTAAACAGGCTGTTGAAGATGTAAAGTCTGGAAAGAAAACTATTGATGAATTACATTGTGACACTAAAACAAGAGAATATATTAAGCTATATCTTGAAAATACACATTAAAAACTTATTAAAAAATAAGACCTCTAAAGTTAAATATACTTTAAAGGTCTTTTATAATTTTCATCAATATATTTGTATTATTTTTCTGTTTTTTTACGATTACTTTCAAATTTATAATTATTTTTATAAAATTTAAGTACTGTTCTGTCTGACATTAATTGTTCTGGAAGTAAAGGTTCTGTTAAAAATAAACCTTCAGGATTTCTTACTCTGCTTAATGCAACATAAGCCTGTCCTGCTGCGAATATTTTAGGTGTAAACACTTCTTTATTAAAAGTTTTGCCTTGGGATTTATGCACAGTAATTGCTTTAGCTAATTTTAAAGGCATTTGTAAAACTGAACCAATTTCTTCTTTCTTTAATACTCCATTTATAATTTTATAATTATAAACCGAATATCTGTGTGGGTAAACATCTATTATTTCTTCATCAACTTCTACTTCTATATGGTCATTAAAACATTTATGTATTTTTCCAAATGTTCCATTAACATATTTATGCTCGTATATATCATTGACTGTAAAATATACATTTGCTCCATCTTTAAGAATAATAATATCATCTACATATGCTCCTGTAGTTCTTCCTTGTTTTACTGCCTGATACGCATATGGCATACCCTCTAATGAGTCCAAATATTCTTTATTAAGTTTAGAACTTTCTGCGTTAGTTCCACATATATGAATACAATCATCTGGAATTTCATCTGTTACAAACTGATTAAAATATGTTATACATTTTTTATCTGCTAATCTGGCTTTATTTAAGTTTTCTATAAATTCAAGATTATCCTGTCTTTTTACTTCTGTTAGTTCTATTACATTAAAATTACAACTCTGCCATTCTTTACAAGTAAAAGGAAGCCCAGATTTATGAAAACCAAATTTTTTTAACATTTTAGCATCTTCATCTGTAATTACAGGAGGAAGCTGTGAGAAATCTCCACTAACTATTATTCTTATCTTTTTTCCTTTTATTTTTTCAGCTTTTTTTATTACTTTTATAATATATGCAAAAGTATCAACCCTACACATACTTATTTCATCAATAATTATATTATCAGCCATAATTATCTTCTTTAATTTTGCTTCAGTCAGTTTATTTGTTGTAGCTCCAAAACAAGGTATTGGTATACTAAAAGCATTAAAAGTTGTTACTCCTCCTATATTTACAGCCGCTATTCCTGTTGGAGCTGTTACTATTGTATTAGGGTTCTTTTCTATAAATTCATTTAGAAAAGTAGATTTTCCTGTACCTCCTGCTCCTGTAATAAATAAATTTTTATTAGTTTCAAATAACAAATGTCTATTCTTTTTTTCACTAGCTGAATATTTTATTTTTTCCATTTTTACACCTTTCTTTATTTTTAATATAAATATAATAATGTAGTTTTATTTAATTATTGCGACTTTTCACAATAAATTATAAAAAAAGATTAAGAGTTAATTACTCCTAATCTTAATATAAAGTATATGTTTTTTCGTACATACAAGCTCCTGTTTTACTTGATAATGGATAAGCATAATATTCAGTAACATTTACTTGAAAAGTACCTTCATCTAAATCCATATATAATACTTGTACTTTTATTTTTCCATCTGAACCTAATCTTTGTTGCAAGATTTCACAGAATTTGTTTACTAATTCTTTCTTTACAGTTTCTACATCTATTTTAAATATTAACTTATTATTTTCATCATATTTAGCAAACCCAAAAGGGTCTGTTTCTACATATTTATCTATAAACTCTTTATCCTCATAATAGTCCATCATTTTCCCATAAGCATAATCTATTGAACTATTTAATCCAGATGATATTTCATTTTCTCTAGCATTATGTCCTATTAATGTACAATGAATTAATACTATTATAACTAATGATACTAATAAAGTAGAGGTTGTAATTGTTGTTCTCATAAAATCACACTCCCTGCTCTACTAATGAAAATCTTGCTAAACCTGAATATGTGTGTGTTTTTCCAAATCCTAATAAGCTATTACCTAAATAGTATGTTACTGTATAATCCATATATCCATAGTTGCTTGTTGGGGAAATATATTTAAAATCTATTTTAAAACCATAATCTTTAGTTATATTTTTTAATGCTTCTATTTTATCATCTTGTATTTTAGGAAATGTTAAAATATCCTTATTATTTATTTCTTCTTCTGTTGCTTTTACTATATTGTTTGCATTATCATATTTGTAATATATTATTTTATTTATCTTTTTACCATCTATTTCTACTTCTTCTGTTTCACATATTCCATTAGCTTCTGTATAATTTTCAATATATGAAGCTACTTCATTTACTTTTGTTACTCTTTCATTCATCAAAATAAATTGTACTGAGATACCACAAATTAATGCCATAAGAAATAAATAAATACTGCTTTCTATAATACTTTTCATATTTCATTTATCCTTTTATTTTTATATAAAAATGCCATTTAATATCTGCTGGATTGTTTCCCCATAATTTATCATTAATACAATAACTAATGAAATTCCAGCAATAACTCCCAGCATTTCTATTAAATTTTCTCCATAAACTTCTAATATTTCATTCATATAATTCTAAAAACCTCCCATAACCTTAAATAAACAATATAAAAATATTATTATTACTCCACTATTTACTATTAAAGCAACTAATATGTCTGAAAAATTATCTATTAATGTATGCACTTATTTTTCCTCTTTTCTATTTATAATAATTACTAACACAGCTATTTTATAACTATGTTAGTAATATAATAAAATCATTAAATAAATATTGAAATTAAAGCTAACATATCAATTCCCAACTTAATACTGGCTATAATTATAGGAATGTTTTCAGAAAAATGCAGTGCTGCATTTCTATCTTCATATGATGCTATTTCATTTTTATTTATAATACTATAATTTCTTTCTATTAAAGAATTTAACTGTTTATCCATATCTTCTGAATTATTGTCTGAGATAGAATATAAATTTCTAATGGCAGAACTTATATCTAAAATACGAAATCTTGCTAAAAATTCATAATATGGTTCTACTGCTGTTGGATTTTCTTCTATTCTTGTTAAAAATAATTCTAATTCTGGTTTTAATACTACAGGACATTCATCATATGTATCCTGAATAGCAGACAACAATGGTTCTTTTTGTAAATTCAATGAAACATCTCTTAACCATTCTGAGAAACTATTCTGAATGTTCTTTTTGGTTCTTGCAACAGCTCCATTTTTTTGTAATTTAGGTGATATTATTAAATATATATCAAAAGCTATAAGACCTATAGAAATAAATCCTCTAAAAGGAATTGCCTTTATAAAATATATAACTATTGCTAAAATAATGAAAAATATATATATTGGTATACTCATTATTCTAAGCTTGTTAGGATTAAATTCTGTTGCTGTTTTATAATCTTTCATTACTATTTTTTTATTTAATTCTTTGGATACCCAATCTCTGTTATATCCAACTTGTGTATATGTATAAAATAATACACATACAACTAAAAATACTAAACATCCAATCTGATATAATACATCATCAGCTACACTTCCATTTACAGATACATATTGGCTATGGTTCATATAATAAGAAAAAATTGAACAAACGCTTCCCATTATAAAACCTATTAATAAACCTATCATATTGGTAAATTTAATACGTTCTACTTCTGCTTGTTCCATATATGTTCTATTTATCCAGCTATCAATATCTACAAGCATAATATTAATAGAATTAGAATACTCCCCACCTGTTTTTTCTATATTTAACATATATTTGTTTAACGCTTTTACTCTGGAATTATTATATTCTTTTTCTATTATTTTAAATGACTCTTCATACAAATTTTCAGAAGAACTTGTATATAAATTTTCAATAGCTATTTCTAAAGTCTTTTTTAATTTACCTGTACTTACTTTTACTGTATCTTCAAGAGCTGTTAATATCTTAGGTTTTTTCTGAAATGAATAAACCATTTGATGTAAATATATATCCACTTCATTAAATCGTTTTTTCTGATATAAATTAATAAATTTTGCTCTTATTAATAAAGGAATAACAGCAATAGATATGAACGCAACTATTATTGTATAGCCAATCTGCATTTGATATAATAAGCTAAAACCTATTGTTATTAATATACTTATAATTGTCATTAATAAATATTTTATTCCTGATACAGTATAACCATAACCATAGATTTCTTTTTTCATTTGCTTTAAAGAGAAATAATCTTTTATTTTATTAAACATATTAACCATTTACAGAAACTTCCTTTATTTCATCAGTAATTTCTGGTCTTTCAAATGGATTTTTAATATTTTCTCTTACAAATGCTCTTTGGATATTTATAGGTAACTTATCTTTATCTTTTAACCCTTCAAATGTATTATAAAAAGGTGTATAAATGTTCTGCATTTCATATTCTCCATCTTCATTCTTAACATTTGCTCTGTTAAAAAATCCAACTTCTGATATAATTCTGTTTTCTTTTTTATCAGCTTTTATTATTATTCCTACATCCATATAACGATATATGTTATTGATAAATCTTTCATTTATACTACTATTATTAAGCATATTATACATTCTATCAGGAATGTCTTTAGCTCCATCTACGTGTACTGTCGTCATACAATAACTTCCTGTACTAAGTGCATTAAGAAGTTCAATAATCTCTGGTCCTCTTGCTTCAGATAATAGTAACCAATCAGCATTATGTCTCAAACAAGCCTTAATAGCATCTGAATATGTTACTTTATCATCAACTAAAAATGATACACTCTTTCTATTAGGATGTATTTCTCTATAATGGATTTCTGCATTATCCTCTAATGTCACTACTTTCTCATTTGCTGGTATAAAATTAGATAAGTATTTAACTAATTCTGTTTTTCCTGCGTGAGGTCTTCCTCCAACAACTATATTACAATGTGCTTTAACACAATTTTCTAATAGGTTTAATAATTCTTCTGGGATTGTATTATCTTTTACTAATTTTTCGTGGTCATATCTTATATTTGTAGGAATTTTTCTAATAGTTATAGATTTTTCCCCAGTTCTGCTTTCGTGAAAGATTGATATTCTTAATTCTTTTGTATGTGCTTCCAATATAGGGTTTAAAGCATTAAAATTAGTTTTCATTATATTTGATAATCTGATACTTAAATTATTCACAAAATCTATAGATAATTTTTTATCAACAGGATAACAGCCTTTTCCTAACTCTGTTATCCATAAATGTTCGCCATCCCATTCAATATCTGTTATCTTTTCATTATCTAAGAATTCATTTAATTCTGAAAATAAATCTTTTCTGTTCTTTTCTATTATTTCATCTAATGTTAAAGATGTATTTGTATTTTCCATTAAATTTTTCTCCCTTTAATTTTTAAAAAAAGAGAAAATTAAATAATATACTAATTGTTTATTAATATATAATTATTTTCTCTTTTTCTTTTTTTAGTCTTCTGTTATTTATTAATTTCTATTTTGAGTTGTTGGATTTGTGTTGTCTCCCCAAGCCTCGCTTACCTTTGTTTTAGCATCTTCGTAATCAATACTATCTACAGATGTCTTTGTCTTCTTTGTAATTGTAAAAACTACATATCCTGCTAATAAAAGAATTGCGGCAATAGCAAAAAGAGCTAAAATAACCTTTCCATAATGTTCAACTATTTCGTGCATTTTTTTATTCCTTTCAATATCTTTGTATTTTAGATTTTAAATTATTAATAAAAACCTAAAACACACTATTAGGACTCGAACCTAAATATCTTCCATTTAAAAGTAGTGCGTATTTTCTAATATATAAGTTAGAAAAGTTTTAAAAATAAAATACCAAAAAGAAAGGAGTAATCATTAATTTAATTAATGATTATATAAAAATAATGCAATTGATTTTTTTTTAAGCAAAAAAAAGTAATATTTTTTACAAAAAAAATATTCCCTTAAGTAATACTTAAAGGAATATCTAAATATTTTAAAATACAATAATTTATGTAACCATATAAAAAGCAAAAAAATATTGTTATTATTTTTGCCCTAAAACTGTTTGAATTAAATCTAAATCTGTATGGTGTTAGATGTATGTTTTTCTTATTAAAAAGATATAAAAAAGGAATACCCTTTGCTGTAAGACTATCTAAAAATAAATGTCCTAATATTCCAAGCCATAAAAAATACATAAATATATTATTATACTTATATATACTTAAAGCCATTATTATTATCATTAAAAATAAGTCGTGGGTATAAGTTCTATGTCCTATAGTCTTATATAAAAGATTACTGATAGGTTTTACTTTCTTTCCTAATGTTGTGTAAGGGTAATCTATATCTGGAAGTAATGAACCTAATCCTGTAAGTGTTAATAAACAAAAGGAATTATTCCAGACTTCTGTAAAACCTAATTCTTTTAGTGTAAATATTGTTATTACTCCTGTAGCTAATCCAAATGTTAAATGCTGTTTTCCCATCATACTAATCACATCACTTTCTATAAAAAAAACAATATATAGTTGTTTTATTTTTTTTGTTTCTATATCTAGTAATGTGGAAAAGTAAAAATAATGTACACTTTTTTAACAACAAAAAAACACCTATTAAGAAAATAGTTTTTTAAACTCATTCTTAATAGATGTTAAATGGTACATAAATTATTTTTTATTATATCTTTCACAAAATTCTTCATAACGACAATTTGTCTTTTTATTTTGTTTTTTAATCTGTTCTTTTATATCATCTAATACCTTTTTATCAAAATCACTTTCTTTTAATTTACCTTTTTTTAACTGTTTATTTATATTTGAAGCTAATTCCTGTTTTACATTTTTTTCTAAACTATTAAATTCTAATAACCCATCATTTAAAGCTTCTATTAAATAACAAATAATATCCTGTTTGTGTATTATTTCAGTATTTTTGCTCCATACTTCTTCTAAAATAATTTTTGCTAAATTTTGTAATTTATCAGAATTCAAATCTGAAATATCTCTATGTAGTTTTTCATAATTTTTTATTTTGGTTAAACCATTAGTTTGTATTATATTAAATCCTGAAGTTATTAATTTATCAAAATCTAAATATACTATTTTTATATCTTCTAATGCCCTAAATCCAGATGTTAAAGCTTGTATTCCTTTCTTTACATCATCTTTATTTTTATTATTAACATCCCACGTTGATATACAGTTATCTGTTGAATGTAAATCACTTATTGCATCAGCAGAGATTGAACCTAAATTATTTATTTGTTTTGCGGTCTGAACCCACTCTTTATTCTGACCAATCATCCTTATTAAGTAACTCATCTACTTCATCACCATTTATTTTTATATAGTCTATTACTTGTTGCCATTCTTTTCTAACCCAATCTTGTTTAGGCGTATTATTACGCATATATTTAATACAATCTTTTGAGTTCCAATTTGAAAAAGCTTTAACGGCATATCTAACAACAATATCATTATTATTATTTAATGCTGACATTGCCATTGTTGGTGCTGTAGGGTATATATCATCATAATCCATATGTGATAATGTATGAAATAATGTGCATAAGAATAAGTTATTTTCATTATACTCTAAATATAAACGATTTAACCATTCTAATACCTTTGAATATGATGTAGCTGAGATTAATTCACGAACAATATTTTCCATTTCATTAATCTCACCTATCTTTAAATCATTCCAGTTTAAAGAAGATATTATCTCTTGTGCAGCTCTTTCAAAAATAATAGTTAATTTCTCATTTTCTTCTACAGAAATATAATATTTTTCTAAATCTTTATCTGGTTTTCTACAAAATATTATATCTGTAGGCTTTATAACTTTTAAGTCACCTTCTGAAATATAAATCACTATCCTAACACCCTTTCTATATCAGAAATATTTGTATTTGTCATACTATCTAATTCTTTAAGATGTTCTTCATTTGATATATCTTTATTTTTCTTGACATTCATAATTATATCATATTCTATCTTAGCTAAACTTTCACTTTCTTCTGAACAATTTATTCTTTCAGACATAATAATGTCATTGTCCTGTTTGTGTATTTTCTTTTTATGTGCAACCTGCCATACTATATCATCTGCTTCATAAAATAATGAATTAGAAGGTATTATTTTGTTTTTTATTGAGTTGCTTAAATTTAAATCAATATTTCTTAACTGTAAAACTGTTTCTAGTGAAAAAGCTTCTATTTTTATATTAAAAATTTCACTAAATTGATTAATATAATTAATAACCATAGAAAGCATATCACTAAAATTATTTTTTATTGTTATCTCAATTTTATCAGGCATAAATGTTATTTCTATATTTTTCTCTTTATTTACAAAGCCTGGTTGTAATGTTTTTACAATTTGGTCTTTGTCTTTGTTTATTTGAAAAACCTGAATATTAAATGGTAAAAAATCATCTTTATTTAATACATTAAATATTTTTTCTGTACAAGCAGGTGATGATTTTATTTTTGAAAATTTACCATATACCGTATATCTTTTACTAAATATCTTCATTTTATGTTTTCCTATCTTATATATATTCTTCAATTATACTAAATATAATATTCCATATTTTATTACCAATACTAAATAATACAGCCAACAATGTAATAACATCATTAAATGTATCTGAATATACAATTTTGTTAAAATATGCTACAAAAATAAAAAATATGACTACAAATAATAAACAAAAAATTAATCCTTCTAATGATTGTATTATTCTCTTTTCTTTTTCTGCATCTTTTGAATTAATACGATTTATAAATAAATTGATAAAAGAAATCATCATCCCTATGAAATTTACAACCCATATCCAAATATAGTCTTTATCTCTGCAAAATATACGGATAAATATTAAAAAAACTATAATTATAAAGATTGCTATTTCAGAAATATCATATAAATTTATTGGATTTTTGTTTTGTTTATTATCCATATCGTTACTCCGCTATATTTATACACCTGAACTTATTAGTATTTTACTATTACTACACTCTTCTTTTATAACAGTATTTCTGTTTTTTAGGTTTGTTATTACTTCGTCTACTTGGTTATTATATTGTAATATTATTACTTGGTTCACGATATTTTCATTAATAAATTGATTTACGATATTAAGTCCTTCTTCATTAAAATAAGTAATATAAATATTATTTCTGTTTATTGAAATTACATACCCTTTATCTTCTGGGGCAAATACTGTCCGTTTATACTCCTTTCTATCTATTTCATTATCATTAAAATAATTGTTTACCTTTGTTAAGAACTTTTCGTAATCAAACTTTATATATATATTTAACTCATTCATCATATTTTAGCCTTTTTATATGACCTTTCTACAACTTTATTCCTAAAAACCTTTACTTCCTATCTTTTTAAATAGAGTATCTCCACATTCCTTTTCATACTTATTTGCTTCATCTATGTGGTTTACAGCTCTGACCAGCTTTCTTACCGTATTCAAGTCGAAATTATCTTCATTATACATACTAAAGAGTGTTTTAAGTTCATTAAGTTCAAGTCTGCTGTATTTTGTCCTTTCTAATTCAGAAATAAAATCTTCTCTTCTGTACTCTTCTAAAAAATAAAAAAATGCCTTATTTACAATAGTTTGTTCCTTTTCCACTAAATTACAAACGTCACTATTGTAGGAATTTAATTCATCTTTTATGGATTTTAAATTATAAATGTCCCTTTTTTTTGAAGCCATATTTCCTACCTCTTTTCCATATTTTAACAAATATTTTGTGGTGTTATAATATAACATATATGAAGGAAAATCAATAGCTTTTGTGAAAATATTATAAATATTTTTAACAGAATATAATATTTTTTGTTTAGTATTTACAATTTTTTATTACTTTTTTTATGTTTTAACTATAATTTGATTAATTTTATAATCTTAAATCCAAATCTAATACTTTTCCATATTGGTTGTCAGTTTCCTTATAACCATCTTCTTTTGTCATTTTTACTGAAGGACATTTTATACCTTTGTAATTTGTTCCTTTTTCTTTTCTAAATTTATCATTGTAATAATACATCAAGTCTTCATATAATCTTTCATAATTAAAAAAATCCTTAATAGAAAATACTTTTCCTGTATTAACTGGCTTATCTTTTTCCATTTCACATATATGAGTACCTATTTTTTTACTAACACCAGGCTCTTTTATATCTTCATAATTTGGTTTTGGAACAAATACCATAGTATTTGCTGTTTCATAATTCATCTCCGCTAATGTAGTAAAACTTCGTTTATCAATATTTCCTTCTTTATCTTGGAAAAAATAACCTGGCAGTTCTTTAAAATGATTATTTTCATCATAATAAAAAATAGGATGTATGAGGTCTGAAATCATAGGATTTTCTCCAAAATTTGTTTCAAATATCTCTTCTAAATACATTTCTTCATTAATTTTTCTACGACCTTTTTTAATTGTATTCGCATATTCATTATACAACCATATTTTCGCTTTTTCGTATTCTATTTTTATTGGTGCAGGAAACATAAATAACCCTATATCACTTTCTATTGCAGCTCTCATTACAAGAGATTTACCTAAATCATCTAAAGCTAAGAATTCTTCTTTGGTTATTTTTAATGTATCTCTATATCTTAATATAGCTCTTAAATCACTTTCAAGATATACTCCCTGAAGACCTGGGTCATAACCATATCTTCCTGCATCTTTTAAAAGCATAAATGCTGTTTCAATAGAATATCCAAATTTGATGTAATCAAAATAATATGGGTCATAACCATTATATTTTTGAAGATTTACATAATCTTTAAAAATACATTTGTTGTAAAAAGCCTTATGTTCATAGGTATCATCTATTACATTTCTATCTTTAGGAATTAAAATTGGATTATACCTAAACCTACGTTCCATTTCTTCATAGATAGTATTTATATCTGCCGCATAAATTTCTTTATTTAAATGGTCTACATACATATGCTGGTTATTTAAAACACGAGGTAAATCTTCAGAAATAAAATAATTAGCCCATTCTATTTCTTTTTTATATTTCTTGGCTACTTTAGGACGAAGCCAATACGTTTTAATTATGTAATATATTGCATCTTTTATATAATCCGCAGAAATATAAGCTGCATCTCCCATAAATTTGTCTTCAATTAACCCATAAGCTTGGTCATCAAATTTTTCTTTTTCAATATTTCTCCAATAATCAATAGCAAAATTATTAGGATTAAAATTACAAGCTATACTTTTAGGCATATCAAAATACTTTGGCTTAAATTTTTCTGGTTCTGGTGGTTTTGCACTAAGTCCATATAGTTCTAACTTTTTTAATTGCTCTTCTTCTTTTCTTTTTCTTTCCTTTAAGGCTTCATCTGACTCTTCATATAAGCCTTTTAAATGTTCATAATAACCTCTATTTCTTTTTTTAAATAACATAATTCACTCTCCTTAATTTAATATTTACGACTTTATCTAAAAACTTTTAATGTTTGTATTATAATCCTATTTATTACAAAAAGTAAAGGTAATCTATTATATAGACTACCTTTTATCATTACTTATCTAATTCATAATCTATTTTTTCTTTGTCTTTATAATAAGAATATCCTTTTAAATCTATATAATCATTTATATCAATATCAATAATATCTTCTAAATTATGTACACATTCGTAATGTTTAAAATCTTTACTATATCTTTTAATGTAGAAATTTTCCTTAATTATTTCATTTAACTCATTAAAAGTAATAAACTTATTCGTATTAATATCTTTTGTTATAGGTAAATATGTTCTTTCCTTAGTTATAGGATTTTCAAAATAATAAGGGCTAAATTGTTCTAAAAATGTATTAAATTTAATATTATCAAAAAAGATTTGCTTTCCATTTTCTCCATAAAAGTGTGATATTTTATCATAAACATTACTTGTTATAAAAGATATGTCTGCTATATAATCTTTACTATCTTTTTTAATGTAATTAGGCAGAAAATGTAATTTATTAAAACTATCTTTTACAGAGACAGCTAATTCTAATTCATTCTTATTTATACATTCATAAATAACCTTATATAATTTAACATTATTTATATATGGTTTGTTATTCTTACTATATCTTATTGTTTTACTATCTAATATTTTAATAAGTAAGTTTTTATCTTTACCTTTTAAATTATAATATTTTTGAGCCAAATCAATATTAAAACCATATTCCTTAAAATCATCTAACACTTTAAGACTTAATTCTATATCTTTCCATTTGTACTCTTTCATTTCAATATCTTCTGCTGTATTTAATTTATTATTCTTACAAATAGTTTCAATATAATATGTATTATCTTTATTTATAGGCATATATAAAAAATTATTATAGATTACTCCTAACAATTTATCTTTATTATCTTTACATTTCTCATATAAACCACAACTATGTTTATCTTCTAACATTTTTTCTAAAATACTATTTTCTAAAATATTATTAATACGTCTTAAATCATTAAGCCAATTAACAGGAATATTATTATCATTTTTAGCGTAAGCACATATTATATTATTCCAGCTATCCGAAATATAATTACCAACGCAACAACTATATGTCATATTTTTTATTTTACTATTAATCTCATTTATATTTGTGTATATTATTTTCCCCATTTTTACCTTCCTTATCTATCCATTTCATAACCATCTGGTAAATATTCTGGATAATCTGTTATACTCATTTGTCCTTTACATTCATAAAGATTTTCTTTATCTATTTTTATTAATTTCTCTTGTTTTAATAAATTAATGATTTTATTTATTGCTTCTGTTTCATTCTTACTTTTCTTACAAACATCATAAATATCAATACCAAGAATAACCGCTTCTGTTTTTGTCATATTTTTATATCTCCTAATTTATTATGGTAGTGTCAAATGACATTCCTATTTTTCTAATTTTTTATTTATAATAATAATGCGAAAATGTAAGACAAATTCATTAAAAAAATGTATAAAAAAAGTAAGAAATTTTATAATATTTCTTACTTAAAAATCAAATTATATATTTTTGTTATTTTATATTTCTATTTCTTCTTCATCTTTTTCATTTTCTGTTTTTAAAAAAGCAAACTCATCTAAATTAATATTAAAACCATTACATATATTATAAAAATCTTCAAAAGACATAACACTTTTATCAAAAATGTATTTTAAATCTGTAAAGTTTAAAGGATTTTCTGAATTTTGTGAAAACTTCCATTCTCTTATTAAAGTCCAAGTTATTTTATCTATATTTTTATAAACTGGAGCATTATTTTCAATCCAAGGGTATTTAGGATTTATTGTATTAATATCTGTAACACATTTTATAACACTTCCTTTAAATTCATCTAAATTAGGATTATAGTCATCTATTAAAATATCATTAGATTTTATATTTGGAAGAAAATCTGACTTATTTGCATTTAAAGGAATAAAATAAATATCATTTTTGTTTAAAAAAGGTAAATATTCCATTAAGCTATCAAATTTTTCTTTTATAGCTGTATAACTAGATTTAGATGCTATCTTTATATCATATCCTTTATCGTGTAAAGCATTTACTAATTCTAAAATACCTAAATTAGGTTTTAAATTTCTAAAATAACCAGGTGAATAAACCATTTCTAAAGTAACACCATCTGGGTATTCTTTACTTTTTAATCTATTCCATTGAAACAATGTACCATCCATATCAACATAAATAACAGGATTTTTAAATTGTTTACTTCTAATCTCTTGTATTTCTTTACTATTTACAAAACTAGCATTATTCCATACTTGTTCTTCTATATTTTCCCAATACATATTTTCTCTCCTTATAATCTGTCTTTTTATTGATTAAATACCTAAAAATTTCTTTCCTAGTTTAGTCAATTTCGACACCCAACAGATGTTCGATTTATTATTGTACTATATATAAATATAAGCCCTTTAAAATAATGCAATTATTATTACTTTAAAGGACTTTATATTATTATTTTTTAATCTAAAGATATTTCGTCATTATCTTGACATTCAAATGACTTATTAAACAAGTTTTCTTCAATATAATCAATACCATAATCATCTATCCATTTAGTAATCATAGACTTAGGTACTTTTAATTTAGTATTATCATCAAAAATAATTCTATAACCAAACCCGTCAGAATTTTCATAAATATTATTATTAGTTTTATCTTCATCTGTTAGTAAGAATTTTTCAAGATTATTTCTTACATTTTCAAAATCTTTTGCCTGATTATAAAGTTCTCTAAGCTCTTGTGGAGTTCTTCTATTTGTGCTTACAGTTTCATTTATAGTATTTTGCTGTGTTACAATATGGCTAATAGGTTGAGTAAAGACCATACCTTCTCTTGGGTCTTCTATCAAATAATCATAATTAATCATACTATTAAGCATTGTATCAACAAATGATATACCATTATTACAATAATTATTATATATCTCACTATAATCTATATTATCTATATCAGATTTAGACAAAATAACTAAGTATTTAAAATTATCATTAATCCATTCCTTAGCATTTTTTTCAAAATGTTCTTTATTGCTAATAAGTCCATCTAATCTATTATAATATTCTTCTGGATGATTAATAACATAGAATACTTTACCCATATTATCAAGCATTGTTGCATTAAAACTATAATCATTATCCTGATAAATAGCATTTAAGTCTTCAAATTCCTCATCATCTATTATTATAGTCACACTATTTAGATGCTCATAATCTTCAATCCATTCTTTAGCTGTTTCAATGAATTCATCTAAATAATCTGTATCATAATCTTCATAATAATCTCTTGTATGATGAGGTATATATTCATTTTCATCTGGAATTAAATTATGTCTTTCTATTGCTTCAAAATCAATTTTCCCAACATAATCTTCCATAATTTCTAAAAAAGAAGCATCGTTATCTAAATACTCATCATAAAGCTTATTTAAAAAATATTCAACAGCATAACTATCAATTTTTTCATCTTCATCAATTACTTTATTATAGTCTTTAACATAATCCCTTACAGCATTTTTAAATTCTTCAAAATCATCTGTGTCAAAGTCTTCATAATAATCTTCTGTATGATTAAGAACTATTCTTACATCAGTATCTAAAGGATTTTCACTCTCCTGTTCCTCTGTACTTGTTAAGTCCTGAATAGCATTATCAAATTCTTCTTGCCTATCTTCTGAAACAGTATTATAAGTTATATTAAATTTATCAAGATTACTAAGCATAGTTTCTAAAAAACTATCATCATTATTATTGTAATCATTATACAATGTTCCATAATCACCATCATCAATATGACAATTATGTTCTACTTCATAATCTCTAATCCAATCTTTTACTGTATCAACAAATTCAGAATAATAATCTGTATCGTACTCCTCATAATATTCATCTGAATGTAATCTTGTTCTAGGAATTTCCTCTGCTATTTCTGTATTTTCTACATTTGTTGGAGTATTCCTAAAATTATTAATATTATCAAGAGTATTTTCATAATTTTCTATATCAAGAATAATATTTGTTTTTAAATCTCTTATTTTATCTCTATAAATTGTTAAAATATCTCTATAATCATTAGCATTTTTAATATCTCTTTTTATATATGGGATTTCATATGCTCTCATTGCAGAATTAGGATAACCTACTAATAATATTGGACTTTTGTCATCATCATATGTCTTAGCTGCACTAATATTATAAAAGCTTTTAGCGTTATCTACCAAAAGTTCCTCAATGTCCTCTAAAAAATATGATACATACTCATTTTTGTTCATATATTTTACTCCTTTATTCATTAAAATATAAAACCATTAAACAGTTTTATAATAATAATGTAGTTAAGTGTAAAAAAGCGTTGTTATTTATTTAAAAATTCTATAAAAAATTTGAATTTTTTGTATCTTTCTTTTATAAATAAATCTTTTACTTTATCAATATCGGGTGTTGTTTTTTGTTCTATATATTCTAATTCACAATCATATCCTTTATTTTTAAAATACTCTATTATAGACTTTGCATCAGCTTCACCTATTTGTTTTAAAATATCTGTATTCTTTAAAATTTCTGCATTATTTGTATTAGAAAGAAATCCGTGTTCAACAATAATTCCTAAAAAATCATTATATTTACTTGTTCTATTTACATTATAATAATCAGCCCTTGTTTCATCTGGATAGAAATTATCTATTGTTTCTTCATCTTCATCTGAATTTCTTGTATATATTTCTGTAACAGGAATTAAATTACTATAATTATTTTTTATAATATTCGCTAATACGTTTCCTTCTTCATAAAAATATGGTTTAAAATTTGTATTTGGAATTATAACACTAGCTCCATTCATATATTCGTGTGGACTATAATTACAATGAATGCTATAAAAAAGGTCTGTATTTACTTCTTTTGCTTTTATTAACCTTTCATAATTACAATCTTTATATGGTGTGTCTGGATAAGGACAGGTAAAATTATCCCTTGATAAATACACAATAATATTAGAATGTTTTTCTAAATAATCTTTACAATAATTTGTAATTATTAAATTTAATTTTTCTTCATATAATTCATTTGCTGTTGCTCCTGTATGAAAGCTATCGTGTCCAGCATCAAGTGTTACTATTGGAATATCATCTGAAGCATATACATTTATTTTATTTGAACTAAAAATTACAATAAAACATAACAGAATAGATATTTGTACAAAATTATTTATTATTTTTCTCATAAAAAAATCACCTCAAATAATAATAATGGTGTCTAAAATTATTTAAGGTGTTTTATTTATATCTTATAAAATATTATTTTTTATAAGATATATTGTTTTTTTATTATATTAGGATGTATAATCTAATTCCTCTTCCTGTTCGTGATATTTATTAAAAATCGGAACTAAAACTTCTTCAGGTATAATTCCCCCAAACTCACAATCCATATCTGCTAAATATTCATATATTTCAGTTGCACCATATCCTTCTGCAAGTTCTGATAATGTTGATTCTAATTCATATGGTATATCATCTGAAGATATTTTTCCTTTTTCATCTAAATCAATTCCATATAATTCAGCAATACTAAAAGAATCCGCATATAAATCTTCATCTTCTTCATAATAATCATCTAGCGTATAACTAAAATCAGGTCTATAATTAAGATTAGCAAAAGCATAGACTTTCTTTGTTTCTTTTGCTTTATTTACAAGATAATCCTTATAATCTTTTATATCTTCAATTTCAAAGTTTTTAGTATTAGTGTATTGGTGTATAAAAGTATCAAGCGATAAAATATATCCTGTAAATATACTATCTTTAACATCTAAACCTGTATTACTATGCATACTTCCATCAGTAGGTAAACAAAAGCTTAATGCATTTTGGTTTAAAGTCTGACCATAATAAACACCTTCATCAAAAACAGTATAATTTCCATCAATATAATCTTTATTAAAAGGAGAACTATCTTTATGTTTTGCTTTTATAACACAGAATGATTGCTCTTCTCCTTCAGTTATCATCATACTATCTGCGATTTTACTTTTAATATCATTGTTAGCGTGTAATCCTTCTATTGAACATAATCTATTATCATCATATCCTTCATCTGTTACATCTAAAGATACATATAATGTTGGATATTTTGAATTTCTTTCCATAAATTGATAAGCTGATTTTGCTCCTAAACATCTACCTGTCTCTTCTTCAGCAGTAAAAGCAAAAAAAACATTATCTGATAAGTTATTTTCATTCATACACATAATAGATACTGCTGCCGCATTAGTACCTAAATTATCATATGTTCCGTGATAAAATCCGTTCTTATAAGAACTGTTTACATTTGTTATCGTATTTACAATATCAGAATGACTGCTTATTAATATATTTTCATCACTTCTTGGCATCTTTTTCCCAAAAATTAAACAGTATTCGTTTTCATAAACAGGTTTAAAATTACTATTTTCTGCAACATATCTTTTTATTGCATCTAATTTTGTTCTGTCATAAAAACCTTTCTTATTACTTCTTGCAGGTAATGTTATATGTTCCAAAACATCATCTAATCTTTCTTTAATAGGAGTTATAAATCTTTCAATTTTTTTGTTGTTTAATGATTCATTTAATGTTATATCCTGTTTATAAATAGATTTGATTGCATCTATTACTTTATCATCTGTTAAGACTTCTAATAAGTCCAGATTACATAAATCTCTTGTAATTACATTCATTAAATACAATGGATTATCATTGTATTTAATCGTAGGAATTTTATAAAACTCATTATTAGATTTTATTGCTATATAATCAATCTTATTTTCTGAATATATTTCAGGAACATAGTATAACTTTATACCTAAATTTTTACTCTCAGAATATGTGTTTATTATTTTATCAATTTCCTTGATTTTAGCATCATATTTCTTTATTTCTACATTATTCATTCTTTTTACCTTTCTATAAACATTATAAATATTGTAAATAAAATGTTTATTTTTAATATTTTTAAGAGATAAAATAATAATGTAGAAAAGTAAAAATATAGATTTAAAAATATATAAAATCCATTTATTTTTTTAATATAAGTGTTTTTATTAAAAACAACATTAGAAAAGAACCACCTTAGTATCTCTACTAAAAATGGTTCTTTAAAAATAAAATTTATTTTAAATTCTATAACAATGTGTGTACGATGCTTCTAATTCACTTTTTGTTACTTTTCTGACAACAACTCCACCATAATCTTTAGAACATTCTAAAACATAAAAACCTGTTTTATTTTGTTTATCACTACTACTATGTGATTTCATTGTTAAAACAGAATAATTATCTATTCCTTTCTCCAATGCTCCTAAATACATAGCACATTTGCCATCAGCACTACTTAATATATCTCCTACTTTATAGTCTGTAGTAACAAATCCTTGTCCATAAAAATCTGTATTTTCATCTATTAAGCCATTATAACCATTAACAGAAATTATTCCTCTTCTGATTATACCTATTAAAAATCCTGATGCATCTGCTGGTCCATTATAAGTATCCTGTCCATCAATCTTTCTGCCATACACAGCATTAAGATGTGCATTAGGACTGTTTTTGCTTTCAGAATAATAATAATTTCCAACTGCATTCAATCCTTCTTTTATTATAGCTTCTTGTTTTGGAGTTAATGAATTTTCTTTCTTTATCTTAGTTAAAGTATCATCTATTTGTGTACTGCTAAGACTTTCATTAACTGCTGAAGGAAAGCTTACTTGAAAAGCATCCCAATTTTGTATACCCATTGCGTATTTATCATCATAATAATCACCATACAATATTTTTAAATCTTCTAGTACTTCTTGTTTAATTACCCAATCACCATTCTGTTCTTCTGTCCAGCCTTCAAATTCAAACAAATCATAGCCTTCCATCTTATATTTATCATCATCTTTATAAGATATTTCTGAACCATTTATTTTACCTACAGCCCAATTAGCAAAAGTTAAAGTGCCTTGTGTAAGTTTTTTAGCTTTCCATTCTATAGATTGTATTGGTCCTCTAAGTGGAAAATAATACCAATTATTAAATGTTGTTATCCAATGATTTTGCCAAGCATCTATAGTTTTATATGTCTCTTTTATCTGACAAAGAGAAAAATCAGATTGTGTGATTAATCTAGGTGTTTTAAAATTATCTAACTTGCTTAATGTAGTATAGCTCATATCCTGTGCTATATTGATTGTTGGAGATATATGCCCTCCACAATGACCCATACAAATGTAAGCTGTCTTATAACAGCCTGGGTCATTTTCTGAATGCCAAGCATTATGTATATGACCTTCTATACCACAAGTCCAATTTAATATTTCTCCATTAGCTTCGTGACTATGTTCTTCTTTTGTGCATATTAATTCAATATATTCATCATATTTAGCACAGCTTTCATTATGTTCGTGATGTCCATTACATACCTGAACATTTACCCATTCAAAATAGCCATCAAAATGTCGGTTTTCTGTTCTATACTGTTCACATTCTTCACAATAATATTCATCATTTTCCTTGTAATCATTAATATCTATTAAGATACTATGTGAACATTCATTAAAATAAACTCTTGTTTTTTGTGGTAAAAATTGAAGTTCATAACAATCAGCTGTTTCTTCGTGTATATCACCAAATTCACAATTATCATAACCTAAAAATGTTTTGTTATGAATATAGCAATCATCATTATGTATATGTTCCTCAATAGTACATATATCATCACCATTATACCAAGCTTTGCTACAACCTTCTTTATTATGGTCGTGTTCTTCTTTTCCACAATTAGTATAATTATTTCCTACACCAGCTTGAAATGCTTCATAGTTGTCACATTCCCCTTTACTATCATAAGGTTTTTTGTCTATAAATACACCATTATCTTCATTAGTTCCATCTGGATGTCCTATACCTAAAGCACTTTGTACCATATTTAAGAAATCACCTAATTCAGCCCTTGCTTTGTTAATAGCTTTATTATAATCGGAAGAATATCCGTGTACATATACATTAGTACAGCTTTCCACTCCTCTTGTTACTTTACTATTATCAATATCATATGTAGGTTTTGTTACATATAAACTATCGTTTGAACAATCTGCTAATGTATCATAACTATATATATTGCCATTTTCATCTGCGGCTGTATCGTGTGACCTTACATACATATAATATATATATGCTTTTGCAGTTAAATAATTATCAAAATCAATTGATTGATTATATCTATAATGCATCATACTTGTAATAGGTAAAAGATTAGCAGATACTCCTGCAAGTTCTGTTCTATCCCAGACATCTTTATTTAAATCTTCTGTAGCCCATATATGCTTTATACTTCCTTCTGACACACTCTTCTTCCAATCATATTTTGTAGAAGAAACTGCTCCATTTTCTGATATAAAATGAGTTTCCGCATCTTTTATTGCTGTCTTTGTAAGTTCTTTACCTAAATTATTAGCTGTATCATTAACAATTAATTGAATATAATTTATTTGTGCTAATTCATTAGAAATTGTTGATGATGGTAATGAGTCAAAAAATGAACCTATACCTAATATAGGTAATAACATAATAAAAGCAAAACCTATTAATAAAAGATATAAAGCTATAACAGTTCCAATGATTTTTAATAAATACTTTTTAATGAACATTAATGGCTTATCTATTATCATATCTTTTATTTTTTTTACAGTTTTAAAAGGATGTAAAATAGTATATTTTATATCTTTACTTGCTTTTCCAATCTTACTATTTCTTACCTTTCCTTTTACTTTCATCGCATTTCCATAGAATTTGCCATTTTTAAACTGTGTATATTTATCATATGCCTTTGTTGTTTTTACCTTTTTTACAACAACACCTTTAGATTTTTTTAAACCATCTTTTACTGTTTCTTTTACTTTATCTGGAGTACTATATAATGTTGTTCTTGCTTTATAAACTTTTTGCTGTTTTGTTAAAGCTTTCTGGTCTTTTCTTGTTAAAACACCTTTTTCTTTTTTATTTAATAACTCATTATATTCGTTTAATTCTTTATTAGATACTATTTTTTTACTATTTATCTTTTCTGTTAATTTTTGAAGTCTTTTTTCTTCTGCATCAGTTAATTTACCTGTTTTTAAAATATTAATTCTAGCTTCTGTTCTTTCAAGTCTTTTCTCTCTTTTTTCTAAAGCTTCTGCTTTATGAGTAACTTTTCTTTCTTTTGCCTGAGCTTTTTTTTCTTCTTTTGTCTTATGTCTTATCTTATCGTTAATATTATTCTTATATTTCTGTGCATTATTATTAATATTATTGCTTATTATTCCTGCTTTAGAATTTGGACTTGTTTTTCTTGGAATATATGTTGCTGCACTAACTAATCCAGCACTAGCCTTTGTTGTTGTCTTAATTGTTAATCTTGCACCACTAATAATAGCTTTACTACTATTTTGAATAAATTTAGTTCCTCTATACATATCACTGCCAATGATATTTTGAGCAATTATAGAACGGCCATATTTTTTTCTTCCAGCACCTCTATCAAAGTCTTCTGTTATAGCTCCTGTTTCTTTATATAACATAAATGACTCTTTATAATCTTTTAATTCTGCAATCTGGCTTTTAAAGTTATGTAAGTCTGTTGCATTATTAGCAGATTTTAATTTACATTCTAATATCTCTAACTTATAATCTATAGCTTTAATTTCTTTCTTAGTAGAAGCTAAACTACCATTAAATCCACCTGTAACACTAATTTTTTTAAGATAATCTGTCTGTTTGCTTTTTATCTGCTGCATTACTAATTCTTTATCTTTACCTGTAAGAGCTTTAGTAATATTATTATTATTTTTTATTTCTATTTTTGCAGCATTATAGGCTTTTCTTACTTCTGACAACTCTTTATCTTTTATATGATATTCTTGTCCTTCAAAAGTAAACTTACCTGTATTTATTAAACTAGCCTTTTGTGAATTATTTAATTTTAAATCACCTAATGTAATTTTGTCTTCATTTACATTCTTTATTTCATTATTAGGAACAACTACAGTATTAGAACTTAAAAAGCTATTAAGGTATTGCTGGCTGTTATTAGAAAGGATACCCATTTTTGTCATTTGGGTCTGTATTTTAGAATTATTCCAATCAATATTATTATATGTATTTACAACAGCATTCTCTTTAGCTGTATGACCAACAGCAGACATAACTGCTATTGTTTTATTAAACCTCATTTTATTATCAAAAAAGGAATTGTTTTCTCTATCTCTTGTACCTTGTGTTGTATAATTATATACAGTTTCAGCTAAAGCCTGTCTAGCTCCAGCACGTCCTCCACCTTCTTGAAATGAACCTAATTTTATTCGTCCATCTGTTAAATTATAAATATCCCTGCCAATGGTGTTTACAGCCTGTCTTGTATTATAATTTGTTGTAGACGAAGTTGAAGTCTTTGTTTCATTATTTGGTATCTGTGATGCAGATGGTTTACTATTATTACTGTTATTTGATGATTTTGATGTATTATTCTGATTAGTAGTTTTTTGCTGTCGTGTCTGATTTTTTGTATTATTACTACTATTATTTGCCTTACTATTCATAATTTCTCCTATATTTTAAGAAGAAACTATAAAGCTTCTTCTTCATTTTCTCTTAAAACTTCTGCTTTTACATTTAAAATATCAATATCATCTCTTACTTCAAATGTTAAAAAATCTGTAGCTAAAAGCATTTTTATAACATTTCCTCCCATAATTTCATCACGCTCATTAATTATATTTTCAGCAGAAATTGTAGGAATTTCTCTTGTGATATAACAAATTAAGGGATTTACAATATTTGCAGATAATATTGTATAATGCTCTTTATCTTTTACAGAATTCACACTATCTTTTTCTATAAGAGTAATAACAAAAACAGGAATTTCATCATTATCTTGTGGTCTACTTAAAGAAGTTCTCCATTTTTGTATTCTTGACCAGAAAAGTCTAAGTTCAGGGTCATCAAAACTTTTAAACTTAATAGATAATACTGCTAAATCTGGATGTAACTCATCATAAGCAATTTCAGCTACAGCATTATTTAAATTATATACAATATCATTTGTTGTATTTTCATTAACATCTTGTGGATTTATATTATAAGACTGATATGTTATAGCTGCTTTAGTTTCATCTATTTCATTAAATCCAGATAATCTGTCACAAAATGTTTTATACTCACTTACTGTTAAACTAAAATTATCATTCTCATTTTCTAAATATTTATCTAACTCATTATCATCTACATTATCACTATTTTGATTTATTTCTAAATTATCTTCAAGTTCATAATCATTTGTAACATTGTTTTCTGAAACATTACTTGCAATATTGTTATCATCATCTATATTTTCGTTAAAATATTTATTCCAATTTTCCATAAAAACTTCCTTTCAAAAAAAACTATATATATAGAATAATGTCCTATTATTTTTTTATTAATTGTAAATAAATGTTTATTCTATAAAAAAAGATGTCACACTAATTCCTTAATGTGACAATCTTTAAAACAAATATATAATTTTATAATTACGCAACTTCCTCTTGTTTAGGTTTAGTTGTCATAATATCATATAACTTAGTATCTTCTGGGAAATCATCAGAAAATGGTATTGTCTGTGTTCCTGTATAAATAAGACCGTGACCTTGTTCTACATTTGTAACATATTCAACATCTCCATCAGACAGTTTTAATAATTTTTGTAAATCATATCTATCCATTGCTGATTGATTTAACATATAAATGAAAGATGTATTATTAATAATAGCTTGTCCATCTTCTGTTCTAAGTAAATCTCCAACATTTTGCGTAATACCTGTAGTAACTCCTAAGAACTTTCTAGCTCTCTTAAAAATAGACATTATGAAATCTGATGTCGAATGGCTCTTAAGAAGTAAATGGAATTCATCTATATAAAACCAAGTCCATTTCTTATTTCTTCTGTTTTCTACCATTTTATTCCAGACGTGGTTTACACAAATTTTAAGACCTAATTCTTTTAAGTTTGTACCAATGTTAGATATATTAAAAATAATAAACTTATTATCTATATCTACATTTGTTCTATGAGCAAATGTATCAAATGCTCCTGCTGTATATGTTTCCATAATTAAGGCAAGGTTTTGAGCTTCTGATTGAGGCTGGTTAATTAAAGCATCAAATAAATTCTGCATTGTAGGACAATAATCTCTATCTATAGTACGTTTTCTACCATTTTCGTCTGGAGGGAGTTCCTGTAAATGCTCTAAATAAGGTCTATATATCTGTTGTACACATCTAGTAACAATAGAAATTTGTGTTGGAGATAATTTAGCATTATTTCCTATCATTGTTTCCAGCAAACCACAAATAAAATCTATCTTCATAGTAATAGGGTTTAAATCACTATCAGCAGATGTATCTATATCTAAATCGAAGGGATTTATATAAACACCATTACCAGGTGATATTTTAATTATAGTTCCACCAAATGCATCTGCAATAGGTGTATATTCATCATCTGGGTCTATGATATAACAATTTGCATTTTTATTAAGAAGAACACTTGTTATTTCACGTTTAGCACTAAAAGATTTACCAGAACCAGAAGCACCAAAAATTAAACCATTATAGTTCATACCTTTTGTTCTGTCATAAACTATTAAAGATTTATTAATAGCATTTACTCCATAATAAATACCATTAACATCAAACTGGTTTATCTCATCGAAAGGTAAGAAAACTCCTAAATTTTCTGTAGTAAGACCTCTTGTCTGGAACATTTTGTTATGACCCAAAGGTAATGTACTAATAAGACATCTTTCCTGCTGTTCTAAAGCTGGTTTTATCGAACACATATATTTATTTGCACTATTTTTTATTATTTTTTCTTGTTCTTTTAAAATCTGCTTATTTTCTGCAAAATGAATAATAGACATATCCATAAAGAAATATTTCTGGTCTCTGTTTTGAATATCATTTTGTAAATCTTCTATTTCAGCCTGTGCTTTTCTTAAATCTGCATTAATAAAAGTAGGGTCTTTGCCTTTTGCTGCTCTTGCATCCATTTTATCTTCTATTTCAGCATTTATATTAATAGATTTATTATGTACCTTCTTTATTGCTTCTGTCTGCTCTAATGCAGATATATGAATAGTAAAAACTGACTCAAAATTAACAGCTATCAGACTAGGTAAAAAATTAGTATCCATCCAGTTTGCTAAATTATCAAGATACATTCCCTGTCCTATTCTTTCATTAATTTCAAAACGATTACTATAAAATTTCATAGACTGAGGAGCTATAATATCTTTAGTAGTAAGCTTTTGTCTTGCCATTTCTTTAAAATCTATA